>Ga0224508_10000514_pt1 | contig 38124 bp, 25 predicted proteins | sample SF_Jan12_sed_USG_4_FD_170157 | JGI IMG/M metagenome (GOLD analysis project Ga0224508, IMG submission 170157) | Sediment microbial communities from San Francisco Bay, California, United States - SF_Jan12_sed_USGS_21 | ecosystem: Environmental > Aquatic > Marine > Sediment | place: USA... | reverse complement strand
CGGATCGACCTGGTACGGTGTTGCCGATGAGACGATGGCCACGGTGTGGCCCTTGTCCAAATGCGCTTTGACCAACGCGCGTGACTCGGGATAAATCAGCTTGGCGATCTGCTGTTCGTAGACCTCTTCGCCGAAGTCGATATAACTTTGCTCGGTTACACCCTTCATCAACTTGCCGCTGGCCGTCATGAGCCCGGAAAAACCGATCTTGCCCAGGCTGAAGCTGCCGATCGTCGAGACGGTTTCGACGAAGTCGCTGACCGACATCTCACCGCGCTTGATCTGCTCCTTGAAAAATTCCGTGGCGGAAAAACCAGCCATCACTGTGCCATCAAAGTCGAAAAACGCGCCGATTTGCGGGCCGTCGGGTGCTTCGTTGACCACTCGAGTCAGGTCTGTATGTAATGCCATTTTGTTTTTCTCTTTAGCTATTGTTGTTTTGCTTGATTGTCACTATAGCCTATCCGACCGCGCTACTGATGGCTGCTGCCGGCCTCGCGCCCTGCCCCGAAGTACGCTCGACAAACCGCGCTATCTCGTCCATGGCCTCGTTGGCCTCTGGCAGCATATGCCCGAGCATCTGAAAGACGTGCACCATACCCGGCCAGATCTGCATCTCGACGGGCGACCCCTGGCTACGGGCCTTATTCACGTAACGATGTGCATCGTCGTGCAACATCTCGCAATAACTGGACTGCACCAGCATCGGCGGCAGATCACTGAGATCACCAAACAACGGCGACACGATAGGATTCGTCGGATTCAATCGCCCGCCGATCAGCCCAATCAAGGCCTTGAGGGTTGGCGGCATTTTCGCAATCAAGCCTAGTGAGGGACCAAGCATAGGGTCGCTGGCCACATTATTACGGAAACTCGGATTCGCCAGCGTCGAATCCGTCGACGGCGATAGCGTGATGACGCCATCCATTTGCCGCAGGCCTTCGTCCCGCGCCCAGGCAGCGAGCATCAGCGCGAGATTGCCTCCCGCGGAGTCGCCGGCAACATACACCTCACTGGCGGGGCCGGGACCGGCCGGCCCATTGTCGACTATCCAGCGGTAACCGGTCTGACTGTCCATGATCGTGTCGATGCGCCGATGCTCGGGCATCAGGCGATAGTCGATCGCCAACACAGCCACTCCACAGGAACGGCTCAGTGCGGCCGTCAGCATCCGGGCGCTTCGCGGGCTGCCGACAAAATATCCGCCACCGTGGATATAGAGTAGTCGCCTCGATGGGTCCGCTCCGGGCGCCAGCACCCATTCGGCAGCAACGCCACCGGCGTCGACAGCGTCGATACGCACGTTGAGCTCGTCCGCCGTAACCGGCGCGCCGAGAAGTCCCTGGTCCATGATGCGGCGCAATGCCGTCATCTGATCGCGCCTCGGCCCTGTCTTCACTTCGTCGGCCATTGCTTTGAGGCCCAGTATCACCGCCGCGTTCTCCGGACTCGCCTCGCTGCGACCTCCGACCGTTGCGATGCGTGGCTCGTCAAATTCCGAGAGATCCGGTCCGCGCAGAAAGACCCGGGTCGCAATCCAGATCACAGCGAAGACAATGACAACGAATAGCAGGTAGTCCAGCACGGCAAAAGCTCCTAATTTCAACAGCTCCGAGAGCGTGAAAGTCCGAAATGCGTAGATTTCGGGCGCGATAATGCCATATTTACGCAGTGAAAGCCCCTGTTACGGCCCCTAATTCGCAAAAAAAGTTGACTAAAACTGCGCTTAAGGTAATATCGCCCGAAGGCGGTGACAGGCCGAATTGCCAGCACCCGACACAATCAATAAGTGTTGCTGGCCAAACAACAGAATCACCCGAATCCAAAGATGGGGGAATACGAAATGGATCTCAAGTTGAGAACAACACGCGTCGTGTACGCAACGACATCGGCTCTGGTGCTCGGTGCATTGGCGGGCTTCACTCCGGCTCTGGCTCAAGACGACGACCCGGGTTTCGCCATCGAAGAAATCACGGTCACGGCACAGAAGCGTGCGGAGAATCTCCAGGAAACGCCAATGGCCATTACGGCGCTCACCTCAGCCGGAATCGAAGACCGTGGCATCAAGGGCGTAGGCGACTTGTTCACCACGACGCCTGGCCTGCAGGGCTACGAGGCACCCGCATCCCGCGGAAATATTGGCGTCAATATGCGCGGCATCGCAGGCGGTAACGCGAACAACATCTCGCTCGATCCGGCCAACGGTTTGTACGTCGACGGCGTCTATCTCGGCAAGACGATGGGCGTTGGCGTTGACCAGGCCGACCTGGAACGCATCGAGATTCTGCGCGGGCCGCAAGGCACGCTCTACGGGCGTAACTCGACAGGTGGCGCGATCAACTTCATTACGCGCAAACCAGCCGGTGAGCTCGGCATCTTTGCGCAGGCTACGGTGGGCGATCATGGCCTGCAGGAATACCGGGGGCGCCTGGATCTGCCCGCCATGGGCAACCTGCTGCTGTCAGTCTCGGCCAACACTCGAGAGCGCGATCACTTGTACGACAACACCAATAGCAGCCGGCCCGGCTTCGATAACATCGACCGCCAGGGTGTCCGTTTCGCGGCCCGATGGGAACCCACCGACAACTTCACGCTCGACTATGCCTACGATTCAAACGAATTGGACGAAGAGACAACGGTGCAGCACCTCGTCGGTTTCAACCCCCTGGGATCATCGAACTTCAGCGCACCGAACCTGAGCGGCCAGCCCGGGTTTCCGGATAATGTCACTATCCGGAGTAACGATCGCCTGGTGGATGTCGCGACCGTGCAGCAATTCCTGCCGTTTCTCGGCCCCTTGTTCGGATTGCCACAGGTGCAGGATCTCAACCAGTGGATGACCGATTACCAGGCTCATGCTGCAGGGGTTCTTGCCGGCAGTTCGTCACGACAGGGGCTGGTAGGGTCTGCTGACGGCGCAGCGAGGTCGAAGAACGAAATCGACGGCCATTCACTGACGCTGACCTGGAACGTCGACGATACCGCCTGGGGTGACATCGAATTCAAGTCGATCTCGGGGTGGCGTGATACGGACGGCCTTAACGAGGCGGACCTCGATGGCACTGACAACAGCATCACCCGGCCGGGAGGCCCCGGTACCCCGTCGACGGGCATCGTTCTGTCAGGTACTCTGGCGAACCTCGCCGGCCTCTACCTTTCGGGCGACCCGACCTTTATTGGTGTCGCAAACGGCCTGATCGATGAGATGAATGCTCGCGGCCGCGCCGAAACCTTCAATACGTACTCGGTAAGAACATACGAACAGTTCAGCCAGGAGTTGCAAGCGGTGGGCAGTACCGACACCGTTGACTACGCGATCGGATTCTTCTACTTCGATGACGAGGGCTCACGCCTCAACAACAGCTCGTTCGCGTACCCGTTAGCCTGGAGCGACTCTACCAGCTACGAGAATGCCACGACCGCCTGGTCGATCTACTCGCAGGTCACCTGGTTGCCTTCAATCGAAAGCAAATTGTCGCTAACCGGCGGTCTGCGCTACACCGAGGAAGAAAAAGAAATTACGTACCAGTACCGCACCCTCGAAAACCCGTTCAGTATTTTCGCTCCGGCCGCAGTACGGTATGGGCCCAATGATCCCGCGAGTATCCTGGCCTACCCCGAAACTGCGGGCATTTTCGGCCGCCAGTTCAAAAAGGACTTCGATAACATCAGCGGCAAGGTCACGCTGGCTTACAACTTCACGGATACCGTGAATAGCTTCGCGACCTACTCGACGGGCTATCGCAGTGGTGGTTACAACGGCGACGTTTTCGACAGTGCCAATGACACGGCCGATGAGTTCGACGAAGAGACCATCAGCAACTTCGAGATCGGTTTGAAGTCGGATTTCTGGGAGGGACGTGGGCGCCTGAACGCGACGTATTTCGCCTACACCTACGACGATTTGCAGGTATCGACGCTGAAGGCGAACCCCAACGGCACGGTAACCAGCGCCACCGACAACTCGGGCAAAGCCGAGCGCAGCGGCCTCGAAGTCGAGTTCACTATGTTGCCTATTGAGGATCTGCAGATTCTACTGAGCTACACATTCATCGACGGTGATTTCGAGGAATATCCCGACAACATCTCCGACACTGGCGTAATCCAGCAGACGAGCAACCTCGCCAAACGCGGGTTGATGCCCGAGAACCAGATTTCGTGGAACATCGACTGGACGATTGCGGAAATCGGTTCCGGGCTTCTGCAGGCCAACCTCAACGGACAATGGCAGGAAGCGGCTCCGGCGATCGCGATTAGCCCGGACACCTACGATACGACGGGCGACGGGATGTCGGATACGCCGATCGTCTTCGAGCAGCTCTTGAACGATGAACGCACGATCGTCAACGCGCGCCTCGCGCTCAATGAACTTGCAATCGGCGATGGCAGCCTCAGTATCGGCCTGTGGGGCCGCAACCTGACTGACGACGATTATCGTACGTTCTCGTTCAATTTCGGGGCCGCACTTGGGCTGAATCTTGCGCAGTACGGTGAAGAAAGTACCTACGGCATAGACTTCATCTATCGCTACTAGGTCGTAACGGACGGGAATGACGTCGCGAAGAAGCCGGCCCAACGGGCCGGCTTTTTTGTCCCAGCGAAACCGAGGCAGATATCGTGTCAATAAGGCGAGGTCACGCACACTATGCACTGGGTTTGCTGACAGTCACTTACGTCTTCAACTTCCTCGACCGTCAATTGCTGGCGATTCTGGTCGAACCGATTAAGGCCGAGTTCGGTGTCAGCGACACGGCAATGGGACTGCTGTACGGCTTCGCGTTTGCGCTCTTCTACGCAACGCTTGCGATACCCGTGGCGGCACTTGCCGACCGCAGCGTGCGGCGCAATATTCTTGCCTACGCGGCCGGCATCTGGAGCCTGATGACGGTGCTCTGCGGTTTCGCCGCGGGTTTCTGGCAGCTGTTATTCATCCGCATCGGTGTCGCCGTTGGCGAAGCCGGCGGCGTACCGCCATCGCAGTCCATGGTCGTCGACTATTACAAACCGGATCAACGCGCCACGGCGATGGCAATTTTCTCGAGCGCGACCTTCATCGGTACGCTTCTCGCCCTGGTCGGCGGCGCGTACATTGCGCAGACTTTCAGTTGGCGCACAGCATTCATCGTCGTCGGCGCGCCGGGCCTGCTGCTGGCGCTGTTGATCCGATTTACCATCAAGGAACCGCTACGCGGCGCCTTCGACCGAAGCAACATAGTCGAGCCCACGCAAACCAACATACGCGATGCCATCTCGAGCATGTGGCGACTCTCGGCGATGCGTTACACCGTGCTGGGAATCAGTTTTGCCGGCATGGCCGGTTATGGCATCGGCTACTGGACGCCGAGTTTCCTGATTCGCGTGTACGGCATGAGCCTCGTCGAAGCCGGCACCATGGTCGGTTTCGTCGGCGCAAGCATCGGACTCGTTGGGTCTCTCTTCGGTGGCTGGCTGTGCGATCAACTCAGCCGCAGGAACCAAAAATGGCGTTTGCTCGTGCCAGTGTGGAGTCTGTTGCTGTCACTGCCCCTTATGAGCCTTTTTTTCATCTGGCCCGAGGAACAGGTATTCCAGATCGGCGCGTTAACGATGCCCAGGGCTATATTCTTCTATGCCGCCGCTGGTTTTGTCGGCAGCTGGTGGGCCGCACCCACTTACGTTGTCGTCCAGGCACTCGTCGCACCAGGACAGCGCACGCTGGCCTGCGCGGTCCTGCTCCTCTTCATGAATCTGATTGGCTTCGGGCTCGGCCCGGTGTTGGTCGGTGTAATCTCCGACATGCTGACGCCAGTGTACGGAACGGACGCGATCCGCTACGGCCTGTTGACTGGCATGGTGACCTATGTCGCGGCGGGTATTTGCTATTTCCTGGCAAGCCGAAAATACGAGGAACAGACCTACGAGCACCGCGAGATTCAAGACGTCTCGGGAATCCCCAATGCCACATGACTGGCGGAACATCCTGGACCAGTACTATGAGCGCCTGAAGACCGCACGCGCCATGGGGCCGAACGATAAGCTTGAGCAACAGCACAAGCGTGGCCTCGATGCGCGCCAGCGCCTGGACGGCCTCGTCGACGAGAACAGTTTTTGCGAGATCGGCACACTGGTCGGAGGCCTCGGTGACGGCTCGCTCGCGACGCCGGCCGACGGCATCATTGGTGGCCTGGCGACAATCGATGGGCGACCTGTCGTTGTCGCTGCAGAAGACTTTACCGTGCTGGGCGGCTCGATAGGGTTTGGCAACCATGCCAAGCGACTGCGCTTGGCCACGATCGCGTTGCAGGAAAAAATCCCGTTTGTCATGTTGCTCGAAGGCGCGGGCGAGCGTGCGACCAACGCCATGCATCGTCATCCCTATGCACCGAACGACCTGCAGGTATTGGCGCAACTCAAAGGCCACGTCCCAACCGTAGCGCTCATTATGGGCGCATCCGCGGGTCACGGCGCGTTATCGGGCGTCCTTATGGACTTCATCGTCATGACGGATAGCGCGGCATTGTTCTCGGCGGGCCCGCCGCTGGTCGAAGCCGCGCTGGGCGAGAGAGTGAACAAGCAAGACCTCGGTGGCGCGAAGATACACACACAGAAAAGCGGCGTCGCGCACAACCGCGTAGTAACGGAAGCCCAGGCATTTGCACTTGCGCGCGATTACCTGTCGTTCATGCCCTTCAACAACCCCCAGTCGCCTCGCGGCCCGGCGACAAAGCTGCGCCAGCATGACGGTCGTATCGAGGAAATACTCGAACTCGTGCCACGTAATGTCGACCGTCCTTACGACATGAAGGCAGTGATTTCACGAATCGTTGATAAGCGTCAGTTCCTCGAGCTACAGCCCGATTTCGGCGGCAGCATGATAACGGGCCTTGCGCGTCTCGGTGGTCACGCCTGCGGCATAGTCGCCAATCAGCCTATGGTTCTCGCTGGCGCGATCAACCGTGCGGCGGCGGAGAAGGCAACTCGCTTCCTGGGAGTTGCCGGCGATTTCGGTTTGCCCGTCGTATTCCTGGCCGACAATCCGGGTGTGCTGCCCGGGACAGCAGCCGAAGCCGAAGGCACTCTGTTGGCGGCGGCCAACATGTTCATGGCGCAGTCACGGCTGCGCGCTCCCAAGTTGCACGTGACGCTACGCAAAGCGTTCGGTTTCGGCAGCTCGGTTATGGCAATGAACCCGTTCGACCGTCAGACACTGACGCTCGCGTTTCCGGGCGCAACCCTCGGCGGCATCCCGGCAACGAGTGGCGCTGACGCCGCAGCACTGGATGTCGATGCAAAAGCCGAGTTGGAACAAGCCGAAGCGGCCGCCTGCTGGCGATCCGCGGACACAATGGCGTACGACGAGATCATCGACCCGCGCGAACTGCGCAACTACCTCATCACGGGGCTAAACGTCAGACAGGGATCACTCCAGCAATAACGCCTGCAGCGTGGCGCGCGTCGCTGCATCGATCCCAAGTCCGTGCTCGACAAAGCCGTCGATCGATCCGTATTTTTCTTCCATCGCCGTGATCGCCCCTTCGAGGCTTCGCGGGCTGACACCAAGAACCTGCCGCAACACTTCAGCATCGATCTCATGCTCCGAGTGCGCTTGAATTTTTTCGATGTTTTCTTCTATGCCTGTTCGGCGATACTGGTTGCTCAGCAAGAAGTCGCCCATCACCTGGTCTCGCGGCACGCCGAGCGTCAACAACACGATGGCAGCCGCAAAGCCGGTACGGTCCTTGCCCGCAGTACAGTGAAACAGGTGTGGGAGATTATCCGCATCGGCCAGGCCGGCAACCCACTGCCCCCACATCCGGCTGACAGCAGGGTCGTTGACGTAACCCTGGCGGTCCGTTAGCGCAAGCAATTCCGCCTCGGATAACTCTCCCGCGTATACCTTTCTGCCGAGTTCGCCAACATCAATCGCCGGATTGTTGATCGCGACCGTCCGGTACGCGATGCGAGGCGATTGATGCGGCAAGCGGTCTGGTGCCGCGGCTCGCTCGGAGTCGTCGCGAAAGTCGGTCACGGCTGACAGCTGCAGTTTCTCCAGGTAAGCCACGTCAGAATCGTTCAGGTTTGCGAGGCTGTCCGAACGGAACAGTTGCCCCCAACGGACAGCTCGACCGTCCACAGTCGTATAACCGCCCATGTCCCGAGCATTGTTCGTGCCGGCCAACGGCAACAAGCGCTGCTTCGTTGGTCGCGCACTGGAAGACGTGTGCGTCGTGTGAGCATCGGCAGATACCGTAACGAACCGCGTCAGCCTTTTTGAATTGAGATCCTCGAAGTAGAGTGCACACTGCTGTTGGCTGTCAAAGGCGGGATTCTCGTACCGCTGCCAGCCCTCATCCCGGCAATCGTTGACGCCTTCCATGAGGTGCTTTTCTTCCAGCGCAACGGCTCGAACTGCGTCCTCGGTATAAGGCAGGTCGAAAAACTCTTTTTTCGACAAACACCGGGTCATGTCGCTGTAATGTGGCGATTCGGGATTGCCGGAAACGGAGTACGTCAGGATCCCTTTGGCACGAGGACCGTCATCGCCAAGCTCGGTGGCCATGATCCAGCTGCCACTGGAGCCGGTAACGTCCGGATAGCCGTCTGCACCGGCGAAATCAAACTCCATCTTATTAAAGACTCCCTCAAACTCGGGACCGCCCGGCACGGAAATGAATTCACCATTGCGTGTTACGCCCTGAATGTCCCCGAGCGGCGCGTCCAGTTCGATATCGGCCGCCTGCAATTTATTTATCGCCGTACCTAGCGCAATCAACGCATTGGGATTGTCATCCGTGTTCAGACCATGCGGCGTTGCCAGCGGTCGTTCGAGTTGAAAAGGAACCCGGTAGTTCAATGAGGCCGGCAATATGCGCGGCCAGTCCGTCGGTCCGGCTAGCGTATTGGCCTCGCGCAAAAATTCGCGGAATAGGTGCGCGCCACGGCTATCCGCGTTGGCGTGCAGATCCCAGCTCGCCAACACGTCGCAGCCGCGGGTGAGATCGACAGTCGCACCTTCCGGCAATGTCACTTCAGGATTGGCGCGGCACAATGTCACGAGGTCATCGCGGATGAGTTGCCCGGCCATGCTCTGGTTGCTCATCAGCACGTCGATCAGACTATCAAGAGTAAAGCCTTTGCCAAGCCGGCCATCGGTTCCTGCGAGCCGCGACTGCACCATGGACAAACCCGAACGTGTGCGCAGTGTTCGCTCGGTGAAAATCCTTCCGAGAATCCCAGGCAATCCGGCAATGGGCTGAAGCGGGTTTGCCAGCCAGTAGCTGTCATTGGAATTAGTGACAAAGTCATCCCGAACCAGGGACGGCTGCTTTGATGGCGGCAGGATTCCCTCCTCGACCGCACCTGCATCATGCCGCCACTGGCACTCGGACCGCGAGCCATCAAGCGCCTTTCCGTGAAACGCACTGCAATCCGCCAGCTGATCGTCACTCAGATTCGGCACGGGCCCGAGATCGCCGTACAGGACCTCGCCGTTGTCGTCGGCGGCGATCAGGTTGACGGTCATGAACTGGTAGCGATTATGCACCGCCTTGAGCTCATGCACGGTGGTCGCCTGGTAGGCCGAGGTGGTCGCTCCATTGACGCCGCGGTTTTTTTCATCGGCGATACGCAATGCGAACGCGACTTGCTGGTTCCACGGGAAGTTGCCAATTACATAGCCAAAATGCGTACTGTAGAAATCCCGGGAACGTTCTCCGAGTGAGCCATCCTCGTTCATGACCGGCACCGTCACGCGATGCCGTTGCATCGGCCGTGCTTCGCCGTCAAACAGGTAGCTCGTAGTATCTCCCGGCACCAGCTTCAGTTGATAAAACGAGAATCGCCTTGCGGTTGAGACAGTATTGGTCCACGCAATACGCCCGTTGGTGCCAACGCCAACGCTGGCCCGATCGATCATATTGGCACCGAGTAGATTCAGTTGACCCGGAATAATCTGGTGCAGTGGATAAAAGCGCTGGTCGGGCCGCCAATGCAGGTGAGGATTGGCAAACAAAAGTGCCGACCCCGAAGCCGCTCCCCGGCGGCCGATCGCCACGCCGTTACTGCCCTTGTCCGCGGGGTTGCTCGGCCGACCGGTTGCGAATTTGGCCTGGCCCGTATCCGCAGCCCCGGACACAGCTTGCTCGCCGGGTGGCCGCGCGGAAACCACCATGTCCATGAAGGCGGCCAGGAAAAAAGGATTCAGGTGGGCGTTGCGCGAATCCTGTGCGGAGATTTCACGAACCCACGCGGCCCCGCGGCAGTCAGGGTCAGTAAGATTGTCGACGCCGGTGTCCCGCAAATAGCGGTTGTAACCGGCGGCGTAGCCTCTGAACAAGGCCTCGAATTCAGGATCGGCGGCCTGCGAGTACTGGCCTCTGTCCTTCATCAGCTGATAGAACAGGTCGCTTTCGAGATTGCCGTCGGCAGGACCAAAATGTTCAGACAAGCGCGCGTCCAGGCGCAGGAAATGGCGCGCAAGTTGACAGATATTGTCTTCTGCCACCGCGTAGCCTGTCCCGTAGGCCAGGCTCGCAAAGTCAGGCGCTATAATGTGTGGAACGCCGCCCTCGGTGCGGTACAGATTCGCGTCATAGGTGGGGCTGGTGGTGCAAGCAGCCAGCAGACAAACGGCCATGAATATTGCGGCGGATCGACGCGTCACGTGCATACGCTGTCCCTCATCGCGAAGTAGCAAATTCGTAGATAGATTCAATAATATTACGCATTCAGGGTAACATGAGAGGAAAAAGCGGCAAACACCTTTGGTATTTGATAGATTGGCTACGAATTCGGCATCGGCGACAGAATGCTAATAATCTCAAAACAGTAACGGTGACAAGACCATGACAGATCCAATTGTTGAACAACTAACAGCCGCTGGCGGGCCCTTCGAATTCGTCAATATCGAAGTTGCCGGCGTGCCTTGCCGCGTGTTTCGCGACACACCCGAATATTTAAGTACGTTGTATCGGAACCTGCCCCAGTTTTCGGACAAGATACTGGTCGTTTACGAAGGTCGCCGCCTGAGCTACGCCGACGTCGCTGCACAGGCCGCCACGCTGGCCGCTCACCTACGCGACCAGCACGATGTTGGACGCGGCAGTCGTGTGGCGATCGTAATGAGAAACTGCCCCGAGTGGCTCATCTCGTTTATCGCGATCACGTCTTTGGGCGGTGTCGCCGTACTGGTTAACAGCCGCGGCAAGCCGGAGGAAATCGCTTACTGCCTCGATTCGACCAACTGTTCGGTTGCGATTGTTGATCAGCGATGTGCCGCAGGACTGGACGAGACCGCGGCGGCCAATATTCCGCGTCTGGTCACGGACGTGCCGGAAGGCGATCAGGCGGGTAGCGGCTTTCTCGACGGTATCCTTGCGGCGGCCGGTGACCAGACCCTGGAGACAACGGAGTGCGACGCGGAAGAACCTGCACTGATCCTGTTTACGTCCGGCACAACCGGACAGCCGAAAGGCGCCCTGCTGACACATCGTGGTGTCATGACGGCGTTACAGACTAATCAGTATTCGAACGCGTTAATCGGCGCGCAAATGGCGGCTCGCTACGGCATCGACCTTGAGACGCTGGCGGCAAACCGCCCACAGTCCTGCACGCTGCTCATGTTTCCGCTCTTTCACGTCAGCGGTTGTCATTCGGTGCTGCTGCCAGCGCTCGCGGGCGGCGGCAAGATCGTGCTGATGAAACGTTGGAATGCGGAAACGGCAATGGGTCTTGTTGAGTCGGAAAAAATCACGGTCTTTCCGGGCGTGCCGACAATGCACTGGGACCTGTTACAGGTACCCGAGCGCGAGAAATACGATTTGTCGTCGATGTCATCGATGTCCATCGGCGGCCAGGCCACACCGCTGCCATTACTCGACGCTATTAAAGAGGCATTTCCAACCGCCATACTCGGAGTCGGTTATGGCATGACCGAAACCAACGGTGCGATCACACTGGCTATCGGCGAGGACCTGCTCGGTGCACCGACGAGTGCGGGCAAGGCGGTTGCTACCACGGAAATCCGGCTAATGGCCGATGACGGCAGCTGGGCCGCAGCAGGGACAGACGGTGAAATCTGCGTGCGTGGTGCCACGATCATGTCGGGCTACGACAATCGGCCCGAGGCGAACGCCGAGTCTTTCAAGGACGGCTGGTTCTGCACCGGGGACGTTGGCTACCTGGACGAGGACGAACGCCTGTACATCGTCGACAGAAAGACCGACATGGTGATTTCGGGCGGAGAGAACATCTATTGCGCCGAAGTCGAACGCATTTTCTCACAACATCCCGCGGTCCTCGAAGCGGTCACATTTGGTATTCCCGATGACCGTCTCGGCGAAAAACTGATCGCCATGGTGCGCTTGCGGCATGGCGAATCCACCGACGCCGCCGAGATAGAAGATTTCCTTGGCCAACATCTGGCGAGGTACAAAGTCCCGAAGATCATCGCTATTGTCGAAGATCCATTACCACGCAATCCGGCAGGTAAAATCCCAAAACCCAAAATTCGCGAACTGTTCTTATCGTCGCTGGAAGAATCGGAGTGACAATTCTTGAAGAATGGCGCCGTACCAGCCCTAACTTCAACGAAAGCCACGAACAATGGGCGGATACGGTTAAGCGTTTTGTCGAAAACGAGATAACTCCCAACATCGACGCCTGGGAGGAAGCCGGCGAGCTTCCGCGCGAATTACACAAGAAAGCGGCCGAAGTCGGCATCCTCGGACTCGGCTTCCCCGAGGAGTACGGCGGTGTCGACGAAGGCATCGATCGTTTTCACGGCATGGTGACGGCGCATGAAATGGCCCAGGTCGGCGCGGGCGGCTTGCTCGCCGGTCTCATGGTCCATGCCGTGGGTCTTGCACCCGTTCTTACTCTGGGCGATACAGCGATCAAACGACGCATCGCGCCCGACGTTCTCTCCGGTGACAAACTGATCTCGTTGGCCGTCACCGAGACGTCGGGCGGCTCCGACGTCAGCCAGTTACAAACACGCGGCGAACTCAACGGCGATCATTATATCGTCAATGGATCGAAGACATTTATCACGGGCGGCATGCGCTCCGATTATTTCACGGTCGCGGTACGCACAGCCGGCGACGGTCCACGAGGCATCAGCTTATTGCTGCTCGAAGCCGACATGCCGGGCGTCGAGCGCACCGCGCTCGGGAAAATGGGTTGGCATTGCTCCGATACAGCAACGCTTTACTTCGACAACGTCAAGGTTCCGGTCGAGAATCGCATCGGCCCGGACGGCGATGCGTTTCTCGCAATGATGACCAATTTCAACGGCGAACGCCTTGGCATCGCCAGTACTGCAACGGCATTTTCTACAGTGTGTCTTGAGGAAGCGCTCGACTGGGCGCGTGAACGCGAGACCTTCGGCAAGAAACTCGTCTCGCGACAGGTCATCCAGCACAAGTTCGCCGAGATGCTCAGGAAAATCTATGCCTGCCTTGCGTGGATCGATCGGGCGGCCATAGCGTTCGACCAGGGCCACGACAATGGCGGCGAGCTTGCACTGCTCAAGGTACAAGCGACGCGCACGATGGAGTTCTGCGCGCGCGAAGCCGCCCAGGTTATGGGCGGCGCGAGTTTTATGAAAGGCTGCAGGGTCGAGCGTATCTACCGGGAAGTACGCGCTAATGCCATCAGCGGTGGTTCCGAGGAGATCATGCTCGAACTCGCCGCACGGCAATTCGGCCTCACCAAATAACGGCGCGCCGACGTAGTGACAATCAGCTATTTTGTTTTCTGCCTCATAAGCCTGCTGCTTACTGTCAACGCTTTTCGGCCTGTTTATCGACAGCCAATTCTGGCGATGTTCAGTTTCGTATTTGGCTGGCTCGTTTGCGAACTTACTCTGCACCTGTTGGTCTTGCAGATCGTTGGCACAATACTGTTTGTCTGGGCTGGGGCCGTGGTTGGCCTGCTCGGCTCGATTGGGCTGGCACTGTCGCTGCTTTCCTGGGCAGGCATGGCGTTTTTGTTTTTTGATTCGCTCAAGACCGGCGCACGCACCGAAGCCTCATTACAACAATCGCTCGGAAGTGACTACGTTGACCTTATCGAGGCGGCCCTCTTCGAACAGATCCCGAGTGAACTGGACACGAGGCGCTTGTTGAAACCGTTCAGTCCACACCTTCCCGAGGTGCGATGCATCAAGGACCTTGTCTACGGCAGTGAGGATGGCACCGAGCTGAAGCTCGACATCTATCACGACAAAGCGAAAGTCGAGAACGCACCGGTGCTTCTGCAAATTCACGGTGGCGGCTGGACCGAAAAGATGGGTGACAAGAATTACCAGGCGTTACCACTGATGAATCAACTTGCGGCCATGGGCTGGGTCTGCGTAAGTGTTGATTACCGACTGAGTCCCACCTCGAGTTGGCCTGCACATATTGTCGACTGCAAGCTCAGCCTGAAATGGATACGCGAACATATCGCTGAGTATGGCGGCGACCCTGATTTCGTAGTTGCCACCGGCGGTTCGGCTGGCGGTCACCTGAGTTCGCTGCTTGCACTGACGGCCAACGATCCGGCGTTCCAGCCCGGATTCGAAGACGTCGATACATCGGTAAATGCGTGTGTGCCGTTCTATGGCATCTACGACATGACCGACGCCAACGACGCTCATCACAATTCCGGGCTGGTCGACTACACCCAGGAGACCGTGTTCAAGCGCGACCTTGAGGAAGAACGCGAAATTTTCGAGGCGGCCTCACCAATACACCGAGTCCACGAAGATGCGCCGCCCTTCTTCGTCATTCACGGTGAGAACGACTCGCTCGCCGCTATTCCGGAAGCCGACCTGTTTGTAGAGCGCCTGCGTTCAGTATCGCGCGCAACGATCGTCTATCACAGGCTACCGTACACGCAACATGCGTTCGATATCTTCCTTTCGCCGCGAAGTGACTACGTTACGTTTGCGGTTATGCGCTACGTCAATTATATCTACAGCCTGTACCGGAAATCGCGCGCATAAAAAAGGCCGGTGCCAAGGGGCAACACCGGCCTTCCGCGCTACAGCTGGCGCTGTTACGCTCTATTACTTCTTGGCAGTTTTCTTGACTGCTTTCTTTGCCGGTGCTTCAACCGTCAGTGCGCCTTTCAGCTGGCCCGGAACTTCGCGAACTACTTCGATCAAGTCCTTGCCATGGCCCTTCAGAGTCGTACCAAGCTTCGAATACGCGTCCTTGCTGCGGCTACGGTAATCAGCAAAGTCGTTAGCCTGTGTCGGCAGCCGTACCTGTGCGGCCGTAAAACCCGCAAAGTCGTCGGCAAAAGCCAGTGTAGGCTTGAATACTGCTTCCATGACGTCTGCAACAACCGTCAAAACTGACTTGCTGCGTGTACCTACGTTATTTCTGATTTCGTCGAACTTACTCATGATCTTCTCTCCTGATCGGATGATGTCCAGATGCTTGAGATCATTATACGAGTTTATCTCGCAATTGCAAGATATTTTGATGTTCGTAATATATTGATTATTAGACTATTTTAAAAATAGTCGGAAACAATAGCGCAAATGCGAGAAAACTGCAGCCCGCTAACCGTTAGGCCGATTGGCACAGCACGCGGAACATCTACATTCGCCTGGCGAATTCAAAACACGCTCTGAGCCGTTCCGTCGAATTCCCAGAACGCGCGCAATGAAACGAGGTTACCGTTGCTGTTCACACGATAGACCATTACCAGTTCTGTGCGAGTGACGCGTCCATCCTTTGTACGTGTCGTAATCGTGCCCACATTCGCGCACTCGTCTCCGGCCGCGAACGACTGACGAATAGTGAAGCGCAAATCCGATGGTGCGATAACGCGATCGAAGAAACGCTTGATCGCGGCCATTCCACGATGGCCCTTGCCGTCGGGGTCAAGCGGCGACTTGCCGACCGGGTCCTCGATCAGGCCATCTTCGTCCCACAAAGACAACCAGCCTTCACGGTCCCCGGCCTCTATGCACGAAATCGACTGGATGGCGACGTCTCTCGCCGGATGCCTGCGCGCGTTTTTGAGCACCTGCAGCGACATTTTTTCCTCCTGCACGCTTTCCCGTGTCCCGGGAACCAGGGTATCGAAGCTATTTGCAAATCGAATCCGAGATTTTTTCGGCGATCATGATGATCGGCGCATTGGTGTTGCCGGATATGACCGATGGAATCACCGAACCGTCAACAACGCGCAGCCCATCAACGCCGCGCACTCGCAGGTCGCAATCCACAACCGAGGCGTCGTCGCTACCCATTCGGCACGACCCGACTGGATGGTATCCCGTGTGACCCAGGCTACGTGAGAAATCGATGAATGCGTCATCGCCATCGTCGTTGGGATCAGGATAGACACGCGACGCGACGCGACTTGCCAAAGGTTCGGTGTCGACGATTTTTTGCGCCATTCGCATGCCGCGTAACAATACCTGCATATCTTGCGGATCGCTAAACCAGTTCATTTTGACACTGGGCAGTACGCCCGGATCCGGCGAATTGATTTGCACGCACCCACGTGATCGAGGCCTCGTCGGGTACGGCATGATCGTCAGGCCGGGAAACGGGTCGAGTGACAGGGCACCGTTCTCGATTTCCGCCTTTACATCACCGGTCACGGGCAGGCAGTGAAACTGCAGATCGGGCCGCCCGCCTTCGCCGCTGCTGTCCGCGAAGATCCCGACCGACGCGGCCGGCATCGCCATTACTCCTCGCCGCTTGAACAGGTATCGCACTGCAGCGAACAGCACGTTTGGGAATCGTAATTGCTGATTCAGGCTGTCATCCTCATTCCTGAGTTTCCAGGACATGGGAGCGCCTGCATGATCGTGGAGGTTTGCGCCTACGTTTGGATTATCTACTTTTACGTCGATACCAAATTTCTGCAATAGCGAACCCGGCCCGATTCCGGACAGGTGCAACAATTGCGGCGACTGAAACGCGCCGGCACACAGCAACACTTCCCGGTTTGCGCTGATTTGGCGCACGTCGTGCGCTTTGCGGACAGCTACTCCGGTCGCGCGACGGTCTTCGAATACAACTCGCTCCGCGGTCGCTTTTGTCAACACCGTCAGGTTTTTGCGCCTTCGCACCGGTGCAAGAAATGCATCGGCCGTTGACCAGCGCCGGCCGTTTTTCATTGTCGCCTGGTAACGACCAATACCGTCCTGACTCGCACCGTTGAAATCCTCGTTATGCCTAAGCCCGGTATTGACGCCTGCTTCTATCAGCCACTCCTCTATTGGGTAAGTATCGCGGGCATCTTCGACGCGCTGTGGCCCGCCACTGCCATGCCATTCGTTGGCGCCGCGGCACTGGTCTTCAGACTTCAGGAAGTATGGTTTGACGTCCTGCCAACCCCAACCGGTCGCGCCGCCGGCCGCCCAGTCATCGTAGTCGGCATGTTGGCCGCGGATGTACAGCAGTCCGTTGATCGCTGAGCTGCCGCCAAGCACGCGGCCGCGTGGATGATAGAAACGCCGATTGTTCGCCTCCGGCTCGGGCTCGCTAAAGATCTGCCATGAATAAGTGGGCGAATAGACGGTCTTGCCATAGCCGAGCGGCATGTTGAGCAGGAAACGATTGTGCTCGCCGCCCGCCTCGATCAACGCGACCGAGACCGATGCGTCCTCGCTCAAGCGGTTGGCCAGCACGCAGCCCGCGGAGCCGCCGCCGACAATGATGTAATCGAAAGATTCGCTGCTCACGGTATGTTGTTATCCTGATGGTTCGGAGCGATACCTGCGCTCGTTCCGTTTCCGCAGAAAAATAGCCGAATTATTGCGAATATTAGCATCTTTACTGCGGTTTTTTGATAAAATGCAGACTTTCTGCTGACAATAACGTCGCGACCCGATCGCGGAACAAACAGGGGAAAACCATGGAGAAGTGGATAGGCCTCATCGGCCTCATCGGTCTTTTCGGCCTGATCGGGCTCAAGCACCGCATCCCGGCCGGCACGCCCGGTGGACTCGTCCGTCTCTGCGGTTTGTTCGGCCTTATCGGCATTGGCGGATTCTGGTTTGGGCCACTCGGTGCTTCCGGCGCGTTCGGCGCGCTGGGTATTTGGAATCACCCTACCGAGAAATATGCACGGCTCGCCAGGCTCGGGTTCTTGGGGCTAATTGGTCCGTCGTTTTTTCTGGCGCATTGGCAATCGTTAGAGCAGACAGACAAGGTAGCGGATGTCGCGGATGCGGCTGCACAAAAAATCGCTTACAGCCAGGAACGCGAAGCCTGCGATTACCAGCAACCGCTGGGAATGGCACTGTTCGGCGACCTGCATGTGCACACAGGATTCTCCTTCGATGCGTACGCGTACGGTGTTCAAACGACACCGGCGGATGCCTACCGCTACGCCAAGGGTGAAGTCATTCCGCACTTGCCGATTGACGACGGCGGCAACATGTCCGGCACCGCACAGATCGATCGGCCGTTGGATTTTGTGGCCGTTACCGACCATGCAGAATTCCTCGGTGAGGTGCAATTGTGTACCGATACGGATTCCTCGAGCTACGCATCGGATTACTGCAATGGCATCCGAGCCGGCGGCTTGCAGGTTATGCGGACCATTGCGACTGCATTGACGCTGGTTCCCGCAGTTCGCATATCCCCGATCTGTCCCGCAGGCGATGCTGATTGCCTGGCCGCGACCATAATTCCATGGCAGCGCACTATCGAAGCGGCAGACGCCGCAAATGACAGGTCGTCAGACTGTTCGTTCACAGCTTTGGTCGGATACGAATACTCGGGTTCACCTGACTCAAGCAATTACCACCGTAACGTCATCTTTCGTAACAATGCCGTTCCCAAGCTGCCGGTCAGCAAATTCGAGGCACCGCTCGATATCTACCTCTGGCAACAACTCGACGACGTCTGCACCGCCGAAATGGGCTGTGATTACCTGACCATTCCGCACAACAGTAATCTTTCAAATGGCAAGATGCTATCGCCCTATGCCGATATGGCCGATACGGCCGAAGCGAAGACCGAATACGCGAACGCACGCCTCGCGCGCGAGCCATTGATGGAGATCTTTCAGCACAAAGGCAATTCCGAATGTGCGAATGGAATTCCGGGCATCCTCGGTGCGCCCGATGAACTGTGTGAACTTGAGCAAATTCGGCGCATCGGGAATCCGGGCCAGGGTGGCTTCGTTTATTTCGAGGATGGAAAACTCTCGTTTTCGGAGCTGCAGGATAATCCGACCCGCTATTGCGACGAAGATGAAATCGGCTTTGGCGGCATCATCGGCATGGGCTGTCTGCATCGCAACGATTTCTATCGCACGGCACTGTTAACAGGTCTGAGCGAGCAAAATGAAATCGGCCTGAATCCGGTCAAGCTCGGTGGAATAGCGAGTACCGATACACACATGTCGACCGCCGGTGGTGTCAGTGAACGAGATTGGCGCGGGCACATTTATACCGAGTGGAATCGCGACGGCCGGCTGCTCGAGCCGTCGTTGATACCCAGCGGCAAAGATGGAAACCCGGGTGGCCTGACTGGTGTTTATGCGGTCGAGAATTCGAGAGACGCGATTTTCGAGGCGCTAAAACGTCGCGAGGTATTTGGCACCTCGGGCCCGCGTATAAAGCCACGTTTTTTTGCCAGCTGGGACTACGATGCCGGGCTTTGCGAGGCACCGGATCTGCTCGCGAAGGCCTATTCAGGTGGTGTACCGATGGGAGCCGATATGCCGCCGGCGCCTTCCGACGACGCAACGCCGAAATTTCTTGTCAGCGCTCTGCAGGACGCGGGGCCCGGGGCAACGCCGCTGCAGAAATTGCAAATTGTCAAAGGCTGGATTGACGCAAATGGCACTCCGAACTACAAAGTCTTCGACGTTGCCGGCGATGCAGAAACCGACGCCGGCGTCGATTTGCAGACAGGCGAGCGCTTTGGAGAGGGCCACAGTACGCTTTGTGCAATATTTGAAGACTCTGAATTCGATTCCTCTCTCAACACTTACTACTACATGAAGGCCGTCGAAAACCCGAGCCCGCGCTGGAGCTTGCTCGATTGCGTTTCGTATGCCCACGACGATCGTCCCGATGTCTGCGACAACCCACGCATTGCCACGGCAATCAATGAACAGGCCTGGACGTCGCCGATCTGGATTACGCCCCAATAACAAGAGTAACTAACATGGCCGCAACCGATTTACTTGATGGACAGACAGCCATAGTCACAGGTGCCGCGCGCGGAATTGGTGCGGCTGTCGCAGCCTCGCTCGCCGCAGCCGGCGCGCGAGTTATTGCCACCGACGTCCTCGAGGATGACCTTCATAAAACAGTCGCCGACATTGGTGAGCGCGCGAGCGCAACACGACTCGACGTGTCAGACGAAAACGGCTGGCAACAAGTTGTCGACGACGCGCTCGCCCAAACAGGGCGCATCGACGTTCTCGTCAACAATGCTGGCATCCTTGCGTTTGCAACACTCGATGAAACGGACCCGGAGCTGTTCCGCCGCCTGCTCGAAGTAAACGTCACCGGTAGTTTTCTCGGCCTGCGTGCCGTCGTACCGGCGATGAAAGCGGCAAAGTTCGGTGCCATCGTCAATATGTCGTCGTCGTCGGCAATATTGCCGCACAACGCGACGGGGGCGTATGCGGCAAGCAAGTTCGCGATCCGCGGCATGACCAGAACCGCGGCGCTGGAACTCGGCCCATTTGGCATACGCGTAAACAGCGTACACCCGGGCGGAGTCAACACGCCAATGACCAATCCGCAGAACCTGTCGAGCGAAGAACTCCTCGCGAGATTTCGCTTCGTCCCGCAGCAACGCGGATGTGAGCCCGAAGAGATTGCGTCGGCGGTGCTATTTCTTGCGTCAAGCCAGGGTTCGTATTGCAACGGCACGGAACTCGTCGTTGATGGCGGAATGACCGCCGGCTTGTATGTTCCGGGAATTCCGGGCGCGCCTTTCTAATCTCATTGCCCGACAGGAGAATACCGTGCCAGTTGATAAACCAAGCGTGCTTGTAACTGGTGCCGGCCGGGGTCTCGGCCGGGCGATCGCCAACCTGTTTCACAGTAACGGATATCACGTCATTGCAACCGACTACGACGAGAGTCTTTTCGCCGATATTACTGGCCAGGAAGGCTATACGACGGCTGCGCTTGACGTTACCAGTGACGCGGCTGCCGACAATGTGGCCGCCATGATCAAGGCTGACATCGGTCACCTCGATGTTATCGTCAACAATGCCGGTATCAACGCCTTTTATCCGGTGTGCGAAGCGCCCACGCAGATGACCATCACCGCATTCGAGATCAATACTTTCGGTGCCCTTAGAACCATTCGCGCTTGCCTCGATTTGTTGATCGAGTCAAAGGGACGCGTAGTCAACATCTCGAGCGAATCGGCGCCTCTGAGAACTCCGTTTCAAAGCTACGCATCCAGCAAGATGGCGCTCGAGGCATTGACCGACGCCATGCGGCGTGAGCTCCTTCCAAAGGGTGTGCATATTGCGATCGTGCGCCCGGGTGCGATCAAGACGGAGATGTTTGGTGAAATCGCTCATTTGAAAAACGCGGTCGAGAACAGCCGCTTTGATAGTGATTTCGGAAAATACGCCAAGGGTGTCGCAAAGCGTGTACCGAAACACCCATCGCCGCCTGCGGATGTGGCCGCGGTCGTCTACAAAGCTGCCACCGATCCGAAGAAAAAAGTCCTGTACAAGATCAACAACGACTTCGCTCTCGCAGTACTGAGCCGCCTGCCGACGAAGTTCCTCGACAAACTGCTCGTCGCGAACCGCAACGCCTGAAGGGAGTCGCATTGCGCCAACATATTATATTGCTCTTGAGCCTTGTCGCCTTGGGATGTCATGCAGCCGATCACCCGAACGTCATCGTCATCGTCGCCGATGATCTTGGCTGGGCCGATGTCGGGTTTCATGGTGGCGATATCGAAACGCCGTCGCTGGATCGACTGGCCCGGGAAGGCACGGAGCTCAATCGCTTTTATACGACACCGATCTGCTCGCCAACGCGTGCCGCATTGATGACGGGTCGAAATCCGATGCGCCTCGGTGTCGCCTACGGCGTAATTCTTCCGTGGGATACGATTGGCGTGCATCCAGATGAACACTTCATGCCACAAAGTTTTCAGGCCGCCGGTTATCAGACGGCTATGGTTGGCAAATGGCACCTCGGCCACGCGCAGCAGACCTATCATCCGAATGAACGCGGCTTCGAGCATTTTTACGGTCATCTGCATACAGAGGTCGGTTTTTTTCCGCCTTTCGGCAACCAGGGAGGCACGGACTTCCAACGGAACGGCGTAACCATCGATGATCAGGGCTACGAGACCTTCCTGCTGGCCGATGAAGTCGAACGGTATATTCGCGAGCGCGACAAGACGAAGCCGTTTTTCGTCTACATGCCGTTCCTCGCACCGCATACGCCGCTCGACGCACCCGACGAACTTGTCGAAAAATACAAAGACATCAACACGAATCTGAAACCGGCACGCAGCAAACACACCGACAACACTCGTCGTAACGCCGAAATGATGGGAAGGCCCAGCGCCCGACCCATGTACGCCGCCGTCGTCGACGGCATGGACCAGGCGATTGGCCAGGTGCTGCAGACTCTCGATGACGAAGGCATTGCCGACGACACAATTGTGTTGTTCATGAGCGATAACGGTGGCGCGGCATATTCGATCGGCGGCGCGGATAACGTGCCCTTGCGGGGCGGTAAAGGCGAAGTCTTCGAAGGCGGTATCCGGGCTGTCTCGGTAGTGCGCTGGCCGGGCAGAATTCCCGGTCGCAAAAAAATGACCGATATCATGACCGTCATGGATGTGCTTCCAACCCTGGCTGAAGCGTCCAGCGTCGAAGTACGGAATAGCTTTCCGCTGGACGGAACCAGCCTCTGGTCTTCGATCAGCGAGGGCAAACCGGCGCCGCGCGAAGACTACATTTTTTTCGCCTCGGAAACACCAAACTACGGCCAGTTCAACCTGACGATATTCAATGACGAATGGAAACTGATTCAGGAACTGGAACAGGATCAGCTGACGACGGAAAAAGTTACCCACCTCTACAAGATCAGCGAAGACCCATACGAGTACAACAACCTTGCCGGGCAATATCCCGATGTTGTGGCCGACCTCTCGAAAAAGATTCGCGACTGGCGGGCTATCTATCCAATCAACGGTACACGATCCAAGCTCATGCCTCCGCCAGGATGGCGAGCACCCAAAGACTGGGCCGACTACCCGAGGCCGCTCGATTCCCTGCAGGATGAAGCTGCGCCCGGAACACCACCACCGGGAACGATTCACTTTCTGGACCAGAACATTGGGGAGCGCGGACGATTGCTTTACGGCTGCGAGACCAGAGTGCCCGTTGGCGACGTGTGTCAACAATAAAAAAGAAGAAGTGGAGAATGACTATGAACTATTTTGTAACCGGTGCAACCGGTTTTGTCGGCAAGTTTTTTGTCGAAAAATTGTTACAGCGTGAAGGGACGATTCATGTATTGGTCCGCAAGGAATCGGCCCACAAACTGCAGGCGCTGAGGGAGCGCTTTCCGGGCGCCGGCGATCGCATTGTTCCAGTTCACGGGGACCTGACCAAACCGCTGTTGGGCGTGAGTGACGCCGACCGAAAGTCGCTGCGCGGCAAAATCGATCATTTTTTTCACATTGCCGCGATCTACGATCTGACTGCCTCGGAGGAAAGCCAGTTCGAGGCCAATGTCGAGGGCACACGAAACGCGGTGCAGTGTGCCGAAGACTTGAAGGTTGGTTGCTTCCAGCATGTCAGTTCGATCGCGGTCGGCGGAAAATACAACGGTACTTTCCGCGAAGACATGTTTGAGGAAGCCGGCGAGCTGAGTCACCCGTATTTCTACACCAAGCACGAGTCCGAAGCGGTGGTGCGTAAAGAGTGCTCGGTACCCTATCGCATCTACCGCCCGGCATCGGTGGTCGGACATTCCAAGACGGGCGAAGCCGACAAAATAGACGGACCCTACTACTGCTTCAAGCCGTTACAAAAGCTCCGCAAGACCCTGCCACCCTGGTTTCCACTGGTCGGCCTCGAGTCCGGTAGTTTCAATATTGTGCCAGTGGACTACGTGGTCGACGCCATGGATCACATCGCGCACCAGGACGGTCTGGACGGTGAGTGCTTTCACCTGACCGACACCGCTCATTATTCGGCCGGCCAGATGATGAATATCTTCTCAAAAGCCGGCGATACGCCCGGTTTTGCGGTGCGCCTGGACACAAAGGTCTTTTCCTTCATTCCGTCCGGTCTGCTGGCGACGCTGACCAAGCTGCCGCCGGTCAAACGATTCGTCAAAACCGCGATGGAGGGGATAGGCATGCCCGAGTCTGCGGGGATGTTCTTTAGCTGGACGACCGAGTTCGACAATCGAGCGGCCGAACGAGCGCTAAAAGGCAGCGGTATCGCGCCACCCAAGCTGGCAAGTTACGCCGACAAGTTGTGGGACTACTGGGCAAGAAACCTGGACCCTGACCTTTTTATTGACAAGACGCTCAAGGGCAACATTGCGGGCAAAATCGTCGTAATCACGGGCGCCGGTACCGGCATTGGTAAAGCATCTGCTCTCCGCCTCGCAGAAGCGGGGGCCAAGGTCGTCATCTGCGGCCGCACATTGGACACTCTCGATGAAGTCAAAAAGGAAATCGAGGAGATCGAGGATGTTGCTGGCGAATGCCACACCTACACCTGCGACATTTCCGACCTGGAGTCCTGTGATGAGTTCATAGCCAAGGTCATCAAGGATCACGGACAGGTGGACGTTCTGGTCAATAACGCCGGTCGCTCGATAAGGCGTGCAGTGGAGCATTCCTATGACCGCTTTCACGACTTCGAACGCACCATGCAGCTGAACTTTTTCGGTTGTCTGCGGCTGACGCTGAACGTGCTTCCCGGCATGAGCGAGCGTCGCGACGGCCACATCATCAATATTTCGTCGATGGGTGTGGTCGGGCCGCCAGCCAGGTTCTCAGCGTATATCGCATCAAAGTCTGCCCTGGAAGGCTGGACTCGCTGTGCAGAATCGGAGTTCTGTGATCAGAATATTCATTTTACAAACATCAATATGCCGCTGGTTCGGACCCCGATGATTGGCCCGACCAAGGCTTACGATTACGCGCCGACGTTGACGCCCGAAGAAGCTGCTGACATGGTCGTGGACGCCGTTATCAACAAACCCAGCCGAATTACGACCGGAATGGGCACGATGTTTCAGATTCTCAATCTGGTCGCACCAAAAATGCACGCAACGATGATGAACGTGTCGTTCCGCATGTTTGATGATTCCAGTGCAGCAATGCACACCAAGAAACCGGCCAAGGGCGAGCAACCAACCAGCGAACAGGTCGCGCTGGCGCAATTGATGAAAGGCGTTCACTTCTAGATCGGAGCATATAACATGAAACAACTCGGGATAGTCGACTCGGCATTCGTCAACCTGGAGCATCGAAATGTTCCCCAGCACGTGGGCGGCCTTGGTATCTACGATCCATCAACGGCAGCCGGCGGCTTTGTTCGCTTCAAGCAGGTGTTATCGAATTTCGAGGATCGGCTGCACCGCGTACCGGTATTCCGTACGCGGCTGGTCGACGTTCCACTCGGGCTGGATAAACCCTATTGGGTGATCGACGAAAATTTTGACGTCGAATTTCACATTCGCCACATCGCGCTGCCCAAACCAGGGGACTGGCGACAGCTGTGCATACAGGTCGCCCGCCTTCACTCTCGCCCACTGGATATGTCGCGACCCCTTTGGGAGTGTTACATCATCGAGGGGCTGGACAACATCGAGGGTGTTGCTCCGGGTGGATTCGCGGTTTACACGAAGATGCACCATTCTCTCGTCGACGGCGCGGGTGGCCAGGCATTCATGATGGCGCTGCACGACCTGGAACCTGAACCAGATCCATCCGAACCGGCGGCCGAAGACGTCATCGAGGACACCCAGCCAAGTGACGCCTCGTTGTTCGGCAAGGCCGTGTTGAATCGTGTGAAAGACATACCCGGTGATGTCCGCGGTTTTTTCAGTCTGAGCGGCGATGTCCTGCGCATGGTGAATCGCATACGCACAGGCGATCTGCCGCATGCAGCGACCGATGCGCCGAAAACACGCTTTGATGAGCCGGTCGGACCGCACCGGGTCTTCGATGCAATTTCCCTCGACCTGGCCGAACTCAAAGCCATCAAGGATGGCTGCAATGCGACGATCAACGATGTCGTCGTCACCGTGATCGCCGGCGCCGTCAGAAAATATCTATTGGCGCACGATGAACTTCCGGACGAGCCGCTGGCGGCATCGATGCCGGTCAATATGCGAACGCGTAAAGGCGAAACCGAAGATGCCAACCAGATCGGCACCATTATGGGTCTCGTACATACTGACATTGCCGATCCGAAAAAGCGCCTGAAAGCGATTCAAAAAAGCATGGAAGACGCCAAGGCATTCATTGATACGCCTTTTGCCGATACCCTGAAACTCGCTGGCTATTTCAGCCCCATGATCGCAAAACGCCTGGCCGGCATTTTCGTGGACAATGAACTCACACGCCGGTTGCCAATGGGCTATTGCGGCATCATCACGAATATCCCGGGCGCACCGGTTCAGCTGTATTGTGCGGGCGCGCGGCTGACCGACTATCACTGCCTGGGCGTGCTGACGCCGGGCAGCGGTGTCTGCAACGCGATATTCAGCATGAATCAGAAGGTCTCAATGTCGTTCCTGGCCGACCGGAATTGCATTCCTGATCCGGACCTCTACCGGCAGTCGCTTGAAGAGTCTTACGCCGAGCTGAAGCAGGCTGTTCTCGGCAAATCAAAGACCACACGCAAGAAATCTGCCCGTCACAAGACCACGCGAAAGAAGGCTGCCGGAAAATGATCGAAGTCCCCGGACAGTCTATTGACCTGCGGTGCTGGCGTGGCGTCCGGCTCGACGTCCCGAGAAAACGCAGTCCGCGATAGACAGTCCGCTCATATAGAGGTTGGACGGTATACCGACGGCCGTGCGGCCGGCGGCGTAAAGTCCTTCGATCTCTTTGCCATCCTCGCGCCGCACTTGGCCGGTCTCTTCGTTGAGGACCAGGCCACCCATCGTAAGAACCGTACAGGGCAACAACTTCGCCCCAAGTGAAACGTCGATGACATGAAACGGTGCCTCTAGGCCCGGAACGTCTCCGGGCGCTTTGCCGAAGGGATCTTCGAGTTCGCCATCGGCGATACGATTGTATTCTTCTATTGTCGATCGGAGCGTGTCCTTATCGAGTCCCAGCTTGCCGGACAGCTCGTCGCTATTATCGAATTTCTTCTTGCCAAATAGCATGTTCAACGCCGCAAGCTGCCACTGAAAAGGCAGGACCTTGCCCGGCATACTCTGTCGCCACGCTTGTTTAACGAGCTTGTCGTCGAGGATTAGCCAACCTTTGCCGTCGTTGTCTTTAACCATGGCGTCGCCGACCGTAGCGCCGTAGCAGGACTCGTTCACAAAGCGCTCGCCCTTCGCGTTGACCATGATGCCTTGTGACCATGCCAGCGGCGGATTGATAAAACGCCACGCGGTGCCATGGTCCATACGGTCTGTAGCCCCGCCTACACTCTCGCCCAGGCGGATGCCGCCGCCATCATCGGCCGGCGTTCCGAGTGGCATGCCCGGGCGGAACTTCTTACAGTGGTGCTCCACCATGTCCCGATTGAAGATGAAGCCGCCGGCACTCAACACAACACCGCGCCGCGCCTTGTAATATCGGACGTGGCGTTCGTCGGCTTCAATAGCCGCCGCTTTCGCGCTGTACCTGATGGCCAACTTGCGAGCCAGGCCGCCTCCCGGCAGAAAAAACGGGTAGATCTTGCCGATGAGTTCGGCACGCCTGAGATACTTGCCGTGGCGTCGATACTCATCCGAGTCCGAGACGATCTGCAGCGCCTTTACGCCGATAACGCGGCCGTCCTTATTCGTGATCAGCTGCCTGACTTCCGTCTTTTTGTGTAGCTGCACGCCTCTTGCAAGCGCCGAGCGGGTCATCGGCCCGATAATTGACACACCGAGATTGACCGCGCTTCGGCCTTTCCTGATGACGCCGCGGTGCCCACGTGCAGCCGGTTTTGCCACTGCTTTATACTTTGGTAACAAAGAGTTATCAGAATGATAGAGAAAGTACTTTACATTTGGATACGAGGTCTTCTTCTTCCACACGGGCCCCGAAAAGCGCACCCCGTGGCCCTTCAACCAATCGATGGTCTCGGGGCCGTCCTCACAGAACTTCATTAGTGTGGCGTCACTGACGACACCTTGCGTCTCGAGCTTCAAGTAGTCGAACATCGCCTGCGGCGTGTCTTCCTCGCCGACTTCATGTTGCGTGCTCGTGCCGCCACCTGCGTAGATGACCCCGCCGCTCATGGCCGTCGCGCCACCGCCCTCGGCACGATCGAGCGCGATGACCTGCAAGCCCTTCTCTCGTGCCTCGAGCGCCGTGGCTGCGCCGGCGGCGCCCCAGCCGACAACGACAAGGTCAGTATCGCTGTCCCAGTCAATTTCCGCGTCGTCTTCAACGACGCGCGGCGCTTCGATCAGGGAATGCCAGTTGGGATCATCAGGTTTCATTTTCGTAGTTTTTTATAGACTTTAGTACGAATATGATAGCATTGTTGATTGTGCAATTTCCCTATCGTTGATAAAATTACCGCATAATTACGCACAACGAAACGCGCACAAATTCGACGGGTACGATAATGAGCATAGCCGATAAATTCAATCTTGACGGACACGTCGCCCTCGTAACCGGTGCCGGTAAGGGCATCGGCAAGGGCATCGCGCTGGCACTCGCAGAAGCCGGGGCCGATGTCGCCTGTGCCGCGCGTACCCAGGCAGACATCGACAAGGTTGCCGAAGAAATTCGTGGCATGGGTCAGAAAGCCGTCGCGATAAGTTGCGACGTCGCCTCCGAGTCCGGACGCCAGGAACTCATCGACGCCTGTGTTGCCGAACTCGGCGGCCTCTCCATCCTGGTCAACAACGCCGGCGGCGCCGGACCCAACAATCCGCTCAAGACCAGCGCCGAGGATTTCGCAGGTACGCTGACATGGAACGTCGTGCCGGCTTTCGATCTGTCTCGGGCCGCTGCGCCGCACCTCAAAGAAGCGCATAACGGCTGCATTCTCAACATTTCGTCGATGGCCGCGCGCTTGCGGCAGAAAAAATTCAGCGCCTACGGTTCGGCGAAAGCGGCACTGAGTCAACTGACGCGTTTGCTCGCGCAGGACTTTGCGCCGGAAATCCGTGTCAACGCCATCGAGCCAGGTCCCATCGCGACCGAAGCGCTGCTGCAATACATGACGCCCGAAGCGCGTGATCACATCATCGCGGCTATACCGCTTGGTCGACTCGGTGAAGTTGAGGACGTGGCGGCAGCGGCGGTATTCCTCGCATCACCGGCCGCATCCTGGATCAGCGGCAAGATTATCGAACTCGACGGTGGCACCGAGGCCCCCTGGTAATCACGACGTCGTCGTCAATCCATGTCTACTCATACGATTTCAATAGAACCAGTACTGATTAACGCACCGGCCCCGACGGTCTGGCAGGTGTTAACCGACTTTGACAGCTACCCCGACTGGAATCCATTCACGGTACGGGCGGAGTCCACGCTCGAGATCGGCTCGGCTGTCGACCTGTACATTCCGCGTGGCCAAAAGATGATGAAGCAGAGCTTCGTGCTCGAGGTATTCGACCCCCCAAATGAGATCGCATGGCGCCTGCCGAAGATGTTGCACACGGCAATCTTCAACGCTTATCGTACGCAGAAAGTCGTACCGGTCGATAACGAAAGCTGCACGTACACGACCGCCGACACATTCGATGGCTGGATCGCAGGCAAGCTATATCGCAGTCAGAGTGACTGGGTATTGAAGAACTTCAACAAGCTTGCGAGCGCGCTCAAGGAACGATCCGAATCGCAACACGCACTCGAGCAAGGCCCCTGAGGGAACCACTATGCGTCTGACCCTGTGCCTGATCGCCTTTGCGATGCTGGCCGCTTGTGAATCGTCTGTTGAAGTCGAGGTACCGGATGGTGGATTCGCCGACGCCATATTCCTGGGCGCCAAGATCGTCACGATGGACCCCGACATGCCGTCGGCCGAAGCTGTCGCGATACGTGGTGACACGATCGCGCTTGTCGGCGATCGCGATCCAGTGATGGCACTGGCCGGCCCGGATACGCGTGTCGAGGAACTCGGCGACCGAGCGCTTATCCCGGGACTGATCGATACGCATGGTCATTTCGGGTTTACAGCACGCCTGTTGAACCTGGCCAACCTGTCGCCACCGCCCGTCGGGCCGGTCAATACGATCGACGACCTTGTCGGGCTGCTACGAGACCATATTGCGGCGAACGAGATTCCACCCGGAACCTGGGTTATGGGTTACGGCTATGACGACTCCTTGCTCGAGGAGTTGCGTCACCCGACTCGTGACGATCTCGATCTCGCGTCGACTGACCACCCGATCGGCATCATGCATGTATCGGGGCACCTGGCGGTTGCAAATTCCGCGGCCCTGGCCGCACTCAACATCAATGCGGAGAGCAGCGACCCGCCGGGTGGCATTATTCGCCGGCGATCGGGAAGCCAGGAGCCCAATGGTGTTTTCGAGGAGACGGCTGCGTACGCTGTCATGGGACAGCTGGCCACAGGCAAGCCCGATGACCTCGAGCTACAGATTCGTGACGCCGCCCGGTATTACGCGAGCTTCGGCATCACGACTGCCCAGGAAGCATCTGTCGGACCGGACGACATCGCATTTTTCAAGTCGATCTCGGCCAAAAAAGCGTTGCCGATCGACATCGCGGCCTATCCGGTCGTAAACCAATATCCGCTGGCTGCGATCGACGCTTTGCAGAGCGAACCGGACTATTCCGGTGGCTATCGCGTCGCCGGCGTCAAGTTTTCGCTGGACGGATCGCCACAGGGCCGAACAGCCTGGCTGACAAAACCCTACTTGCAAGGACCGACGGGTGCAGATGCCAACTATGTCGCCTATCCGACCATTAATCCGGAAACTTACAAGTCCGCTGTCGCTGTGTCGATCGAGAATGGCGTGCCGATACTCGCCCATGCCAATGGCGATGCGGCGATCGACCTGATGATGGATGGCATCGATGCGGCCCTCGAACAACACGCCGCAGCCGATCATCGCTCGGTCATTATCCACGCACAGTTGATGCGCGCCGATCAACTCGACCGTGCCAAGCAGCTCGGCGTCGTGCCGTCGTTTTTCTCGGCGCATCCTTTCTTCTGGGGCGACTGGCATCGCATAAGTTTTGGCGATGAACGCGCTCTCGATATCAGCCCGACGCGCTGGGCGATAGATCGCGACGTCCCATTCACGATTCACAACGACTCCCCCGTCGTGCCACCCGATATGATGAGACTCTTGTGGGCCACCGTTAACCGCAAGACTCGCAGCGGCTTCGTGCTTGGCGATGCACAGCGGATTTCGGCGCATCAGGCGCTACACGCGATGACGCTCGCCGCGGCCTGGCAATACTTCGAAGAAGCCCGCAAGGGCTCGATCACGGCCGGCAAGCAGGCCGATCTCGTTATCCTGGACAGGGATCCAATCAGTGCCGACCCCGATACGCTAAAGGACATCAACATCCTCGAGACGATCGCGCGCGGCATCACGGTATTTGAATCAATAACCTCGAAGAGTAGTAATGAATAACCCACAAGCTATTGAAAAAGATAATAAAACATTCGACCACATAATGAAGGTCGTGGTCGACCTTGAAGGCATTGCTGTCGGTACCATCGACCAGGACGGTCGCGCCGCCAACGTCATCGACCAGGACATGCTCGACGCGCTCGAGGAGTTCGTCGAGCGCGTGCTGACGGACGACACCATTCGTGGCGCGATCATCACATCGGGCAAAACCACGTTTGTTGCGGGCGCAGACCTGAACGGCATCGAAGCCAGTCTCCGCCAAACAGAGCAACCCGATCCGCAGACGCAATTCGAGCGTAACTTCTCGTTGTCTCGCATCCTGCGCCGACTCGAGACAGGCGGCAAACCTTTCGCCTGTGCGCTGAACGGCATCGCGATGGGTGGCGGCCTCGAGATCGCCCTCGCCTGTCACTACCGCATTGCCGCGGATGACCCGCGACTGGTACACGGCCTGCCCGAAGTTCAGGTCGGCCTGCTGCCCGGCGGCGGCGGCACCCAACGGGTGCTGCGCCTGGCCGGTATTTTTCAGGCCATGCCGTTGCTGCTGGAAGGCAAGACCTTTACCGCCGCCAAAGGACTCGAGCTTGGCCTGATTCATGCCGTGGCCCCACGCGATGGACTCGTAGACAACGCGCGTCAATGGATTCTCGGGGAACCCGATACGGTTGCAGCATGGGACAAGGAGGGATACACAATTCCGGGCGGCACGCCGGCAGACAATCCGCAGGTAACCGAAGCACTCGCAGGCAGCCGGCACATGGTGATGGCCAAGACGCACGGCCGCTACCCGGCGCCGCTCGCGATCCTGTCCTGCCTCGAAGAAGGCAGCGTACTGCCGATGGATGAAGCGCTCAAGCTCGAGTGCCGGTATTTCACTGAACTCAACAACGACCCGACAGCAACCGCGATGATGCGCACGTTGTTCGTTAACAAGACCAAGGCCGACAAGCTTGTTGGGCGTCCGACAGAGCCGGACCGCCGCCCGGTCACCCGGCTCGGCCTGATAGGCGCCGGCTCGATGGGCGCCGGCATCGCGCTTGCCGCGGCACAGAAGAGACTTGCAGTCACTATCGTTGATCGCGACATGGACGCGGCCAACAACGCACTGCGCTATGCGCAGAAGAAGATGGGCCGCCTCGTCGAAAAAGGTCGCGTGGCGCAGGAGAAGGCTGACAGCATTTACGCACGCATTCATCCGAGTGACGACATCGCCGACCTGGCCGGCTGCGAACTTGTTGTCGAGGCCGTTTTTGAGGACCGCGGTGTCAAAGCGGACGTGACGAAACGAGCGGCCGATGCCCTCGGTGACAGTGATGTACTCGCAACCAATACATCGGGGCTACCTATTACGGGCCTTGCTGAAGCCTATTCGCGTCCCGATCGGTACATCGGCTTGCACTTCTTTTCGCCGGCCGATCGCATGCCACTCGTCGAAGTCATACGTGGCAAGCAAACCAGCGACGAGACCCTGGCCTGGGCACTGGACTTCATTCAGCAACTTGGCAAAACGCCCATCATCGTTAACGATAGTCGCGGCTTCTACACGAGTCGGTTTATCGGCTCCTTCATCGAGGAAGGCATCGGTATGGTCGCCGAAGGCATCGACCCGGCACTGGTCGAAGAATGCGCCGTCAAACTCGGTATGCCCATGGGGCCTTTGTCGATTTCCGACGAGATCGGTCTCGATCTCTCGGCGCAGTCCGGCAAACAAATGCAAGCTGACCTCGGCGATGACTACAACCCGGGGCGGGCGTCTCCGGTGATTAATACCATCGTCGACAAAGGTCGACACGGTCGCAAGAACGGCAAGGGTTTCTATGATTACGCCGAAGACGGTAGCAAAACGATCTGGCCGGGACTCGCGGAACTTTATCCGCCGCAGGCGGAACAGCCGTCAGCGGAGGACGTTCAGGACCGCATCTTGTATGTGCAGGTCATCGAAGCGCTCAAGTGCATGCAGGAAGGCGTGCTAACGACACCAGCCGATGGCGACATCGGCTCGACGCTCGGCGTCGGCTTTCCTATCTGGACCGGAGGTCCGTTTTCCTACTTCGACCGGATCGGAGCGAGCGATTTTGTCGCCAACTGCGATCGTCTCGCCAGGTACGGTGAACACCTCGCAGCGCCCGCGCTCGCTCGCGAAATGGCGGAAACGAACAAGCGCTTCTACGAGTAACGTGTCGGCCAATGCCTCGCCAATTCGGCTTTTTGACGCTGTGCTGCCTGTGCCTTTGCTCGTGCTCAACGTCTTACCCGAATCTCGATCATTGTGAAGCGCTGACAGGTGATGCAATCGAACGTACCTTTGCGAACGTCGTGGATACCGCCATTGTCAGAGGTCTGAAAAACGGTCGAGCCACGAATCACTGGTATGCCGATGGGCGTTTCACATCTGAATGGACGGGTCGGGACAGCGGTGGCCAGGTGTCCGGTACCTGGCACGTGGAAGACAACCAGCGCTGCGTGATCGTTGCAAGCGGCTCACCCGAAACGATTCCGCACAAGACCTGCAGTCCGTTGTATCAATGTGACGATCGTATCGTGTCAATCAATGCGGACGGCAGCATCCATGGAATTCATCGGCTGCACCAACCATGATCGCATTTCGTTCGTCGCTGTTGCGTCGATGAACATCAGCGATACGACTTCCTCCTGCTCCTGAGTTTTGCGGCCAGTCCCTTGCGTCGCAAATGGCCGGAATCATGCAGCCAGAGAATTGTATCTGTCAGCGTCTCGCGAATATCGCGGTACTCGATGCCCAATTCACGCATTGCCTTGCTATCGTCGACCACCACCCAATCGGAGGCGTAGGTCAAGGCCTCCTGGGTTACCGGCGCATCGATGGGAATGAACCTGTTGACCAGATCGACCCACATACCAAGGCCCTGGAGCAGCAATCGCGGCGCGTATACTTTGCGCAAACGCTTGCCCAGCAAAGTTTCCAGAAGCTGCGCGTACTCTTCCCAGCTAAAGAACTGCCCGCCCAATACGTATCGATCGGGCGGGCCTCCACGCTCCAGGATCTTCACGTGAGCGAGGGCCAGATCGCGTACGTCAATGAGCTGGATGCCACTCGATGTGATCAGCAGCACATCGTCCAGACACTTTTGCAAGCCAAGTACCGCCTCGCTCATTCCCGGGTCGTCCGGACCAATTACGCCGCCGGGGTAGGTGGTGTAGATCGGCGCGCCCTGGTCCTGCAGTTTCCGCACATAGCGGTCACTCTCGACTTTTGATCGGCCATAGCCGTAAGCGCCGTCGCCAAGCGGGGTATTTTCATCAATGCTGCTGCGATTGGTTCCGAAGAGAGCGGTGACACTGGATACCTGCAAAATCCGCTCAATGCCCTGCTCTGCAGCGCCTCCGATGACCAGTTCCGTGCCACGCTTGTTGGTCGCAACGGTTTTCCTTGCGTCCTTTGCGTGTACATTGACTATTGCGGCGGCGTGCACAAGCGCGTCGCGGTTTTTCAGCGCCTTGTTCACGGATTTGCGATGGGTAATATCACCGACGACGTATTCAAGATCATTGACGCCGAAAGGTTTGAGGACGCGTTTCATCTTCTCGACGTTGCGCACGTACAGGCAGACCTCGTGCCCCGCACGATGCAGCGCGATCGCGCTATATAAACCAACAAAGCCGGTCCCGCCGGTTACCAAGACGCGCATGCCGGCCAGGACACCTACACCGTCAGGCGTTCTTTGGCCCAGGCATAGTCCGGCTTGCCGACGGCACTGCGCTGCAATTCGCGCTCGAAGCGAATTTCTCGCGGCACTTTGTAGCCGGCGAGTTCAGTTCGGCAGTGCTCCTGCAGCGCCTCGATATCGGCGTCGCTACCATCACGTAACGCAACCACTGCTGCAACCATCTGTGTCCAGCGCGGATGCGGAATACCGACGACCATCGCGTCGACAACACCCGGGTGAGATTTCAGCGCCTGTTCGACCTCTTCGGGATAGACTTTTTCGCCACCTGTATTGATACAGGTCGACCCTCGTCCCAGAACGGTAATGGAGCCGTCTTCTTCGAGCCTGGCCGCGTCGCCACCAAGTGCGTAGTCAACCTCATCGATTCTGACAAAAGTCTCCGCGGACTTTTGTGGATCCCCGTAGTAGCCAACCGGAACCAGTCCGCGCCGCGCGACGACGCCGAGTTCACCGGGTTCGGCGAGACGCTTGCCGTCGACGAGCACTGCGAGGTCGGGCCTCGGGTCATAGCGCATCAGCCCGTCCTGGGTCTCACGATTGCCGGGACCCATGACGCCGGTCTCGGTGGCACCGAGCGAACTCGAGATCGTGATGGACTCGAGCACTTTCCTGAATCGGTCCTGCAGGCTCTCGGAAAACACAGCACCGCCCGAGCCGATATAGTAAAGAGGAGAGAGGTCCCACTTGCCGGGATTCTCCTCGAGCGCGTCTATCAACGGTGCCGCCATCGCGTCGCCGACGATCGCCATGATATTCACGCCCTCGCGGACTGCCATGTCCCAGATCTTGCCGGCATCAAACCCCGTGTCCGGGTTGAGCACGATCGTATGTCCGGCGAACAGGGAAGAAATCGCCGTCCAGAGGGCTGCACCGTGCATCAACGGGGCGAGAGGCAATGTCTTGACCCAGGGTGTCTCGAGGACACGCCCGGCCAGCTCTTCGGGTTTTGTTACCGGTCCCTTCGGGTGATAGAAACCACCACCACCAAGCGCACCAAAGAACAGCGATTTGTGTGGCCACATGACGCCCTTGGGAGCACCCGTCGTCCCGCCCGTGTAGATGATCAGGAGATCATCGTCCCGGCGTTCCGATGGGTCGGGTTCACTCAAGCCTTCCGCAATCGCGGCTTCGTAACTTCTCACGCGACGATCATCGACATCGAGTTCTTCGCCGACGGCGAGTAGCAGCTTGAGCGATTCAACTTCGGCCGCCACGGGCAACACGCTGTCGGCCAGCGCGCTGTTGAAAAATATTGCCGCCGCGTCCGAATTTTCGTACAGGTACTTGAGCTCGGCCTTCACGTAACGGTAGTTGATATTGAACGGTACAGCGCCGATCTTGCTCGCCGCGATAAACGCTTCAAGGTACGCCGGCCCATTGGCCAGTTGCAGGCCGACGTTGTCACCGCGATTGATGCCGTTCGTGGCCAGATACCCGGCGAGCGCAGACGCTCGCTCGTTAAGCTCGGCGTAGGTCAGCGATTCCTCGCCACAAACGACAACCGGTCGGTCCGGCACGGCGGCCGCCACTACGTCAAAAAGATCCGCAAAATTGAAGCTCGGCTTGGGATTCGTCTTCATCGGAGTTACGCCTGTAGCAAAAAGATCATCACGAACGCGATTTTTCTATGGTTTTGGGCTCTCAGAGCCATTTTAGTGCTGTTTTGCGCAATTTTCCACCGTCCTCTATACGATTTTCGCCAAAACCCGGCCACGGGCCTCTCAGGCCGCCTTATAGCGAATCGGCAGCCGTTTGAGGCCCCCCGTGAAATTGCTCGCGATCCAGTCCGGATTGCCGGCGAGCTCCAGGCCTGTGACGCGTCTTGCGAGTTCCTCGAAAATGCAGCGAATCTCGAGCGAGGCGAGCACACGGCCGAGGCAATGGTGTGTGCCATGGCCAAACGCCAGATGACGGTTCGGCATGCGGTCGACACGGAACTCGTTGGGATCAACATCGAAAGCCTCAGCATCACGGTTGGCCGAAAGGTAGAAGATCGCCAGCGACTCGCCTTTCGTGATATCGACGCCGCGCAATGTGTAATCGTCCGTGGCGGTGCGTGTGAAATGACGTACCGGCGTCACCCAGCGGACGACCTCGTCTGGCAATGTCCTGGCGACCTCGGGCTTGTCACGCAACAGTTCGAATTGTGACGGGTTCTCGATGAATGCGAGCATGCCACCTGAGATCGCAGAGGATGTCGTTTCGTGGCCGGCCGTTGCGACGATCAGAAAATAAGACAGCATATCCACGAGTTCGATCGGACTGTCATCGACCATCGCGTGCACGACAACACTGGCAAGGTCGTCCGTCGGATTTTTTCGACGATCAGCGATGAGCTTGCCGAAGTACGCGTACATCTCGAGCATGACATCCTGGCCGTACTGATCTGATTTCTGTATTTCCGGGTCCGATGCGGACAACAATTGCTGTGTCCACACCAGCAATTGCGGTGCGTCCTCGGGCGGCAGGCCCAGTATGGTCATGATGACTTCGAGCGGATACCACACGGCAATGTCCTGCGCGAAATCACACTGGCCATCCTTCGCGAGCATCTTGTCGACGAACTTGGTTGCAAGTCCGCGGATGCGACCTTCAAGATCTGCAACACCGCGACCCATGAACCAGCTGTGCGTCAGCATACGATATTTCTTGTGCTCGGGCTCGTCCATGTGAATGACCGTGCGTACCTTCGAGTGCCGCGCGTTGCCCGCCTTG
>Ga0224508_10000513_pt1 | contig 38249 bp, 36 predicted proteins | sample SF_Jan12_sed_USG_4_FD_170157 | JGI IMG/M metagenome (GOLD analysis project Ga0224508, IMG submission 170157) | Sediment microbial communities from San Francisco Bay, California, United States - SF_Jan12_sed_USGS_21 | ecosystem: Environmental > Aquatic > Marine > Sediment | place: USA... | reverse complement strand
GTTTTAGTTGCACCGCCCGCCCACCCCCACCCGTAGTCCTCCCTGCCGCGCGCTTCGCTGCGCTCGCGCTTGGCGGCCCGTTGCGCCGTGCTTCGCCCTGCGGGCTCGCGCTGCCGCCTGCTTCTGGGCCGCGCCGGTGTCCGCGTCAGCGCCGGTGCCAGTGTCAGTGCCAGCGCCAGTGCCCCGCGTTCAGCCGGCGCAACCGTCGCCGGGGAGTCCCCGGCACTGCTCGAATTCCGTAATGCAGCTCGCGCCGTTCAGACAGTTGAGGCATAGGGCGCTGCAGGTGTTCGCCTGGCATTGAAACCGACACAGCGCGACCAGTCCGCAGCTCTCCAACTCGCCGTAGCAGTTGGCACAGTCCGTCGAGATGCCCGGGACGCGGGCGGCGACGCAATCATCGACGCACTGTCGGTACGCGTTGCTGTTCCCGACGCTTGCCGCGCAGATGAACAGGCCACAATCGCGAGCGATATTGCGAAGGGTGTCGCTGGCGTTTTCGATCGCGTCAAGATCGGTTCCGTTGTCACACGCACCCTTGGGCGCTGCACCGCCTGCACCGCCTGCGCCACCTGCGCCACCTGCGCCGCCCGTGGCACCGGTGCCGCCGATGCTCCCAGTTGGAACCCTATCGCCGCCGCCACTGACCGTACGCGGAGGGTCGTCACCGCAGCCGAGCAAGCCGAGGGCAAAGATAAGAATCCATTTCATGGGGAGGAGATTGAGCCGTCGCCGAAAGGCCGTCAACGAAAACGCCACGCCGATCAGAACCCCATGATCTTCGCGGTGGCGTAGCGCATCACTTCTGTCGCCCCGCCGCCGATGCGAAAAAGGCGAGCGTCGCGCCAGGCGCGGGCGACCCAAAGGTCTTCGAGGTAGCCCATGCCGCCATGGAACTGGAGGCATTGATCCATGATCTCGCCGGTTACGTCGCCAACATAGGCCTTCGACATCGATACGATCCGCGTCGTTTCCATCGAAAGCATGCCGTGATTGACGAACTTGTCCTCGTTGTACGCAGCACAGGCGTTGTAGGTCAGCGCCTTGGCCGCCTCGTATTTCGTGTACAGATCGACGAACTTCTGTTGCCAGTATTCCCGCTTGATCAAGGGCTTTCCAAATGCAACGCGTTCGCGACCAAATTGAACCGAGCGATCGAGCGCCAGCCTCGAACCTTCGAGCCCGCTCACACATCCAACGAGGCGCTCTGACTGGAAGTTCTGCATCAGATAGACGAAGCCCATTCCCTCCTGTCCTAGGAGGTAGCGCTTCGGAACGCGAACATCCTCGAAAAAGAGCTCGGCGGTATCGCTCGACCAATTCCCCGCTTTCTCGAGCTTCTTCGACACGCTAAAGCCCTTCACGTCCGTCGGACAAACGATGATCGAGATGCCGCTGTGACCAGCGTCGGGATCGGTCTTGACCATCAAGGTGATGAAGTCCGCTCGGGTGCCATTGGTGATGTATGTTTTCGAGCCGTTGATCACGTACTCGTCGCCCACCGCTCGTGCGGTCGTTCGAAGTCCTGCGACATCGGAACCCGCACCGGGCTCGCTCACACCCAACGCGGCAACCTTTTCGCCACGAATCGCCGGCGCCAAGAACTCGTCTTTCACTTCGCGGGAACCGAGGTCGGCGATGACTGGCGTTGCCATGTCGGCCTGTACCAGCAAGCCCATGGTCACACCGGCAGAGCCGCAGCGGGCGAGCTCTTCGGACTTCACCACGCTCATCCAGAAGTCTCCACCGCTTCCGCCGACGTCCTCGGGGTAGTGGGCGCCGAGGATTCCGAGCTCCCCGGCCCTCTTGAACACCGAATTGGGGAAGAGCTTCTCCCTCTCCCAGGTGTCGACATTGGGCGCGAGCTCGTTCTCGACGAAGGTCCGGACCTGCTGCCGGAAAATCTGGTGCTCTTCCTGAAAGGGCTGGAATGTAGACGACATTGCTCTCGCTCCGAAAATGAATGAACGTTCATTTAGTACCCGGAGACCAGCCGTTTGGCAAGTCCTCAGCGCCCCGTAGGGTTTTCCTACTGGTTCGGCGGCTCGATCGGCTCGCTGCTTGGCTCGAGGACCACGGCGTCCATCCGCTCAGGGAAAGTCTCTGGCTCGAGCTCGGCCCGCAGGTCGCTGATCGTCTTGGTGAGTGCCGCCTGGCGCTCATCGCGCCAGATCTTCCTTCGGATCAAAGGGCTCGCCTGCTCCCGGGTTTGAATCCTCTCGGGCCGGATGCCCGTGAGCTCGAGAATACTCCACTTCCCGTCCCCGAGGTCGAGCGGTCTAGTCAGCTCTCGGGTTTTTGAAAGCTCGAACGCAGCCTTTGCCAGCGTGGCGTCGATCCTCGCCCCATCGGGCTTGCCCACGAGAGCTCCGTCGGACGTGAAGTAAAGCAGGTCGCCTCCGCGGAGCTTGGTTTCGGTGTCGAGACTACGTTCCGTCGCAAGCGCTCGGAATGCTGGTTTTTGGCCCGATTCGAGCTGCCGGCGGATGTCTGCGGCTTCCTTTCGGCTTGCGACCAGAATGTGTCGCGCGCGGCGCATCTCCGGTCGACGAAACTCCTCCGAATGCTCTTCGTAGTACTTCACGACCGCTTCGTCGGGCACGCTCTCGGGTGTCGTGGCCTCTTCGAACTCTTTTCGGACGTAGAGCTGGACGAGTGTCTGATCGAGAAACTGCCGGACGAGTGGGTCATTCGCATAGCCGAGCTTCTCGGCGCCTTGATAGAACAACTCGTTTTTGACCTGCTCGTCGGCGAGCTCTTGGAGCATTTCGGGATCGGCAAATCGCCTGCGGGCGCGCACCGACCGCGCGTTGATCGAGTCCTCGAGCTCACCAACCGTAATCGTTTCGGTGCCGACCGTGGCAACGATTTTCGCGCGTCGAGCTTCGTTGGGAGTCGCAGGTGCATCCCCGGCAAACGCTCGCGCGGCAACGAGCGCCCCCAGAGCCAGAAAGACCAGGCAAATCCGTCGCATCGGCCGGCAGCGTTTCACGAGCCCTGCGGCCGGTCAAGGCCGGTGCGTGGCAAAGAATTCGGTGAGCTCCGCAGCGAGCATTTGCGGCTCGAACCAGTGAATCATGTGCCCCACATCGGGAATTTCGACGAAGCGATGCTGCTTGATTTTCGAAATCCGATCCTGTTCGTCCTGCAAGCGAAAGCCACGCTCGCCAGCCACGACGAGGGTCGGGTTCGAGATGGACTCGAGAAGCTTTTCGAACATCTCGACCTGGAAGGGCCGGGGTGCCCAAGTCTTGTGCAGGGGATCGAACGTCCACTCGAGCCCGCCTTCCACCTTCTTCGTGCTCTTGCTCGCCAGATACAGGCCGAGCTCGTCGCTGAGCTCCGGGTTCTGAGCGCGCATGCGCTTGAGAGCGGCTCGCGTGTCGGCCATGGGTTTGCTGCGCTTGTTGCGGACCTTGGCCACGCCATCGAGCCAAGCGCGCAACCGGGTGGCCGGCTCGCGCGGCTCCATCTCCGGCGGCCCGATCCCTTCGATCAGTGTGAGCGAGCGCAAACGCTCGGGGCGGGCAGCCGCGTACATCACGCATGCAGAGCCCCCCATCGAATGGCCTACCAGATGAACCGGTGGATCGCCGAGCTGCGGCAACAGCCCATCGAGATCGAGAACGTAGTCGGGGAAGTGATAGTAGCCGCCCGTGCCGATCCAGTCGGTTTGGCCGTGGCCCCGCCAATCGAAGGAAGCGACGCCATGCCCCGCGTCGACCAACTCTCGCGCGAGCGCGTCGAAGCTCCATCCGATGTCGAGAAAGCCGTGGCACAGGACGACATCAACCGGTCGCTCGCCCCAACGAATCACATGATGCCGGAGGCCGTTGGCAGTGAGCGTTTCCTCGACGACTGCCGTCATGCGCGCGGCTCCTCGAAACGCCGCGGCGAAAGCGCCTCGGACTCTCTGGAGCCCGGCCCGCCAGCCATCGCCCCGGCGATGAGCTCCGCGGTCAGTGGCGCAAGCAGGATCCCGTTGCGATGGTGTCCGCTGGCCAAGAACAAGCCCTCGATTTGGGTTTCTCCAACCAGAGGCAGCCCATCGGGCGTGCCTGGCCGAAAGCTCGACCAGTGCTCTTGGATGGCCGCGTCCCGCAGGCGCGGAGCAATTCGAGTGGCCTTGCCAATGACGTCGGCCATGCCGCCGAAGGTGATTCCGCGTTGAAATCCGACCCGCTCCATGGTCGAGCCGCAAAGCACGCGGCCGTCGGGCCGCGTCACGACATAGCCGCCGGCGCCGAAGACGACTCGGCGGAAGATGCGCGGCCGAGTCTCAGTCGCGATCATCTGGCCGCGTACCGGAAAGATCGTGTCGGAATCGAAGGGCAGCCCCGGAATCAGAGTCGTCCAGCTCCCCGCCGCGACGACGAGCCGATCCGCCTCGATCGCTTCGTCGGCGAGCTGGACGCCTCGGACCCGTCCACCTTCGACATCGACCGAATGGACGGTCGAGCCGCTGCGGAACGTCACGCCGTCGTGCTCCGCGCCTAGCGCGATCGCCGAGAGCAGCTTCTTGGGCTCGACTTGCGCATCTTCGGGAATGCACAACGCCCCGAAGGCGTCCGGGTTCGCGGCGGGCTCCTCTTGGATGAGCTCCTCGGGGCTCCAGCGATCGGAGCGAACCCCGTGAAGTCGAAGAGTCGAGGCCTGCGCGTCCAGCGCGGCAAGCTCTTGCTCATCGAAAGCTAGCTTGATGACCCCACAACGCCGGAACCCAACGTCGACTCCGAGCAGCTCATCGAGCTCGTCCGCGAGCTCGGCATGAAGCTCCCGACTCCGCCGACCGAGCTGAAGCGCCAGGGCATTCTCGAATGACTCTACCGAGGGTCCGAGAATCCCGGCGGCCGCAGACGAGGCCTCGGCTCCCGGAATGCTTCGCTCGAGCACCAAGACGCGGGCCCCATCTTTGGCAAGCCGATAAGCGACGCTGCAGCCCATCAAACCGCCACCGACTACGATCACATCGGGATGCATCGGTCAAAGCTACTCGGTCCGCGTGTCGCGGCAAGCGCCTAGCCGAAGATGTCGCGATACGTGACGAGGATCATGACGCCGAGCAGAAAGACGATGCCCATAGCATGGACCGCCATTTCGAAACGCTCGTTGGCGCGCCGGCGCGTGACCGCTTCATAGCCAAGGAAGATTAGCCGCCCTCCGTCGAGGGCCGGAAAGGGCAGAAGGTTGAACATGCCGAGCGCAACCGAGATGAACATCAAGATCCAAAGGAACGCAGGCAGTCCGGCCTGGGCTGCGTCGGCGACCATTTTGCCCATCATGACCGGCCCCCCAATGCCTTCGGTGCTGCGCCGTTCGACCATCTGAGCCAAGCCGGTCAGTTGGGCCACGGTCATCTGATAAGGCAGCGCGATCGACAACTTGGCCGCGTCCCAGGCCCCGAGGTTCTCGTAGAGAGGCATCATCTTGGCGCCCACGCCGATTTGTCCACGTCCCCCGTGATCGGCAGGCGTAATCGTGATCGGCGGCAGCGCTTTGCCGTTGCGTTCCACGATGTAGACCGTCGGCTGGCCCGCGCGCGATGAAGTTGCATCGATCAGCTCGGAGACGTTGCGAATCTCCGCACCGTTGGCCACGACGATGACGTCGCCCTCTTCGAGGCCTGCTTGTGCGGCGGGCGAATCCGGTACGACATGGCCGACTTGCATCGGCTCCGCCGGCTGCATCGGCGGCAAGGTATTGGTGACGCCCAGCGCGAACACAATCGCAGATGCAGTGAGGTAGTTCGCGATCGGCCCGGCGGCGATGGTTGTCACCCGGGCAAAAAGGCTTTTGTTCGGGTACAGCTCCGGATCGTCGGGGTCGACGTCCTCGTTGGGGTTCATTCCCGCGATCTGCACGTAGGCGAGGAACGGAATTACCGCGACTTGGAAGACCGTCGGGCTGCCTTTCGGTTGGTATCGAAACAGCGTTGGGCCGAATCCGATGCTGTACCGCAACACCCGCATCCCGAAGGCTCGTGCGGCCAAATAGTGGCCACCCTCGTGAATGATGATGAGCACCGACAGCGCAACGACTGTAATGAGGACCTTGAAAACGACGCTATCCACGCCCCCAGCATAACCCTCCGATCCGGCCCGTCGAGGCAGCCAGCCCGGCCAGGGGGGTGGCAAAGCTGGCCCGCGGCCATCTAGTCAGGCTGGATCCCTACAATCCACCGGCGAATACCGTCCCAGAAAAAAAGTGGCTCACGATGCGAATCACTATCGCAGTCTGAGGAGGTTTTGCGTACTATCCCGGCCACCTGGCGAACAGGGGTAGGTTGTGGCTGAACATCATCGAATCCTGAATTCTGCAGTTCCGCGCGTGGCACGGGTCCTCACTTGTGCACTCGCTTTCTCCGTCTTGTTCTCCATCCTAGCGCCTCCACGGGCAGCCCAGGCGCAAGACGCATTCAGCTGCATCGAGGAGCTGAGCGATGACGAGGTGCGCTACCGCATCCGCTACATCCAAGAAAAGATGGACGACGGCAAGCCTCAGGCGACCCGCTGGCGGTACATCTGGATGAGCCTTTGGCTCGCCGGTGGCGGTGGCATGACCTACGCGGCCGTCAATGCGGCTCGTGACAACAACGATCCGGACAAGTTTGGTTGGGCCTACCTCGCCGGCGGCGCGTACTTCTTCGGGCTCATGCATGCTGTCCTCCCGGCGCCTGACGTCTGGGGCGCGAAGCGAATCCGCAAAATGGACGAGGGCACCGAAGAAGCTCGGCGGGCCAAGCTTCAATACGCAACCGAAACCTTGAAGAACGCTTCAGGGGCGCAGGAGATGATGGGCGGCGCGCTCGGCGTGGGCGCCTCGCTCATTTACGGTGTTGTTGGTGGCACCATCAAAGCGACCAGTTGGACGGGCTCGAGTCGGGGCCTGACGGCCGCCCTCTACGTGGCGCCGCCGGTTCTGATGGGGCTCCAGACCGCAACCGCACCGCGCAGCTCGGTAGCGGCGTACGAGGCCTACCGGGGCATCGCTTGCTCCAGCAAGTATTACGAACGCAGTGAAGAGGGCGCCGACTTCGACTTCAGCGTTGCGCCCGGCGGGGCAAACCTGAAGATCACGTTCTGAGCAAAGCCCGGCCGAAGCGCTTCAGGGCTTTTTCTTGCGGCGAAGGCGCGCTCGGAGACGAGCCGCATAGCCTTCCTTGTTTTCCTGCTTCGTTCGCGAGACCGCCAGGGCGTCCGCGGGAACATCCTCCGTGACGGTGGTGCCGCTGGCGACGTATGCGCCGCGTCCGACCGTCACAGGCGCAATGAGCTGTGTATCGCTGCCGATGAAGACCCCATCTTCGAGCACCGTCGTGTGCTTTTTCTCGCCGTCGTAGTTGCAGAAGATCGTGCCGGCGCCAATGTTGACCCCTTCACCGATTTCGCCGTTTCCGACGTAGGAAAGGTGATTGACCTTCGAGCCCGCGCCAAGCGTGGTTTTCTTCGTCTCGGAGAAGTTGCCTACTTTGCTCCGCGGACCGAGCCTAGTGTCCGGCCGCAAGTGGCTGAATGGGCCGACCTGGGCGCCTTCGCCGATGCTCGAGTCCGTCGCAACCGTGTACGGAAGAACGTTGGCATCTTTGTCGACGACGACATTGGTCAGGACGCAGCCGACGTCGATCTGAGCCCCGGTTCGAACCAGGCAGCGGCCGCGTAGATGCACATTTGCGCCCAGCGACGCACCCGGCTCGACCTCGCATTCAGCGTCGACGTAGAGGGCATCGAGGTTGGCGATTTGGACACCGCTGCGCGCAAGCTCTTCCGCCATGCGACGACGGCGTGTTGCCGAAGCGAGTGCTAGGTCTCGTTTATCATTGACGCCCGTGAGCTCCGTCATGTCACCTTCCAGGTCTAGCACTTCGCCCCGCTCCGCCGCCAGTGCGACCACGTCGGTCAGGTAGAGTTGAGCTTGTGCGTTGTTCGGTGTCAGTTGTTCGATGGCTTCTCGCAAGAAGCCCGCGCGAATGGCGTACAGCCCGGGATTCACCTCTTCGATGCGTCGCTCATCGGCAGAACAGTCGCGGTCTTCGACGATTCGCTCCACGCGGCCCAGGGCGTTCCGCATGATGCGGCCGTAGCCGCTCGGATCGCTCAGCGTGGCGGTGACCAGACCTAGGTCGGCCCCAGCTCCATCCGACTCCTCGACCAGATTCCGGAGCAGCGCAGCCGGGATCAAAGGGCAGTCGCCGTAGAGCACCAGAACGCGCCCTTCGAGCGCAGCGTCCGCTTTGATGGCGCAGCGGACGGCGTCCCCCGTACCCCGTTGTTCGGGTTGGAGCACCATCTCCACGCGTTCACCGAATCGCGTCACGAGCACCCGTTCGACATCGTCGCGACCGTGACCTACGACGACGAGGCAGCGAGAAGCGCCTGCGTCGAGGGCTGCTTGCACTACCCAGCACAGCAGCGCTCGTCCGGCAATCTCGTGCAAGACCTTGGGTCGCGTGCTCTTCATTCGCGTCCCCTCGCCGGCTGCGAGGATGATGGCGCTCCAGGGCGCTGGTGATTGGATCGGCATGATTGCGGCTCAGCTAGCCATGGTCAGGAACGAGGCCACTTTGGCAAGGGCGGCGAGGTCGTGCACATCTTCGTCGAAGGCAGGTACTTCCAGAATATGGGTGTCCGAGCCGACCTGCTCGTTCAATCGTTCGACCTCCGCCCGGTCCGCCACCGCCCAGCGGCGCTCCAGCGTCAGGGCCTCGCTGAGCCGGGGATGAACGTCGGCTGCGTCGAGCGACTCGGGCAGCACCTTCCGTAGCTCCTCCACCTGCGCTTCGGCTGAGATGTCGGGCTCCGGGATCAGTGCATGGACCTGATTGATGATGATCGCTTCGCGATTCATGCCCGCGTTCCGCAATGTATCGCTGAAGAATCGGGCTTCGCCGATGGCAAGCGGATCGGGGCTGGTCACCAGCACAAACGCGACCTCCGGGCTCCGAAGCGCATCGGAAACCTGTTCTGCGCGCTCCTTGAAGCCTCCGAACAGGTCGTTGATTCCGCTCACGAACTCCGCCACCTGCTCCAAGAACTCGATGCCGGTGATCTTGCCAATGCCTCTGAGCAAGACCGTCGCGCCGCGGCCGACCAGACCAAATGCCTCCTTGCCCGCACCTTCGAAGACCTGAAGAAACCACCGCATCGCAGGCGAGTCAATCGCGTCGATCAGGCGCTCGGGCGCCGTGAGAAAGTCCAGGGCGCTTGCAGTTGGCGGGGTGTCGAGCACGACCAGATCCCAGGTCGGATCCTTGCGCACCTCGTGGAGCTTCTCCATGGCCATGTACTCTTGCGTGCCCGCCAGCGAGCTCGCGACGTACTTGTAGATCTGGTTGTTCAAGATCCGGTCGCGTGCTTCTTGGTCCGACGCATGCCTCACGACGAGATCATCGAAGGTACGCTTCGTGTCGAGCATCATCGCCGAAAGTGAGCCCTTGCACTGCAACCCATGCGTTTCGAACAGCGAAGAGGGCACGTCCTGCTCGCTGGTCGTCATTTCGTCGAGACCCAGACTGTTGGCAAGGCGCCGCGCCGGGTCGATCGTGAGGCAAAGGACTTTGCGGCCGTCCATGGCCGCGTGGACCGCCATGGCTGCTGCGGTCGTGGTCTTTCCGACTCCGCCGCTGCCGACAGTCACCACCACTCGGTGACTGCCGAGCACGTCCGCGAGACTCATTTCAGCGCGACTCTAGCAGTGTTGTAGGTCGTGTCGATTTGGTGGAATTCGCGCATTTCGGCAGATTCTTGATCCGCATACCGTGGGATAATAGTCTACATACACCTACATCAATCGGGGAGTGTCCATGTACGAACGCCGCATACGTCGAAGCCATGATCCATACAGCGCGCTGTGCCTTCAGCTCGAGAGCTCCCGCGTGAAGGGTGAGCTCGATGCCGTCGTCGTGGCAATTGACAACGGCCTCCTGGTCGCAGGGGCCGGCGAGCGCTCGATCTGCGAAGCGCTCGGCGCCGTTGCACCCCTTCTCGGATCGCCGTCGTTCAATGGTCGACTTCCGAGTGCGCTGGAGGGGCAGAGCGTCGAAGTACACTCCATGTCGTTCGAAGGCGAAACGGTTTACGTCGCGACCGTCGGCCGCGGCGCTGGCAATGAGTGGCTTCAGCAGTCCATCGGCGGAGTACGCCGTATTCTCGACTCGAGTTGGCGGGCCGATCGTCAGTTGCTGATCAACTGATTTCGCACAGCCGCCAGCTCCGCTTGCTCGATCAAATCGTGGGCACCCTCGGACAGAAGATGGTCCGCGACCTCTTCGCCTAGCCGATGCGCAATCTTCATCGCGTCGGGGGAGCCGAGGTCGAGATAGATGTCCGACATCGCCGACAGCATTTGGTCCCCGTCGTACGAGGCCACCATCGCGTCGAGCTGGAGCCTGCCGTCTGCCGCGCTTGCATGACCTGCAATCGAGGAGTGGCAGTTGCCTTCCAGCTTCTGAAGCATGGCGCGCTCCGCAGTAATCTGAATGCGTGCTGTCGGATCTTCGATCGATTTGAGCTGCATGCAGAGCGATTCGTTCGCGAGCGGGCCTTCAATCGCCAGCGCTCCCTGACCAACGGCGGGAAGGCAAAGATCCGTTGGTAAAACTACATGGGGCGTCTGTGCAAGCACCCCCGTCCGCGCCAGGCCTGCCGCGGCCAAGACGATCGCATCGCATTGCCCTTCGTGAAGCTTACGGAGTCGTGTTTCGATGTTGCCCCGGAGCGGCACGAAGCAAAGGTCGGGGCGTTGTCGGTGCAGCTGCACCACGCGGCGGCGCGAGGTCGTACCGATTTTCGCGCCGCGTTTCAACGAGGCCAAATCGGTTCCGTCGACGGTGACCAGAACGTCGCGCGGGTCTTCGCGGACAGGCACGCTCAGGATGCCCAACCCTTCGGCGAGCGGAACGTCGCCCGGAACGTCTTTCAAGGAGTGCACCGCAAAATCCGCCTCGCCACGGACGACCACCGCCTCGACCTCACTCACGAACAGTCCCTTGCCGCCGACCAGTGCGAGTGGACGATCCTGAATACGGTCGCCCTTGGTCTTGACGTGTACTTCTTCAACGCTGAGGTCAGGAAAATGACCCTGGAGTTGGGCGCCGACCCAACGCGTTTGGACGAGCGCGAGATTGCTCCTGCGTGTTGCAATGCGCAGTTTCACTTTGATTCGCCTGTCGACCCCGGCGCTGCGGCCGCGGCCAGCGGCGTCACGGTGGCGTCCTTCGGGTCTTGCGGCGAGGCCTCTTCGGCCGCCGCTTCTTCCTCGGAGAGCGCGAACAACCGCCGGACTGCGTCGATGAGGAGGGCGCCGTCGGGCTCGCCGGCGCCAGCTTTGAGCTGCGTCATAGGTTGGTGCAGCAGCTTGTTCACCAGAGATCGGCCCATGGCTTCAAGGACGGCGCGGTCGGACGAGCTGGCGCTATCTAGTCGCGGCAGGGCCCGCGCGAGCTCCTCGGTTGCGATCTGCCCAAACCGCCTGCGAAGGGCGACAATGGTCGGAGCCAGCTCGAGCGACCGGCGCCAGCTCAGGAATGACTCCACCTCTTCTTCCACGATCTGCTCAGCCCGCGCGGCTTCTCTTGCTCGAACGGAGAGGTTCTCCTCTGCAACCTGCTGAAGGTCGTCAACATCGTACACGAACACGTTGTCCATGTTGCCGACCCGCGGATCGACGTCGCGGGGAACGGCGATATCGATGATGAAGAGCGGCCGATGGCGCCGGTCTCGAACGACCCCCTTCATGAGCTCCGGAGTCAAGATGAATTTCTCGCTCGCGGTCGAGGCGATCACGACATCGGCGTCCGCGAGCTCCAGGCTGAGTCGTTCGTAGGGAACAGCGCGTCCGCTGCAGAGCCGGGCGAGCTGTTGTGCGCGCTCTTCACTGCGATTGACGACGTGAAGCTGAGTTCCGGTTTGCCGGAGGCTCCGCGCAGCGGACTCGCCCATTTCGCCCGCGCCGAGCAAGAGTGTACGGCGGCCTTCGAGGTTCCCAAAGATCTTCTTGGCCAGCTCGCATGCGATCGAGCTGACGCTCACCGTGCCCTCGGCGATTCCGGTCTCGTGTCGAACCCGCTTGGCCGTTGCAAATGCTTGCGCGAAACAGCGACCGAGCAGCGTGCCTACCATGCCGGCCCCTTTCGCGGCGTCGAAGGCCTCTTTCACCTGGCCCAAGATCTGTGGCTCGCCAACGACGAGGGAGTCCAAGCTCGAAGCGACCCGAAAGACGTGACGGATGACATCGACGCCCCGCTCCTGATAGAGGACGTCGTCCCCGACTGCGTTGGAGAGGCGCCCCGCAAACGCTTTTCGGGCGTCTTGCGCGGCTGCGATCGGATCCACGCTGGTGGCGTAGAGCTCGACGCGATTGCAGGTCGAGATGAGAAGCGCCTCGTCAAAGCGTCCGCTGCTGGCAATCTCGCGCAGCTCTTGCTCGAGGCGATCGGGCGCCACGGCGAGGCGCTCTCGGACCTCCACAGCCGCCGTACGATGGGAGAGGCCGACGACCACGAAGTCACGCATCAGGCATTGCCTCCTGCAGCCCGAAGCGCATAGCCGGCAAGAACCAGCAGCGTGAATAAGAAGCCCATCATCGTGCCGAGCGCGGCCTTTCGACCCTGCCAGCCTGCCGCTACGCGAAGGACGATGACGCCTGCGAAGATGGCCCAGGCCACCAGGCCGAGCGCTTGGCTGACGTAGAACTCCGAGCCGCCGGAGCGTAGCAGCCAGAACGTGCCGGTGATCATGCCGAAGGTCAGGAGTGGAAAGCCCACCAAGACAGTTCGTAGGCCCATCGTATCGAGGACGTCGAGTGATGGCAGTCGCTGGAACACCCCGCCCAGCTGGCGACGCCGAAGAAGCCCTTCCTGAACCATGTAAGCAACGCCGGCGACGAAAGCGAGCGCAAAGGCGATCAAGCCGACTACGTTAGCAGCGATGTGGAGCGTGAGCATGACCGACTGCACTTTCGGAGGCACGGGTGCGTAGCTACTGCCAAGCCCCGATGCGAGAAAGAGCATGAGCGACAGCGGGGCAACGAACGCGCCCAAGATCGTGACGTCGAAGCGATAGGACGCCAGCAGGAACGCGATGCCGATGCCAAACGACGAAACGCTCAGGACCTGGGCGATGTCGGCCAGCGGCAACTCGCCAGGGGCTGGCGCTTCCAACAGAAGAAAGGCGAGATGTGCGCCGAGGGCGGCCACGAACACGGTCCCCGGCACCCGTTGCGCACTGTTCGAGCCACGGGTCAACAGGAACAAGTACAGGACGCAGGCGATCGCGTAGAGCAGCGCGGTAGCGATGAAAAGGCCGGCTTTCATGGTTGTCTCGAGGCCCCCAACGGTGTGTGGCAGGTCACGAAAAAGCCTACCATGGTGGGGGTTTACGCGGTAGCCGGGAGCGGCGGCACATTGACAAGCGGACGGTGCGTCCTTACTTACAGCATCTCGAACAACCCCAAGAGGAGCTGAGATGGCTGGCGCAAACGTACACGCAGTAAACGATCTGAACTTCGACACGGAGGTTCTCCAATCGGACGACCCGGTACTCGTCGATTTTTCGGCGGTCTGGTGCGGGCCGTGTAAGCAGATTGCGCCGCTCATCGATCAACTTGCGGACGAATACGTTGGCAAGGTCAAGGTGACCCATCTCGACATCGACGAGAGCCCCGGCACCGCGTCGAAGTACGGCATCCGTGGCGTACCGACCCTCATGGTCTTCAAGAGCGGTGAGCTCGTTGCGCAGCACGTTGGTGCCGCGCCCAAGACGACCATCGCTCAGCTGATGGACCGCGCGCTCTAAGCCCCGGTACTGCCGAAACCACCTGGACCGCGCTCGGTCCCGCCGAGGCCCGTTTCGTCGTTCACGACGTCGATTTCGACTCGGGTGACCTGCGCCACGATGAGCTGGGCAATGCGATCGCCCGTTTCGATCGTAAAGGCCGCGCTTCCGTGGTTGATGAGAAGCACCTGCACCTCGCCTCTATAGTCTTCGTCAATCGTGCCGGGCGCGTTGAGCACCGTGACCCCGTGGCGCGCGGCTAGGCCTGAACGAGGACGGACCTGCCCCTCGTGTCCCGCGGGCAGCGCGATCTGCAACCCCGTCGGCACGCGCGCGGTTCCGCCCGGCGCGATCACGAGTGGAGCGTCAAGGCACGCGGCGAGGTCCATCCCCGCCGCGCCACTCGTCTCATACCGCGGAATGACCGCGTCGGCGCGCATCTTGTGGACGCGCAGGATCGACATTAGTCTTTTCGCTCGGGGTCGCTGCTTCCGCCCTCGCGGCTGCCTCCGCGGTCACGATCGCGGTCGCCATCCCTTCCACGGTCGCGATCCCGATCCCTATCGCGTCCTCGTCCGCGGTCGCGGTCGCCGTCACGTCCGCCGGCTCGCGCGCCACCTCGGCCGCCACGATCCCGATCACGTCCGCCTCGGCCCCCGCGATCTCCATCGCGTCCACCTCGGCCTCGGCCTCGGTCGCCGTCACGTCCGCGTCCGCCACCATCGCGGCGTTCCTTCCGCTCTGGCTCGACGTAGCCCTCCGGCTTTTCGAGGAGTGCCTTACGGGAGAGCCGAATACGGCCTTCGCGATCGATGTCGCTGATCATGACCTCCACCTCGTCGCCGAGGTCCATCACGTCTGCGACCTTCTCGACGAAGCCCCAGTCCATGTCGGTGATGTGGAGGAGCCCATCCTTGCCCGGCGCAATCTCGAGGAATGCGCCGTAGTTCTCGACGCGACGCACGATGCCCTTGTACTTGGTGCCGATCTCCGGCTCGAGCGTGAGGCTCTCGATAATTTCGATCGCCTTCTTGAGCGCCTCGCCATCCGGCGACGCGATGCTGACCGTGCCATCGTCGCTGATGTCGATTTTGGCGCCGGTCTGCTCGGTGATCGCCTTGATCATCTTGCCACCCGGTCCGATGACCACGCGGATCTGGTCGGGCTTGACCTTGAGGGTCTCGATGCGCGGCGCGTACTTCGAGAGCTCCGGACGAGGCGTCGCCATCACTTCGTTCATCTTCTCGAGGATGTGGAGTCGACCTTCGCGCGCCTGGTCCAAGGCTTCGTGCATGATCTCCTGGCCCAAGCCCGCGATTTTGATGTCCATCTGGATGGCGGTGATCCCCTTGTCGGTTCCGCAGACCTTGAAGTCCATGTCGCCGAGATGATCCTCGTCACCGAGGATGTCGGTCAAGACGGCGTACTTCTCGCCTTCCATGATGAGCCCCATCGCGACGCCGGCCACCGGCGCTTTGATCGGAACCCCCGCGTCCATCATCGCAAGGCTTCCGCCACAAACGGTTGCCATCGACGACGAACCATTTGATTCAGTGATCTCCGAGACGATTCGCATGGTGTAGGGGAAATCTTCGCGCGAAGGCAGCACCTTGGTCAGCGCCCGCTCGGCAAGGGTTCCGTGGCCGATTTCCCGGCGGCCGGGGCCACGAAGGAACTTCGTCTCACCGACCGAGTAGGGCGGGAAGTTGTAGTGGAGGAGAAACGGTTTCCAGTACTCGTCGATGAGGCCGTCGATCTTCTGTTCGTCCTGGCGCGTGCCGAGGGTCGTCGTGACGATGCCCTGCGTCTCCCCACGCGTGAACAACGATGACCCGTGCACCCGGGGCAGCAGACCGACCTCGATCGCGATCGGTCGAACGGTATTGTAGTCGCGTCCGTCGACCCGGCGCTTGTCGTCGAGCACCTGGGCACGCATCGTATCGTAACGAAGATCTTCGTACGCGCCCTTGATGTCGCTCTCGAGGTCCGGGAACTCCGTGGCGAGCTCGGCCACGACTTCCTTCTTGATCTCGCTGAATCGGTCGTAGCGGGGGTGCTTCTCCGCGATGTTACAGGCCTCGATGACCTTCTGAAGCCCGACGTCTTTGACGCGTGCGTCGATTTTCGGATCGCGCTGATGCGGCGTGAACGGCCATTTCTCCTGGCCTACCGCTTCGCGGATGTTCTCGATCAGCTCGAGCACGCCCTGAACCGATGCGTGGCCGAACTGGATGGCCGCGATCAAGTCCGATTCGCTCATCTCCTTGGCTTCGCCTTCGACCATCACGATGGCGTCCTTGGACGCGGCAATCATGAGCTCACACTCGCTATTCTCTTGCTCTTGGTACGTCGGGTTCGCGACCAGCTTTCCGTCGACACGAGCGACGCGGACGCCAGCGATCGGACCTCCCCAGGGAAGAGGGCTGATGTGAATCGCAGCCGATGCGCCAACCATCGCGAGGACATCGGATTGGTTGCTTCCGTCCGCGCTCATCACCGTCGCGATGACCTGCGTCTCGCACATGTAGCCATCGGGAAAGAGCGGGCGGCAGGGCCGGTCGATCAGTCTCGAAGTGAGCACCTCGTGGTCGCGCAGCCTGGCCTCGCGCTTGAAAAAACCGCCAGGAATCTTACCCGCAGCATACGTCTTTTCGACGTAGTCGACGGTCAATGGAAAGAACGGCGCGCCGGGACGTGCCTCTTTGTTTCCACAGACGGTGACGAGCACCATGGTCTCGCCACAGCTCACTAGGACGGAGCCGGCTGCCTGTTTGGCAATACGGCCCGTCTCGATGGTGATCTCTTTGTCACCAATCTTAACGGATTCTCTAATTATCATCGCTCTCTTCGCCTTCCGCGCGGCACAACCGCGCATGCGGTCCGCGTTGCCATCGAGAGCGGTCTCGGTCCCCGATTCCAGGATTTGAGCCTGGCTCAAACCATCGAAGCGAAGAGCGAACTCCGGACCCGATACAAAGCAACCTTCGTTCTACCCGGGACAACGCCCCGGGGCTCAGCTTACTTCCGAATGCCAAGCTCGGAAATGATCTTGCGGTATCGTTCTACGTCCTGGCCTCGCACGTAATCGAGAAGCCGGCGTCGCTGGCTGACCATCTTCAGCAGGCCTCGTCGGGAGTGATGATCCTTCTGATGCGTCTTGAAATGGTCGGTTAGGTAGTTGATCCGCTCGCTCAAAATGGCGATCTGGACTTCGGGCGAACCCGTGTCCGTATCGTGGTTTCGGAATTGACCGATCAGCTCGGATTTTCTATCGGCGGTCAGTGCCATGCGTTACTCGCGCTAATTCTCTTGAAAAATGGGTATTTCTATGCCTGAAGGGGGCGGAATATGGGCCGGCGTCTGGGGGGCGTCAAGGAGCGGCTGTGAGGGGTCAGTGGCACTGACCCTGCGCCCGTCACGGGCCGGTTAAATTGTTGAACAAACCTCCAGTAGTTGATACCCACATTCGCGGACGCCACGACGCACGATGGCGAAGGAGGCTGGGCAATGAAAAAGAGGCAGATTCTTTGGGCGATCGTGTTCGGCTCGATGCTGGCGATGACGGGCTGTGGCGACGACCCAGTCGAGAACGGCGGCGGAGCCGGGTCGGGCGGCTCCGCCGGCTCAGGCGGCTCAGCGGGTTCGGGCGGCTCAGCGGGTTCGGGCGGTGGCGACTTCTGCACCTCGCTCTGCGCGGCTTGCGGCGGCGGCCAGGCGGATTGTGAGCAAGTGTGCGACATCGCATTCGGTTCGATTCCGACGGAGTTCCTTGACACTTGCCCCAGCGAGTTCGACACGTTGACCGACTGCTTCGCGGCCAACGACTGCGACGGAGAAGTCTGTGACTCGGAGGTCAACGCATGGGCAGCCTGCGTGACCATGAACATCGCGAACTAGTGCGGCGCTAAAGCCCGGCCCGGGAGGCGATCAGGTCGATCGCCTTTCTGGGATCAGACTCGCCGGTCGCGCCGAGTAACACCACGGCACGCTTGATCCCCAGCTCTTCGAGCTCGGGTAGGGCGTCCGGCCGCTTTGCGATTCGCCAGTTCGTCGTGATGTCGATCGACTCGAATGGCCGCCCCGCCTGGGCGGCCATTTCTTTGAGGAGGGTGATCTTCTCACTGAGCTCCTGCTGCGAATCGCTTGGCGCGTACCAACCGTCTGCGGCATTGACGACACGGTGCAGCGTCTTGGTCGAGGTGCCGCCGATCAGAATCGGCGGATGAGGTTTCTGTGCGGGGGTCGGATGGCTCTTGAAGCCGTGCCAGGAAAGGAACTCACCCTCGTGCTCGACGACATCGCCGCTCCAGACCTTCTTCACCGCCGCGAGATAATCGTCGAAGCGCGCGCCGCGACGCTTGAAGGGCGTTCCCATCGCCGCGTACTCCTCGGCAAGCCAGCCAATGCCGAGGCCAAGCGTGAGCCGACCGCCACTGAGCGCATCGAGGCTGGCGGTCTGCTTCGCAAAGAGGAGCGGATTGGCTTGCGGAAAAATATTCACGCCCGTGCCTAGGCGAATCGTCTTCGTCGCCGCGGCGACGTGCGCCAAAGAAATCAACGGATCGAGAAACCAAGCCTCCGGCGGAATCCCCATCTTCCCGGAACGGGCGTAGGGATAGGTCGACTCATAGGCCGTTGGTACGATGACGTGCTCAAAGGTCCACACCGATTCGATACCAGCGGCCTCGGCATGCTGCACCACCTCGACCATGCTCTCGGCGGTCGCGGGTCCGCCGACATTGATGGAGACGATTCCGATCTTCATGACCACGGTCGTACCGCCCAGGCCCCCTTATGTCGATACCCCGCCGACTCCGACGCTGGCGCTGGCACTGGTGCTGGCACTGGCGCTGGCACTGGTGCTGGCACTGGCGCTGGCACTGCCGCTGTAATTGCCACTGTCCTCACCCGATCTGGAATCAGCTCGAGCTCGCCGAAAGCAAACGTCACTCCACCGGGGCTCTGGCCTCGAATCGTGCAACCAGCTTCTTGGCCGCGAAGAGCATGAGCTTGGAACCGTGGATTTCGTAGCGCGTGACCGTTCCAAGCGCGGTGAAGAGCTCTTGCTCTTGGTCCATGCCCTCGGGGCAGGCCATGCGCGTCGCACCCAAGGCGCCGAGTGTCAGTGATTTCCCGGAGGTTTCATACGAGCCGAAAAAGCGATTGCAGCCCCCGAATCCGTAGGCGCTCGCCTTTTTCGCGTTCAGCTCGAGAAACGGAGCCTTGTCATTCACCGTCACGGTGATCGTCTTTCCGTTGAGCTCGAGCAGCGCCCAAGTCGTGTTTTCTAGAGCGGCCTTTTGCATGCTTCCACAACTCTCTCTAGGCCAGGTGCGCACGAAGCGCTGAACGATCAGGGTCGTTTCTCTGCCTCGTCGGTCGACTTTGGGTCTCGAGTCCAATCCGCCTTCGACAGTGACGAGCAGAGGCGAGCCGGGCGCAATCTTGGCCTGACCGTAGGCGCGCTCGAGCGTTGCGTTGTCGCCCTCCTGGGCGACGGGCCATCGCTCCCCTGTCGCGCAGTCCACGAAGCTTCCCGCATCGGCCATGTACGAATACATGCCCTGCAAGCTCATCGTCCCCGACGGCGGCGGTGGCTCGCGCTTCTCGTCTACCGCGTTGGCACTGTCCTTGCCCTTCTTACAAGCAGATATTGCCAGCGCCGCGCAAAGAAAGCTCAGCACGAGCACGCGAGTGATTCCGGTCCCCCTCATGCGTCGGGACTTACCACCCAAGCGCCCAAACGCTAAGTACTTTCGATCTCTGCGACCCCGATCGCATGCTCAGCCCGAAAATGGGATGCGCTCACGCAGCTTCTTCGCGCGTTCGCGCGCGAGCGGGATCTTCGGCTCGTCCGGGTGCTCGAGAAGGAGCTGATAGGTGCCCGCGCCCGTAGGCTCAATCGCTCGAATTCGGTCGTAGCGAACGATGAAGCCGCGGTGCGATCGGAAGAAGGCTTCGGGATCGAGCTCGCCCTCGAGGGTTGCCAGTGTTTTGTCGATCGCAAACCGGTCGTCTTCGGTGACAGCCCATACGAGCTCGTCTTTGACTTCGAAGTAGATCACATCGCCGAGCTCGAGCACCACGTAGGCGTCCTTGCGCCGTACGGCGATTCGCTCCAATCGCTCGTGACCGCTCTCGTTTCCCCCAGGCTCGCCCCGAACGCGCTCGACAGCCTGGCGCAGCCGTTCCAGCCGCACCGGTTTGAGCAGGTAGTCCGCAACGCGTGCTTCGAACGCCCGCAACGCGCCTTCGTCGTGCGCAGAGACGATCACCACCTTGAGCTCGGGATGGTTAGCCATGAGTGTTTCGGCCAACGCAACGCCATCCGGCCCTGGCATTCGCAGATCGAGAAAGGCAACGTCCGGACGCTCTTGGTCGCAGAGCCCCTGCGCCTCGGGCGCGTTGCGAGCTTCTCCAACGACTTCGATGTCCTCGCACTGACCGAGCATGAATCGAAGCTCGTCACGAGCGAGAGGTTCGTCGTCGACGACGATCGCACGAATGCTCATGCCGGCTCTCCTTTGATTTCAGAGTGTAGGGGCAGCTCCACGGTCACCAGGGTACCGCGCTCCAGCGAAGAAAGCTGAAGATTGGCCTTTCCGTCGTACTGCTCGTCGAGCCGCTTCCGGAGCGTTTGGAGGGCGAGGCCGGAGCCCTGGGTCGATGGTCCCCGAGGGGGTCCGTCAGCTTCGTCTTCGACCTCGATGCGCAGCCGTTTACCCATATCCGATGCTCGAATGGTGATTCTGCCGAGACCTTCCTTCGGCGTGATCCCATGCTTGACCGCGTTTTCGACGATCGGTTGAAGGAGTAGCGCGGGGATGCGCACATCGCGCACGCTCTCGTCGATCGACGTTTGAACCGCGAGCCGTTCGTCTCCAAGCCGCGCCCTCTCGATCGCGAGATACGCGCATGCGTGCTCGACCTCGTTCATCACGGACGCGTCGTGCGGATGGTGGAGCAGATACCGATACAGATCGGCGAGATCCGACACCAGATTTCGCGCTTGTTCTGGGTCCCGGCGAATGGTCGCGCGAAGCGTGTTGAGCGCATTGAACAGGAAGTGTGGCTCGAGTCGGCTGCGCAGCGCGGTGAGCGAAAGGGCATTCGCGGCGGCCTGTGCTTCGACCAGCGCCACGGCTTGTTCCTGACGGGAAATCACAACGAGGGCAACATTGATGAACAGGGCAACGCCAACGGCGACCCCCGCGAGCTGAGTTGCGAGGGATGGCAGTGCGTGGATGGGATCCGAGCCGGACAGCGCCATCCCAGCGGCTGTCACCATCAAGCCCGGGATTTGGACGACGGCTGCCGAGCCCAATACACGCCAGCCGATGAACATCTGCTCCCGCCGTACCGACATGCGGCCTGCCAACCAGCCGTCCAGAAACGACCCGATCAGGGCCCAGGGGAACGCCTCCGGAGTGACGCGGGTCACGTAGAATCCGCCCCCGAGCAACCCGGTGACCGCGCCGGCACGGGGGCCCCCCAGAATCCCTGCAATCATGATTCCAATCGCACGAAGGTTGAGATGATGGCCCAGCCACTCGAAGCCCATCGTCGAGCCCCAGAGCGAAAACAGGAGGCCAAAGATGACGACGACTGCAATGTCGCGCGGCTGGCCTACGCCCAGAAGGCGGTTGCGCAGCGGCGGCACGAGCACTCCAAGCAGGCCAGCAGTTGCGATGAGGCTGAGCTTCTCGAAGAGCTCCGGGATCAGCAGCCGGATATCCACCGCCGGAGCCTAGCAGCGTTTGCGACGGCGGGCGTGGTCTAGAATCGCGGCCTGCGCTATCGTCGCTCCGATGACTTGCCGACTTTGGTGGCTTCCGTTCTGTTTGTTTTTGGTCGGGTGTGGGAGCAACATCCGCCCAAAACAGCTGGACGAGCCATGCACCCGGGGTGCGCAGTGCGATGTGGGATTGTCGTGCCTCGCGGGTGTGTGTACGCCGACACCCGAGGCGGCGGTGGATGGTGGCTCCTGAGGGCTACGGCTCCTGCGGCGCTCCCAAGAGTTGGCCCCTTTGGTTGATGTACTCGAATCCTTTGTGGATCACGAAGACCGATCCGTTGTCCGCGCGGATGGTCACGTCCACCATCCCAGGAGTCCATTGCCGCGGCGTAACCGCGAGCAGCGCCTTGTCGTTCTGAATCGACACCTGCGGGGAGCGCAGCTGGCCGAAATAGACCGCGTAGCCAATGTCCAATCGAAGGTTCTCGCCGACGACCCGGATCGTCTTTCCACCCTGCAGGCCTCCGAAATTCGGATCCATACGCTGGAAGTCCATCGCCGGCTGGGGTTTCTCGCAGGCGGACAGTACGAGTACTGCGCCGATGATCACGCCTAGGATGCCACCGAGCTTTCTCATCGAATCCATGTCAATTTATCACGTTGGGCATCAGAAGGCATGCTTGACATAGGACTGTGCCCATTCGCACACTCACGCTGAAAATAGGTTGCAGTGACCAAGCAGAACCTCCTCGTCGTCGATGCCGATCCTCGGAGTCTCCGTGTGCTCGAGGTGAGCCTGCGGAACGCTGGCTATAACGTGGCGGGCTGTCCCAGCGTTGGGAAGGCGTTCGAGATCTTGCATGCCAACAAGCCGGACTTGATCCTCTCGGACACGGCCTTCAATGACATGAACGGCTTCGAGTTCGTCGAGCAGCTTCGGCAGAACTCGGATTGGGCGGAGATTCCGTTCATGTTCCTTTCCAGCGACGGGTCTATCGAGAGCAAGATCCGAGGCCTGGAGCTTGGAATTGAAGACTACCTGACAAAGCCGATCTACATCCGCGAGGTGATCGCAAGAGTCGGCATCGAGCTTGCACGTCAGGCGCGCGCTGGGCTGGCGCACAGGAGCAGTGATTCGAGGACGCGATTCAGCGGCTCGCTTTCCGAGATGAGCGTCGTGGATCTACTGCAAACGATTGACGTGAGTCGCAAGTCGGGCGTGCTCACGCTCGTGGCGGACGACGGGCAGGAAGGCATGATCTCGTTCGATTCCGGCGCAGTCATCAACGCGACCGTCGAAGATCTCGTCGGCGAGGACGCGGTCCACCGGCATCTGCTCTGGCGCGAGGGGACCTTCGACCTCGAGTTCAGGCGCGTGAGTCTGAGCGAGCGAACCGTTCACCGAACGACGCAAGCTCTCTTGATGGAAGGGATGCGCAGGCTCGATGAGTGGAGCCGCTTGTCGGAGCTCTTGCCTCCATTCGACACCTTGCTCGAGGTGGACGCCGAAATACTCCGCGAGGGGCTGCAGGAAATGCCCGACGAGCAAAATGAAATGCTCCGGCTGATCGACGGACAGCGAACGATCGATGAAATCCTGCTCGAACACAGAGGAGACCACGTCGAGGCACTCCGGAAGGTCGTGGACCTGTACTTCGAAGGCATGGTGCGGGAGGTCGGGCGAGATCAAGACAGCATTCCGATCCTGACCGAGGTGTCGGTTCGCTCATCGGCCCCGGCCCCCAAACAAGGGATGCACACGATTCCTGGGCCCGCGGGATTGCCGCGGCCTCAGATCGCCGTGCCTGCCGCGTCCCGCTTGCCAGACGAATCGGACACTGGTGCAGTGCCAGCGTCGGTGGTAGAGCCAGCGCCGGGGCGCCGGTCCGATCGGATGTCCACACCCGTTTCCTTTCCGTCGCCCGTCTCCAAGGACGGGCCGGCTTCCGTGGATGAGATCATCGCGCCGTCGGAACGGCCGACCTCCCTTGCGCCAGCGAGCGAGGTGCCATTCGAGGTTGGGTCGGGATGGCAGCCCGCGCCGCCTCCGCTGCCACCCCGGTCTCGTCGAAATACGCTCGGAGGTTTCCAGGCGGCGCGACCGGAGAGCGCGATGTACAAGGGCGGAACGAATCTCAATTGGTCGGGTCGTGTTCCGGAGATCGGCGCGATCGAAGAAATATCGAGTCGCGAGACGATTGAGGTTGGCCGTTGGGACCACTCGCTCGAAGAGCTGCGCGCTGACCCCGAGGTCGAAGAGGCGATCGTCGCGATCGACTCCGATCCGCCGCCGGCTGCGTTCGTTCGCTCACGGCCGCCCGGCGCCGCCCCGATCGTCCAAGAGGCGTTGCCGGGCGAGGGACAGCACCGAGATGCCCTCGTGGACTATCACGAGCCTCCCGAAGTCGACCCGCCGCCGCTCACGTACGAGCAGGTCTTCGAGGAGGATGCGGCCGAAGCAAACGTGCCCGCGCCCGGCGTGACTTCGCCAAGCGCGGTCGGTGCCGCGGATTCTCGGCCATCGATGCTGCCCTGGGCGCTATTGATCTTGATACTTGGCGGCGCGGTGGTCGCCTTGGCGTACTGGAAGTCGGTAGGGGAGCCAGCGCCGGTGGCAGCGCCGGTGGCCGCTCCAGTGGCCGCTCCAGTGGCAGCGCCCGTGTCAGCGCCAGTGGCAGCGCCGGTGGCAGCGCCAGCGCCAGCGCAAGACCCCGTTCCGGTCCCGGAACCGTCGATCGCCGACCCACCAAACACCATCTACCCGGCAACCGGGGCGATCGACACGTACGAAGCACAGCTCGAGTTGGCTCGTCGTCTCAAGCGGGGCGCGCGGGCTCTGGCCGCGTATCGACGCGCCATCGAGCTCGAGCCGAACTCGAGCCCTGCGCTGGCCGAGCTTGCTCGCCTGATGTTGGCGAGGAGCCACACGCGCGAGGCGTCCGAGCTTGCCGAACGCGCGACCGCGGTGGACCCATCGAATGCGCTAGCCTGGGTCACGCTCGGCGCCGCCCGCCAGATGCGGGGCGATCGGCAAGGCGCACGGCAGGCCTATCGAAACTGTGTGAAGCTCGGTGAGGGGCAATACGTGTCCGAATGCCGAGCGATGCTGCGCTGACGCTCCGCAGTTCCGGCACAAGTTTCGGAGTAGGGCGCTCGTCCTGCTAAGCTGACCCGATGAAGCGGGGGGTCGCGTGAGTCGATCAGAAGCAGTGGGGATCGCCGTCGTGGGGGCAGGCGGTTGGGGCAAGAACCACGTTCGCAACTACGCGGCCATTCCGGACGCCGATCTTCGTTACATTTGCGATCGGCACGAAGGGATTCGGGAGTCGATGGCTGCGCTCTACCCGAGCGTCGACGTCGTCTCCGATCTTCCGGTCATCTTGGAGGATCCAGCGGTGGCCGCCATCGTAGTGGCCACACACGCGCCTTCTCACTTCGAAGTAGCCGAAGCCGCACTGCGCGCCGGCCGGGATGTCTTCGTCGAGAAGCCACTCTGCTTATCGGGCGATCAAGCCGCCACCCTGTGCGGGCTCGCCGAAGAGAGCGGCCGGATTCTCATGGTCGGTCACCTGCTCCTCTATCATCCTGCGGTCGAGCGTCTCAAAGGCCTCATCGCTGACGGCGAGCTTGGCGACGTGCTCTACATCTATGCTCAGCGGGTCAATCTCGGTGTCGTTCGCCGAGAGGAGAACGCTTGGTGGTCGCTGGCCCCGCATGACATTTCCGTCGCCAACTACCTACTCGGATCCTCTCCCAAAGCCGTCAGCGCGACGGGTTCCTGCTACCTCCAGCCGGAGCGCGGCATCGAAGACGTCGTGTTTGCAACCCTCCACTATCCAGACGGCCGCATGGCGCACCTCCACGTGAGCTGGCTCGACCCGCACAAGACGCGAAAGCTCACCGTCGTCGGCGACAGAAAGATGGCGGTGTTCGACGACACCTCCGCGGACCAAAAGCTGGCTGTGTTCGACAAGGGGGTCGAGCCGCCTGCGACCCTTTCCTACGAGGAAGGCGTTCGAATTCGCACTGGGGACATCTTGATTCCGGCACTGAAGATGGCGGAACCTCTGCGCCGGGAATGCCTTGCATTTCTCGAGGCTGTCCGGACGCGAAAAGCTCCGGTTGCCGACGGCGCCTCGGGTCTTCACGTCGTTCGGGCGCTCGAGGGAGGCTCTGCGTCTCTAGCCCAGGGAGGCGCGCGCATAGAGCTCCCAGGGGGACGCTGATGAGCGCTCCGTTCATTCATGCCACGGCGATCGTCGACGACGGTGCGCGACTCGGCAACGGGACACGCGTCTGGCATTTCACGCACGTGTCGGCCGGGTCGGTCGTTGGCGCACGATGCGTCTTAGGGCAGAACGTCTTCGTAGGGCCGGGCGTCGAGATTGGCGACGGCGTCAAAATTCAAAACAACGTGTCGGTGTATGCTGGCGTCGTGCTCGCAGATGACGTGTTCCTCGGGCCGAGCTGCGTATTCACGAACGTCCTGACTCCCCGGGCGCACGTCGAGCGCAAAGACGAGTTCGCGCCCACGCCGGTTGGCAAGGGCGTCACCGTGGGCGCCAACGCGACAATTGTATGTGGGCATTCGCTCGGCGAGTACGCGCTCATCGGAGCTGGCAGTGTGGTGACGAAAGATGTCCCTGCGCATGCGGTCGTGGTGGGCAACCCAGCGCGCCGCACCGCCTGGGCGTGCCGTTGCGGGGCAATTCTGCCCGCCGATGGAGTATGCGCCCGCTGTGGTGACCAATACGAAGTGACGGCCGCGGGCTGTCGATGGGTGAAAAGCCGTGAGTGAACAAGCCATCCCCATGCTCGACGTGATTGGCCAGAACGAGCCGCTGATCGATCGATTGACCGAGAAGGCGGCCGAGGTGATTCGATCGGGCCGCTACATCCTTGGCCCGGAGGTTACCGCACTCGAGCAGGAGGTCGCCGAGTATGTGGGCGTCGCACATGCGATCGGCGTTTCCAGCGGAACCGATGCCCTGATGGTGGCTTTGATGGCCCTCGGAATCGGCAGGGGCGACGAGGTCATCACCACTCCGTTCACGTTCTTTGCCACCGGCGGGTGCATCGCACGCGTCGGAGCGACGCCGGTTTTCGTGGATATTCGACCCGATACCTTCAACATCGACGTCGAGCAAACCGCAGCTGCCGTCACCGAGCGCACTCGCGCAATTCTTCCGGTCCACTTGTATGGTCAGGCCTGCGACATGGAGGGCCTGGTCGAGGTGGCCCGAAAGCACGATCTGCCAATCATCGAAGATGCCGCGCAGGCCATCGGTACGCAAAGCCCGCTGGGACCCGTCGGCAGCCTGGGCGCCTACGGTTGCTTTTCGTTCTTCCCTTCGAAGAATCTCGGCGGCTTTGGGGACGCCGGCCTCGTCACCACTCAGGATTCGGGTCTGGCGGAAAAGGCTCGCGTCATCCGCGCGCATGGAAGCAAGCCGAAGTACTACCATGCCGTCGTTGGCGGCAACTTTCGAATCGATGCCTTGCAGGCGGCGCTTTTGCGCGTGAAGCTTCCCGAGCTCCGCGGCTGGACTACGGGCCGTCAACAGAACGCCGCCCGCTACGACGCCGCGTTTTCGGATTCCGGTTTGGACGAAAGCCTCCTCCGTACTCCGCGCAGGCGTTTCGAGGGTCACATCTACAATCAGTACGTGATTCGCAGCTCGCGGCGCGACGAGCTACTCGCACATCTTCAGGAACAAGAAATCGCGACGACCATTTACTACCCCGTGCCTCTTCATCGCCAGGAATGTTTCGCGTCGCTCGGCTACAAGGAGGGCTCTCTCCCCGTCTCGGAGCACGCCAGTCGTGAAGTTCTAGCGCTTCCGATCTTTGCGGGACTCGGCGAAGCGCGTCAGAGCCGCATCATCGATACCGTAATTGCCTTCCTGAAGCGATAGAAGTGGCCATCGCGACGCCCGCGCCCTAGAGTCCCCAGCACTCGATGATAGCTCGCTACCATGCACCGTTCGCCGAGCAGGGGTCACATACGATCGATGCGAACATCGCCAATCGGCTGTTGAAGATCGCCCTCGGCAAGGGCGGGGACTACGCCGACTTGTTTTTCGAGTACTCGGTCAGCGGGAGCTACACCTACGACGAGCAGATCCTGAAATCGGCGAGGCGCGCGGTGTCGATGGGCCTCGGAGTCCGGGTCATGAAGGGCGATGCGACCGGATATGCGTACTGTGAGGACTTTTCGTTCGATGCGATGAAGCAGGCAGCTGAGACTGCGGCACAGATCGCAGCAGGTGGCCAGCCGGTTGCGCCGCTTGGGGTATCGATGCGTGACACTCCAAGCCGCTATCCCGTGCCGGTCGAGTCCCTCGACATCGAAGGCGAAATGAAGAAGGCCATACTCGAGCGGGCCGATCGGGCTGCGCGCGCCTCCGATCCTCGCGTGATTCGAGTCGATGCCTCGTTTGCCGAAAGCGTGCGCGAGATCTTGATCGCCAACAGCCTCGGGCACATGGCGCGTGACCGCCAGCCCCTCATCCGATTTGGCGTTCGGGTCATCGCAGAGGACAGCGGAAATCGTCAGTCAGGGTCCTCCGGTGGCGGTGGCAGGACGGGGCTCGATTATTTCGACGACAAGACACCCGAGGCGCACGCCCAGCAGGCCGTGCAGCAGGCCCTGGTGATGCTCGACGCGCGTGAGGCTCCGGCCGGCGAGATGGACGTCGTGTTGGCTCCCGGCGACAGCGGGATCCTCCTACACGAGGCGGTCGGTCATGGGCTCGAGGCGGACTTCAATCGCAAGAAGACGAGCAACTACTCCGACCGCGTGGGCGAAGAAGTCGCAAGCGAGCTTTGTACGGTCGTCGATGACGCCTCGCTGCACGGGTCGCGCGGTTCGATCAACGTCGACGACGAGGGACAGCTTCCCGCGCGCTCCGTTCTCATCGAGGGCGGCGTCTTGAAGGGGTACATGCAGGACCGTCACAGCGCCGACTTTTTCGGGACGACTCCCGATGGACACGGCCGTCGACAGAGCTTCCGTTCTCACCCGATGCCGCGGATGACCAACACGATGCTTCTCGGCGGAACGGACGCACCGGAGGATATCATTCGCAGTGTGAGCCGTGGCGTCTACGCCAAGAAATTTGGCGGCGGTCAGGTCGACATCTCCAACGGAGATTTCGTGTTCTCGCTCACCGAGGGCTACTTGATCGAAGACGGCAAGCTCACCGCTCCGCTCAAGGGGGTGAACTTGATCGGCAATGGCCCGGAGGCCATGCGCAAGGTGGTGATGTTGGGGCATGACTTCGAGGTGTCCGACGGAATTTGGACCTGCGGCAAGGAGGGTCAGTCCGTTCCCGTCGGCGTTGGCTGCCCCACCATCAAGATCGCCGGGATGACCGTCGGCGGGACGCAGATGGCGAGCGGATGACCAGAGCCGAGGAAGACGCAAGAGCCCTGCTCGACCTCGGGCACTCGGTGGTCGAGCGCGCAAGCGCGGCGGGGGCGGATGTTGCGGAGGCCAGCGTGCACAGTGGGTCTCATCTTTCTGTGAAGGTCCGCAAGAGCGAGCCTGAGCTCGTCGAGGAGGCCGGCTCGCGCGCGCTCGGGCTGCGAGTGATGGTCGGAAAGCGCGTCGCTTCGACCTACACGAGCGACTTGAGCGAGGCGGGGAAGCGCACATTGATCGAAGACGCGATCGAGCTGGCGCGGCTCAGCGAGTCGGACGCGTTTGCAGGTCCGCCCGACCCGTCGGACCTGTCCTCGCCATCGCAATGGAAGGACTTGGACACATTCGACGAGGGAGTCAGCGGGATATCAGCCGACGAGGCCCTCGAGCGGGCCCTTCAAGGCGAGCGCGCCGCCTTTGATTTCGATCCTCGCATCAGCAACAGCGAGGGCGCTTCGTTCACCCGCGCTCGAGGCGTCAGCGCGCTCGTTACCAGCAGCGGGTTTGTCGGAAGCGACTATGGGACCTACGCGTCGATGGTCGTCAATCCGATCGCCGACGACGAGGGCGGAAAGAAGCGGAGCGGCTATCACTGGACGGCCGCCCGACACTATGCGGACCTCGAAGAAAGCCAGGCCGTCGGGGAGGAAGCGGCCCGTCGCACGATTGCCCAACTCGGCGCAAAAAAACTTCCTACCCAAGAGCTCCCTGTGGTTTTCGACAAAGACGCCGCGCGTTCTATCTTGGGTCTTTTCGCGGGCTGTATTCTGGGCGGCTCGATCTGGCGCAAGAGCTCGTATCTGGTCGATCGCGTCGGCACCCGGGTTGCGAGCGACCGCGTGGACATCCTCGACGACCCGTTGCTCGCGAGGGCGCCGGGCTCCCGCGCGTTCGACGGAGAGGGATTGCTATCGCGCCGCAACGTCGTCGTCGAGTCTGGGGTCCTCAAGAGCTACCTGATGGACACCTATAGCGCCCGTAAGCTCGGGCTGAAGAGCACCGGCAGCGCAGCTCGCTCCCCGTCGGGTGGCGTCTCGCCATCGAGCAGCAATCTCATGTTGAAAGCCAGCAGCCAGTCCCGCGACGAGCTCCTCGCCAACACCAAACATGGCTTGTACGTCACGGGCATGATGGGCTTCGGCTTCAATGCGGTGACGGGCGACTTCAGCCGCGGAGCCTCGGGCTTTCTGATCGAAGACGGTACACTGAGCCACCCCGTCTCCGAGGTCACCATCTCGCTAAACCTCGATCAACTCCTGCAACGCATCGATGCAGTCGCCAACGATCTCGACCACAGAACCGCCGTCGCGTCACCAACGTTCAGGGTCTCCTCCATGACCCTCGCCGGATCTTAACGAGAGCAGCGACAGTGATTCGTGGACGTCGACTTGTGGAGGGGCACGCCGCGCCCGGGTACGCAAGCGTTCACGAGTCAGTCCCGCTGCGCCCTCGCTACCATTGCGTCGACGTAGCTCTCCAGTGCCGGGCATTGGACTCCGGTGCCTGCGAGCAGGTCGCGCGCGTTCCGGTCGTCGTAGATCACGTCCGTCTTCAAGTGGTCGAGAAACGCGCGAGTCGTATTTTGGAAGCGTTGCAAACCTGGCGCGCGCATCAGGGCGGTGGCGAGGTTGAGCGGGTCGTGCTCGCGAGGACTGGGGCGGCCGGTCGCTTCCGCGAAGAGGCGCAGGGCGTGCTGCACGGTGACCGGCTTCGGGTCGACGATGTGGAAAGTGCGCCCTACCGACTGCTCGTCGTCCGCGATGCGCAAACCGGCACGGACCGCATAGTCCACAGGCACGGCGCTGATTCGCACCCCTGTTCGGCTCGGCGTCGGGATGCGATAATCGTCAGGCGCGCTCAGCAAGAATCGGATCAGGAGATACAAGCCGTTGAGATCTTCCAGCTCGCCGGTCAGTGAATCACCGACCATGACTGCGGGCCGCAGAATGACGATCGGCAGCTCCTCGGCCGACTCGCGAAGCATCCGCTCCATGTTGTACAGGGACTCCTCGACGGGATTTCGAAAGCCCATCGTGGCGTCCAGCTCGGTCTCCTTGACGAAGCCTTCGCGGTTGCCCGACACCGTAGCACTCGACCAACATACGAGACGTTTCAGGCGTGGAGCGGCCTCAGCAAGCTCGAGAATCTCCGCGGCGGCGCGCACGTTGCCGGCCGCCTCCTCCTTGGTTGCGGCCGGATCGGCGATCGACGCGCAGTGGTGAATGACCTCTACACCTTCAGCGAGCACCGCGAACTCTTCGCCGCTCAAGCCGAGGTCCATGGAGCGCGGGTCGCCGAGCCAAATCGACACACGCTCTCGTGCAGATTCGGGAAGTGCGTCGAGCAGTTCCATCGCGCGCTCTTGCCGCCCTTCGGTCACGAGGCAACACACTGAGCGCTCGCCGCGATTCGCGAGCTCTCGCACGAGGTGCACGGCAGGTTGCCGTCCTGGAAAGCCCGTCACGAGCACCGAACGAATCAGCTTGCCCATCACGCCCACTCCTTTGACGTGAACCTCGCGACGAGGTCTTCGTGAATCGCGGCCACCTGCTCTCGCGTCGAGTCGAGGTCGCCGTTGTTGGTCACGACATAGTCCGCGACGGCGACTTTTCGCTCGAGCGGTAGCTGAGAGTCGATTCGAGCATTGGCCTCGAGCGCCGTGAAGCCGTCGCGCGCGATCAGCCGCAGCCGCTGGAGCGATTCCTCGGCGCTAACCACGATGAGGGCAGAAAACGCCTGGTAGGCGCGGGTTTCTACCAGGAGCGCGGCTTCGTAGAGAAGGTAGGGCGCGAGGCTGTCTTGCCGGGCCTCGATGTGTTTGGCGCCGGCCGCTCCAATCAGGGGGTGCATGATCGCGTTGAGCGTTTCGCGAGCTTCCTCGTCGCCGAAGACCATTTCGGCGACCTTCTTGCGATCGAGGCGGCCCGCTTCGTCCAGCACCCCCTTGCCGAACTCGTCCACGATCATTTGCAAGCCAGGCGTCCCCGGCTCGACCACTTCGCGCGCCAAGTCGTCGGCGTCGATGACGGAAACTCCCAGGTCCGCAAACATACCCGCAACGGTCGACTTCCCGCACGCGATTCCCCCCGTAAGACCCACAACCGGTTTCATCGCTGCCCAGTATTGAGCATCGTCTGATTCGGGCAAGAGGATTCGCCCCGTGCTAGGCAAGCCGCATGCGTGCCGTCGTTCAGCGGGTCAACGAAGCCAGCGTCACCGTCGACGGGGAGCGGGTCGGGGGCATCGAGCGAGGTCTGCTGGTGTATCTCGGCGCGGCGAAGGGAGACGAGCCCAAGGACGTGCAATACATCGCCGAAAAGATTTCGGGTCTTCGCGTGTTCCCCAACGACGATGGACGCATGTCTTTGTCCGTCGGCGATGTCGGGGGCGCCGTGTTGGTCGTTTCCCAGTTCACGCTCTTTGGCGATGTGCGGCGCGGCAGACGCCCTTCGTTCGATGGCGCGGCAGACCCCGAAGACGCGGAGCGCCTCTACTTGGAGCTGGTCCAACGTTTGCGTGCCAAGGGCTTGCCGGTCGAAACGGGCACCTTTCGGGCCATGATGGTCGTTCAATCCAGCGTTGATGGCCCTGTCACGATCCAAATCGACAGCCGCAAGCTTTATTAGGCTTCGCGTTTTGGACGCGGCATAATGCCACCTCGATGCTGCGGTTCCTCAGCGAGCGACGCGTTTGGGTGGTCGCGGCCTTCGTCGCGTGCGCACTCGTGCTTGGCCTTTGGAGCTGGGGCATGCCCCGCGTTTCTGCGCGCGCTGCGGACCTCATTGCGGCGCGCCTCGGCGTCGATGCTCAGATCGAAGAAACGAGTTTGTCCTTCGGCGGCGTCGAGCTCCGCGGTGTCGATCTACGAGGTCGCCACGGCGGCTTCATCGCGCGCATCGAACAGATCGAGGCGCGAATGAGCCTCCTCGGCGCGATCTGGAAGGGTGCGCGGTCCGTTCGCGCGGTCTCTGCGCGCGGCCTCCAAGTGACCCTCGACCTCAGTCACGAAGGGTTCCGCGACTCGATCGCGCTGGTTCAAGAACAAGGGCCCGATCCTGAATCTCCGCAGGCATCCAGCGGCAGCAATCGCAAGAGAAGAACGTACGCTCTGGACGACTTGACCCTTCGTGTGATCGACGCAGACGGGCAGCTCGTATCGATGAGCGATGTGAGCATGCGCAAGAACGGTGATGAGTTGCTGGGGCGCTTCGGGGGCGCGCTGCTCGGTGAGCAAAGCGCGGACTACGCAAGCATCGGACCCACCAAGTTGGAACTGAGGCGCAGTGACGGAGCGTGGAAGCTTCGCGAGCTCGAGATCCAAGGTGCGAGTGTACGCTCTCTTCGCAACGGCAATGAGGAGCCAAGGGCTCTCGCAACTCGGCTGCGAGACGCTTTGAACCAGCTCCGCGCCTCGCCAAGCGGTACCGAGGCCGAGGCCGAGACCCTCCGGTTGGCTGCCTCTCCGACCGGCGCGCGCCTTTTCGCACGCTTGACCCCGGATGCTCGCGTGGACGTTTCCGGCGCTCAGATCGAAAGCAAAACGCCGGCAGGTCACGTCGAGCGAATCCGCGACTTCGGCTGGGCGCTGAACGGAGGAGGCAACGGCTGGTACCGGTTGGTGGTCGGCGGTCAGACCTCCAATGACGGGGCTTTGAGGGTCGACCTCAGCGTCATGCCCAGCGAGGCACGCGCCGAGGGAAGCATCGAGCTCCGCCGGATGTCGCTCGCGGTCATTGCACCTCTTGTTCCCGAGGTCCCCTTCTACGACGAGGGAGGCACCCTGAGCGCCAAGCTCGAGCTCGCCGCAAGCTCTCCCGAGCAGATCAGCATCGAAGGGCGCCTACGGCTGCGCGACCTCGCGCTCAATTCCGAGCGTATCGCAGCGGAGCCTGTGGACAACATCAACATGGATATCAAAGGGAAGGGCAGCTGGTACCCCGGTGAGCGCCTCCTTCAAGTCGAGCGGGGCGAGGTCCGCATGGGCAAGGTAGCTGTGCTGATCGACGGCGAGCTTGAACGGACCCCGGAGCACTTCCGAGTGGACCTCACTGCGAAGCTTCCACCTACACATTGCAATGACGTGATCGGAGCGATCCCCGACGACGTGCTCGGCTCACTCGCTCGCTTCGATTGGTCGGGCAGTTGGAGCGCGCTGGTGCATGCCTCTCTCGACTCGAGAGAGCTCGAAGCTACTGAGCTCTCGATTCGGGTTCGAAACCTCTGCCAGTTTGAAAGAACACCCCGTTGGGTACGCGTCGAGCGCTTTCAGGGGCCGTTCCGGCACCGCGCGATCGAGCCGGACGATACCGTGTTCGAAATGCGCACGGGTCCCGGAACCCCGAACTGGGTAGCGTTCTCTGACATCAGCCCCTTCATGACCGCGGCGGCGATCAGTCACGAGGACGGAGCGTTCTACGAGCACGGTGGGTTTGCACCCTGGGCGATCCGCGATGCGCTCGTACGGAATCTGCGAGAGGGCCGGTACGTCGTGGGCGCGAGTACGATTTCGATGCAGCTGGCCAAGAACCTCTACTTGCAGCGCGAAAAGACCATCGCGCGCAAAGTTCAAGAAGTGATTCTCACGTGGTGGCTCGAGAACGCACTCGACAAGGACGAGATCCTCGAGCTCTATCTCAACGTCATCGAGTATGGCCCCGCTGTTTACGGGCTCAGGCATGCCGCGGCTTACTACTTCGGCCGGAATCCGATCGATCTAAGCCCTGCGGAGGCCGCCTTCCTCGCGTGCATGTTGCCATCGCCCAAGCGCTATCACATTTCGTACGAGCGCGGCGCGCTCAGCCGCTCGATGAAGAGCAAGGTACGGCGGCTCCTCGAGCACATGGCGAAGCGTGAACGGATCGGCCCCGAAGCGCTCGAGTACGGGCTGGCGGAGCTCGAGGACCTCCGGTTCCGTCGGAACGGAGACCCCCTGCCGCCCCCGCGGATACTCCCGCCGCTCGGCGCAGCCGAGTTTCCCGATCCGGGGGCTCTCGATCCGTTTGAGAGCCTATTCGTAGAGCCCTAGCCGTGTCCGTGTTTGAAAATTCTCGCCTCACCGCAGACGCCACCCGTCATTTATTGGGCTGACCCCAACGCTGGGGGTAAACACGTTCGAGGCGCTTGGGTCGTCGATGAATCGACCCTATTTCGGTGCGTCCGAGGGATTATGCGACGGTTGCTTGGCGTTGGTGGGTTCGTGCGGCTCGTGTTCGTGCTTGGTTCACTCATCGTTTCTTCCGAGGCGGCGGCGCAGGAGGAGTCTCCGGGCGTCATCGTGATCACCGCGAGCGACGACGCGAGCTCGGGGGCGGCGATTCGGATCGACGGTGAGCCATCGGGCAACGTGCCACTTCGAAAGACGCTCACGCCCGGGCGGCACCTGGTGCAGGTGGGGAAGCGCGGCTTTGCGACCTTCTCGAAATGGGTGGATCTGGTTGCTGGGCAGGTGATGACCATCCCTGTCGCACTTCAGCCTTCAGCGGCGAAGACCGGCTCGCTCTTGATTACAGCCGACGTCACGGGCTTACCCGTCTACATCGACGGACAGCGACGAGGGGGCACGCCCCTGGTCGTCGACGGCCTCACAGAGGGCGAGCACGTCGTCGAAATCAAGAGCCCCGGAGAGGGTTACCAAGCGTTTTCCCAGGTCGTCACCGTCAAGCCGAACGCGCGAACGACAGTCGACGCCACGATCCGACTTGCTCCCGACCTCGGCAGTCTCCGCGTGATCGCGAACGTGCCGGGTTCAATCATTCGTCTCGACGGGATCGAGATCGGGGTCGCCCCTGCTGCCAAGGGTGGCCTCTCGCCTGGCGAGCATATCGTCTCCGCCGAGGCGAGTGGATACGAGAGCGTCACGCAAACCGTGACGGTGATCGCCGGGCGCGAGCGTGTGGTTTCACTGAGATTCACCACCGCGAGCACGGAGATCCCCCGCATCCTCGTTCGCGCGAGCGTTCCGGACGCGATCGTGACGATCGACGGAGAGGAATACGGTAACCCGCCGATCACCATCGAGCCTGCCGACCTCGGTACCCACTCCGTGGTCGTGCGAGCGCCGGGCTATCGCGAGGTGCGCCGTACCTGTTCCGTTGGGCCGAGCCGCAACTGCGAGGTCTACGCCGAGCTCAACGCCCTCGGCGTCCCGGTTCGAGTTGAGGCCAACGTGTCCGATGCGGAGCTCTACGTCGACGGCGAGCTGCGTGGCCCCGTGCCTTGGGAAGGGGATCTAGCTGCAGGAATCCATCAACTGGAAGTCCGAGCCGAGGGCCACGGGAACCACGTCGAGCAGATTCGCCTTCAGAAGTCGCCGCGCGTCCGTCTGATTCAGGTGATTCTCACCCCGGCAGTCATCCCCGTCGCGTCGGCCGAGCGGGACGAGACGGGGACGCGCAAGGATCTGCTGCGCAACACCGTCACCCGCGCCGGTGCGCCCACTCCGCCGGGGGTGGCCACCCTCGATTTCTCGACGGGTTGGCCCTGGTTGGCTTGGGTTGGCTTGCGCGCCGGGCTGACGGATTTCCTCGACGTCGGCATTTCGGTTCAAACCTTCGGGCGTCTCACGGATTTCACGCTGAGCACCAAAGCGGGATGGCGCGCATCCCCAAACTTCTCAGTAGGCGGAGATCTCCAGATTGGCGGCGGTATCGGGCCCGCGCGGCGGAACCTCAGCGGCGACAGGCGTCCGACCAACAATTTTTTCATCAGTCTGGACGCGATTTTCAGCGTGCACTTCCCGCCTCATGGCGCCTTTTCGGTTTGGATCGCCGGGGACTTCAACAGCGATCGATGGGACTTCAGCGGTCGCAATAGCAACATCTCCGTGCCAGGCTCTTCCCGTCAGAATGTGGTGCGCGCCCGGGTAGGCGGCTCACTGGAAATCGTCGTAACCAAGAAGTGGAACGTGTGGATTGAAGTCGAAGGTATCGTCGCTGGAGACAGGCGGCGGGTGCTTGGGGACATCTTCGGAGGCGGCCACGCGGACTCCCTCGTCTATGGGCAGTTCGGCGCGACCTTCAAGTTCGGTAGTCCGAAGGAGGGCTCGTGATCGACGGCCACTTCATCGTGATCGAAGGCATCGACGGATCGGGTACGACGACGCAGTGCTCGATCCTGGCAGACCGCCTCACCGAGAGAGGACTTCCCGTTCGCACCACGCGCGAGCCAAGCGATGGGCCGATCGGCGTCCTCATTCGTCAGGTCTTGACGGGGCGAGTAGTCGTCTCGGGCCGCCAAGGGGCCCGCCCGTTCAATTGGGCGACCATGGCCACCTTGTTTGCGGCCGACCGTCTCGATCACCTCGAGGCCGAGGTCATTCCCAACTTGACCGATGGGGTCACGGTCATCTGCGATCGCTACGACCATTCCTCCGTCGCCTACCAAACGGTTAGCGGGGGAGGCGGTGAAGACATTTCCAGCTGGGTGCGCGAGCTCAACCGGCACGCCAAGCGTCCCGACCTGACGCTCGTGCTCGATGTCGACCCCAACGCTGCAGCAAGCCGTCGCGAGACGCGATCCGGCAGCCCTGAGCTGTACGAAGTCGACGAAATGCAGGTCGAGCTTGCCGAATTTTACGGGAAAATCGACGAACTTTTCCCAAATGATACCATTCGACACATCGATGCGAACTGCGGCATCGAAGCAGTGGCCAAGGCCATCTGGGCCGAGGTGATGGCACTGCGAGGAGAATCCATATGAGCCGTTACCTATTTCTGCCATTCGCCGTTCTCTTGGTCGCCAGCGTCACGGGCTGCGAAACCACGAAGCTGCAGCGAGACATGTTGGAGGACTCCACTTGGGAGACCTCGGAAGGCGAGGAGGACTGGGAGGCCGCGGAAAAAGGTCCCAGTCGCAAAGAGAGAAAGCGAAACGAGGAGTGGGAGAAGAAGAACGCCCCCATGGAGGCGGTGCCGGCCGCCGAAGAGGCGAAGCCCGAGAGCAATCTCGATCAGCCGTACCAGCGCGTGACCGAAGGTGTCATCGCGCGCTCCGAGCTCTTGCCCGTCCTCGACGGTGGCCTTGGTCGCTTTCTCCAAAATGTTCAGACCGAGCCGGCGTTCCTCAAGGGCGCCTTCGTGGGCTTTCGCATCGTCAGCCTGTTTCCCGGTGAGCCCGCCTTCGCATCGCTCGACCTTCGTCCTGGCGACACCGTTACGCGCATCAATGGCAAGCCCATCGAGCGGCCCGAGCAGGCTATTGCGGTCTGGGAAGAGCTGCGAACCGCTTCGGATCTCATCGTCGACTATCGGCGAGACGGCGTAGCCCACGCGCTGCGCTTTGCCATCGTTGACGAGAGCTGAGTTCGACTCCATCGTTCGGCGGT
>Ga0224508_10000512_pt1 | contig 38255 bp, 41 predicted proteins | sample SF_Jan12_sed_USG_4_FD_170157 | JGI IMG/M metagenome (GOLD analysis project Ga0224508, IMG submission 170157) | Sediment microbial communities from San Francisco Bay, California, United States - SF_Jan12_sed_USGS_21 | ecosystem: Environmental > Aquatic > Marine > Sediment | place: USA... | reverse complement strand
CCAAACTGAATTCTATATTCTTCATCAACTGCAATTATGCAATCATTATCTTGCCCTTCAATTGTCTTTTTTGCACACTCTTCTACTGGTTCTCTAAATGTGTTGGTTAAAGCATCTACATTTTGGACAAATCTGCTATAGTTTCGCTCATTTTGATCACCAATTATATCTCCAAGAGAGATTGCAAGAAGAACTGCTACAATAAAAACTACAATAAAGCAAACACTTCCCAGTGCGATGATTTTAAAGGATTTCATAATTTGCTATTCTGGATCATCTTGATTGGTGTCTCTACCACACTTAGGACAGACTCTGGTTTTGAAATATTTCTTTTCCACAATTTCTGCAAGATTGAGGTTTCACAAGTAGATTAAATCTTTTTTAGACTTAAAGATTGAGATTTTTTTCTTTGTTTTTTGTCAAAATAATCCATAGTAAAATGAAATGCAATTAATTTTGCAAAGACTATAGTCGAAATCAGGGCCAAAATAGGCTCATTCAGGTAAAGCAAATAGAAGGTAACTCCAATTGCAGTCATGATCTCTATTGCGGTACACGTACAAAGACTTAGGAGCATTTCTTTCATGATAATATTTGAATGAATCTGGCTTTTTACTATTTTTAGATTCGATAACATCTTTATTTTTTAGAACTTTTTATTTATCTTAATTGAAGACAATAGTAATTCTAGCAATAGCTCTTGCCTGCTCAATAGGAATAATATCTGCTGTTTTTGTGGTGGGTGGTATGTATCAACAGGAGTTATTTGAAGAATACATGGATGATGTTCAAGATTCTAAAACTCCGAGGTCCTCTTCAGGTTCTCCTCTGCCTGTTTTTGATATTTTACCATAAAAAATTTAAATTAATTTTCTACCCTAGAATATAAGAAAATGACCATATCATGTAATCATGAAAATAAAAAGCCAGTAGATGTCATAGGCATTGAGATTATGCTCTGCGATGAGTGTGCCAGCAAAATTAGGGAATTAGGCACATGAGAACATTACTTTTTGGGAATTGTGGTTTGAAAGGTTTTTGTGAAAGTTGGCATGCGATTCTTCATTAAATGTCAACTCACATCTAAAACATTTCCACATTGTAATGTTTGTCATGGTATGCATTGAAGAAATTTGTATATAAGATCAATGAACGATTTGTACTAAAGTTTCAGTAATTCTGGTGTATCTATATTCCTACAACCTTTTCAAGATACGCCCAAAGCGAAACAAGGCCTGCAATGGCAGTCAATATGAAACCTATTGGACCTAACATGTAAGAAATTTTTTTTAGATGTCAATTTAATTTTAATTCCAGATTATTTTTGACAAATACAAAACAAAGTGTTTACAAATCTTTGAATTCCATGGCTAAATTTTTTTAGATTATATACTCTTTTTTAATTTGTAACACTCAAAGTTTACAAAGACAAACCTACAAAAAGAAATAATGACAAAAACAAGCATCGGGGTTTATTGTGATAAGGTGATCTATTCAGTAATGTTATTGGACTCTGGAAATATAGATACACTAAAGGTAGAAAAACACGAGGGACGTCTGAGACATTTCAAGTTCATCAAACATCTAAAATCCCTAGTGGATGTGGATTTATGTGTAATTTATGAAAACGAAGAGGCACAGCCTATTATTAATTACATTAGACGTGAGAAGAAAAGGAAATACCTGGCAATTGATTTCTCCCCAATTCCTGATCACCCAAATTACAAAGAGAATCCTGATTTGCCAACTTTGATTAGAAAATTGGTTTATAGAAAAAAGCTTAACGATATTTTGTTTGCAGACAATCAAAAAGGACTGAAAAACCAAATTGATGAATTGAGTGTTGATGAGGTAGTACACATGCGAACTTTGGATGGATTTGTTTTGGCATTTATGGCAGCTGCTCACGGGATTTTTACTCTTGATGAGAATTAAGACCATTAAGAAATCCCTCTCCAAGTAACCCTAACTGAGTCATGCTCCTAGAGTGGCCCAAAAGTATGATTCTCCTTGACATGCCTTCCCTATTTCCACCTAAGTTTGTTTAAATGAACATACAATTGTTATAATTATTTTATCTCAAAAGCATATGTTGTGAATGTACTCCACATAGATGATTCCCAAGAAATATGTGATTTGTATTCTGACATGTTTACCATTGATAATCACTCTATTAGAAGTGTCAATGATGGAAGAGATGGTCTAAAACTTGTAGCTAAAAACGATTATGATCTAATTCTTCTTGATATGATGATGCCAAATTATAGTGGAATGGATTTCCTTCGTGATTTAAAAATTCATAAACCATCAGAGTTAAAAAAAGTGGTAGTGGTAAGTGTATTGCCATTCAACGAGGCTCAAACCAAGGAATTACTAGAATTTGGAATCCATTCCATTGAAGAAAAGCCTCCCAACCTTCAAAGCCTAGTAAAAATGCAGAAAAATATGCTGTTTAAATAATTAAATATTTTTAAAAAAATAATTACAAAAAAATCCTCTAATTTATTAAATTTTTGACTCTAGGGAGGAAATTACCTTTCATTCGTTTTTATTATCCGAATCTATCTTTTTAATTTTTTTGTATGTTTCATATATTTTTTCAAAATATTCATTATCTACTTTTGAAAAAGTTCCTGTTTCTTTCAGAGATTTTTTAAAGTTTTCTAATCTGTCATGATCCCCGAGTTGGTTTTCCTGTAATTTTGTAATCTTTTGAATTTTGTCTTTAATTATTTGGTCTATCTGTATGCTGTTTGTAGGAGTTAATTGTGGAGTTACTTCGGTGTCTTGTAATTTTTTTGTAAGTGGTTCCTCTTCTATAATTGAATCATCTTCATAATCATAGTTTTCAGTAAGCTCATCGTCTTTTTCGGAATTCTTTAATTTCATGACAACTGCTATCACTACAGATACAGCAATTACCATTCCTAAGTAAAGAAGAATGTTGGAAAGTTCCCCAGATTCTTCTCCTTGAGAAACAACTTGTTGATCAGAAAAGTCAGTTTCCTCATTTTCTTTTGTCGGCTCAGGCATCTGCTCTACAACAGGTTCAGGCATCTGCTCTACAACAGGTTCAGGCATCTGCTCTACAACAGGTTCAGGCATCTGCTCTACAACAGGTTCAGGTGTTGGTATTGGTTTAGAAGTAGATGCATGTCCAACATATGAAAACAAAATATTCTTGTTGATTCCTTCTTTACCATAAATTAATTGAATTGTATAATCTCCGTTTTCTACAAAAAGACTATTGTTGGCACTCAAATCATAACTAAAGATACCATCTGATTCAATTGGGACCTGATCAACCAAAATGATATTGCTATTAGGAGAAATAATTCTTAGGGAAATTTTATTTCCATAAAGCAATTTATTAACTGTGCCAGTTACTTGAATTTTTTCATTTTCATCATAGAACCTTTTGTTTGCTTGAACATCGATAACAATTTTAGTTTCTGATACTCGGGATGTATTAGATTGTGAGGATGATTCTAAAATTGAAAATGTTGTAGTTGCAGTTTGCGAACCAAATTCTGTTCTAATATGGATTTCATATTCCCCAAGCAATACTTGGTCTTCAACCCTAATGTCTGATTCTAAAATTGGATATGCAATCTGAACAGTCCACAGATCATTGACAGCAGATTTGGGAAAAATTTCAAAGTCTTTTAGTACTGTGTTTGTTGGGCGATGAGTAATTTTCATGATATATTGTCCCTCACTAGGATTAAAATTTTGAATCTCTACTGTTGCTCGAATAATTTGGTTTGGTACATCTAGATAAAATGTTGAAGGCCCATTCATTTGTACTGTAATTGTTTTTTCTGTGGATGAATGTGAAGAATCTGAATAGTTTCCAACATTTACAATTCCTTGCATCCAAGGATGAACCATACAAAAATAAAGATAAACTCCTGCCTCAGAAAAAGTATACGAAAAAGTGGTTTCTGCCATAAACAAACTAGAATCAAATACTCCTGAAGGACTATCAGCAGAACTGCCTCCAGTTACTGTATGCGCTGCTGAATCATCATTTAACCATACTACCTGTCCTCCAACTGGAATAGATACCTCATATGGAATGAAACATTCCTTTGTAGTCTCACAACCTGGAACTGATGATCCTTGTGTAATACTAACGTTGGCTGCAAATGCATAGTCAACTCCAAATGAAAACGTGGTAATTATTCCAAGAATAAGAAGATAAGAAAGTTTCAAACGTTTTTTGTTTTTGGATTTAGGTATTAAGTTTGACTTGATTTTCAGAAAACCAAATAGAAAAGTTGTATACATGTAGATTATCATTCCCTGAAAAATTCAAGATTTTATTCAAATTCATTTTGTTGTAAGTACTGAAATCCAGGCACAAATTATCCAAAAACTAGGAAATTCTGACAGGTTGCCATACAATTGAGATACTTTTTGAATTAACTAAGGACTTTTGATGAGCTTGATGAAAGTATTTATTGAAAATTCTGTAAATTAGGAAAACAGAAATTCATCTGTAATAAAATAAAATTACCAATACGAGTATTTTAATACAAATTAATTCTATTTTATAAAGGGCGATAGTGATGAACGAAAAATGTAAAAATTGTGGAGAAGAGCTTGAAGATTCTCTTCTTTCTCACTGTTCTACCAAGTGTCATTTTGAAGATTATCTTAAATCTCAATAAGTTAGATAACTTCTATTGATACTATATGGTGGATCCAATTTAGTCTAAACAACAAAGTTTTATCCATTTTCAATTCTCATCTTTTTAAAACTTTATAGCTTCGTTCAGATTGATTGTATATTCAGAGTAATGATTAAATTCAGGCACGAATTCCTCTAAAATTTCACAAAATTCTTGCCTTTAAGATAAAATAATTAAATTTGAAATGTTTACTGCAAAATCTCTACAATTAATGCCATGACCTGATCTCCTGTTTTTCCATTTGAATTAATGGTTACCTTGCATCCAGAATCAACATTTGGTGTGGTAATTACAGTTACACTGCTTCTTTGACGGGTAAAATAGTAGACAATTGCTGCAGGCCAAATTAATATTGCCCAGCTAAATTCTCGATTGCCTTCAGCAATTATAGATTTGTTTGCCTCGACTGTTTTTATTTTGTAATCACTTTTACCAATTGCTCGCTGTATTTTTGAAAAAGTATCTTCAACAGATTCTTTTACATCAATTAGTTCAGATCCCATGAATCACTGTCACCTGTTGCATTTTTAAATCTATATGATATTCATAATTTGCCAATCTAGAATTTATTTTTGCAAAATTTGTAGACTATCTTAAACTCACAAATTCAAAATATAATAAAAAATAAAAAGTAAATTGGAAACAATGCAAATAATTAAACTTGGCAACAATACAAAAACCATGATATAATTTTCTAGAGTAATGAGACTGGTGTCAAAGTATCTAACATTTATGCAAAATATTTTTGGATATGCTAACGCAAATCATATGGCTTTACACCTGCCTCCTCTACACAGAATGATAAACCAGATCAAATTAATTTTTAGAAAAATTATTTTTGAAATTTATAATCCTAGTAGAGATAATGAAATTAATCTTTTCAATCAAGTGTTAAAAAGTAAAAAAATTTCTTTTTAATTCCAATAATTACTACTGCAGGTGCAACAAAATACATTCCAACATTTAGAAGGATCAAGCTAAAACCATAACCCAGCATTTCAGCTTCTGAATCCATATCTACATGATTCAGAATTGACAGACTTGAAATCATTGGAGTCAAAGCCAGTTTGACTGCTTCACGAAATACTGGATTTTCACGCTCATAATCTGCAATTGCCGGACTGAAGGAATAGTAGAATTCATTGAAGAAATTAATAAAATTCATACCTGATTCTGTACCCAAAAATTGATTATCTCGGATTTCTCTGAGGTTTTGAACCTGGGGTGCTAGCTCTGAGCCATATGTGGCAGTAGCAATCAGACATCCCCCTCCAAATAAGCCATCTGCCACGCATTGACCATTCTCTTCATGGGTGCCAGACCCACATTGCAGATTTCCAGAATCTGTCGTACTGAGAGAAGTTGGTTTCTTCAAAGACACCGATTCAAAATCTATTGATTCAAGATAGATTATTGCAGAGTTTGACTTGTCTTGAGTTTGAGTAAATTCAGCCTTTACTGAATGTGTCTCATATCCTAGCAAAATATCTCCAGACCAACGAGAAGACTGTACGGTTTGTATGAGTTTGTCATCAATGTAGATATTTACAGGATAATCATACAAGGTTGTTTTCCCCAAAGTAACAATTGGGTTTATTTTTATGTATTGTTCTTTTGAACTCTCATCTACTTCTAAATTCAGATTGGTGTAAACAAATTTTTCAATTGGGATATAGCTTGAGATGGTTGTAAATCGATTTATCTCAAAAGTTTCAACAGGGTATGTTTTAGAGGCTAACAAAATATCAAGCTCTGCTCCAACTTCTAAAAATAAAGTAATTGGTATTTGCAAGTCAATGGAGTTATTGGTTCCAATATTGTCATTCACATGAATTTGAACTGATTTGGTAGTCGTTGTGTTAAACTGCAACAAGTCTGGAGATACACTTGCAGGACCTTTTACCATAGGATGTGCATTGATTTCAGGTTTTGCATATACATTTAAAATTGGAACATCAATTGCAATATCTTTTTCTTCCCCCAAACCAATCGAATTTGAATAGGGTCCATAAGACTCACCATTAAAGAAAAAAGTAGTATCTAGCATTCCATTAGATGGAGTTATTCTTACCTCTTCTGTATTACCAGCAGTTATTTTTTTTGGCATGGCAATATCAATATCCAATGAATATGTCAACTGTATCTCCAATGGACCTAAAGAAATTATTTCTGTAGATGATGCCGGTATTCTTTGATTGCTAATTTGAGCATAAGAAGGACTTAGAAATGGAGAAAAAATTAACATAAATACCATTATCAGCACTCCCAGTCTTTTCATTATTTTCAATATTTTTCAAATATTGTATGAACTTAAGCGTATTGACTTGATTTTTAAAAAAAAGAAGACTAGCTATCTATGAATCTGTTCTTATTTCATCTCAAGACCTCTCATTGCCAGATTTTTTTGTATTCTTCATATTTTTCTTCAAGATAATCATTGCTCTCTTGATTAAAATGATCGTTATCTATCAATGATTTTTTAATAAACTCTAACTTGTCATAATCTCCAATTTTGTTTTCTTGTAATTTTGAGATCATTCCAACCTTTTTGTCAATCATTTCATCCAATTGATCATTTTTTACAGAATCTGATGTAGGCTTTGCTTGCATATCTTGAAATCTTTCTATAATGGGTGCATTTTCTACTATGGAATCATCATATTCAATGTCGCCAGAGAGTTTATCATTTTTTTTATTTGTTATTTTTATTACTATCAATCCTCCAACAACGGAAACAAAAATTATGCTTAGAAATAACAAAAATTTACTTACTTCTTGAGATTCTTTTGTGTCTTGAATCGTCATTCCCCCCTCTATTCCATCTATTATTTTTGTCTCTGAAAATGAAATTCCATCAAGTTCCATGTTTACAACAACCTCAAATTTTCCTGGTTCGGCAAATTCAGGAATTTTAAATGTTAATACAAAGTCTCCATTTGCATCAGTAGTTACTATTCTAATAAAAATCACCTCACTTGATCCATCTTTGATTTCAATAGAAACTGGTTTTCCTTCAAATCCTTCTTCTACTTTACCTGTCATCTGTACTGTTTGCCCTGGAATAAATTCTGCAGTATCAAAATCTAAAGAAATCATAGATTGTGAAAATGCAGGAATAACCAAAATTGCAATAAACAATGTCACTAATATTTTCATTGGATATCCTCCATAGTTGATTCTTCAGTTAAAGCATGATTATCAATTGAAAATAATGAAAATATTCCGGTGGTAACTAATTCGGGAAGATATGATAGTTTCAAGCATATTTTCTTTTTGGATTCGGGTATTAAGTTTGAGTTTGTTTTTAGAAAAACAAAAAGAAAAGAAAAGACATGTGTCATTGCATTAATTCAAGAAATTCCTTCTAGTGTTGCTCTTCTCAAGCACAAATTATCCAAAAATTGGAAATTTTTGTGATTCCAAGACCCAAAAAATCTCAACTTGATTGTGGCGTCCAACCACGTGTTATTACCTAATGATGTGTTTCGGGCGTTATGCAAACAATTGTTGAAAAGTCAGGTTTTGCCAAAGTGAAAAGTTTGGGGTTTTGCACACCCCGTTCTCATTTATCGCCTTGCTGTACTTTGACACAACATGATATCCTCATCCTAATGAATCGATACTTTCTTCCAGCTCCATCACGTGCTCATAAAATGAATGTCTATACATTTTTGGGTTTTCAAATGTAACTGTAAAGTTTACAATGATGGGAAATTCGTATTTGCTGGCATGAATTGTTTTAGAGTTCTATCGCTAGAAATTGAATGTGAGCCCTCAAATCCCATAAAAGATTTGGTAGAATCAGGAGATAGTTTGTTTGGTACTTTCTCTATTAAATTAAAAGCATCCCCAACAGTTACAGTAGAGTTTCCATATCGCGATTCATCACGCAATACAACCTGTAAATGATATTTCTCTCCAACTAATGGAAACATTATCATATTCATCTGAGAATTAAACAGTTCTGTCATTTGCAACATTTGAAATTGTTCAAGTTCTTCGTGATATGCAAATGAATATTGTGACAAAACTATACAACTAATAAAAATGAAAATCTCAAATTTTCATATAAGTTTGAATTATTTTATCATCTTAATGCATTCGATGATTTTGCTGAAAATCTTTACTACCATTTTTTAATTTAGTAATATAGATTGAGAGAATATTTCTCAACTTTTATTCCTTTTTGAATCTTACTATCAAATGTGATTTAAAAAATTCAGAATCGTTATTAGGTCTATAAAAAAATAAACTATTGTGAATAATTTCATTTTATCCTTAGCAATTTTTACAATCTTTTTGTCAACTGTATCTACCCAAACTATATTTGCGGAAGAAAAATTATTAGTAGAAATTCTTACAGTTGAACCAATTCGGGCAGACCAATGGACCATAAGCTGGGATGTATGTGCATTAGTAGAAAAGATTGGACAGGACTTTAAGATATCTTCGGATCTAGAGTGGAAGTCATTTCATGTTGATTTTATCTTGTACCAGAATCAATGTATGACTGATATTTTGGGCCATCCAATTATTTCAGTGATTGATGCAAAGGATCCTGATTCTATCACTATCACACTTGATGAGCCAACTCCAGCTACTAATGAACAGAAAATTGTGATAACTGACATTCTTTCCTCCAAGATTGAAGGAAAATACATTGCATTTTTTGATGTATGTGCAGGAGACAAGAGATTGATTGCCCCAGAGATCATAGTGTATTCTGATATTGATGAAAGACAGGCAGCAGTGGGTTCAGTCATTGGTCTAAAATCTTGTTTTGCTCATTCAGCTGAAATCCATGCAAATAGCATTGATTCTATCCAAGTGGATTTTGCGTCATTTGAAATTAGTGATGATAAATCATTAACAGAAGTTACCGAGATGGAAATACAGCTAGAAGAGCAAAGTCAAGAGATTATCAACCTAAAAGAAGAGATTGTACAACTCAAAGAAACACTAGCAGAAAAAGAAGTAACGATTGAAAAAAAAGATGCAGTACTAATGGAGCAAATTAAAGTAATTAATGACTTGGCTGCAATGGTTACAAATACAATTTTTGAATCTTTATCAAAGTTAGTTCGGTTTTAATTTTTTTTCCATTTTAATATCTTTATCAACGTTGCCCCATACAATCCATAAACAAATTTTGTACTCTTAAGTAAATATAGAAAAACAAATCTTGGTTTAATGTCTAAATCTTCTTTTATTTTTTTATACTCTAAGGAGTTAAGAAGATGCTCTTTATCAATTTCAGACTCAAAAATTGTACATATTTGGTTTACTTCTTGTTTGGTATTAGCAAGTGGTTTGTCTAGTGCAAATAGAACATCATCGCATGCCCAAAAGTTAGCCTTTATTGCGTGAGAAAAAGCTGAATTTACATTAAAGGGAAATATTACAAAACTAATCATTAAAAGAAGCATTGCATTAAAGGATGCCTTTACTTTCTCTAGTACGGGAACTGTTTTTGGAATCTCTTGCCTGATGTCTTTTCCATAAAGTATGACTCCTGTATTTTTTATCCTATGAAAAAATAACCCAAGAGATGCGATTGTCCTTGTTCCAATCTCTACTTTAAGATCTTTGCGTATCTTGTATCCACCTAAATCAAGCTGTTCTTGAGATATTACGTAAAATGGTTTACCAAACATCAATTTGTTTTCGGTTTTGTAGATTAAATCAAGCGCAAGATTGTTTGTCTTTTTGTATGATGTACACGTTTGTGATAGTTTAAGATCAAACTTAGAATCAAGATGCAATAACATATTATTTAGATATTCTTCAATTTTCTGACATTGTTTTTTGTCTTTTATTATTACAATACAATCTATATCGGACTTGCCTCTAATCCATTCTCCAGTTGTCGCCGAACCAAATAGTACTATTGAAACAATCTGATTTGGAAATTTGGTAGTTACATTAGATACTAATTCTTCAAAAAATGACTTTAATTGTAAGTTCACGTTCATATCTCTAGTGATATTTCTTATCATTTATTACAATTCTGATTACCTATGAGATTGGAAAATTTTTCTTTTAGATAAATTCAGTACAAATTGAACAATTTGAAAAAAATTATCTACAGCAAAACTTTGAGTCTAGTTCAAAGCGACATTACAGATAGAAAAGTAGATGCAATTGTTAATGCTGCAAATTCTTATCTAATACATGGAGAAGGTGTAGCTGGTACAATTGTAGGAAAAGGTGGAGATATAATACAAGAGGAAAGTAACAAAATTGGATATGTTCCAGTGGGTTCTGCTATATTTACCATTGCTGGCAAGCTTCCTTGCAAATCAGTAATTCACGCTGTAGGCCCTAAAATGGGAGAAGGCGATGAGGCGACCAAGCTAAAACATATTATACACAGCATAATGAAACTAGCTTCAGATCAAAAGTTTTTTTAGCATTTCAATTCCTGCAATTAGTTCGGGAATATTTGGTTTTCCAAAAAACAAATGCACAAAAATTCTTGTAGGTGAATCACAAAAGTATATACAAAAAAATCAAAATACCTCAATTCAGCTAATTGAGTTTTGTATCTATGATTATGAAACTTATAGTTATTTTGAACGTGAGTTTTCCAATATCCAAGATTAAAACAGAGCTTAAAAAAAGTTTGGTTTTTTGATACGGAGAATTTCAAAGATAATCTTAAGTGAGAATAAAATTTACAAAATCTATGAGCATTGGAAAAATTATTCTTACAAGCTTTATCGTAATAGTTGCAATAGGAGTTGTTTCTTTTGCTGTAATGCTTCCAACATTTGATGAGAAAACTAGTCCAGAAATAATCAATGAACAAAAACAAGAGAGTGTTGAACCAGTTTCAATAGCTACAGATCCTCAAATTACACCAGAAATTAAAGAAAAAACAATCCCACCTTACACTCTAAGAGAAAAACAATGCACTGGTGATGCCAAATGTATCAACGGGTTTGTAACCAGAGTTATTGATGGTGATACCATAATAGTTGATGGACAATCCATACGATTTGCCCTAGTAAATACACCTGAATATGGACAGTATGATTACAGTCAAGCCAGAGCATACATTGAGACTATTTGCCCTATTGGCTCCAAAGTTCTAATCGATGAAGATGATGGTCAAACAGAAGGAAGTCATGGAAGAATTATTGCAAAAATTTACTGTAATGAGCTGAATCTTAATGAAGAAATTTTAGAAGTTGGACATGCAGAGATTCTACCCGAGTTTTGTTCTGTAAGTGAGTTTGCAGAGGAATCATGGGTCAAAAAACACGGATGTTAGACTAAATTCATCTTTTTGAAGACAAAAATCACAAATATGAATGGGCAAAATCCTGTTCATTTTCTGTTTGTAGAAATCCTTTTTGGACTTAGACTTTTAGAATAAAGTGGAATAATTTCAAACTATTTTTTACTATTCAGAAATATTGAAAGATATTTTATATCAAGTGCAAGAGGGACTGAAGATTAGAGAATGAAAATAATTGTGTTTTTAATTTTATTGGCAAGTTTTGCATTTTTAAATTTTCCCCCAATACTTGCAGAACCAATTCTATTTGATGAAAACCTTGTGTTAGAGGAATTTGCCAAAGAAGGTGGTTGGGGTTATACTGCCATGACGTTTGTGGGAGAAGATATTCTGGTTTTAGAAAAAGATGGTTTTGTAACTCTAGTTAAAGATGGGATAATACAAGATGAGCCTGTCTTAGAGGTTCCAGTAAATCCAATTGGTGAAAATGGATTATTAGGAATAACCAATGTTGGCTCTAGTGTCTATCTCTATCTCACTGAGGCAGACTACAAGGGAGAAACATTTGGAAATCGAATTTACAAGTATGAGTGGAATGAAGATTCCCTGATAAACCCTATACTTCTCAAAGAACTTCCTTCAAATGACTATCACAATGGAGGGGCATTGGTAACAGGTCTTGATAACCAAGTGTATGCAGTTATAGGTGATACTGGAAAGTATGGCCCATTACAAAATAAATTACTTGAGAATATTTTTCCACCTGAAACTACTGATTACATGGATACAAGTGTAATTTTACGAGTTGATCCTGAGGGGTCTTACTATGGTATGGGAATTCGAAATAGCTTTGGTCTTGCAATTGATCCTATTACAGGAAACTTATGGGCTACTGAAAATGGAGACGATGATTTTGATGAAATCAACTTGATTCCTGAAAAATTTAACAGCGGATGGAACAAAATTATGGGTCCTGCAATTGAATCAGAAGAATTACGTCTTCCTGGATACTTGGATTATGAATATAATGATCCGGAGTTTAGTTGGCAAAAAGTAGTAGCTCCTACAGGAATAACATTTGTACAATTTTCAGAAACTAACAACTATCAAAATTCTCTTTTTGTAGGTGATTGTAATAATGGAAATATCTACAATTTTAAATTAAATGAAAATCGGGATGGGTTTGAATTTTCCAATCCATCTCTTCAAGACAAGGTTGCTAACCTAGATGAATCAATAGATGATTTGGTCATAGGAACTGGTTTTGGTTGTATTACAGACATTGAGAGCGGACCCGATGGTTATTTGTATCTAATAACCCACAGCAAACGAACCATTTACAGAATTTTACCTATAGAAGCTGTGACAATCCAGGATCAAACTATTCCAAACTCCAATACTAATGGAGGTGGTTGTCTCATAGCAACTGCAGCTTTTGGCTCGGAGCTAGCACCGCAAGTACAAGAATTAAGAGAACTTAGAGAAAACAAGTTTCTTCAAACTAAATCAGGAAATTTTTTTATGAACGCATTTAACGAATTCTATTATTCGTTTAGTCCAGAAATATCTGATTATCAGCGGGAATATCCAATGTTTCGAGAGGCACTAAAAATAACAATTACTCCAATGATCTCTAGTCTATCTATTCTAAACTATGTAGATTTAGATTCTGAAGCTAAAGTTTTAGGATATGGAATTAGTCTGATTCTCTTAAATGTCGGAATGTACATTGGGGTTCCAGTAGTAGTTGTTATTGGAATAAAAAAACAAGGATTGATTTTCAAAAAAATTACCTAGTTCTGTATAGTTATTTTAGAAATATCTAAATCACTATATCAAATACCAAAACTATCTTGGATCTACCACGCGGAATGAAAGACTTTGAGGCAGCAGAGCATGTCAACATTGAACATATCAGATCCCACTTTAAACAACTATCAAATTTGTATGGATTTTCATTTATGGATCCTTCACCAATTGAACTACTATCAGTATTAGAGACAAAGTCTGGTCCTGCGATCAGAGACGAGATTTATTACTTTACAGACAAGGGAGAACGAGAAGTTGCCTTAAGATTTGACTTTACAGTTGGACTGACGCGTTATGCAGCATCACAAAAATCAATGAGACTACCTGCAAAAATCTCAAGTTTTGGCGGAGTGTTTCGATATGACGAGCCCCAAAAGGGAAGATACAGATACTTTCACCAATGGGATATCGAAGTTTACGGCAAGCCAGGAATAGAGTCAGAAGCCGAAATTATCGAGTTTACATCACGCCTCTTTGATTCCTTACTACTCAAGGACATTACAATTGATATCAATCATAGAAATCTAGTAGAATCCTACATTAACAAAACATTTGATTCACAAGATCCTACTTTAGTGGCTGACATTTTGCGCGTAATTGACAAGATTCAGAAAAAATCAAAACAAGATATTCTAAATGAGTTCAATAACAGATATGATACAGACAAGCTAGAAAAGATTCTAGAATTTTCACAAATCAAAGGTTCCATTAAAGAGGTAGAAGAAAAAATAGATGCTGCTAACTTGGTATCGTGGGACTATCTAAAAGAGCTATTCACATCACTAGAAAATCGAGGAGTATCAAATGTCAGAATTAATTTCGGTATAGTTCGAGGACTAGATTACTATTCAGGAACAGTCTTTGAGGTATTTGATAAAAACTCTACATTGGGAGCTCTTGCAGGTGGTGGACGATACGATTCACTAACCAAAGCCTTTGGACGAGAAGACATTGGAGCAACTGGAGTTGCAGGTGGAGTAGAAAGAATAATTCTTACAATGCAAGAGCAAAAAATAATTTCAGATAGACTTCAAGCTAGAGTTTCTGTTTTGTATATTAACGGCGAGATGCAAAAAGTTGCAATGAGTATTGCATCTTTATTGAGACTTGCAAATATTCCAACAAACATTGACCTTGCAGGAAAACCTTTGAAAAAACAAATGGATCAATCAGCAGACTCTAGGTTTTGTATAATTGTAGCTCCAAAAGAACTAGAAGAGGGCAAAGTTGTTCTAAGAGATATGAAATCAGGATTAGAATCAAAAATTGAGATTGAAACTATAACTGATGATCCAGCATCTGTAATTAATTTAGAAAAGCCCTAGTTAACATCATAATCTCAGGTCCCGTAGTTAATGTTCCAACAACTACTGACTTGTTGTTTGCCAAAATTCCTGATGATACAAATGGCACTCCATTGTTAATGGTAGCATGCTCTATTTTCACACCTAAAACGTTTGCAAACATCTTCATATCCTCTTCATTGGTCTCAGGATGAATAACTGCTCCTGAATTATTTGCCACCATCAAAGCCCCTACCTGACTCAAACCTGAAATCCTCTTTTGAACCACCTCTACTCCCAAAACTTGCTCTATTGTCTCACAGTCTGACTTTGAGAGCCATGGCGATACAATTGCTCCTTTATCATTAGCACAAATTACATTTCCCAAGGCAGTATACTTTGAATCCAAAACTTCCACCTCAAGGCCAGTCTCTTTTTTCAAAAAATCATATTCATCCAAATATGCAGTAGTTGGTAATAGTATTCCTCGATTGTTCATCACCATTAGTGCTCCCAATAGTCGGGTGTTTGCAACCGATGTAAACAGTGTTTCTACCTCTAGATACTTTCCAAGTTTTTCCGCTTTTGTATTTGCGAAGCCCATAGGTAGTAAAACAAAATCATCATTTACAGTAATGTACACTCCAATGTTTGGTCCACGATATGCATCGTACTTGAAAATATCCAACTATAACAATTTACACTCAAACGATATGAACGTAAGGGATTTAGGAATAAGAAAATCAATACAACAATTCCAGATCGAATAGATTCGTTCCCATTAATTCTGGTCTAGCTTTAAATAATATCTAAATCTGATGTGAAACATGCCAATAGCAGAGAACTTTCCTGAAGGCCTAGAGCCACTTGGAAAGATTAACCACTCAGATGGTGAACACTATCACGTAATTTGGGGTCCAGGAAGACCAGGCCAAGAAGCAGCTAACAATGATGAAGTAAAAGCAGCATATACTGCAAAAAATGAGGAACAAGTACCATTAGGTGTTAGCGGAACAATGGTTGCAGTAGATTGGGATTCTTGTATTGCAGATGGTGCATGCATTGAGGCATGTCCAGTCCAGGTGTTTCAATGGTATAGAACTGAAAAAGACATTCCGGCAAAAGATGTAGTCGGACAAATCTTTGAAGGCTCTGGTAGTACTGAGAAGGACCAAAGAAAAGATTACACAGACAAGGCAGATCCAATTAGGGAACATGATTGCATTTGGTGTATGGCCTGTGTATCGGTATGTCCACCTCAGGCAATCAAAGTTGATCAATCAAACCAAGAACATCACGACAAAGCCGCTTAGATTTGAAACGTTTAGTTTCTTTTAAATTGTTTTATGATTTTTTAAATTTTTTACCAGCTATATCCATTCATAGGATTAGGTGAGATTAATTCTATCTAGATTTAAATAATATTTGAATGGTAATTATCGTATGGCAGATTTAGTAATATCTGAAGACTATTTTGCAGAAAAAGAACCAACCGGAAAGACAAGCCACGGTGATGGCGAGAATTTTCATTGGATCTGGCCTGTAAATACCGGAAACGATGGTGCAGCATTTTCTGACGATGAAGTAAAAGCAGCATATGCAGACCATGGAGAAGAACAAGTTCCACTTGGTATTCACGGTACTACAGTTGCAGTAGATTGGGATTCATGTATTGCCGCAGGATCTTGCATGAGTGTATGTCCAGTTCAGACATTCCAGTGGTATAGAACCGAACAAGATATTCCAGCAGCCGATGTTGTTGGCAAAACCTTTGAAGGTACTGGTCTTACTGAACAGGACGAAAGATTAGACAAAAGTGACAAATCAATGCCAATCAGAGAACATGATTGTACTGTTTGCATGGCATGCCAAGAAGCATGTCCAACTGGCGCTATTCTAATTGAACAAGCAAATGCAGAATTCCATGAAAAAGCAGCAGGTACATATGTCAAGATGGAAGGCAGCGGCAATCCACATGCGCACGATTAAAGAAAACTTTTCTTTTTTCTTATTTTTCTAATTTCTGTCATCAACAAATTTTAACCACTAAATTTTATCGAAATTTGCAGAGGTCGCCTAGTCCGGTAGGGCGCGGGCCTTGAGAGCCTGTGTTCGCAAGAACGCGGGGGTTCAAATCCCCCTCTCTGCGTTATTTCTCTACATTCCCAAGTTCTGCTAATAACGCCGATAGCTGAATCTCAGGATTTGCCCCAACTAAAATTCTATAATCATACTTTGCAATGAATTCTAGAATTTCAGATAGCCTTTCATGTTTTGATTTGAATACTGCCGCATTTAGATATTTTAGAAAATCAGATTCGCTCATTCCATAGACTTTGATTAGTTCAATCATCTTTTCTCTTGCTTCTATGATTTTTCCGGCCAATGCCATTGCAAGAACTCCATCAACATCAGAGGTTTTAGTTAGTCCTGCTGAAGACTTTACGTGCTCCTCTGTAATATCCCCAATACTTGCAGTAGCCTGCAGGAGATTAATTGCATGTCTCAGATCTCCTTCTGAGTATTCATAAACTGCCTTGAGGCCCTTTTTGTCTGACTTTATTTTCTCTTTTTTTGAAATCTCACCTAGTCGACTAATCACATCTTCTTCGGGAATTGATGTAAACTTGAATGCAGCACATCTACTTTGAATTGGTTCGATAATTTTTGAGATATTATTGGCTATAAGTATAAACCTGCAATATTGGGCAGTATCTTCTATTATCCGTCTCAGGGCAGTCTGAGCGTCATTTGTCATTTCGTCAGCCTCATCTAAAATTATTAATTTGAAAGGTGCATCTGACATTCCTGCAAATCTAGAGAATTTTTTTACTTTTTCTCTAACCATTCCTATTCCTCTCTCATCAGATGCATTAAGTTCCAAAGTGTAATCTTTGGCATTTTCCCCAAGAATCTGCTTTGAGATACACATTGCAGCAGTAGTTTTGCCAACACCAGCAGACCCTGAAAATAACAAGTGGGGCATATCTGCAGGATGTGCAATTAGGGCCTCTAAACTACCAATAATTTCTGTTTGGTTTACGATTTCAGAAAGTTTTGTTGGACGATACTTTTCAACCCACATGCCTGTTGATGACATGCTTCTCCATAGTCTACGCCCCACTAATAAATCGAAATTAATAGGATCAATTGATCTCACTAAATAGTGAATAGAATTGATCGATCCATTACATGAAGATCATATGAGGTAATAGTGATCTTAATGGAAATAGAAAGAGTAGAGAAATTACATGATATGGGATATGGGCTAAAGGAAGCCAAGATTACTCTCAGTCAAGATGTCAAGTTTAACGTGGCCAAAATCAAAGTTGAGGGTGGCACAGGCGAGATCATGAATCTTCCCCGTTGGGTTGGAAAGATTCTTGAGGATAACAATCTCGGAGAACTAGATTCGCCTGATATGATAACTGAACTAAAACAAGCACTATCTAAAGAAAAAATGGTAGGAGAATACCAAGTATCAACCCTTGATCCTCATTTCTATATCAAATTAAAACAATACCTGAAAACATTACAAAGAGAGGACTTTGATCACATCGAAAGTATGTTGCTTGAATTATTTAGGATGCGAAGAGGCAAGCTTGTAAAACTTGCAGACTCTACTAAACTAAATTCTGATTTGTACCACAAGCTTACTGTTGAAGAAAGTGTTTTCTTTAAAACAATTTATGAGAATAGTAAAAATTTTGAAAAACAGATAAGAGGTTACAAAATTGAGTAAAGTTCAAGTTAGCACATTTACAGAATCTGCTTTGTCTGATAGAGTAAAAGATTTCTTAATTCGATTCAAAGACAAGTTTGGCAACTACAAGTATGTCGAGCAAATTGACGAAATGATGCCAAAAAATCAAAAATACATTTTAGTTGATTATAATGATCTTGTAATAGAGCCCGAAATTGAAATAATATTCTCTGAAGATCCTGATAGGATCTTCAATGCTTTTTCACGTGCAATAAAAGAAGCTCTTCAAACAAGATTCCCTGATTATGCGGAGAAGATTAAAGACGAAGTTCGTGTTAGGCTGGTAAACTATCCATTACAACGTAGTCTCAGACAAATCAATTCTGAAACAATTGGATACATAACAAGTGTTTCAGGGATGGTGGTAAGGGCTTCTGAAGTAAAACCGCTAGCAAAGGAACTAATCTTTGTGTGTCCTGATGAGCATCCAACCAAAGTAATTCAGCTCAAAGGAATGGATGTAAAGATTCCAGTTGTTTGTGATAATCCTAATTGTAAACACCGAGACTTTGAGTTAAAACCTGAGGCAAGTAAATTCATAGATTTCCAAATTTTAAGATTGCAAGAACTTCCTGAAGATCTTCCACCTGGACAGCTTCCTCACTATATTGATGTCACAATTAGGCAGGATTTAGTAGATAATGCAAGGCCAGGAGACAGAATCATACTTACTGGAATAGTCAGAATTGAACAAGAATCTGTTGCAGGTATTCAAAGAGGACACAGTGGATTGTATAGATTAAGAATCGAGGGTAACAATATAGAGTTCTTGGGGGGTCGTGGCTCCAAGACCTCAAGAAAAATCCAAAGAGAAGAAATCTCACCTGAAGACGAAAAATTAATTCGTGCATTAGGGAACACTCCTGATGTATATCAAAGATTAATAGATTCTTTTGCACCACATATTCAAGGACAATCCCTAATCAAAGAAGCAATTTTGTTGTTGATTGTAGGATCCAACCAGCGTTTGCTAGGTGATGGAAGCAAAATTAGGGGTGACATTAACGTATTTCTTGTCGGCGACCCTGGTACTGCAAAAAGTGAGATGCTAAAATTTTGTGCAAGAATTGCGCCAAGAGGACTTTATACATCAGGTAGAGGATCGACTGCTGCAGGACTTACAGCAGCTGTAGTTAGAGACAAGACAGGAATTATGATGCTTGAAGCAGGAGCTGTCGTGTTAGGTGATCAAGGACTAGTATGTATAGATGAATTTGACAAAATGAAACCAGAAGATAGAAGTGCATTACACGAAGTTATGGAACAACAATCTGCAAGTATTGCAAAAGGTGGTATCGTCGCAACATTGAATGCACGAACTTCAATTTTGGCAGCAGCAAATCCAATGTACGGCAAGTATGATCCATTTAAAAATATCACAGAAAATGTAAACTTGCCTATTCCATTGCTTACAAGATTTGACTTGATATTTGTAGTAAGGGACATTCCAACAAGAGAGAGAGACGAAAAGATTGCACGACATATTATCGATTTACACACTCCACAGGGAACAAACAAGCGTTCTGTAATTGATGTTGATTTACTAACAAAGTATCTAGCATATGCAAGAAAAGGAGTACCTGATTTGACCAAGGAAGCCGAAGAGAAGATTCTTGATTATTATTTGCAGATGAGAAATGTGGAATCTGAAGAGATGATTACAGTTACCCCAAGACAACTTGAGGGTATTATCAGGCTCTCAACTGCTCGTGCCAGATTACTTATGAAAGACAAGGTAGAAGAAGAGGATGCTGAACGTGCCATATTTCTAATACAATCTATGCTTCAGGATGCAGGTGTGGATGTCAATACAGGCAAGGTGGACCTTGGAGTCTTACAAGGAAGACCGAGAAGCGAGGTCTCAAAAATGCAGCTATTCATGGATGTCCTAAAAGGACTTGAAGGTGACAACAAGGTTGCAGTAGAAGAAAGGACCTTCGTCAAAGAACTTGAAAAGACTGAAAAATTTACTGAAGAAGAAGCAAGAAACTATGTCCGAAGAATGTTGCGCGAAGCATCTATTTATGAATCAAAACCCGGTCATTATAACCGAGTATGAAAATAGAACAACTAGATCTTTCCGAGTCTGCAATCAAGTTTTTAAAATCAGAGGGACTAACAAAGCTATATCCTCCCCAAGCTGACAGTGTAAAGGCAGGGCTGCTAAAGGGCAAAAGTATTTTGGTTTCTGCCCCAACTGCAAGCGGAAAGACTCTGATTGCTACTTTGGCGATGATTAGTTATCTTTCAAAAAATAAAGGTAAGGTAATCTATCTTAGTCCACTTCGAGCATTAGCTGCTGAAAAATTTTTAGAGTTTAAAAAATTGGAAAAACTCTCAATAGGAAATAAAATAAAGGTAGGAATTTCTACAGGTGATTTTGAAAATGTTGAAAAAAAATTAGAAAAGAACAACATCTTGATTTTAACTAATGAAAAGATGGACTCTGTAATAAGAAAAACAGTAGAATGGATTGATGATATTGGTCTTGTAATTTCTGATGAGGTCCATTTGATTGGTGATGATTCACGTGGACCAACACTTGAGATGGTTCTGACTCGGCTAAAAAGACTAGAGAACAAACCACAAATTTTGGCTCTTAGTGCTACCATTACAAATTCTGAAGAATTAGCCAATTGGCTTGGATGTAAGTTAGTAGAAAATCAATGGAGACCTGTACCACTTTCAGAAGGGGTCTATGATGGAGGAGTGGTGACAATGAGTGATGGGGAAACATTTGAGGTAGATAACACCATTCGTGGAACTCCCATTGATCTAGGCGTACAATGCGTTCAGGAAGGAGGCCAATCACTAATCTTTGCAGAAACTAGAACACGTTCCAAGTCTTTGGCAACAAAGGCAATGGATGTAATAGGAAATCTAATAGAAAAAAAAGAACTTGATGAACTAGAAAAAATCTCAAAAAAAATCCTAAAGGTAAATGAAAATACTGATCTTGTAAAGACACTTGCTGTGTTAATAAAAAAAGGAGTTGCTTTTCATCATGCAGGATTAAACCAATCATGTAGACAAATCATTGAAACAGAATTTAGAAGTGGAAAGATCAAACTGTTATCATCTACACCAACTTTAGCAGCAGGTGTTAACCTTCCAGCAAGACGTGTTGTAATTTCAAACATTAGTAGATACAATGCAAAGGTTGGAGCAAACAGACCAATTAGCATACTGGAGTACAAACAACTTTGTGGAAGAGCAGGAAGACCACAGTACGACAAGTATGGAGAATCAATAATCATTGGAAAGGGAAACGGTGAGGAAATAATTGAGCATTACATAAAAGGAGAACCAGAACCAATTGTATCAAAAATTACTGATGATAAGTCTTTGAGAACGCATATTCTAAGTGTAATTGTTACAAATCCTGGAATTAAAAAAGAAGAAATTCTAGATTTCTTTTTGCAAACATTAGGGGGTTTGCAATCAAGAAAACCAGCAATAAAATTTGCAATAGATATTGCATTACGTTTTCTTTCAAGTGAATTTTTAATAATAAAAAAAGGTCAACGATATGCTGCCACTGAATTTGGTAAAAAGACATCAATGCTATATATTGATCCATTAACCGCAACTCATTTTAGAGATTCAATAGAAAATGTCTCAAAGAAAAAAAAACACACTTTTGGATTTTTACATGTAATTACAAATTCTGAGGAGTTTTTTCCAAAATTTTCATTGCGAAATAAAGATTTTGAGACTGCCAGTCTGATGATAGAAAATCATACCTCGGAGCTACTTGAGCCGATTTCAGAGTATGATTGCTCTAGGAGTCTTATGGCACTCCAGTCATGGATAACAGAATCTTCTGAAACCTCTCTCTCAGATGGTCTGGGGATAGAATCAGGAGATATGCATAGGATGGTTGAGAATGCAAATTGGCTCACATACTGCCTCAGAGAGATTGCAAAACATGTGGAAAGAGCAGATTTGCTTGAAGAGCTTGAAAACCAAAGAAGGCGAATCGTATATGGTATTAGAGAGGAACTGTTAGAGCTGGTAAAGGTAAAAGGAATAGGTCGTGTAAGGGCAAGGGCTTTATTCAAACACAAAATCAAGACTTTAGATGATTTGGCAACAATCCCTGTAAACAAATTAGCGGAAATTGATAAAATTGGTTTAACCCTTGCAGATAACATTAAGTCAGAATTAAAAAAGGTTAGATATTGACTGAATTAATTATTCCTGCAATTATTTCATGCATTGTTGCATTTTTCACAGTTTATCTAATGATTCCTCCGCTGATAAAATATTTAGAAATACAAAACCTTGCAGTAAGAGACATTCATAAAAAAGGAGAAATTATGGTTGTAAGACCTGGGGGTCCTGCAATAATTGCAGGAATTATTGCATCAGAAATTGTGTTATATGCATTTTTTCAAATGAATGAAATTCTTGCCATAATGATTACTAGTTTCCTCGCATTCTTAGTTGGTTATGTTGATGATAGAAAAGTTATGGGAGGATGGTTCAAGCCTATTGGCCTTGCTCTTGCGGCATTACCAATTATCTTACTTGGCGCATACGACACTGACCTTGCCTTTCCTTTGTTTGGCGAAGTACAAATCCCAATTCTATATCTTGGAATAATATTTTTCATGATTGTGATTACTGGAAATACTGTTAATTCTATTGATGTGGCAAACGGAATTGCCAGCGGATTTATGATTATTGCTAGTTTTTCATTAAGCACAGCTTTGTTTATTTTACAAAATTATGAAATAGGTATTGCAAGCCTGTCTCTGGGGTTTGTTTCTCTGGCCTTTTACAAATACCATAAAATTCCAAGCAAGATATTCCCAGGAGATTCAGGGGCTTTAACTTTGGGAGCTATGTATGGAGCAGTTGCCATTGTTGGTCAAGTGGAGGTAATTGCTGCAGTAGCCTTGCTACCTGCCATTTTAAATTCATTTTTGTTCTTGGCAAGTGTAAAAAAAATTGTAGATCACAGAGAGCTAAATGAAAAACCCGTAGAGCTTACTGATGAATTTAAGCTCAAGGCGACTAAAAACAAAAGAGCGCGAATCTCATTAGTGAGATTAATTGTCGCAACTACCCCACTATCAGAAAAAGAAGTTGGAATAGTAATTTTTAAACTGGCTTTATTTTCTGCTATTCTTGCAATAATTACTACCTTCATGATGGAGTTTAAACTATAATGCACGGACCTCTTTTTGGATTCTTATTTTTGATGTGGGTTTTGGTAATTATTGGGGGTGCAATTGCAGTTACCATTCTTGGACCAATCTCAATATCAGGTTTCGGGGAAATTGATCCTTTGATAAATTCCATTGTTAAGGGTATTATTGCAATTGGTCTGTCAATTGTATGGGTTTTGATATTAGCTAAACTAAAAAATTTGGTGTTTAGAAAAACATTCAATGCCTAAAATTATGATTCATTCTAAAATAACAAAATTAAAGATGCCATGGTGCTCCATTTTTGGTAATTTTTTCAGGCAATTCTTCCTTGTATCTTTTAAGAAAATCAATCTCTAATTTTTTATCTCGAAGTTCATCTGGTAACATAATTGGGATTTCCTCAATAATTGGATAAAATCTTGAACATTTTGTACATACTAGTACTCCTTCTAAAATGACATTGTCTTTTTCTTTTATTTCATACAGTTCTAATGGATGCGTCTTATCGATTGGACATGCTAAAATATCCATCATTGCTTTATTCATTTTAGATCCAGATAGATTGGAACTCCTTGTTTACCAGATAAAAGTGCTGCCTCTGCAACTTTTGTTACATTAACTATTTCGTTTGTCTTTACAGCAATCTCATTTTTTCCTTGCATGGCTCCAATAAAATTTTGAACTTGTAATAATACTGAATCTTCTTTGGGTAATACCTGTGCATCTTCGTTTTCTACCTTTATTTCTTGAGAAATAAGATCTGAACAAACAACTGCCTTAGAACAAATCGCTCGAAGATTTCTTTTTTCTTTTGATAACAAACCATTTGATAAAATAATTGCTGTTTTGTTATCTTTATAGCCCAACATTATGCTTGCAAAATTTTCTTTTTCACTATTTGAATCTAATCTTGCAAAAACAACAACTGGCATTTCGTCAAATATCCAGTTTGAACTATCAATATCATTAATTGAACTTTCAAAAACAATTCCTCTTTGGTTTTGTGGTACTTTTTTACTTTTGCAATAAAACTCTAACAATGTCAAATCACCATATTTTTTTTCTCTAACAAATTTTTTTACTTGCTTTACCGTTTGATTAAACCGTCCATCAAATCCACAAGTAAAAATCACTTTCTTTTTTAGTGACATTTCTATTAATTTCTCTACTTCTGTTAAATCAAACATTGTTGATTTTTTAACAAATACATGTTTTTTTTCAGAGATTAGTTTTGTTATTGTATCTACACAATTTGATACAGCGGTATCAACAAAAGCACCATCAAAATGTTCAGATGCTATTAAATTATCTGTGGATTCATAATGATTTACAGATTTTTTTTTAATGCTTCCTTTTAATTTCTGAGTGTTGGAATCACAAACAGCCGATAATATTCCAAGATCTGAAAAAATACTTGCATTTTTTTCTCCCCATACTCCTAATCCAATTTGAACAACTTTCATCTAGTACACCGGAGTTAACCAATGGGAATAATCCTCATTTTTGTCCATTACAATATCTGAATATTCCTCCATCATCTTTTTGGTAATATTTCCAGGTTTTCCATTACCAATTTTTTTATCATCCATTGAGATTATTGGTGTAATTTCTGCTGCAGTACCTGTGAGGAAAATCTCATCAGAGATAATTAATTCATTTCTGGTAACATCCTTTTCTAATACGTCCATATCAAGATCCTTTCCAATCTTGATTATTGTATCACGTGTAATTCCTTCAAGGGCTGAAGAAGATAAGGGCGGCGTTATTAATTGACCCTCTCTTACAATGAAGATATTTTCACCTGGAGCCTCACTTACATTTCCATTATGATCCAGTAAAATTGCCTCATCATAGCCATTTCTCTTTGCTTCTTGTGTTGCAATAATTGAATTAAGATAATTCCCCCCCATCTTTGCTTGAGGTGGAGTTGACATGTCGGAGAATTTCCTCCATGAAACTACTCCTGCAGTTATTCCATTTTTATTAAACAAGTCACCAAAAGGAAATGAAAAGATTGCCATATTTGTAGGAGCCTTTTCTGTCACATGCAAATTTATTCCATAATCTCCAACAAAATAAAATGGTCTTATGTAACATGATTTTTTTATTTTATTTTTTTTACATATACCTGTAATAGCATCAGTAACTTCCTTATCTGAAAAATTAAGTAAAATATTATAAAATTGCCCTGACCTTCTAAATCTCTTCACATGATCATCTAATCTAAACACAAAAAGATTTTTTCCATTCCAATAAGCTCGTATTCCTTCAAAGATCGATGTCCCGTAATGTATTGCATGGGTTGTAATTGGAATCATTGCTTTATCTCGTAGAATGAATTTTCCATCAAACCAAACATATTTTGAAAGGGGAAGCCTCACAAAAAAATCTCTATCCTTTAGTACTTAATCTATTCGGACCATCCCTCTACTGGAAACTTCATTCCTAACACTCGTCTAGTTTTATCCTCTATCCTTGAATATTTTTCAATTATATCCCAATTCTCATCAATAATCTTTCCTACGCTTTCTGGAACATCTTCCTTCCAATTTGATTTTTTACCTAAAACAGCATCATACATTTTTTCTTTCACAGATGCAGCAGATAACAATCTTCTTTCTCCTATCTTCGGTTTGAGTCTGTATAGTTTTAGCATGTATCCCTCGGCCTTGTCTCCTGTATAGGAATAATAGTTCCCCTTCACACCAGTAAGAATTTTTTTTCTCAACTTCCAAGATTTTAAAGATAAAAGTGGAGGCAAATATTTTTTGAATGGCGCATTAAAAGTATAATCATCAGTAATTAAAACAGAATCTCCAAAAACGGATTCTATCATCTTTTTTCTAATCTCGAAATTAAATGGAAAACTTTTACTTGTGACCTCTTTTTTACCTAATTTGAAAATTACAGGCATAACTTTTACAATTTCGGCATCTCCTTTCAATTGGTTAATAATTTCAATATGGGCATTGGTCAAGGGATTTAGATGTGCAAGATATAGAATTGTTGTCAACCATAAATGGCTTAAAATAAGTCATATTTCAATGATTGACTTTTTTCGTATGTTTTCAGAAAAACTTGAACAAAATCTAAAAACAATTTTTAATTTATGTAAACGATTAATTTGAAAAATGAATGTATCTATCCGTAAGACTCGTCTTTGACTTCAAAGCTTCCATCTTCACGCTTGTGGTGATAGGTGACAAATCCTCTTGGTGTTAAAAAGTCCATAACTCCATCTATTGTTCCTTGCCATCCACAACAATAAAAAATTGTATTTTCTTTTGTAATCTTCTCACCTACAAGTTCTTCTAATGGCGAAATACCATTTTCTCTAGGTCTAAGAAAAGTTTCAACTCTACCTACTTGACCTGACCATGACCTGTTAAACCATTCTTGTGGTCTACTAATTGCAGCTCTATATCTGAAATTCCATTCTTCTTTTCCTCTCTTGATACTCTCATTTTCTAAATCACTTAATAGATCCTTGTAACTTAACTCATCGACATAACTTGCACCGTGAAGAACAACAATTTCTCTTTTGTCTCCTACTGCATGGAAATGCTGTGCAAAGCTAACAAATGGTGCTAAACCTGTCCCTCCTCCAATACATACAATACGTCTCATATCTTTTTCTCCATTTGGAAGCTCCTCGTTAATCAAAAGTGCTAGGCCTGTAGGCTTTAACCACTTTATCTTATCACCTTCTTTTGCATTGAATAGTTGTGTAGTTAATCTTCCTGGAAGTGGTTTTCTAACCCATCTAATTACAAGCTCAATGTATTCTCTATTTTCTGGATGTGATGCTATTGAATATGCTCTTCTAACAATTTTACCTCCTTCTGCAGGATTTGGTAAACCTAGTGTGATGAATTGCCCTGCTTTGTATTCAGGTACTGGACCTTCATCAGGAACAAGTCGAATTATTAAGAGATCTTCTTTTAATAATTGAATATAAGTAATTGTTGCCTCTTTATCTACTACCATCCGTAAAAACAAGGAAATATGTGGTTAAATATCTTGTGTTAATTCTTTACAAAAGACGTACACATACAGCTAAACGTTAATAACCAAATTAAAAAACGTAATTCGGTCAGAACACTGACAGCTGGGCCGGTCGTCTAGTCCGGTAGGATAGGTGCATGGCATGCATCGGATCGAGGGTTCAAATCCCTTCCGGTCCACTCTTTTTCAATTTAGAAATTAGTTGCTCTATTTCTGAATCTCTTTCCTTTGAAATTTCTGAAATCTCCTCCTTTGTGATTTCTTCTTCAAGATTTATCATGGCTTGCAGAGCACTTTTTTTCACCTCAATGTTAGAATCTAAAACGCAACTATGAACTGCATCTTTAGCTTCTTTTGCTCTGAGATGACCAAGAGCTCCCAATGCACATCCCCTTACCATGGATCGTTCATCTTTAACAAGAGGAATTATTGTAGGTATTGCTTTAGCATCTTTCCTATTTGCTAATACTAGAGTTACAAATCCCCGAATATTTTTTCGCGAATCTTTAAGACTATCCATTAAAAAATTTGAAATTTCATTTTTATTTAAAATTAAAGAGCTAAATGCCTCTCCTCTCACTTTTATATCTGGATCATCTAGACAACTGATCATTTTTTTAATAATTTTAAAATCATCTGTAGTTTCAAGATTTTCTAAAATTTTGATTTTTTCTTCAGAGGTGCCAAATTCTAGAATTTCTATCTTCTGTTCCAATTCGTTATTTCAATAGCAAAATCATATTAATAATAATTGCATTTTTTTTGAATTTACATTTTTCCAAACCAAAAAACCTCTTCTAGCTTTAAATTATCCTTAAATATCAAAATCTTCATGTCAAACGAAACAAGAGACACAATATTCATCGGTAAGAAACCATTGATGGCATATGTTACATCTGCCCTAATTCAATTGGCAAACTTACCTTCCGTTCACATCAAAGCTAGGGGACTCAGCATCGGACGTGCTGTAGACGTTGCCCAAATCATTGCACGCAAAACAGAAAATGCAGGATATGCCATCGGCGATATTAAAATCGGCTCTGAATCCTTAGAGTCACAAGACGGCAGAACTAGAAATGTTTCAACAATAGAAATCGAAGTAAAGAGAAACAATTAACTCTCTTTTACTTGAAATTTTTATTTTTATTCTCTTTTTGAAAATCCATACTTTTTCTCTAGTTTTCTAAACTTTGATAATTCCACTAATTCATTAAATTGATCAAAATTCACAACTTTTTGTTTAAATTTTGCGGTAGTTCCTGCCTTTTTTAATTCCTTTAGAATATTCATCGTAGCAAAAGTATTTGCAAATAATACTGATAGAGGATATAAAATTATGTTAAACCCCATCTTTTGCAATGCATCAGCTGAACTTAGCGGAGTTGCACCTCCTTCAATCATGTTTGCAACCAACGGCCCTTTGATTGCTTTTCCAATCTGTTTCATCTCATCAATTGATCTAGGTGCCTCAATAAACACAGCATCTGCTCCTGTTTTTTTATTTTGTAACCCTCTTTGTATTGCACCATCTAATCCTTCTGTTGCACGTGCATCTGTTCTTGCTACAATTATGAAATCCTTGCTTTGTCTTGCATCAATTGCTGCACCGAGTTTTTCAGTATATTCTTCTTGTGAGATTACTTCTTTTCCTTGCATATGGCCACATCTCTTTGGCCATCTTTGGTCTTCAAGAAAAATTCCAGAAGCTCCTGCAGATTCTAATTCTTGTACTAATTTCCAAACACTTAGAGCATTACCATATCCTGTATCTGAATCAACAATTACAGGAACCGATACAGTTCTACATATTCTCCTAGCATTATCTACAGTTTCAGCTGCTCCGATAAATCCATAATCTGGCATTCCAAACAACGTAGCCGAAGTACCATATCCTGTTTGAAACATTACCTCAAACCCAACATTTTCTGCAATCTTTGCCCCTATTGCATCATAGACTCCAGGAATAACGATTGGTTTTTTTGATTTTAGCATTTTCTTTAGATTTACCACAGGATAAACTTGACTCCGGATTATTTATGATTTTGATTTTGGTTTTTGTAAGAATTTTGATGTTTGACAATATTTCTCCTTTGAAGTGTAAACGAGTTTATCGACTATCAGTAAAAATAGAATGCCCCTTCTTTGGGCGTGAATTTAGACGGTAACTAAGGTAATTATCAAAATAGGACTTTTGAGAAATATCTAGGAACAGCTCAATTTTGATTTGATTTCATTTACTGCATCTCTGAGTTCTTGAGGTTGAATTTCTGATAGTTTTTTATTTTCTTGGGCATCTATTTTATTGATTAAAGAACCAAGTTGATTGCATGCTGCATTAAGATTTTCTTTGTCAAGGCTCTTGCCTGCAGCTTCAAGACTGCTAATCAAGGAATTTCCAATACCCTTGTTAAGGCCCTCATTGTCAATCAAATTTTGAATATCTTCTATCGTATCATCTATGAGCATTTCAGGGGTGTTTGTCTCTAAAACGAAGACATATGCAGAGCCAGACCTATTTTCATTGTCGTCATCACCCCATGCTCCAACTATTGCCTTGTCTCCAGAGATTGAAACAGAACTGCCAAATCTATCAAATAATGCTCCGTCTGATGCTGTAAGCTTGAAATCCTCATTTATTGCAAATGCGTTTTCTACAGAAACTATTGCAACCAAAAAGGCAACCATATAAAATATTACTATCTGAAATTTCATTTTATTTTCACTCAAAGTGAAATTGTAGACCTATTTAGAAGACTCTTGTATTATCATTACTGATAATTGGGCTCTCAAGAAATCTTGTGTTGACTTGATTTAGATGGTTTAGAAATTAGTTGCTCATCCTTTCCAAAAAATAATTTCAATTTAACTTTAAAAAAAAACATGGTTATACCCCAATTAAAAAAATCTTATAGTCATTCTATCTTAATTTGCTGTCCTTTCTTCTTAGTTTCTTGCTTTTTTATTTTTTTTAGTTCAGTTTCTAAAAATGTTTTATATTTTACAGTTTCTTCCTCAGTCATTTGTGCAATGTTTGAACTAAGAACAGACCCCATACTGAAATTTTTTTCAAGTAAATCCATTGCAACAAATCTCCCGATATTTCCTAGTCTAAAAAGAACATCTAGCTGCTTTTTGACAATATCATTAACCTTGTCTACATCTGCCGCAGTCTCAACTCCTTTTTTTGTTAATTGGTACTTCCCAGCTTTGTCCTCTTCAATTAACCCTTCATCTAGTAATCTCCCTAATAATGGATAGATCAATCCAGGTGATGGTTTCCATATCCCATCGCTTTGCTCAACTGCATAGTCTATGATTTCTTTACCAGTTCGATTTTTCTCCTTTAATAACTCCAGAATAAAATATCTAGAAAATCCTCTTGGTACTGAACTTCCTACTCTTTGGAACCATTCTGAAATCAACACTAGTAATATCACTAGTGATATATAAAAAAATAACGCTTTGGGATTCATTATTACATATTTAACCTGCCTTTCAAGTAGTCACTCTAAATGGTAAATTCCATAGAATTTGATTTGATTATTTGCGGTTCTGGATTGGCAGGACTGAGGGCTGCAATTGAGGCTGCACGAAAAAATTCCAAGATCAAAATTGGAATTGTCTCAAAAGTCCAAGTCATGCGTTCTCACTCTGTGTCTGCAGAAGGTGGAACTGCCGCAGTACTTTTTGAGGATGAAGGTGATACGATTGAATCTCATATTTATGACACTGTAAAGGGAAGTGATTTTCTTGCAGACCAAGATGTTGCTAAACGACTATGTGAAGAAATGCCAAAAGAAATTCGCCAACTAGATCATTGGGGAATGCCTTGGTCTAGAAGGAATGATGGTAGAATAGATCAAAGAAACTTTGGTGGCTATAGCTTCCCAAGAGCTACGTATGCCTCTGATAAAGTAGGTTTCTTTGAGATGCAAACCCTGTATGATACTTGCCAAAAATATGAAAATATTGAGTATCTCAATGAATGGTTTGCAACATCAATAGTTCATGATGGAAATAAATTCATGGGACTTACTGCAATAGAAATATCTTCGGGTAACTTTTACCAAATTAAAGGAAAAGCTTTGATCATTGCAACGGGAGGAGCAGGAAGACTATACAGCTTTTCAACTTATGCGTTATCCTCTACTCCTGATGGTTTGGATATGGCGTATCGCGCGGGTATGGCACTAAAGGATATGGAATTTGTACAATTTCATCCTACTGGAATTTTACCATCTGGAATATTGATTACAGAAGGTGCACGAGGTGAGGGTGGATACCTATTAAACAACAAAGGAGAACGTTTCATGAATAAATATGCTGCTGGGAAAATGGAATTGGCTCCACGTGATATTGTTTCCCGAGCCATCATGACTGAAATCGATGAAGGAAATGGATTCAAACATGAAACAGGGGTTGATTGTATGAAGCTTGATTTGAGACATTTAGGTGATGAAAAAATTAAAGAAAAGTTGGGAGGTATAAGAGAAATTTCTATAAAATTTTCTGGATTGGATCCAGCTGATGAGATTCTTGATATCCGACCAGTTTGTCATTATATGATGGGTGGAATTCATACTAACATTGATGGTGCGACAGAATTGCAAGGAGTTTGGGCTGCAGGTGAGGCAGCATGTAACAGCGTCCATGGCTCAAATAGACTTGGTGCAAATTCAACTTCCGAATGCATTGTGTGGGGAAAAATAACAGGAAGTCTTGCCGTAGACTACATTGAAAAAAATACTAATTCTAATCCTTGGCCTCATCATTTAGTTACACTTGAGGAAAAGAGAATTTATGATGAAATCTTTAGAGGCAATGGAGATGTTAATCCTTATGAAATAAAACAAGAACTAACTGACACTATGAATGATAAAGCATATGTCTACCGAAATGAAAAAAATCTAATTGAAGGATTACAAAAAGTACGACAACTAAAAGAACAAACTTGGAAACATGTTGATGATAGTGCAAAAGAGTATAATACAAATTTTACAAATGTAATGGAGCTTGATTCCATGATAAGAACCGCAGAAATTGTTTTGATAGGTGCCATTAATAGAAAGGAATCAAGGGGAGCTCATGCAAGAACAGATTATACAAAACGGGATGATGCAAACTATTTACATCATACACTTGCCTATTATGATTCAAAAGAACCGATAATGAAAACACATCCAGTAACAATTACAAACTATCAACCAGTAGAGAGGATATACTAGATGACACAGCAAGACGAAAACAAAGAAGGTATTGGAGGAATGATAAATCCTAGAAGATATGGTATCGAACGAGTAGCATATTTGTTAATGCGATTAAGTGGCCTTGGATTACTTGCATATTTCATTGGACATATTTATGAAACAAGTTCAATTTTGAAGGGTGAAGTTGGATGGAATGAATTTTTAGAATTAACACAAACTAATGAAGGTCATGCTGTTTTGGCTATCGTAATTGCAATGTGTGTTTTTCACACTGTAAATGGAATAAGAGTAATGCTTGGACACGGCGGAGTTGGTGTTGGAAAACCAGCACGACCTGATTATCCATATACTCCAGCATCCCAGAATGCCAGGCATAAAATAGGTATCTATTCAGCAATAGTTTTAGCAGCAATCGCGATGATGTATGGTCTTGCAGTAATGTTTGGTGAGTAAGATGAGAGAGAGCATAATTATGAAAATTCATTACGGAACTGCTTTAGCTGCAGTTGCACTTGTTGCAGTTCATGTTTTGATGCGTCTAACCCAGAGCTTTGCTGAATCATTGGAATATGAAAATGTGATTGCAAACTATCAATTCTTACCTTATGCTGGAATGCTGGAAATAATTTTGATCCTGTTATCTGTACATGGATTTAATGGGCTAAGAGTTATTTTACTAGAATTAAAGCAGGGTCGGGTATACGAAAAGGCAGTATCGTATGGGTGTGTAGCAGCTATGATAGGATTAATTGCCTATGGTTCGCGAACAATAATAATGGTAAACATGGGGATAGTATAGATGACACAAGTACCTAGTATTGCAGAAGAACAATTATCAACGTCTCTTTCCTCTTCTAAATCGGTCACACTCCGTATTGCAAGATTTAATCCCGAACACGAAAATGAAAGAAAGTTTATGGAATTTACTATACCTTATGAAAAATGGACTACTGTTTTAGAGGCAATTCTTGAAGTAAAGAAACACTTTGACCATTCTGTAGCAGTTAGATATTCCTGCCGACAGGCAACATGTGGTTCTTGTGGGATGATAATTAATGGTAAACCAAGACTTGCCTGTTTTACAAAAATCAGTGAATTAGATTCTGATATAGTAACTGTTGAGCCAATGAATAACTTTCCAATTATCCGTGATTTGGCAGTTAGATTTGAACGACTTTTTGATACACATCATAAAATCAAACCCTATTTGATTCGAGACGATTCTGAAATTACATCCAACGAAAAGGAATTTTTGCAGTCTCCTGAAGAACTAGAGCAATACATTCAATTTTCAAATTGTATTAAATGCGGATTATGTAACTCCGCTTGTCCAACTATGGCAACAGACTCCTCATTTGTTGGTCCACAGGCATTGGCACAAGCTTACAGGTATGTTGCCGATAGTAGAGATAAAGGAAAAGATTCAAGGTTAAAAGTTATTGATGACTCGCATGGTATATGGAGATGTCATTTTGCAGGATCATGCAGTCAGGTATGCCCAAAAGGCGTAGATCCTGCTATGGGAATACAATTCCTTCGTGGATATCTTTTAGGATTTAGAAGTTAACCTAGTTTTTTTGGATTAGGACTGTTGTTTACTTGGTTGTTAATTTGCTCTGCCATAAAATGGTTTGATACATTTACTTTAACATCATTAATTCCATCTACCTTCAAAAGATTATCATGAATATCTTGACATATTTTAAATCCAAAAACCGCAGGACAAAATGGACTCGTTAAATGCAAATCCACTTTTACATTACTTTCATTAATATCTACTTCATCAATTAATTCCAAATCTGTAATCGTGGTGTTAATTTCAGGATCTACAATCTTTGATAGCTCATCGAATATTTTTACTCGAAGTTGTTTGATATCTTGACTCATGTGAGCAAAAGCGTCGATGCTATATATAACCATTCTAGAACCTTAGATGATGTATCGTTCACGTCTTGGTAATGATTTGAGTGATATTACTCTAGATTATGTCTCCTCAATTAATGATGACTCTGAAATTATCCTTTTTGATATTTTAGGAAGTCAAGCTCATGTTCTAATGCTAAACGAAAAAAAAATAATAACCAAAAATGATGCAAAAAAAATCTTAACTGCACTTGAATTTCTAAAAAACGAAAAATTTGATTCATCATCAGGTGCTGAGGATATTCATGAATTAATTGAATCACTTGTAATAAAAAAAGCTGGAATGGCAAGTGGTGGAAAAATGCATACTGCTAGATCTCGAAATGATCAAGTCACATTAGATATTCGAATGAAAATAAGAAACGATATTAATATTATCTGTAATTGTCTGCTTGATACAATTGAATCTCTAGTATCATTAGCAACAAATCACCTAAAAACAATCATGCCACTATACACTCATTTGCAGCAGGCCCAAGTTGGATTGCTTTCTCATTATCTTTTGGCTCATGCAGATGCTTTATTTCGAGATTTTGAGCGGCTTTACGATGCATATGTTCGTGTTAATGCGAGTCCTCTAGGTGCTGGACCGGTAGGAGGAACAAGTATTCCAATTGATAGACACACCACAGCAAAAATGTTGGGATTCAGTGGGATTGTTGAAAATTCTATAGATGCAACAAGTACTCGTGATTATGTTGCCGAATATGTTGCAGCCATTGCAATATTGATGACTAATCTTAGCAAAATTGCCGAGGATTTTGTTCTTTGGTCGACCTCGGAATTTTCTTTTATTGAACTATCTGATGAATTTACCTCGCCATCAAGTGTAATGCCACAAAAAAAGAATCCTGATATTTTGGAGCTAACAAGAGGAAAAACAGCTGAAATAATTGGGAATCTCACTGCAATTCTTTCTACCATCAAAGGATTATCTACCGGTTATGGACGAGATTTACAACAAATTAAATCCTCTATTTGGTCAACCTCGAGAACTTCGATTAACACATTATTGATTTTAAAAACAATGCTTTTGACCCTAAAAGTAAATGAAAAACAAATGAAAAAAGCTACGGATTCAAGTTATCTGATTGCCCTTGACATTGCCGAAAAACTAGTTCTAAAAGAAATTCCCTTTAGAACTACACATAAAATTGCTGGGACATTAGTTCAACAAGCACATAATTCCAAAAAACCATTGAGAAAACTGTCTACTAATGAAATTAAAAAATCAGTCGAGGGAACCAAAATTGATTCAAACATTGTTTCAGATATTATCAAATCTACCACGGTTACCTCCTCTTTGAGAGACCGAATTTCTTTTGGATCGTCGGGATATGCTGAACAAAAACGAATGATAAAAGATCGTACCAAAAAAATCAATGATTATCGAATGAAAATAACAGCTAGAGAAAATGAATTATCTCACGCATTTGAGGCTTTGGATGAAAAAATTTCTATTTTAACTAGATGACAAAAAATTTCCAAAGTATTCTTGCTAAGATTTGGAGAAGGATTTTGTGCATTTGGATTATATTCTTTAGTTTTAGTGTAATTAACTACTCAAAAGTAGCGGGTCTAGAGGGATTCGGACCCTCGACAACCGGATTAAAAGTCCGGTGCGCTACCTGGCTGCGCCATAGACCCACAAAGAAATTTGCCTTGAGTGTATAATTTAGTCTTTTACAAAATATTTTGTCATTACAGAAACTTTTAATCTAGGATTTTGATGAAAAGTAATCGTGCCCTTGTAGTATAGCCCGGTCTAGAATTCGGCCCTGTCACGGCTGAGACGCGTGTTCAAATCCCGCCGAGGGCGCCATCATTTCTTATTTCTGAAAATACATCATCCAAAATTTTTTGGTTTGCTGCAGCAATAAAAGATACTCTAGTATCATAACTAAGATCTGCATCAAGTAATTCAAAATTTTCATCTAAAAGTAATCCCCCAGCTTCTTTTACAATCAAATATCCTGCAGCAATATCCTGAATACGGATTTTTTTTCTTAAATCAATAAAAATGTCCATCAATCCATTTGCAAACATCGCCATTTCAAGTGCATTAGCACCAAAATGTCTAGTGTGGTTATGTTGCTCAAATATTGGATGTAATCTTTTCATTAATTCTGGTGTAGCACCTGAAGTGTTAATTCCTACTATTTTGTAGATAGGTTCTTTGTCATGAACAGAAATTTTTGATTGATTCAAAAATGCTCCCTTCTCTTTTGAGGCCCAATACATTTCTCCATTGGAAAGATTTGTAATCACTCCATCTGTGATGGAGCTTAACTTGTTTTCTGTAGCAAATGCAAGGGAACTACAAAAAAAGGGAATCCCCCTTACAGAATTTGCCGAACCATCAATTGCATCCATAATAATAAATCCCTTTGGATTTTCAGATAATTCGACCCGTCCACACTCTTCACCTAAAACCACACATTCAAAATTAATTTCTTTTAGACAATCTAAGACCGTTTTTTCTGCAATAATATCGATATTACGAGAAATGTCTCCTCCTGCACCTCTTCCAAAATCTCCACCTGCATCTTCAGTTCCAGCTAAATCTTTTACATTTTCATAAATTTTTTTAGAGACTTCACGAAGAATATCAATTACTTCCATTGATTCAACTTTACCAAATCGTAATTTAAGTGAAGGAAGTTTTATTGATTTGAAAGCATAAATAACAATATAGGTGCTGACCGTTGTGAGTGGAAAAGATCAATCTGTAATTAGCAAAGAAGCTTTGATGAGTACAAAACCTGGAAAACAAATTATGAAGCAAGCATTATTCAAATCAAAAGGTTACAAACTATTTAATCATTACAAAGAAGAGACAGAAAAAGAATTTCCAAATTTTGCAGAAAGATTTGCCCAGGATCTTTTTAATGCAATTAAATCAGATCCTTCCCCAAATTCTACTCAACAAGCTTTTGGTGATGAAGTAGGATCCACAGAAATCATTCTTCAATCTTCTGAAATTGATCCTATAATGACAAAACTAGATAATATTGAAGTAATACGAGACCGGGTTTCTCGTATTCTCAATTCAAATTTTGTAAAAATGACATTTCCTGTCTTTAATGCACTATTTGATGGAGCTTCTGAGTATTTGGGAAACAAAAACGCTCAATTAAAACAAGACATTGTTGAAGGTCATATTCTAGCAATTGAT
>Ga0224508_10000511_pt1 | contig 38281 bp, 38 predicted proteins | sample SF_Jan12_sed_USG_4_FD_170157 | JGI IMG/M metagenome (GOLD analysis project Ga0224508, IMG submission 170157) | Sediment microbial communities from San Francisco Bay, California, United States - SF_Jan12_sed_USGS_21 | ecosystem: Environmental > Aquatic > Marine > Sediment | place: USA... | reverse complement strand
GACACTGGCGACAAGCGGGGAATCGGCCGCTTGTGCCCTTGCACTGGACAGCGCGGTGCCTATAGTGCGCCGCGTTCATCACGTCTAGGTGACGATGCCTCGGGGCCCGGATGGCGGAATTGGTAGACGCAGCGGACTCAAAATCCGCCGGTGGCAACACCTTGAGAGTTCGAGTCTCTCTCCGGGCACCATTATATAAATAAACGATTTTCCGACCTTTCCCTTCTCCCAAGGTTGTGGGTCAGAATTCGAAACTGTGCGCTAAATTGTGCGTATGGCTTTTGCTTAGCCCGCGCCTCCAATTGCCGCAAATCGAACTTATTAGCTGGGACGTGGGGATCGACTCGATCGGCATGCGCTACGTCAGGCATGGATTGTCGCCGCCTGTGACAACGCCAATCGGTCTGGTCCACGTCCCTTGAAATTCTCATTCGAAATGCGGGCCCTCATCATGCTCCTATGGGTAGCGTCCGGACTATGTTGGTAAACTAATCTTCAGGCTCGGCTCAGCGAGCGTCCGTTTCTGCCAGGAGCCGACATAGCGCCCGTTCCGGGTTGCCGCCGATGATGCCACGAAGGTCAACTTCTGTATTCGGGTGGGATAGCAACATTCAGATCCGACCGATCTTGGAAATATCCGGTGGCGGAGCGGTCCGCATTCGTCGGTTCGGCTACGCGCACTTCAGCCGCGAAGACGCCGCCACCCAGGTTTCTGTCGGTGTCGATCCGTGTTTGGAGTTCCGCCAATCGGGGCGAGCGGAGGTTTTCGTTCGGCGCAATCGAATTAATGCCGGCAGCGTATTGCTGGGCGACACAGGCATGGTTTTCCATTCTGTTGACCTCGGTCAAGGGAAGCGACGCAGACTGCCAATAGCGTAGGAGGTGTCGGCACCAAATCCCGAGGTCGCGGCGTGCTCTTTATCTCCGTGGCCGAGGGCGCGAGTTCTGCCGGGCTGGCTACAGCTAAGTTTTAGCGAGGCGCGCAGGATGTCATCGGCAAAGCATTTCTTGGAACAAGCTCGGGGCTCGGCTTGTTGCGAAACCACTGGCAAGATTTTGATGCCCGTCGACATCGCGCTGGCAAAGGGCAGCGCCTTGGCTGCTCCACCGACCAGGGTCGAGCAGGTACCGCTGATGGCGGCGGGCAAAGGGTTCGTCTTCGAAATAGTCGCCGCGATAGAGGCTTTCGGCCTGCTCGAAGCGCTTCTGCGCTTCGCTCCAGTTTTCGTCATTGAGAAAATTACTGCCCGCGGCGACCAGAGCGACGAATTCCACAGAATCAATCCAAACCGCGTCGCGCCGCAAAATATATGATTGGCCGATCGTCTCGATGACGTTCTGGCGTGCGCCACCTTTCCGTAAAACGCTGCGCAGGAACGAGATGGTAACTTTCAGCCGATTCCAAGCGCGCTCTGGATCGCTGTTCGGCCACAACCATTCAATCAGACGCTCGCGATGCACCGGGCGGCCGAGCCGGCTGGTCAGGCATTTCAGCACCACAGCCGCCTGTTTGCGCTTCCAGCTTTTGATGTCCAGCCCATGCCCAGCCAGCACCAGGCCAAACCGCCCCAGCGTCAAGATGCGCATCGGCAGCTCGGGCGCTTCGCTGTTAGTGGTCCCGTCGGTTCTGCGAAGGAAAATTATCGCCGCCGCATCGCCTTCGGCCGATTTTCTGGCATCTTGCGACAACACGAGCGTACTGATCGCCGTGTCGATTACCTCGCCGTTGTCGTGGCGGACCCGGCAGGCAGCCGTGCTCCATTTATCACCGATTGCGATGCAGGAGCAGCCGTCGCATAACGCAGAGCACAATGGCTCTCCGGTGGGATAGAACGCTTGCAGGACTTGCCAGCATTTCTTTCCGACGACTTCGGTGGCCGAGCGCCCCAAAAGCTCCGCCGCCGCGGAGTTCCACCCGATGACCTGCATGTCGTCGTCGACGGAGAATGCAGGATCCGATGCGAATTCAACAAGGTCGCTGGTATCGATGACGAACCCTCCAGATCGTCTTGATTCGGGTCCATAAAAAAATGTCTACGAGACCAGAGGTGCGTCGTCCAATGTCGCATTTTGTCGCTTTGCGCCCGTTGGGTTCGGAATGAAACGATCGGAAGGATCAAATGGGCTGATTGGCGCCATCAGACCCAGCCCTGAAGCTGCTCGTCGATAATACTGCAAAGCATGTGGATCGAATTTGCGCTCTCGTTCAGACACGGAACCAGGGAAAAATTCTCACCACCATTCTGCAAGAAAGACTGCGCTGCGCGAATCTGTATTTCCTCAAGGGTCTCGACACAGTCGGAGGCGAAGCCGGGCGTCACAATCAGCAGGTTCCTGACACCCTTCCGGGCCAGCGCTACGATCGTGTCTTCGGTGTCCGGACCCAACCACTCGACCCGACCCGACCGCGACTGATAGGTCAGCAGCAGTTCCTCCGCCCCAAGCCCCAACGCATCGCGGAGCAATTCCACCGTCCGTTCGCAATGGCGCTGATAGGGATCGCCCTTGTCGATAAACCCTTTTGGAAGGCCGTGGAGTGACGCCAACGTCACCTCGGGCGTCCAGCCGAGCGCATCCCGATGCGCCCTGATGCTGCGGGCCAGAGCGTCGATATATGCGGGGTGATCGAAATAGGGCGGCACGCTGCGGATCGCTGGCTGCCAGCGCATGGTCTTCAGGGCGTCGAAGACTTTGTCCATGGCGCTCGCAGTGGTCGCCGCGCTGTATTGGGGGTAGAGCGGGAACAATAAAACCCTCTCACAACCCGCCTCTTTCAGCCGGATAATCGTTTCTGCTATGGGCGGCTCGCCATAACGCATCGCCCAATCCACCAATATCCGGGGATCGTCGGCATAGCGCATGTCGACCTTTTCCGCCTGTGCGCGGGAAATGGTTTTCAGCGGTGACTCGCCGCGCTTTGTGTTCCAGATCTGCGCATAGGCGCGCCCACTTTTCACCGGGCGCCTGGTCAGGATGATCGCGTTCAGAACAAACCACCAGACGGGCCCACGGTTTTCGACTACACGGCGGTCAGACAAGAATTCCTTCAGATACCTGCGCATCGGCCAGAACGAGGTTGCCTCGGGCGTGCCGAGGTTGACGAGCAGAATGCCGATCTTGCCGCTCACGTTGTCCGCATTTGGCTCACATTCTCGGATTTCGTGGGTTCGGCGCGCGAAGCGTTGCGCCGCGAATGTTTTGATGCAGTGCGTTCATGCCTTCCCCAGCCGGCCAGATCAAGCGCGGCATCATGGCAGAAAACGGCGTTTGCATCGCCGGGCCGCAGCCGTCTACTATTGGTCTTGAGAGCCCGGTCAATTCCCGCTCGGAACGGAATGCCGCCCCGAAGTCGCTCGCGGCTCGCAAATTCGATGACAGTCAAAGCCGAAGCACCCTATCTGATCGCGCTCAACCTGACGGAGCGCTGCAATCTCGCGTGCGAGCATTGCTATCTCGACGCCAAGGTCATGAAAGAAGGTGCGGCGGACGAGCTGGACACGGATGAGCTGAAAGGCGTCATAGACGAAATTGCGAGCGTCGGCCCTGAAGCCATGATCGTGCTGACGGGCGGAGAGCCGCTGTTGCGCCGGGATATCGAGGAGCTGGCCGCCCATGCCTCGGGCCTGGGCCTGATGGTCGTCATCGGCTCCAACGGCATCCTGTTGACGCCGGAGCGGGTCGAGAGGCTCAAGCGGGCGGGCGTCGCAGGGGTCGGCCTTTCCGTCGATTCCCTCGATCCCGATCATCACGACAGCTTTCGCGGCCGGCGCGGCGCGTGGCTCAAGACGATGGCATCGATCGACGCGTGCAAGGCGGCTGGTCTGGCGTTCCAGATTCATTTCTCGGTGACCGACGACACGGCGCATGAAATCGACGACATGATCGCCTTTGCGCGTGACGCGGGCGCCATGGTTCTGAACGTATTCTTCATGGTCTGCACGGGGCGGGCCGAGAAATACACCGACATCTCGCCGGAGAAATACGAGGCGGTGCTGCGGCGCGTCGCCCACGCCGCCCGCGATGAGGAACGTCTGATGGTCCGGGCGAAATGCGCCCCCCCATTTCAAGCGGATCGCAATGGAGATCGATCCGGATTGGCCAATCACCTCGGCCCACGGCTATGACGCGGGCGGCTGCATCGCCGCCACAAGATACGCGAGGATCACACCCGAAGGGAACGTGACCGCCTGCCCCTACATGGAAGAACCCGCAGGATCGGTGCGCGAAAAACCGTTCTCCGAAATCTGGCGCGATGCACCGGTGCTGCAAGCCCTGCGCGCGCCAAAGCTGGAGGGCCGTTGCGGTGTCTGCGAGTATCAAAAGCTCTGCGGCGGATGCCGGGCGCGACCCTTGGCCCGGGACGGAAACATGATGGGCGAGGACTTCCTGTGCACGTACCAGCCCTCGGGGGGCGCCGTGATCGACCCGATGGGCCCGGTGGCTGCCGGATTGCGGTGGACCGAGGACGCTGAGGCGCGCATTGCGAGGGTTCCGGGATTCGTGCGCCGGATGGTTCGCCGACGCGCTGAAGATTACGTGCGCGGCGAAGGACGCGCTCAAGTCACCGCCGACGATCTGGCATATCTCGCCAGGCGCCGGTTCGGCGAATCCGGCCCGCCGGGGTTTGCAGGCTCTCCACGCGAAAGCGAACCATCTGATCGATAAAGACCACGATGTGGGGTGTCCGGTCGATAAAGCGACCCGGAAAATCTGGGCGACGCGGCAGCCTATTCGATCCCGGGGTGTGGCGGCGCGACCCTCGTCGGCATAACAACATAGGCAAGGGCGAACCGCCGCTCCTTCTTTCGGGCAAGTTAACTGCCCAGCACTGAACCGGAGCTCCTCCGCAATGACCTGCTGTTGAGTTTCGCCGCCTTGGGACGGATACCGGTGCTCCGTCGCTTATCGCCGTCGCTTGATCACGCGGCTCCCGGGTTCACGGGCGCCGAGCATTGATGCTTAGCCATCTTCGGTCGGGATTGAGGCCTTCGATGGTCATCTCGACTATGTCTTCTTCGCCGCCAAAATACGCGCTCGGTGCGAGGACATCATTCTCGGGCTTGCGCTCATCTGCCAGTACCAGAGGCAAGGTCCGCTTTCGGGTGCTTTTCAGACCGTCGGCGGGCGACTGTAGCAGCCTTTCGAGGCATAGGGCCGGGCTCCGGCGTACGCCCGAGTCGGGTCGGGAGCAGCCATTACACCTCCTTGGAAGGCAAGGCAGCTCTGCCCCGCATTGCCGACGTTCGAACTGAGACACGCCCCGCCATTTCATGGACTTTGCAGCCATCGGGCGGCCGCGCTAATCTCGCTCAAACGCATTACTGGGGGAGCGAATGAGAATTTTGGCACTGACCATGGCCGGTATCCTATTGGCGGCGCCATCGAATGCCGGCGAATTGATATCCGGCACCAACAGCTACGAGACGACCGAGCGATGGTGGATGACGACCGACGGCTCCGGCTACTACATGTACGACAGCGAGGGCCAAATCGAAATGAAGACCGGCCCCCTGCCGGACGGCCCGGTCGAATGCCACGGGGCGGGTTTCTGGTCGCCCAGACGGATTCAGGGCGAAGGGGTCTGCATCTTCGGCGCTCCCCCGCACCGCTGGACGGTGACGTTCATTATGGACCCCGAGAGCAGGGTCGCGAAGACCGCCGAGGGCTATCAGCGCCGCGGAACCTGGATGGTCGCGAACGGCTCGGGCAAGTATCTTGGCATGACCGGCAGCGGAACCTTCATCACCGACGACGTCGTAGACATGAAGAAGACGACCCATTGGGAAGGCGAGGTCGAGCTTCCAAAATAGCCGCAGCCCGTAAGGTGGGTGCTCCGCAGGCCGTTGCGCCGCGCGGCTCAGGAGCGCGCTCTGTCCGTAAAGAAAGGGTAAACGTGTCTAAAAATGACAGCAATCTCAACGCCGTGTGAAGAATCTCACATGTGAGAGGGTGTGAGATGGACCCCCATTCCGGCTCAGTAGGGCGGGGTTCACCCCGCCAGAATTGGCGCCGCCCTGCCGAATCTCAAGATCGCACCCCCAACCCCAGCTTCATCGCCAGATGCCGTATCGGCGCCGCCTCGTGGATCGCCCGCAGCCCCGCCCGGCGCAGGTCGCGCAGTAGCTGGGCCTCGGCCTGGGCGGCCCGGTTGAGGACGTCGATCCCGGCGACCCGGGCCAGCATCTCCGCGTGGCGGCGCCGGTGATAGGTGTCGAGCAGGTCCGGCCCGCCGACATCGAGGCCCGCGGCGCGCGCCTCCTCGGCCAGCCCGGCCAGGCACTCGATGTCGGTCAGGCTCATGTTCAGCCCCTGGGCGCCGATCGGCGGCACCACATGGGCAGCCTCGGCGACCAGCGCCAGGCGCTGCCCGGTCAGCCTCGCGGCCACCTGGGCGATGATCGGCCAGACCGCCCGGGCCCCCGCGATCTCCAGCCGGCCGAAAAGGCCCATCGCCTCCAGCTCCAGCTCCGCCGCCAACATCCGGTCGTCGAGCTCGGCCAGCGCCCCCGCCCTGGCCCCCGGCACCATCCAGACCACCGAGGCGCATGGCCGCCCGTCGCGGTCGGGCATCGGCACGAAGGTCAGCGGCCCGCCGGTGCGGTGGATCTCGGTCGAGACCCCATCATGTGGCCGCCCCATGATGACCGCAAAGACCAGCGCCTTCTGCCCGTAATGCCAGCGATGGGCGCGGATCCCCGCCTTCTCGCGAAGCCGCGAGTCGCGCCCATCCGCCGCGAGCACCAGCTTGGCGCGCACCGTCTCGCCGCTCTCCAGCCGGGCCAGCGCTTCAGTCCGCCGGGTCACCAGGCTCGTCACCCGCTCACGGTCGATCAGCCGCGTATTCGGAAGCTCTTCCAACCGGTCCAACAGCGCGGCGCGGGCGGCGATGTTGGGCACATTCCAGCCAAAGGGCCGGTCCATTAGCTCACTTGCCTCGAAACCCGCGGTCTCGCGCGGGGCTCGCTCGGCCCCGCCCGCATCAACCAGCCGCATGGTCGAGAGCGCGGCGGCCCCATCGGCCATGGCGCCCCATGCGCCAGCGCGCTCCAGCGTCTCGACCGCCGGCTGAAGGAAGGCGGTGGTGCGCAGATCGCTGCCGGGCTGATCCGCCGGCGCCGGATCGACGCAGATCACGTCGAACCCCGCCGCGCCCAGTCTGGCGGTCGCGCTCAGCCCCGCAATGCCGCCTCCGGCGACCAGGATGTCAGTCTCGATCATGGGGTAAGGGTAGGGCCCGGCGCGTCCGGGCTCAATCCCGCCGGGCCTGGAAAAACTGACGCAGCAGAGCGGCGGCCTGCGCCTCGGCCACGCCGCCATAGACTTCGGGTGCGTGGTGGCAGGTCGCCTGCGCGAAGACGCAGGCGCCATGCTCGACCCCTCCGGACTTCGGGTCCGGGGCGCCGAAATATAGCCGCCGGATGCGCGCGAGCGAGATCGCGCCCGCGCACATCGGGCAGGGCTCGAGCGTCACGTAGAGATCACAGCCGATCAGCCGCTCCGAGCCCAGCGCGTCGGCCGCCGCGCGCAACGCCAGGATCTCCGCATGGGCGGTCGGGTCCGCGTTTTCGCGGACCCGGTTTCCGTCCGTGGCCAGAACCCTCCCGTCCGGCCCGACGACGACGGCGCCCACGGGCGTCTCTCCCCGCGCCGCCGCGTCCCGGGCAGCGGCAAGTGCGCGTTCCATATGACTCGTGAACTTTGCCATCGGCCCAATATCCGGGCCAAGCCCTTTCGCCGCAAGCCATCTGAGGCTAGACGGTGGCATGGCAAATGACCCGGAAAGTGAACGCATCGCCAAACGCATCGCGCGGGCTGGCCTCGCCTCACGCCGCGATGCCGAGCGGATGATCGAAGCGGGCCGGGTCAAGGTGAACGGCAAGGTGCTGACCAGCCCGGCGCTCAACGTCACCGCCGCCGACCGTATCCTGGTCGATGGCAAGCCGCTGGCCGAGGCCGAGCAGACCCGTCTCTGGCGCCACCACAAGCCGCTTGGCCTGGTGACCTCGGCCCGTGACGAGCAGGGTCGCCCGACGGTCTTCGACCGCCTGCCGAGGGAGCTGCCCAGGGTCATGAGCATCGGCCGGCTCGACATAAATTCCGAGGGCCTTCTGCTGCTGACGAACGACGGCGACCTGAAGCGGCGCTTGGAGCTGCCGTCGACCGGCTGGTTGAGGAAATACCGGGTCCGGGTGCGCGGCCGGCCCACCCCTGACATGCTGGCCCCCCTCGAGAAGGGCATCACCCTGGATGGCGAGCGGTTCCAGCCGATGCACGTCACCATCGACCACCAACAGGGCGCCAATGCGTGGCTGACGGTGGGCCTGCGCGAGGGCCGCAACCGCGAGGTCCGGCGCGCCCTCGAGACGGTTGGTCTGAGCGTCAACCGGCTGATCCGGATCAGCTATGGGCCGTTTCAACTGGGCGATTTGACGCCCGGCACGGTCGCGGAAGTCCCGTCCAAGGTCCTGGCCGATCAGTTGGGAAGATCCACGCGCAAGACCACGCGCAAGACGGGGAAGGCACGCAATCAGAGGAAATTTACGAAGTAATTGTCTCGTCTTTGGCGAAATGCCGAAAGGCATGTATGATAACGACGGATCGGAGACGGGGAGCATTCGGAGCCTGGCAAAGTGCGGCTCCATGCGCAGAGGTGGACATGCGCAAGCACGTGGGGATTGGCGCCTTGGCGGTCGCGTTGCTGGCTGCGGGCTGTACTGATTCAGGCACATATCGCGACGACGGTTGGTCGATGATCGTCGCCGAGGACTATACCGCCGCACGGGATCACTATCTGGCGGTGCTCTCCGAGAAACCGGCCGATCCCTGGGCGCATCTCAACCTTGGCGTCGCCTATGAAGAGCTCGCCGAGCTCGATTTGGCCCGCCAGCACTACGAGCTGGCGGTAGAACACGGCAGGAATGCCGAGATTGGCGAAGTGGCCCAGGACGGCAATGTGGCGGACCGCGAGACAACCGTCGCCAAGGTCGCGGCGGGGAATCTGGCCAGCCTCGGCACATAAAGGCCGGGCGTAAGGAGGCGGAGCATGAGACTTTTGGCGATCCTAGCGGCGGTGTCCTTGGCGCTGTCACCGGTTTTGCCAGCCGCCGAGGCGGCCGCGCAGAGTCAGGGCGGATCCGTCGCCGGCGCGCCAGGGGCTTCGGGCCCCGTTGCCAGGCGCGCTGCGGATTGTTTCGTGCCCACCGGCGCGCGGCCAGCCCAGGTGCAGAAACGCATCGTGGACGGTCAGGAAGGGGCTGACGCCTCGCGCACGGGGGGCCCCGTTCCCGGTCCACTGGCAGGCAGGCCTCTCGATTGCTACGCCATCCCTACCGATGCGGTGGTCGCCGGCGCTCTCGTCATCTTGGCGGGCGTGATCATTGGGGTTTTGGCGTCCGGTGGCGGCGGCGACTCTAATAACAGCACCAACAACTGAACGTCGGCGCGGGCTCTATCCGGTTGAAAACCTCCGGTAGACGAACGCCGATTGCGGTTCGGCCGCCACCCTCTGGCGGAATTCGGCATTCATTGGCGAGCGTTCGCAAGCCGGATCGGTCGCCGCCGCGTCTCCTGCATGCGCTAGGGCCTGACAGCGGCAGCCGCCGAAATCGATCTCGCGGCGCGGGCATGCACGGCAGGTCTCGCTCATCCAATCGGTGCCGCGATAGGCGTTGAACGCCGCGCTATCAGCCCAGATCTCGCCCAAAGGCCGCGACCCCACGGCCTCAAATGTCAGATGGGGGATGGTCTCGGCCGCGTGGCAGGGCAGTACCTTGCCCTCGGGTGTGATCGTCATGCCGACCTGGCCCCACCCGCCCATGCAGGGTTTCGGAAATTGGGCGAAATGGTCGGGGGGCACGTAGTCAGTTTGAAGGATCCCTGACAATCGGCTGCGCGCCTCATCCACAATCGCCCGCGCGGCGTCGGCCTGCGCGCGCGTGGGCAACAACGCGCCCCGGTTCCGCAACGCCCAGCCGTGGTATTGCACATGGGCGACCTCGAGCCGCTGTGCACCGAGTTCGACGGCCATGTCGATCGTCTGGGGCAACAGGCCCAGATTTGCCCTGTGCATGACCGCGTTCACCGTCAGCGCCATCCCGGCCCGGTTGGTCCAGGCCGCGACCGCGCGCTTTTGCGCCAGCGCATCCCGGTAGCCAGAAATGCGGTCAGCCAAGGCGGGCTCCGGCGCCTGGACCGAGAGCTGCAGGTGGTCGAGCCCGCGCTCGGCGAGAGCCTGGATCCGGACCTCGGTTAGCCCGACGCCCGAGGTGATCAGGTTGGTGTAGAGACCGGCCTCCGCCGCGACCGCGACCAGCGCCTCCAGGTCCCGGCGCGACGCGGGCTCGCCGCCTGAGAAATGCACATGTAGCACACCGATCTCGGCGGCCTCGCGCAAGACCGAAACCCAAGCTTCCGTCGGCAGTTCCGCCGAGCGGCGCACCAAGTCGACTGGGTTCGAGCAATAGGGGCAGGCGAGCGGACAGCGGTGGGTTAGCTCGGCCAGCAATGCCATCGGCGGTCCGGGGTTCATCACGACAGCTCCATCATTCCCCGGCCTGCCATGTCCAGCAGGAAGTCCCGGACGTCGCGCTCGATCCGGTCGCGCGGTGCGTCAAACACCGCTTCGAGCCGGTCAACGAGCTCGGCAAAGCTCCGTTCACCGTCGATCTCGCGGATGATTGCCTCCGCGACCGGGTCGAGTTTCAAAGCCCGTTCTGGGGCGAGCAGCATCGTCGCGTCGCGGTGCTGGTCCCCGCGCAGCCTGACACCGCGCGCGAGCATGGGCACCATTTCGTCCGAGAGTGATCCAGTCATTCGCTCACGGCCTCACCGGGCCGCCACGCACCGGGCGGGATCATCCCCGGTTCCACATAGGCCAGATATAACGCGTCGAGCTGCGCCCAGAGCATGCCGCATTTGAAGCGCAGAGCGTCGAGGCAGGCTTGCTGATCCCAGGGCGTCGTTGCGTTGCGCGTCACATGGTCCAATGCGAAGTCCGCATCCCGGGGCGCCTGATCTAACCGGTGGCCGAAATAGATCAGGATGTCCTCGGTAACGAAATCATAGTTTGCCAGCATTCCCTCGACGCGGTCGCGGATGATCCCGGGCGAGAACAGCTCGGTCAGCGACGAGGCGATCGCTTCAAGCAAGCTGCGGCGCTGGACGAAATTTACATAAGCCTCGCAGGCAAACCGGGCCGCGGGCAGGGCGCCCCGCATCGACGTCACATAGTCCCGGTCGAGCCCCAGGCCATCGGTCAATGCCAGCCATCGGGCGAGCCCGCCTTCGGCGCCGTCCCCCGCGTCTCCGTCGTGATCGATGATCCGTTGGCGCCAGACGCGGCGGAGCGCCACCTGGTCCATGCGGGCCAGGATTGCCGCGTCTTTCAGTGGGATCGTGCGCTGATAGCAGTAGCGGTTGAGCGCCCAGGCCCGCACCTGGTCCTTGGTCAGGTCGCCTGCGTGGAGGCGCCGGTGGAAGGGGTGTTTGTCGTGGTATTGTTCGGCGCCGATGGCGCGCAGGGCGGCTTCGAGTTGATCAGGGCTCATCAGCGTGGTCAAAGCATGATCTCCATCCCGTCATGGCCGATTTCCCACCCGGCGGACTCGGCCTCGGCCCGTTCCGGTCCGCGTGCGTCCAGAACCGGGTTGGTGTTGTTTATATGGACGAAGATTTTTCGCCCCGCATTGATCCTTGCCAAGGCCGCGATCGCGCCGTCTGGCCCGGACATCGGCATATGCCCCATGCGCCGTCCGGTCTTTTGGCCGAGGCCCTCCGCGATCATCTCGTCGTTGGTCCAAAGCGTGCCGTCAAATAGAATGGCGCCGCATCCTTCGAGCCGCACTGCCAGATCCTCGGTCATCCGGGCGCATCCGGGGATGTAGTGGAGGCGCTTACCCTTGGTGCTCGCGATCTCGACGCCAACGGTCTGCTCGCCGATCAGGTCCGTCTCGACCGATCCATCCTCCAAATAAAGCGGCACCTTGCCTGGAACGGGAAAGAGCGTCGCTCGAAGGCCTGGCACCAATTCGACCGTCTCACCCGGTTTCACTGTCTCGCGCAGGACCAGCCCGGGGGCAAGCGCCGTGAAGATCGGGTTGGCCGCCAGGATCGCGTGAATCTCCGCCGTGGCAAGCAGCCGTAAGGGCTGGCCTTCGCGCAAGGTCAAGAGTCCCGCGACATGGTCGATGTCGCCATTGGTGAGGAGGACGGCTTTGATCGGGCTGCCGCGCGCCGCGTCATCGGGTGGGTGAAGGGCCGGCGTCGCGGCCAATTGCTGGCGGAGATCGGGCGAGGCATTGAGCAGCGCCCAGTCCGTGCCGTTGGCCGAAACGGCCAGCGAGGACTGGCTGCGCGCTTCCAACCCCGGGCGTCCGGCGCGATAGCCGGCGCAGTTCCGGCAATTGCAATTCCACTGGGGAAAACCACCGCCCGCGGCGGAGCCGAGGACGATCGCGCGCAACTCAGGTTCTGCGGCCTGGGCGGCCATCGCACCCTCCCATCGTCTCCACCCGGCTATCTAGCGCGTTCCGGCGGCGAAATCCCGCCCTTTCGCACCGAAGCCTGGCCGAAGCCTGACCACGTTGACAAGGCGCTGGGGCCGATGGGACTAAGGGCGATGGCGTTCGAGACAATCGAGATGCAGGTGACGGGTCCGGTGGGCCGGATCACGCTGAACCGGCCCGAACGGTTGAACGCGATCAGCCGCCAGATGATGGCGGAGGCGCGTCAGGCACTCGACCAGCTAGAGACAGTGCCCGAAGTCGCAGCGATCGTGCTGGACGGAGCCGGACGTGCCTTTTGCGCCGGGATGGACCTGAAGGATGACGCAGCGGGCGATACCTCCGGCGCCGAGGGCTGGCGCCAAGTTCTGGGGGAGAATCTGGAGTTCATCACCTGGTTCTGGGACTTCCCGAAGCCCGTCGTCGCCGCGGTCCATGGTCATTGCATGGCCGCAGGCTGCGATTTGGCCATGGCCTGCGACATCACCGTGGCCGAGGAGGGAACGATCTTCGGCAAGCCCGAGATCCAGTTCGGCAGCGTGATCACCGCGATGGTGATGCCTTTCCTGACCGGCCCAAAGCTCGCCAAGGAAATCCTGCTGACCGGCGAGGATCGGTTGACGGCGGAGCGTGCGCACGACTTGGGACTCGTGAACCGAGTAATTCCCGAAGGCCAGGGTTTGGAGACGGCGCTGCAGATCGCTCGCCGGATCGCGGCGCTTGATCCGGACGCGGTGCAACTGACCAAGCGCTCGATCAACCGGGCGCTCGATGCAATGGGGCTGCGCGAGGCGCTGCGGGCCAATCTGGACCTTTCGGTCGAGATCGAGACGCTGGAGACGCCTTCGCGCCGGCGCTTCAAGGAGATCTCGCAGAACGAAGGTTTGCGGGCGGCGCTCGCCTGGCGCGCGAGGCGGTTACGCGGTGACGGGGGCTAGGCTCCGCTCGGCGGATTGGTGAATTCGAACGTGCTCGCCTCGCTCGCGAATCGCGCAATGGTGTCGGTGACCGGCGTTTGGCCCCGGCGCGGCTGCACCGCCCAGAAATCGAGCGGTGTGATCCGCGGTCCGGTCTTGAGTTCGTAGAGCCGGCCCGAGCAGATCTCCTCGGCGAAGATGCTCGGCGGCAACATGCTGATGCCCAAGCCCGCCATCGTCAGTTCGGCCACCACGCCCAGACTGTTGCAGACGTCGACCCGGCGAGGGGCGGCGCTGCTTTTGCCGAACCAGGTATCGATGATGTCGTGGAGGTTCGAGTCCTCCGAGAGCGTGATGACCGGCACGCTCTCCAGGTCTTTCGGGCCGAGCCGCCGCCCAGGACCGCCCAGTCCCATCTTTGGGCTTGCCATCCAGGTGTAAAGAATCGAGCCCAGATAGGTGGTTGCCAAATCGGCGCCGTAAGCGGGGCCCGGCAGGACCGCCAGATCGAGGTCGCCCCCGCGCAGCTTGGTCCAGACGACATTGGTCAGGTTGACGTCCAGGTCGATGAGCATCGCGGGGAATTCTTCGTTCAGGTGGACGACCAGGCTGGAGAGCCAGGTCAACGCAACGCTTTCGGTCACGCCCAGCTTCAGCCGTCCGGTGACCTGGCTACGGTCGCCCAGCCGTGTCTCGGCCTCCATCGCCAGGTCGGAGATCCGGCGGGCGTAATCGGTGAATTCACGGCCGTCCGGCGTGAGACGCAGGCTGCGGGCCTGCCGGTCGAACAGCTTGACCCCGAGACCCTTTTCCAACTCGCTGATCCGCATCGAGATCGCCGGCTGGGTGGTGTTCAAGCGCCGTGCCGCGGCGCTGAAGCTGCCGAGCCGCGAGGCCCAGAGAAAAGACTCGATCTGCTTGAAATTCATTCAACCAGGCTCCCAATCAGGTCCCCGCAAAAACAGGCGCAAACTATAAGGTAAACTTATATGTAACCATAAAGGAAAAAAATTAGGTGTGATGGGTGCCCTTGGGTAAGGTTTCGGAAAAGAACTTGGATGCCCGGGCCAGGTTGGGGCCGTGCATCCGGTCCAGGGCGCGCCAAGGGTGATGCGCGCCGGTTACCCGGGAGGAAAATATGAGACTTTCTACCAAATGGATGCTGCCGCTGATCGCAGGCGTGATGGTGGCCGCCTTGGGGGCAGAGAACGCGGCGGCCCAGATGCTGTTGCGCGCCAACAGCCAGTGGAACGAGACCCATGCGGGCTCGCAGGTCGACAAATGGTGGGCCGAGGAAATCAAGAAGCGCACCAACGGCGAGGTCGAAATCAAGCTGTTCTTCGGCGGCGCGCTGGGCAAGGCGCAGGAGAATTTGGGCCTGTTGCAGCAGGGCGCGATCGACATCGCGATGATGTCGCCGGGCTACTTCCCCGCTCAGCTGCCTTTCCATGCCGCGCCGAACTCGATCCCGATGGCACTTTCGCGGGTCGACCAGGCAACGGCGCTGATGGAGCGTCTGATGCCCGAGGTGGCTGCCTTTGATGACGAAGCCCGCGAAAACGGCGTGAAGACCCTCTTCTTCCACCACCTCAACGCCTACCAGCTGGTCTGCAAGGAGCACATCAAGGGCGTCGCCGACATGCAGGGCAAGAAGATGCGGACCTGGGGCAAGGCCCTGCCGCGCGCCGTCGAGGCCGTTGGCGCCACGCCGGTGACGCTGTTCCTGCCCGAGATCTATGAGGGCCTGTCTCGCGGGACCGTGGATTGCATCCCGTTTTCGGTCGATCTGATGGTCAACTACAAGATCTACGAAGTGGCCAAGAATATCCATGACATCACCATCTGGCAGGGGCCGACCAATGGCACCTGGATCTCTCTGAAATCCTGGGAAAAGCTGACGCCCGAGCAGCAGCAGATCATGCAGGAGGTCTCGCTGGAGGCGATGCGCAAGGACCGTGACGCCACAATCGCGTCGGGCGAGAAGGCGATCGAGGAGCTGAAGGCCAAGGGCGTCCAGTTCCACGACTTCCCGGCCGAGGAAGAGGCCAAATGGCGCGAGCTGAACCCGGACTTCTTCGGCGACTTCATCAAGGAGATGGCGGAGAAGGGCCGTGGCGCGGACGCCGAAAAAACGATCGCGATCTGGAAAGAGATTCAGGCGAACTAGCCTCGCCTGACGCTTGAAAGGTGGCCCCCGGCGGCTCGACCGGCGGGGGCCTTTCCATCGGCGCTCGATTACGCGGATTTCAGGGGCGATGAAAGCGAAACCCTTCTGGGCGGATTGGATCGGCAGGCTGGGCCTGCTTTTTGCTCTGATCTCGGGCATTTCGATGCTCTTGATGATGATCGCCGGGGCGATGGATATCATCGGCACCAATGTCTTTGCCTGGCCGATCCCGGCGACGTTCGAGTTCATGACGACGATGATGGTGGTGGTCGTCTTTTTCGCCCTGTCGTTGGCCCAGGCGCGCAAGGCGCATCTGCGTGTCGAGGTGATCTACCAGCGGATGCCGGGCTTCCTGCAATTCACCGTCGATGTGATCCAATACGTCCTGACCACCGCCTTCTTCGGGCTGATCGCCTATTACGGCTGGCTGGCGGCGGGGCTGGGCTTCGCGCAGGGCGAATATGCCTCGGGCATCGTCAATTTCCCAATCTGGCCGGCGCGCTTCGCAATGGCGATCGGGGCGACCCTGATGACGATCCAGTGCCTGATCGACCTGATTGGCCTGATCCTGGGCTGGCAGATCGACGATAGCGCGGACAGTCAGTTGGGGTCTCGGCTGTGAGCGCGCGGGAGCGGTGGCTGCGATGGATCCGGTAACCGTCGGATATGTCAGCGTCGTCGCGCTGTTCATCCTGCTGGCGATCGGGGTGCCCGTTGCGGTCGCGATGGGCAGCATCGGAATTGTCGGGATGTATCTGGCGGTAGGCGATCTGTTCACGATCGGCCAATTGCGTTCGCTGCCCTTCGCCACGGTCAACGAATACAGCTTGGCCGTCTTGCCGATGTTCGTGCTGATGGGGGTGCTGGCCGAGGCCTCGGGTATAACCACCGAGCTCTTCCGGACGGCGGATATGTGGCTCAGGCGGTTCCGGGGCGGGCTCTACCAGGCGGTGATCATCGGCTCGGCTGCCTTCGCGGCGATCTCCGGGTCCACGACCGTCAATGCGGTGGTCTTCACGCGGATCGCCTTCCCGCAAATGGTCAAGTTTGGTTATTCGCGCTCGCTCTCGATCGGGTCGATCGCAGGTGCCGGCAGCTTCGCGGCGATGATCCCGCCATCGATCACCATGGTCATCTACGCGATCATGACCGAGCAATCGGTTGGCCAGCTTCTGATCGCGGGCGTGATCCCGGGAATTCTGACCGCCGTCGTCTATCTGTTGGGTGTCTATCTTCTGGTCCGCGCGAAGCCGGGGCTTGCCCCCGAGATTACCGAGACGGTCAGTTGGCCGGAGCGTTGGCGCGCGCTCGGCCATGTCTGGCCGATCTTCATCCTGATGATGCTGGTCTTCGGCGGCATCTATTCCGGCATCTTCCCGCCATCGGCGGCGGGCGCGGCTGGGGCCTTCGGCGCCTTCGTTTTCGCGATCATACGGATGAAGCGCCTTAGCGGCTGGCTGGTGCCGGCACTGCAAGATGCGGCCTTCATCAGCTGCATCATCTTCCTGATCCTGATCGGGGGCCTGCTGTTGTCGCGGATGCTGGTGGTCACCGGCGTGATCGACGAATTGGTCCTGGCGATCACCGCGGTGGCGGACACGCCGATAAAGTTCATGATCCTGGCCTCGATCCTCTACATCCTGCTGGGGTGCTTCCTTGATACGACCTCGATGATGGTGGTGACCCTGCCGTTCCTCTTCCCCGTGGTGGTGGCGCTGGAGATCGATCCGATCTGGTTCGGGATCGTGCTGGTCAAGCTGATCGAGATTTCGGTGATCACGCCGCCCGTGGGGATCAACCTGTTTGCGGTGATGGGGGCGGTGGGCAGCCAGGCAAGCTTCGGTGATGTCTACAAGGGGGTGTTCCCATTCATTCTGTTTGACCTGGTGGTGCTGGTCTTCCTGATCATGTTCCCCGAGCTCGCGACCTGGCTGCCCAAAACGATGATCGAGGGGTAGCGATGGATGCCGCCCTCTATCGCCCGGTTCTCGAGAAGACCAACCTGACCGTTGAGGCCGACCGGTTGAAGATCGCGATCCCGCCGGAGGCGAATATTGCCAAGGATACGATCGGCTGCTTCGCCGCCGGTCCAACCGCTGGCAAGACCGCGCTGATCTACGAGGACGAGGCGGGCGGGCTGAGCCATTTCAGCTTTGCCGATCTGGACGACCTGGCCTCGCGCTTCGCCGTGGCGCTGGTCGGGCTGGGTGTCGCCCAGGGCGAGCCGGTGGCGGTGCAGACCGGACAGACCCCCGAGACCGCGATTGCCCATATGGCGATCTTCAAGCTGGGCGCCGTGGTGCTGACACTCAGCGATCTTTACGGGCCCGACACGGTCAAGCTGATCCTGGCCGATTCCGGCTGCCGGATCCTGATCACCGAGCAGGCGACCTGGGACCGGCTGGCGCTGGCGCCAGAGGATCGGGGAAGCCTTGCGCATATCGTCTTCCGGGGTGATCCATTCGAGGAGTGCCTGAAGGCGGATGCCTCCGGCTTCACGCCGGTCGCGACGCAGGCCGACGATCCGGCGCTCCTGATGTACACCTCCGGCTCGACGGGGATGCCCAAGGGAATGCTCCACGCGCATCGCATTCTGCACACTTATCTTCCAACGGTTTCAATGTTCTATGACCTAGAGCTCGACCGGGATGGCAGCATTTTTTGGAGCCCGGCGGACTGGGCCTGGGTTGGGGGATTGCTGGACCTGGTGCTGCCCGCCTGGCAGTTGGGCCAGACGGTTGTCGCCAGTCAGCACCGGTTCAGCGCCGAATGGGCGTTCGAGTTTATGGCGCGTCACCGCGTCACCCACTCCTTCATGACACCGACCGCGCTCAAGCGTTTGGCGGAGGTCCCGGACCCGCGCGCCCGCTGGGACCTGGCGGTGCGCGTCATCTGCACCGGGGGCGAGAGCCTGCCGGGCGAAGTGGTGCGCTGGGCCGAGCAGGAATTCCGCATCGTCTGCAACGAATTCTACGGCCTGACCGAGTTCAACCACATGGTCGGCAACTGCCAGGCGCTCTACCCGATCGTGCCGGGTTCGATGGGCCGGGCTTACCCCGGGCGCCGGGTGGCGATCATCGACGACCAGGGGGTCGAGCAGCCGGACGACGTCGTGGGCGAGATCGCATCCTGGCGGCCGGACGACCCCAGCCTCTTCCTCGGCTATTGGGGCCAGCCGGGACCGCCAGACCGGATGTTGCTTGGCGAGTGGCTCCGCTCGGGCGATCTCGCGAAGCGCGATGGCGACGGTTACTTCTGGTACCAGGGCCGCAATGACGACCTGATCAAGAGCGCGGGCTACCGGATCGGCCCGGCCGAGGTGGAAGATTGCCTGGTACGCCATCCGCAGGTCGCCGAGGCCGCGGTGATCGGCAAGCCCGACCTGGATCGTGGCGCCATCGTCAAGGCCTTCGTGCGCCTGATGCCCGGCGAAACGCCCGGCGATGACCTTACGAACGCCTTGCAGGATCACGTCAAGACCAACCTCGCCTTCTACAAATACCCGCGCGAGGTCGAATACGTGGAGGATTTTCCGCTGACCAGCAGCGGCAAGATCCGCCGGGGCGAGTTGCGGCGCCAGGAGATCGAGAAGTCGGGTGGTGCCCCGTGAGCGCGGGCGAGGACATCGTCGTCCTCGGCGGCGGCCTGTCGAAATTCGCCCGCGAGCGCCCGGATGGGACGCCGGTCGACTGGATGGTCGAGGCAGCGATAGCGGCGATGGATGATGCGGGCGTCGACCCGGCCGAGATCGAGCATTCGCTGGTCGCCTATGAAAGTGAAATCCTGGCCCGGCAGCTTTCGATGGGCCAGGTAATCCAGGACGCGCTCGCCTTTTGCCCGCGCCCCTCGATCCGGGTCGAGGCGGGCGGCGGCACCGGGGGGGCGGCGATCCGCACCGCTTATGCCTATCTGAAATCGGGCCTTTGCGACTCGATGCTGGTGGTCGGCTGCGACGCGGTAGGCCGCGGCGTGACCTCGGCCACCGTGCGTGAGGTTTATGCCCTTTCCGGCGACGTGGATTTCGAAATGGCGGCGGGCGGCTTCTTCATGGCCTACTACGCGCTGATGATGCAGGAGCATATGCGGCTCTACGGAACGACCGAGGAGCAGATGGCCATGGTCTCGGTCAAGAACCATCGCAACGCGCTTAGTAACCCGATGGCGGCCATGCCGATGGAGATCACCGTCGAGGACGTGCTTGCCTCACCCCCGGTGGTGGCGCCCTACAAACGGCTCGACTGCGCGGTATTGGCGGACGGGGCGGCGGCGATGGTGCTGGCGACCCGGTCCTGGGCCGAGGCGCATGCCAGCGCATGGCGCGACAAACCGAGGGTCAGCCTGACCGGCGTTGGCTGCGGCACCGAGCGGGTCCGGATCGGCGACAGGCCAAAACCCTATCCGGGGCTTGCCCACTACCGCGCCAAGCGCGAGGCGTCGCGGGCGGCCTATGCCATGGCCGGGATAACCGATCCCCGCCGCGAGCTGGACGTGGCCGAGGTCGCCGACACCTATACCGGCGCCGAGATGCAGGCTTACGAGGATCTGGGCTTCTGCGATCACGGCCAAAGCGGCCCGCTGACCGCGCGCGGGGTTTTCGACTTGGGCGGCGAATTGCCGACCAACACATCCGGCGGGCTGATCGGGCAGGGGGCGCCCCCGGGCGCGATGGGGTTGGCCCAAGCGATCGAGGTGGTGAACCAGCTTCGCGGCGTCTGCCCGGCGGAGCGTCAGGTGCCGGACGCCCGGCGTGGGCTGACCGACATCCACGGAGGGACCGCCAGCTTCTCGGTCGTCTCCGTCTTCGAGCGCAGGGACTGAGCCATGAGCGACCTGGTGAGCCGAAAGCTGGACGTGATCGAGAACGCCGATCCGATGGGGCGTGGCCCGGACGACCCTTGGCGCGATTTCCGCACGGTCGAGCGCCTGGATATGGAGTTACACTTCCAGTTCAAGCACTCCTTCGGCAAGCTCTCGCCCTTCTTTCTGGCGCTGGAGGAGCGCCGGCTTATGGGCACGCGCTGCACCGAGTGCGGCAAGGTCTGGATGCCGCCCCGGGTCCATTGCGGTGACGACTTGGCGATTTGCGAATGGGTAGAGCTGCCGGGCGAGGGGGTGCTCGAGGCGGCGTCGCTCAGCGCCTATACGCTGACGACCGGTGGCGGCGAGGATACCCTGGTGCTGGGCTATGTGACGCTGGACGGCGCGGACGCGGCGATGCTGCAGCAGGTGCGCAACTGCGATTCCCCGGCCCCGGGCCTGCGCGTCAAGGCGGTGTGGGCCGAGAGGCCGGTCGAGCATCCGATGCAGCTCTTCTGGTTCGAGCCGGCCTGAGCGCCCGCCATGACCTGGTCGATCGCGCCCGAGGACCTGGCCGAGACGGCATTCCGGAACACCGGCACCGGCTTCACCCTAGATATTCCCGCACGGACCAACATCGCCGCCGACATGGTGACCCGCCATGCGAAGGGGCCGAAGGCGAACCAAGTGGCGGTGGTTTTCGAGACCGGCGACGGCTTGGAACAACATCTGACCTTCCGCGATTTGGAGTTTCAGGCCACGGAGCTCGCAGTGGCGCTGAAAGGTCTCGGAATCGGCCGGGGCGACCGGGTCGCGATCCACAGCGTCCAGCGGCCCGAGACCATCCTGGCGCATTTGGCCACCTACAAACTGGGTGCAATAGCCACGACGATCAGCCCGCTGACGGGCCCCGAGGCCATCGCGCACATTCTTGCCGATAGCGGCGCGCGCGTCATTTTTTCCCACGCCCGGGTCTGGCAACCGGTGCGCGACCTCAGAAGCAGGTTCGATGAACTCGACCACGTGATCGTTTCGGGCACGGTGGCCACAGGCGAGCTGGCCTTCGACGACTGCTTGGGCGCCGATCCTGGCGGATTTCAACCCGCCGAGACCGGGCCCGAGGACCCGGCACTGCTGATCTACACCTCCGGCTCGACGGGGATGCCAAAGGGAATCTTGCACGGGCACCGCATCTTCCACGCGCTCAATGCATCGCTGGAGCTTTTCTACAATCTAGAACTGCGCGAGCAGGGGCTGGTCTTCTGGACCGGAGCCGACTGGGCCTGGGTTGGGGGTCTGAACGACGTGGTCTTCCCCTCGCTCGCCTTCGGCCACAAATTGATCGTCAGCGAGGCTCGTTTCGACCCGGAAGACGCGTTGGCCCTGATGGCGCGCCACCGGGTCAGCCACATCCTGCTGACGCCCACCGCGCTAAAGCGATTGGCCGCGGCGCCCGCCCCGCGCGGGCGCCATGACCTGGCGCTGCGCACCATCTTTACCGGCGGCGAGTCGCTGCCGGGCGAAACGCACCGGGCGCTTGCCGAGGATCTGGGCGTCGTCTGCAACGAGGGCTACGGCATGACCGAGGTCAACCAGATGATCGGCAATTGCCAGCGGCTCCGCCCGATCCGCCCGGGCTCGATGGGTTGGGAATTCCCCGGCCGCCGGGTCGCGTTGATCGACGACGACGGCATCGAGGTCCCCGAGGGCGAGGTGGGTGAGATTGCGGTAGCCGATACTGATCCCACCCTGTTCCTCGGCTACTGGAACAATTGCGAAGCGACCGATGAGATTCGCATGGGGCGCTGGATCCGCACCCATGACCTCGCCCGCAAGGACGCGGATGGCTATTTCTGGTATCAGGGCCGCAATGATGACCTGATCAAGAGCGCGGGCTTTCGCATCGGGCCGGCCGAGATCGAAGAGACCCTCCTCCAGCACCCAGCGGTCGCCGATGCGGGCGTGATAGGAGTGCCCGACAAGAGCGGACGGCGCGGGATGGTCGTGAAGGCCTGCATCGTGCGTGCCCCCGACGCCCTTCAGATGCCGGAGAGCGTGCTCGCCGACGCGTTGCGCGATCTCGTCAAGGCACGGCTCGGCCCGCACAAGCAGCCTCGGCTGGTCGAGTATTTCGGCGCCCTGCCGACAACATCGAGCGGCAAGATCGCGCGGGCCGAGTTGCGCCGGAGACACCAAGCAGCGGGCTAGTGCCGCCGCCATTCCCTTGACGCGCGGTGACGGCGCTGCGTCCATGGCGGTGAACGAGGAGGGCGAGGGCTGCCATGTCCGACAATCCCAAGGGATCTGATGCCTGGGTCATCGATCCGCAGACATATCTAGAGGGCCGCGCACCGAGCCATACGGTTTCGCCGGCGCCGCGCTCGCTTTATCTGACGATGCGCGACGGTGTCCGCCTGGCGATCGACATCCACCTGCCTCAAGGACCGCGCCCCGCGGCGGGCTTCCCGGCGATCCTGATCTTCACGCCCTACTACCGCCGCTTCCGGCTGGCCGGTGATGCGCCGGAGGGCATCGAGCCGAGCCCCAACTCGGCCAACTACCGCAACATGTTCGTCCCGCGTGGCTACGCGCTGGTGGTGGTCGATGTGCGCGGCACTGGCGCCTCGTTCGGCTGCCGCGACAGTTTCCGCTCGCCCGCCGAGCGCGCGGATTACGAGGAGGTGATCGAATGGGCCGCGGGCCAGGACTGGTGCGACGGCAATCTCGGCGCGACCGGTATCTCCTATCTGGGCGCGGCCTGCGATTTTGCCGCCGCCTCGGGGCATCCCGCGCTGAAGGCCATCGCCCCGATCAGCGCGGTCTGGGACACCTACACGGACCATTTCTACCCGGGCGGCATCCTGCTGACTGATCTGGCCAGCGGCTATGGCCGGGTGATGGAGGCGCTGGACCAGGACGACCGCGACGCCCTCAGCGAGGTCTACTATTTCGCCGAGCCGAGCTTCCAGGGTCCGGCGCCGGTCGATGACGATCCTGATGGGATCCTGCTGGCCCAGGCCATCGCCGAGCACGCGGCGAACGTCCACATACCGGATTTCCTGCGCGAGTTTCAGTTCCGCGACGACAGTCTGGCGCATGATCCGGACTTCACGCCGGACTCGTTCAGCCCCCATGCGGCCTCGCCGGGCTTTCGGGACGACCTGGCGGTTATGGCGGTCTCGGGCTGGCTGGACGGGGCCTATATGAACGGGTCGGTCAGCCGGTTCCTGAGCCGACCGTCGGGCATGCGTCATCTGCTTCTCGGCCCCTGGGACCACGGCGCGCGCTGCAATGCCAGCCCGTTCCGCCGCCATGCCCTGCCGGAATTCCCGGTCCTGGGCGTGATCCTGCGCTTCTTCGACGAGCACCTGATGGGCCGCGATACCGGCCTCGGATCGGAGGCGCCGGTCCACTACCACACCATGCGCCAGGAATCCTGGAAGGCGGCCGATCAATGGCCGCCAGTGGACGGGAGCCGGACGCTCTTTCTCGATGGCGACCGGCTTGCCGACACGCCGGGCCCGGATGGCACCCTCGGCTACAAAGCCGATTACGCCGCCTCGACCGGGCTCGATACCCGCTACGGGCGGCTGCAGATCCGCAATGTTCAAGATTACTATGCCGATTGGGATCATCGTCCGGGCACGCGCCTGCGGTTCGTCTCGCAGCCGCTGGATCATCCGATGGCCATCGCCGGGCATCCGCTGCTGCATCTGGGCTTCTCCGCCGATCAGACCGATGCCTGCATCTTCGCCTATCTCGAGGACATCGCGCCGGACGGGACCGCGCGATACGTGACCGAAGGTCAGCTTCGGGCGCTTCACCGGGAGATATCGGCGCCCAGCCCCACCTATCCGGCAACATGGCCCTACCGCAGCTTCACCCGCGCGGATGCGCGGCCGCTGACGCCCGGCCAGACCGTGGTGATCGACTTCGCGCTGCTGCCGGTCTCGTGGCAGTTCCCTGCGGGTCACCAGATCGGTCTTGCGATCGCCGGGGCGGATCGCTCGAATTTCGCCCTCTGGCCCTATGGCAGGCCAGGCAACTGGACGATCCAGACCGGAGGCGCGGCGCCATCTGCGATAACGCTGCCTGTGGAGTGACCCCGATCACGGCTGCGATGCCTGCCTGCCTTCTCTTGCGTCAGCGCCGGTTCGGTGCCACGCTTGGCCCCTGACGGCCCGCCTCGAATGCGGCCCGCGCGAAACACGACTAGGAGGAACCGCCCCATGAAACATTGGCTTACGCCCGCCGTGGCGCTCGCCGCCGCTGCCGGCCTTTGGTCCGCGCCTGCCCTGGCCGGCAAGGCAGACGACACCCTGAACTGGGCGACCGACCGCGAGGTCGCCGTCGTCGATCCCTATTACAACAACACCCGTGAATTGGTGGTCATGGGCCATCTGGGCTGGGACGCCCTTCTGTTCCGCAATCTGGATACCGGTCAGTACGAACCGCTTCTGGCGACAAGTTGGGAATGGATCGACAATGTCACCATGGAGCTCGAGCTCCGTGAGGGCGTAACGTTCCACGACGGATCGAGCTTTGGGTCCGAGGACGTCGTCTACACGATCAATCACGTGGTCAACGAGGACAATGGCGTCCTGACGATCAAGAACGTCAACTGGATGAAAAGCGCCGAGGCGCTGGGTCCGCACAAGGTGCGCATCCATCTGGCCAAGCCGTTCCCGGCGGCCGAGCCGTATCTCTCGAACGCCGTCTTCATCGTGCCCGAGGGCCACTATGACAGCGCACCGGCAGGTGCGGATGGCAAGAAGGATTTCGGCGCCGTCTCGCCCGTGGGCACCGGCCCCTACAAGTTCGTCGAGGTCAAGGCCGGCGAATACGTCCTGTGGGAGAAGAACGGCGCTTATTTCGACGACAGCCCGAAGGGCACGCCGCAGATCGGCAATGTCCGCTTCCGCACCATCAAGGAGATGAACACCCAGCTGGCCGAGATCCTGACCGGCGGGCTGGACTGGATCTGGGACGTGCCCAAGGACCAGGCCGAGCGCCTGGAGGCAACCGGCCAGGTCACCGTCGAGAATGCCAAGACCATGCGCGTCTCCTACATGGCGTTCGACGTGGACGGTGACTCGGGCCAGGACTTCTTCACCAAGAAGAAGGTGCGCCAGGCGGTGGCCCATGCCATCGACCGCGAGTCGCTGACCCGCAACCTGGTCGGCCCGGCCTCAGTGGTGATCCACTCGGCCTGCCACCCGGATCAGTTCGGCTGCACCCAGGATGTGCCGAAATGGGACTATGATCCCGCAAAGGCGAAGGCACTGCTGGCCGAGGCGGGCTATCCGGACGGCTTCGAGTTCGACATCTACGCCTATCGTCAGCGTGAATTCACCGAAGCGGTGATCGGCGATCTGGCAAAGGTCGGGATCAAGGCCAATCTGACCTTCCTGCAATACCGGGCGCTGCGCGATCTGGTCTGGGAGGGCAAGACGCCGATCAATCACATGACCTGGGGCTCGAACTCGATTCCGGACGTATCGGCGATCACCAGCCACTTCTTCTCCGGCGGGCGCGACGACCCGGCTAAGGATTCGGAAGTGATCGCGTTGCTGGCCGAGGGTGATACGACGACCGATCCAGTGGCCCGTGAGGAAGCCTACAAGAAGGCGTTGGCGAAGGTCTCGGGCGAGCTTTATTGGCTGCCGATGTTCACCTACGCGAAATACTATGTCTTCTCGAAGGACTTGAACTTCCAGACCACCTCGGACGAGATTCCACGCTTCTTCGCGGCTTCGTGGAACTGAGGAACTAACCTAAGGGCCGCTCCGGCGCGCCGGCGCGGCCCACGGAAGTCCGGCAAATACCGCCTCGCGGGAGCGTTGCCATGGTCTCATATGTGCTGAAACGACTGGGCATCGCCGTCCTGGTGGCGGTCACCGTTTCGTTGATCACCTTCTCGATGATCTATCTCTCCGGCGATCCGGCAGTGGCGCTGGCGGGCGAGACCGCGACCGAGGAGGATATCGAGCAGATCCGGCGCTATTACGGCTATGACCGACCGATCTTGGTGCAATATGCAGATTGGCTGTTCCGCGCGGTGCAGGGGGATTTCGGTCAATCCCACTATCTGAAGAAACCCGTCGGCGACGTGATTTTCGAGCGGTTGCCGACAACCATGATGCTGGGGCTCTGCGCGCTGATCTTCGCCTTGACGCTGTCGATCCCTCTGGGTGTTCTGGCGGCGATCCGGCCGAATAGTCTGATCGACCGTGTGGCGCTCACGATCGCAGTGGTCGGCCAGGCGATGCCCAGCTTCTGGTTTGCGCTGACCATGATGCTGTGGTTCGGGATCTATTGGCGGCTCTTGCCGATCACGGGCTCGGCTTCGTGGGCGAATTTCGTCATGCCGTCGATCGCGCTCGGCTACTACATCACGCCCGGAGTCATGCGGCTGACGCGCGCGGGCATGATGGAGGTGCTGTCGGCCGACTATATCCGCACCGCCCGGGCCAAGGGCCTGCGGCCGATTACGGTGCTTTTCAAGCACGCGCTTCGCAACGCGATCATCCCGGTCGTCTCGCTGGCGGCGGTACAGTTCGGCTTCATGCTGGGCGGCTCGATCGTCATCGAGACGATCTTCGCGATCAACGGGCTCGGCTTCCTGGCTTGGGAGTCGATCCAGCGCGCGGACCTGCCGATGATGCAGGCGATCGTGCTGGTGCTGAGCATCTTCTACATCGTGCTGACCTTTCTGGCGGACATGCTGAACGCCTGGCTGGATCCGCGGATCAGGGTGGCCTGACATGGCAGTCGTTGACACATCGGCGGTGGATGCCCGCGCCGCGCAAATCACCGAGCCATCGCCAGGCGCCCTTTTGCGGCGGCGGATATTCGGCCATGCCGGATTGATGATCGGGGTCACGGTGCTGGCGGTCATATTTCTGATGGCCCTGCTGGCCCCCTGGATCTCGCCGCATGATCCTTTTGATCAGATTCTCGACCGCAAGCTGATCCCGCCCATCTGGACGGACAGCCCGAAGGCGACCTGGGTCCACCCGCTCGGCACCGACCAGCTTGGCCGCGATTACCTGTCGCGGCTGTTCTGGGGCGCGCGGATCTCGTTGCTGATCGGATTCGCCGCGATGCTGATCTCTGGCGTCATTGGCACCACGATCGGGGTGCTGGCGGGCTATTTCGGCGGGAAGGTCGACATGGTGGCGAACTTCATCATCACCACGCGGCTTTCCATGCCGGTCGTCCTGGTGGCGCTGGCGGTCGTCAGCATGATCGGCTCGTCGCTCACCGTCGTGATCTGGGTGCTGGGTTTACTGATCTGGGACCGCTTCGCCGTGGTCATGCGCAGCGCGACGATGCAAGTCAGGAACCTCGACTTCGTCGCAGCGGCCCAGGCGCTCGGCTGTTCGACGCCCCGGATCATCCTGACCGAGATCCTGCCGAACGTGGCCAATCATCTGATCGTGGTGGCGACCATCGAAATGGCGCACGCGATCCTGCTGGAAGCCGCGCTGTCGTTCCTTGGCCTCGGCGTTCAGCCGCCCGAGCCGAGTTGGGGCCTGATGATCTCGGAGGCAAAGGGGCTGATGTTCTTCGACGCCTGGCTGATCGCGATCCCCGGCACGGCGCTATTCCTGCTGGTTCTCTCGATTAACCTGATGGGCGACGGGGTGCGTGACGTCACCGCGCCCGACGGCCGCAGCTGAGGACGACGACTTGTCCGAGCGCATCCTCGAAGTCAGCGGCCTCAGTGTCGAAATTCCTGTACCGTCCGGATTGCTGCACCCAGTCCAAGATGTCAGCTTCCACGTGGACCGGGGCGAGACCCTGGCCATCGTCGGCGAATCCGGCTGCGGCAAGTCGCTGACCTCGCTGGCGTTGATGGACCTGCTGCCTCCGAAAGCCCGGCGTCAGGCCCGCAAGTTGGAGCTGGAGGGCCGCGACCTGACCAGCTTGGGCGAGCGGCAGATGTCAGACCTGCGCGGCGACCGGATGAGCATGATCTTCCAGGAGCCGATGACCTCGCTGAACCCCGCCTACACGATCGGCGATCAGCTGATCGAGGCCATGCGCCGCCATCGCGGCGTCTCGGTCGCCGAAGCGCGCGACCGGGCCGTTTGGCTGCTCGAGAAGGTCGGCATCACGGCTGCACGCGGGCGGCTCGGCCAGTATCCGCATCAACTCTCGGGTGGGCTCCGTCAGCGGGTGATGATCGCCATGGCGCTGATGTGCGGGCCGGATCTCATCATCGCCGACGAGCCGACCACCGCGCTCGACGTGACTATCCAGGCGCAAATTCTGCACTTGTTGGCCGATCTCCAGCGCGAGTTTCAGACCGGGCTGATCCTGATCACCCACGATCTGGGGGTCGTCGCGCGCGTCGCCGACCGCGTGGCGGTCATGTATGCGGGACAGATCGTCGAGGAGGGCAGCGCGCGCGACATCTTCCAGGCGCCGACCCATCCCTACACGCAAGGCCTGCTTGACTGCATCCCGATCCCGGGCAAGACCGCGCGCGGCGCGCATCTGGGCTCGATTCCCGGCATCGTTCCCTCGCTGGTCGGCGAGATGCAGGGCTGCCATTTCGCCGATCGGTGCCGGCATGCACGCGGTCTTTGCCGCGCCGGCGCGATCGGGCTGCGTGAGGGCGCCGGCCAAAGCCACCGCTACCGCTGTATCCAGAGCCTGGCCGAAGCCGCCGCACATCTCATCCGCGAGCCGGAGGCAGTCGGATGACGGATGTGGTCCTCGAAGCCAAGGACATCACCAGGACATTCATGATCTCTGGCGGTTTCATGAAGCCGAAACGCCCGTTGCACGCGGTCAACGGCGTCGACCTGATGATCAAGCGCGGCGAGGTGATGGCGCTGGTGGGCGAGTCCGGCTGCGGCAAGACGACACTCGCGAAGATGATGATGGGGCTGCTGACGCCATCGAGCGGCACCATCACGCTCGACGGGCGCCCGATCTCCAGCCTCGACCGGATGAAAGTCGCGCGCATGGTGCAGCCGATCTTCCAGGACCCGTATTCGTCGCTCAACCCGCGCAAGACCATCGGATCGATCATCAACCTGCCGCTGCGCGTGCAGGGCGATCAGGACCCCGGATCGTGGGAGCGGCGCGCGCATGAAATCATGGAACTGGTCGGCTTGCCGCGCCGGGTCTTCAACAACTACCCGAACCAGCTCTCGGGCGGTCAGCGCCAGCGCGTGGCGATCGCGCGCGCCCTGATCAACCGGCCGGCGATCGTGATCTGCGACGAGCCGACCTCGGCGCTCGATGTCTCGGTCCAGTCGCAGATCCTGAACCTGCTCCAGGATCTGCGCGCCGAGTTGGGCCTGACATATCTTCTGATCAGCCACAACCTGGCGGTGGTCGAACATATCGCAACCCGGGTCGCGGTCATGTATCTGGGGCGAATTGTCGAGCAGACCGATACCGGATCGCTGTTCGAGACCCCGCGCCATCCCTATTCCGAGGCGTTGCTCGGCTCGGTCCTGACCCCGGACCCGACACTCGGCGTGCCGGATACCCATCTGGGCGCCAGTTACCCGAACCCGCTCGACATGCCGTCCGGCTGCACCTTCCACCCACGTTGCCCCAAGGCCATGCCGCAATGCTCGACGACCGCGCCCAGCCCGGCCTCGGCACCGGGCGGCCATGTGGAGTGCCATCTCTACCGGGAAGACGTCACGATTTCAGCCTAAGTGGCTATGAGATAAGGATTATTGGAGTTGCGCGGTTAGCGCCGTAGCCGGGCCGCGATCACCGGTCGTTGAGAAAGCGGCGCAACGCATTCAGGGTGATTTCGCTAGTGTGGTGCTCAATCCCCTCGGCGTCGATTTCGGCGATCTCGGCATCGACGCCGATGCTGATCAGGAAATCACGGACCAAGCGATGGCGCTCGCGTGCTTCCCCGGCCAGCTTGCGGCCCGCTTCCGTCAGAAAGATCGATCGATAGCGTTGGCGCGTGACCAGGCCTTCGCGGGCAAGCCGGTTGAGCGCATTGTTTACGGCCGCATTCGTGACGCCCAGTCGCTCGGCCGGATCGACCGCGCGCGCCTCGCCAGTCACGTCGATCAGATCCGCGATCAGCTCGACGTAGTCCTCGGCCACCTCGCGCTGATGGGCGGCGCGGACCCGGTTGAAGCTCCGGGCTTGGCGCTTGGCCTCGCGCAGTCGTCGGGGCGGGGTGTCGGAGGGATCGGCTATCGCGAATCTTATACGTGCCGCACAAAAATAGCCGAGACCAAATAAAGCAGTAGATTGAGTTTTTTGAGCCCTTACCTAAATTATCCACCGGAATTCCAACGTGTTTGGGAGTGCGCAGATTCATGATTCGCAGTTTGAAAGCCGCCGTCGCCGTGGCGGCGTTTCTGCCGCTAACCGCCCATGCCGAACCGAAAGCGGTCGCGACCGTTGGCATGTTGGCCGACGTTGCACAGAACGTCGCGGGAAGCTGCGTTGCGGTCGAGACAATGATGGGGCCTGGAATCGACCCCCACCTCTACCAGCCAAGCGCGGGCGACGTGAACCTGCTCTTCGGCGCGGACGCGGTCCTCTATGTGGGGCTCAATCTTGAAGGCCAGCTAGGAGAGGTGCTGGGCAAGCTGTCCGAGCGGCGTCCGACCAAGGCGATCGCCGAGGCCGCGGTGCCGAATCCCGCGCTGATCAATCCTGTTGGAGCGGAATACGCGGACCCCCATGTCTGGATGGACGCCTCGCTTTGGGCCGGCACCGGACCGGTGATTGCCAGGGTCTTCACCGAACTTGCGCCCGAATGCGAGGCCGAGATGGCCGCGCGGGCCGAGGAATATGCGAGCGCGTTGCAGGCGCTCGACCGGTGGGTCGCGGCCAGCGTCGCGACGATCCCGGAAGAACAACGGATCCTTGTCACGGCTCACGACGCTTTCGCCTATTTCGGCAAAGCCTATGGAATCGAGGTCATCGGCATCCAGGGCATCTCGACCGAGAGCGAGGCTGGCATCGCCGATATCCGCGAGACGGTCGATACGGTCGTGGCCCGCAATGTCCCCGCGGTCTTCATCGAATCGACCATCAATCCGCGCACCATCCAGGCGGTGATCGACGCGGCGGCAAGGCGCGGCCACGAAATCGCCCTTGGGCCGCAGCTCTATTCCGACGCGATGGGCGAGGCGGGCACCCCAGCCGGCACCTATATCGGCATGATCCACGCCAATACCCGGTCGATTGTCGCGGCCCTCGGCGGCCAGCCGCTGCCGTTGCCCAGCGAACTGGCGTCCTGGGCGGCGCGGTGGAACTTGTCCATTGAGGGATAGAGCGATGAAGGACCTGCGGACCGGCCCGCCCGGAGAGCTGCACGAGCCCGGGCTCGCGCTCCATGTTGAGGATCTGACGGTCAGCTATCACGGGCGGCCGGTCCTCTGGGACATCGATCTGGACGTGCCGCCAGGCGTCATGGCGGCGATCGTCGGGCCGAACGGCGCTGGCAAGAGCACGCTCATCAAGTCGGTGCTTGAGTTGGTGCCGGCGACCGCCGGCCATGTGCGCCTCTTCGGGAAACCCTATGCCGCCCAGCGCCGCCGGATCGCCTATGTGCCACAGCGCACCAGTGTCGATTGGGATTTCCCCACCACTGCGCTCGACGTGGTGATGATGGGCCGATACGGCCATTTGGGCTGGGTTCGCCGGCCCGGGGCGGCGGATCGGGATCGCGCGCTGGGGGCGCTCGAGGAGGTCGGAATCGCCGATCTGGCCGGACGTCAGATCAGCCAGCTTTCGGGCGGTCAGCAGCAGCGGGTTTTCCTGGCCCGTGCGCTGGTGCAGGACGCGGACCTTTATTTCCTCGACGAGCCGATGGCGGGCGTCGATGCGACAACCGAGCGCGCGATCGTGCGCCTTCTGAAAGGCCTGCGCGACCGGGGAAAGACTGTCATCGTGGTGCATCACGATCTGCAGACCGTGCGTGAGTATTTCGATTGGATCGTGATCCTGAATGTGCGCGTCATCGCTCAAGGCCCGGTGCACGAGGCCTACACGGCGGACCATCTGCGCCAAGCCTATGGCGGTCAGATTTCGCTTCTGCGCGGGATCGACGAGGGTGCAGTCCCCGTGGCAGGGGAGGCCGAGGCGCCCGCGCGATGAACCTGATCGATTTTCTGTCGGACTACACGCTGCAGAACGTCGCGATGGGCGCGGCGATTCTGGGTGTGGTCAGCGGTGTGCTCGGCAGCTTCGCGGTGCTGCGACGGCAGAGCCTGGTCGGCGATGCGCTGAGCCATGCGGCGCTGCCGGGCATCTGCCTTGGTTTTCTGGTGGTCGGCGCGCGTGAGCTTGGCGCGATCCTAACGGGCGCGCTCGCGACCGGGGGATTGGCCGCGTTGACCATCCTGGCGCTGACCCGGCTCAGCCGACTGAAGACCGATGCCGCGATCGGCATCTCGCTCAGCGTCTTCTTCGCGCTTGGCGTCGTGCTTCTGACCGTGATCCAGGGGCGCGGCGGTGCTAGTCAGGCGGGCCTAGAGACGTTTCTGTTCGGCCAGGCAGCCGCGATCCTGCGCGGCGATCTGTGGATCATGGGAGCGATTACGCTCGCCGCCTTGGCGGCCGTCATGATTTTCTGGAAAGAGTTCAAACTCGTCACCTTCGACCCGGTCTTTGCCCAGACGATCGGCCTGCCAGTGACCCTGCTGGAGATCGCGCTCACAGTGATGGTGGCGCTTGCGGTGGTGGTCGGGCTGCAGATGGTCGGTGTCGTGCTGATGGCCGCGATGGTGATCGCACCGGCCGTCGCGGCCCGACAATGGACCAGGCGGCTCGAACATATGGTGATCCTGGCGGCCCTGATCGGCATGGCCTCTGGCATCACCGGTGCGCTGATCAGCGCCACCGCGAGGGGGTTGGCGACCGGGCCGCTGATTGTGCTGGCCGCCTCGGCGATCGTCGTCGTCTCGATCCTGTTCGCGCCTGAGCGCGGCGTCCTTTGGGAGGCGCTGGCGCGGGTGCGCGAGCGCCGTGCACTGCGCGGACGGCAAGTGCTGGACACGCTTTTGCAGCTCACCCGCACCCATGCTGACCCGAGCTACCCTGCGGAACAAGGGATGCTGGACACCTATCACGGCCATGAAACCCGCGCGGCGCTCGAACGGCTGGCGGCGCGGGGCTTTGTCAACCCCGCGCGCCACATGCCGGGCGAGGGCGACCACTGGGTTTTGACGCGGGAGGGGCTGGCAGAGGCCGAGCGGCTCGATGCGGAGATCAGCGGGGCCAATCGGTGATGCAGGCGCTTTTTGACAATCCGGCGCTGATGATCGTTGCCACCGGCCTTTTGGTCGGCACCGCCGCTGCCCTGATTGGGCCGTTCCTTGTGCTGCGCCAGAACGCGATGCTGTCCGACGCGATCAGCCACTCGATCGTCTTCGGCATCGTCACCGTTTGGCTTCTGACCGGCATAGCGTCTGGCCCTGTCCAGATCGCCGGAGCGGCGCTGACCGGGGTGCTGACTGTCTTCCTGACCGAGGCGCTTGCGCGGTCTGGCCGGGTCAAGGATGACGCGGCCATCGGTCTGGTCTTCCCCATGCTTTTCTCGGCCGGGGTGCTGCTGCTCAATCTTTATGCGCGGGACGTGCATATCGATGCCCATGCGGTGCTTTTGGGCGAGATCGGGTTCGTCTGGCTCGATACCATCGAAGTCGCCGGCTACCAGATGCCGCAAGCGCTCGTCTGGATGGGCGCGATGACCCTGGTGAACGCGGCATTCGTGACGCTCTTCTGGAAAGAACTGAAGCTCGCGACGTTCGATCCCGTCCTGGCGCAAGCCTTTGGCCTTCGGCCCCGGCTGTTGTTCTATGCGCTGTTGTTCCTGACCAGCGGCACCGCTGTCGCGGCCTTCGACGCGGTGGGCGCGATCCTGTTCATCGCCTTTGTCATCGTGCCGCCTGCAACCGCCTACCTGCTGACCGATCGGCTGGTCACGATGGTGTTGATCGGGATCGGGGTCGCGGCGGTTTCTAGTATCGCAGGCTATTTCCTGGCCGTCGCTTGGGATGTGTCGATCGGCGGGATGATGGCGCTGATGACCGGGGTCTGCCTTGTCCTCGCCTGCCTCTTCGGGCCGCGCTATGGCCTCGTCGCCGGTTTGCAGCGCCGGGCGCGCCAGGCGCTGGAAAACGAAGCGCGCGCGCTGGTCGTGCATCTGGCCACCCACGAGCGGACCGAGGACCGGGCCGAAGAAAACGTCGCGACCGCGATGCGCACCCATCTGGGCTGGACGAACGAGCGTGCCCGCCAGGTTTTGCTCCGCGGGCTCGATCATGGTCTGGTTCTGCGCGAGGGCGAAATGCTGCGGCTCACCGACAAGGGCCGGGCCGAAGCAGAGGCACTGCTTCAGCCCTGGCTCTACGAAGCCGGGCGGCCTGTCACCTAAACCACGGCCATCGGCGGCTGCTTTGAAGGAATATCGGTCACCAGCATCCGCCCCGGCGTATGAGTGATGCAAATCTCCGGCCGCGCCGTGCTGAGCACGTTTTGCGGGGTTACGCCGCAGGCCCAATAGACCGGGACATCTCCGTCGCCGAAATCCGCCGGCTCTCCCCAATGGGGCGCGCCAATGTCCGAGACGCCGATCTTCTCGCCGTCCCCCACATGCACCGGCGCGCCGTGGGCGTGCGGATAGCGAGACGTGATCTCGATCGCCAGATTGACCTGATCGCGCGAAATCGGCCGCATCGAGACCACCATTGTGCCGGTGAACGGGCCGACCGGATTCAGCGCGATGTTGGTCCGGAACATCGGCACGGTCTTGTTGGCCTCGATATGCTTCATGCGGATACCCGCTTCGCTGAGCGCGCGCTCGAACGTGAACGAACAGCCGAGCGCGAAAGCGACCATGTCGTCGGTCCAGAGCCCGGTGATGTCATGGACCGTATCTGTCAGCTCGCCACGCCGGTACACATTGTAGCTCGGCACATCGGTCCGGATGTCGATGTCACCCAGCATGGGCATCGCCGGGTCGCCCCGGCCCGAGACCCCGACCAATGGGCAGGGCTGACTGTTCTGATCGCAGAATTCCCGGAAGTCCTCGGCATAGCCATCACCCAGGATCGCCAGGTTGGCCTGCAGGTTGCCAGGTGCGAACCCCGCGGTTTGGCCGCGATAGGCGCCGGCGCGAATCCGCTCCCGCAGATCGGCGACGGGCAGCTTGAGCATCTCCGAATAATCGTTGGACGTCATGGCTGGCATTTTGCACGCGCTTAGCTGCAAGCGCAATCACGACGCCGATCTCGGGGCTTTTCATATTGGGACATAAGCGGTTATCGTCGCCCCAACAGGCGGCTTAGGGCCGCCGAAACAGAAAATGGGAGGATGAAATCATGAAGCGCGTAATCAGCGCCGCGGTTGCGGCGGTCCTGGCTACCACGGCGCCCGCCATGTCGGGTGACATCGACACCAAGGAATTCGCCGTCGTCGGCACCTGGGGAAACCTCTTCAACTGGAAAGAGCACGAGAGCCGGCTTTGGGGCAAGATCCTGCCCGAGGCGTCCGACGGCAAGCTGACCGCCAATGCAAAGCCCTACACCGAGCTTGGGCTGTCCGGCTACGAGGTGGTCAAGCTCCTGAAGCTCGGCACCTATGACGCAGTCCACGCCCTGACCACCTATACCAGCCAGGACAGCCCGGCGCTGGAGGGTATCGACCTGGCCGGGGTCTTCCAGGACTTCGCCACTTACCGCAAGGCGCTGCAGGCCTATGAGCCGGTCATCCGCCGCGAGCTGCGCGACAAATACAATGCCGAGCTGGTGATGCTGTACACGTTCCCCAGCCAGCAGCTTTTCTGCAACCTGGGTGACGGCGAGGACGGCCATCTGGCCAGCCTCGAGGGCAAGAAGATCCGCACCTACTCGACCTCGCTGGCCGATTTCATCGAGGGGCTGGGCGCCTCGTCGGTGACCATCGCCTTTGCCGAGGCCGTGCCTGCACTTCAGAAGGGCGTCGCCGATTGCGGCACCACCGGCACGGCGCCCGCATATAACGCCAAATGGTACCAGGTCACGACCCACAACGTGCGGGTGCGTCTGGGATATGCGGCGACCTTCATGGCCTTCAACGGCGATGCCTGGGATGCGCTAAGCGCCGATACCCAAGCGCTGATCAAAGAGAATGCCGCCAAGGTCGAGAACGAGATCTGGGACTCGATCCAGGCCACCGACTCGATGGCTCTGCAGTGCAACTCCAGCGGTCCCTGCGATTGGGGTGAGACGGGCAATCTGCAGCCGATCGAGATGAACGACGCGGACAACGCGAAGATCAAGGACATCGTCCAGAACGTGGTCTTGAAGCGCTTCGCCGAGCGTTGCGGCAAGGCCTGCGCCGAGGAGTGGAACGCCACGATGGGCGACATCGCCGGCGTCCAGGCGCCGCTCTGATCCGGGCGTGATCCAGGCCCCGCGCCCCCCAGGATAGATCAAAGGGGCGCGGGGCTGTCGCGTTGGCCGCTCCTTTGGAACAATTCGCCGCCATCCACCGCCTATTTGGCAGGCTCTCGGCTTGGGCCGTCTGGGCCGGCGGCTTTGCGCTGTTGCTCTCGGCCTTCATGGTCACGATCGAGGTGATCGGGCGCAAACTCGGCGGCACCGAGGTCCTGCCGGGCTTCACCTTGCCGCAGTTTCGCGTCCCGGGCTCGGACGAGTATTCCGGCTATGTCTTTGCCGGCGCGACCACCTGGGCCTATGCCTATTGCCTGCTGCACCGTAGCCATATCCGGATCGACGCGCTCTACAACCTCCTGCCCCGGGGCGTGCGCGCGCTCTTCGATATCTTCGCGCTTTCGATGCTGTTCGCCTACATGGCCTATTTCACCTCGAAGGCCGTGCCGGTCTTCATCGAGAGCTGGGAGCGTGACTCGGTCTCGGTCACGCCGCAGCTGACCCCACTCTGGATTCCGCAGATCGTCTGGGTGACCGGGCTGATCTTCTTCAACCTCACTCTCATCTTCATGATTGTCTACACGGTCACCTCGCTCTTTGTGCGCGGCTCCGCCTCGGTCCAGGCACTGGCCGGCACCATGTCGGTCTCCGAGGAGATGGAGGAGGAGACCCGCGGCATTCAAGAGATCGACCGGTGAGCGCCGCCCTCGGACGTGTCTGGGCGCGGGGAGCCGTCTGATGGCCGCCTGGATCATCGTCGCCCTTTTGGTCCTGGTCCTGGCCGCGGTTCATGTGGCTGCTGTGCTGGGTCTGCTCTCGATGGGGCTGGACGAGATGTATATGGGCGGCCGGCTCAGCCGGGCGATGGGCGAGTTCATCTGGGACAAGCAGAAGGAATTCCTTCTGATCGCGATCCCGATGTTCATCCTGATGGGCGAGATCATCCTGCGCGCGGGTATCGCCCGGAAGATGTACGAGGCCGTCGCCGGATGGCTCAGCTGGCTGCCGGGCGGGCTGATGCATGCCAATATCGTCTCGTGCTCGATCTTCGCCGCCACGTCCGGATCCTCGGTGGCGACCGCCGCGACCATCGGCACCGTGGCCTATCCAGAGATCGAGCAGCGCAGCTACAACGAGAGCCTGTTCCTGGGCTCGATCGCGGCAGGCGGCACTTTGGGGATCCTGATTCCGCCCTCGATCAACCTAATTCTCTACGGCTTCATCACCGACACCTCGGTGCCCGAGCTTTTCATGGCCGGTATCCTGCCGGGGCTCGCGCTTTCCGGGCTTTTCGTCGTCATCATCCTGATTGCCTGCCTGCTGCGTCCGGATTGGGGCGGCGAGCAGCCCACGGTGTCGTGGTCCGAGCGGCTATGGAGCCTGGTCGACCTTGTGCCGCCCATGTTCCTGATCATCGGCGTCATGGGATCGATCTATGGCGGCATCGCGACGCCGACCGAGGCCGCCTCGGTGGGCGTGGTCATGGCGCTGGTGCTGGCGGCCTGGACGCGGACGCTC
>Ga0224508_10000510_pt1 | contig 38320 bp, 29 predicted proteins | sample SF_Jan12_sed_USG_4_FD_170157 | JGI IMG/M metagenome (GOLD analysis project Ga0224508, IMG submission 170157) | Sediment microbial communities from San Francisco Bay, California, United States - SF_Jan12_sed_USGS_21 | ecosystem: Environmental > Aquatic > Marine > Sediment | place: USA... | reverse complement strand
GGTAGTCGCGCGGGATGAAGTACAAGTGGTCCTGATGCTCCACCGCCCAGTGACAGGCGATGCAGTACTCGACGCGTTCGGCGCCCCGGCCTTCAGTTTCACCGAAAAACGTCCCATCGGGCTGCACCAGTTTGTACCTCCAGTCACCCGTGATTTCATTGAATCCAGCCGGCAATTTTTCAATTACGAACAACGGCCCCAGTAAGATACCGCCGGTTTCGGTGACAGCAAAACTGTCTTTAGCGATTACCGTGCCGACCGGCAGCTTTCCGGCCTCCTCGAAACGGCCGTATACATGGCCTGTCTCGTTGGCATAGTTGTTAATGTAGTGGTTGCCGTGCGTACTGGACAGGTAGGGTGCCGTGTTGAAGCGGCGCCAGCTCTGGTAAACCTGGGCTTCAGCTACCCCGGAAGCGGCATATCCGGTGCGCAGCGATTCGCTGGCAATGTGGTAGATTCGTTCGGCTTCTGCCGAGCCGAGTGCGGCAGGGTTGCGTAACCGGAAGTGGTGTCGGGGAGCCTGCGGCGAACCGCTGATGCCACTCATCTCCACGTCAGCGGATGACTGCGCCAGCAGCGGCATTGCCAGCGCAAAGCCCGCACTGAACACAACCGCAGGCGCCAACGAAATCGTTCTCGTCAAAGTATCACTCAGCATGGTCATCACTCCAACGACACAACTGATCGATCTCTATACCCGCTCCGCCATTGCGCATGGACTGCAGAATTGGCGCAGCGATGCGCGACACCAGCGCGCAGGGCGTTGAGCCACTGCGGTCACGGATTGTTACTGTGTTAGTCAACGCCGAGCGGCGTTAGTTCGACATAAGTGCAGGCTGGCGCCGTCGATTCTATAAGGCGTGCGGATACTCGATGCAATAACCCTGCGCATAACACACACCGAGCGCGCGCAAACGCTGCTTCACCGCATCGTCCTCGACCGATTCAGCGATGGTTTCGATTTCCGCCTCTTGTGCGATGCGCGTGATGGCATCGACAATCGCACAATCGACGCGGTCCAGGAGTATGTTGCGCACAAACGCACCGTCGATCTTCAGAAAATCGACGGGAATGGACTTCAGGTACGAAAACGAGCTCAAGCCGCTGCCGAAATCGTCCAGCGCAAATCTGCAACCTTCCTCTTTGATGCCACGGATGAATTCGATTGCCGCAGGGAGGTGTGATATCGCGGCAGTCTCGGTTATCTCGAAGCAGATGCGTGGCGGTGGTACCGCGTATTTTTCCAGCGTGTCGCGAATGTAGGTGAAAAACGAATGATCACTCAACGAGGCACCCGACAGATTGATGAAACAGACATCGCCGGATTGATCGTGCTGGATGTTCGCCAGCACCAGATCAATAACCCGCCGGTCGATGGCGGGCATGAGATTGTAACGCTCCGCGGCAGGAATGAAGGCACCGGGCAGTACCAGCGTTTCGTCTTCATCGTACATCCTCAACAGCATCTCGCGGCCAAACGCGCCAGCGCCGTGCAACGGTACAATGCGTTGCTGATACACGACCAGGCGATCTTCCACCAGCGCCTGGTTGATACGAGAGACCCATTCCATCTCGCCCTGTCGCCGTGTCAGCTCGGAGTCGTTCTGTACGAAAACCTCCACGCGGTTTCGGCCCAGATCCTTCGCCGCATAGCAGGTCATATCCGCCGCGCTCATCACATCTTTAGTGCTGCGCGCACTTCTGCTGATAGCCGCGACACCGATACTGACGCTGATGCTGAACATCCGTCCCTGCCAGGCGAAACGGAATTTCTCCACGGCGTGACGTATGCTCTCGGCAATCTCGCGCGCTCGGTCCAGCGGACACGATTCCAACAGAATACCGAACTCATCGCCCCCCAGTCGGGCCAGGGTATCGTTGTCGCGCACCAGACCGGCCAGCACCACCGCCAGTTGTTTGAGCAGTTCGTCACCGGCCACATGACCGCTAGTGTCGTTGATGATCTTGAACTGATCCAGATCCAGGTACAGAAGGGCGTGACTGGTATCGCGGGCAAGCGCGCTGGCCAGTGCTTTATCCAGCCGTGTTTCGAACTCGTGGCGGTTTACCAGATCCGTCAGCGCATCGTGATACGCCATATGGCGTATCGTATCTTCGGCTCGCCGGTGGGCGGCCCGGGTCTCGGCCTCCCGCAGTTCGCGTTCGATCGCCGGGGCCAGACGCTTGAGACTGTCTTTCATTATGTAGTCGTGCGCGCCCGCACGCATGGCGTCCACCGCGAACTGCTCGCCGATATTTCCGGAAACGATGATCACGGGCAGGTCGAGAGCAGAACTTTTTACCTCCTGCAGCGCTTCCGTGGAACTGAATCTAGGCATCTTGTGGTCGGCTATCACCAGATCCCAGTCGCGTTCCTGCAGCGCGGCGCGCATCGCTTCGGCCGTCTCCACACGTTGGTAGTTCGGCTCGAACCCCCCGTGCTGCAATTCCCGGATCAGCACCAGGGTGTCGTCCACGGAATCCTCCGCTATCAGCACGTTAAGTGGCGTGACCATCTACACCTGATCCCGGCGTTTGGTTCAAGTTCAACCGGTAGTCCGCCACGCGCACGGCTGCATCCACGAATGCCTCGCTGCTGTCCGGTCTCGCGATCACACTGTTTACGCGCAACGCATGTGCCCGGTCCAGTTCATCGCCTGCATTCTCGCGGACAAATACCACGATGGGCATATGCACCAGCCGTGTAACCCGACGCACCGCGCTGAGCACGTCGTGAACCGAATCGTCGAATGACTGCACATCGAACAACAGCAGCAACGGATGCATTTTGCGTGCAGGCGACTGGTCGGTCAGATGCTGCAACGCCGCATCGCCGGAAACGGCTTGAATCGCCGTTACCCGGGGAAACCTGCTCGACAGCGCCGTGCGCAGTAAAGCGGCTTCGGTCTCGTCCGGTTCGACGACTACCAGAGAAGGTACGGACATTAAGGTCGAATTCTTGCAAAGTGAGATTATTCTGCGATCGAAAGAGTGTTACGGCGAGCCTGGCGGAATATTTAACCGGTTGCTCGGTTGCAGGCGGATGCTACACCTCCGGAATCGAGAACAAGAACGTCGCACCCTCGCCGACCGCACCTTTTGCCCAGACACCTCCACCATGGCGATGGACGATGCGGGCGACGGTCGCGAGGCCGATGCCGGCACCCTCGAACTCATCCTGGCGGTGTAAACGCTGAAACGGCATAAACAGCTTGTTGGCGTCGCGTTGGTCGAAACCAACGCCATTGTCCTGCACGGCGTAGACAACCTGTCCCTGCTCGGTGCGCTGCTCCAGGGTTATCCGCGGCTTCTTTTCACGGCCCGTGTATTTCAACGCATTGTCGAACAGATTCGATAACACGACGTGCAAAAGCTCCTTGTCGGCTATCAAAAAAAGCCCGCTTTCAATAGTGACATCGACGTGACGATCAGGCGTCGTCAACAACAACTCGTCGACCACTTCGCGCGCCATGTGCGAGAGATCCACCCGCTCTCGTTTCAGTACCCGGCGCGTGACTCGCGACAACTCGAGCAACTCGTCGATCAGGCGGTTCATACGATTGGCCGCACGCCGTATGCCGTTGGCGTTGTCAACCAGCGACGGTGGCGTACTGTCGTCGAATGCCTCCAGCATGTCGTGACTTATCGCATTGATCAGCCGCAGCGGCGCACGCAAATCATGCGACACCGTATACGCGAACGACTCCAGCTCTTTATTGATGGCGACGAGTTCTGCCGTGCGCTCCGCTACGCGCTGCTCCAGTTGGCGTTTCGCTCCCTGCAATTGTTCCTCGCGATCACTGATTTCCTGATTGGCGCGTTCCAGTTCGGACAACTTGTCCTCGAGCTTGCGCACCACCCGTTCGCTGTGTTCTCGGTAAAACACGCCCTCATCGCGCACTTCATTGTCAGGGTGATGAATCGGCGCATCCAGTAAACGTGCGATCTCTGCAAGGAACTCCTGATTGTCGGCGCCCTTGCGCAGAAACGCATCGGCGCCCAGACGCAGGGCGAATTCCTGATCTTTCGGTTCGGTGTAAGTGGCGCTGTAGAAGACGAACGGCACGGCCTGAAACCTGGCATCGCTTTTCCATGCCCGGCACAGCTCGAAACCGTCCATGCCCGGCATCAGGATGTCGGACAGAGCAAGATCCGGTGGGCTCTTGGAAGCTACCTGCAGTGCTTCGCATCCGTCACGCGCTTTCAGCACCCGGTAACCGGCCTGTTTCAGCACCGCACAACGAATCTGGCGATTCACATCGAGGTCGTCCACGACTAAGATCGTCGCGACCTGCGACGATTTGGATTTCGCGGCGCTAGGCGACATCAGCAATCTCCCCTTCCCTGTCGGCGTACGGGGACACGTTCCCCCGAAAGAGCGCACTTAACGAAGCGAATCAGCGCTCGTTTTCACTTGGCGGCACCATGTTCAAGCGCAGCCAATACACGCCCAGCTGCCGAACTGCTTCTGTAAATTCATCGAAATCGACCGGCTTTCGAATATAACTGTTCGCCCCGAGATTATAGATTTTCACGATGTCTTCCTTTTCATCGGATGAAGTCAACACGACCACCGGCAGCAGCCGCGTGCGGTCGTCCTGGCGCAGCCTGCGCAGCACCTCGATACCGTCCATCTTCGGCATCTTCAAATCCAGCAGTATCAGCTGCGGTTGCGCGGCCGTGTCGCGGCCCGCGTATTCGCCGGTCCCAAACAGATAGTCCAGCGCTTCCACACCGTTACCGGCGATCTTAACCATGGCATTGGTGATATCGTTCTTTTCCAACGCGCGCAACGTCAGTGCCGCATCGTCAGGATTATCTTCCACCAACAGTATGATCACATCACTCATAAAATCCGCTCAATAGCGTAAAGTCTTGAGTATAAACCACTTTCGGAAACGAAAACCAAGGCAAGGGGTTACACGCGGATCTCGACGACCAACCCGTCGCTAACCCACTGCTTGATGAAACCGGCCCCCCGCAGCGGAATCTGTGCGACCTCCAGCCAGTCCTGCAATCCTTCACAGATGGCGCCAAAGCTGCCGCCGGCACCAGCCTGATTCAGCGCCCAGGCCTCGTCGGCCTGCAGGGACCGCCAATGCGGTTGCTGCTCGAGGCGCCACATGAGCCACACCATCGGCGCCTCGGCGACGCTGAGTGGCGGCGGCACTTGCCCCGCGTCCAGCGCCTGCCAGACGACTGGCACGTTCCACAAGAGCTCGAGTACCCGCATGGAGGGATGCAAGCGCACGCCCAGGTCTGCCCAATGTTCCGGTGCTATCGCCTGTAAGGCGTCGATGGACACGGACGGCGCTTCCGGTGCGTCGAATACTTCGCCCTGCGTCCATTCGAAGCGGGCAAGCTCCGCCAGTGCAGGTTGTGCGTTGTATGGTGGTTGCTCGCGGAGATAGTCGGCGAGGCGCCCCCCGTACCAGCGGATCGAGGCATGCCGCGAGGGACACGCATCTATATAAGCCCTGCCCAACTGTTCGAACTGCTGGTCTCCCAGCATGCCGTGCAATCCCGGAAAATCAGTTCCCAGAACCTCCAGCAGGCGCAAACGGTACGCCTCGGCGTAGATTTCGAGGCGCTGTTCAGCGGTAGCGGCAGGCGTGCTTACCACGTGCTCCAGCATCTGCGGGTCGCGCTCTCTGATGTATGCCGCAAACGCATGTTGCAGCCGCTGCAGATCACTCATGCGCGTCCCCCACCAGCAGCGGCTTGGCAATGCCGCGAGCGATTTCGAGCTCGCTCAGCAATTCCGGCAGTTCGGGAATATTGTCGTCTCGCTCAATCATAGTCGAGATCGCACCGAATCGCTGAACTGCTTCGGCGTACAACTTCCACACATCGTCCAGCACCGGCTGATCGTGCGTATCCACCGCAATGTGGTCCTGATAGGTGTGACCCGCCAGATGGAACTGACGAACGCGCGGTGCCGGCACCCCGTGCAGATACCGCGTGGGGTCAAACGCGTGATTGCGGCTGCTGACATAGACGTTGTTGATGTCCAACAGGATCAGGCAGTCGGCGCGCTCGGCCACCGCAGTCAGAAATTCCCACTCCGAGATCGTCGAGTGGCGGTAGGTTATGTAACTGGATACGTTCTCGAGAAGAATCTGCCGGCCGAGGAAATCCTGCACCTGCGTAACCCGATCGGCGACATGCGCGATCGCCTCTTCGGTGTAGGGCAGTGGCAGCAGATCGTGCAGATTCTGTTGCTGAACGCCAGTGAAACACAGGTGATCGGAGATCCAGCGCGGCTGCACCCGTGCGGCCAGTCCACGCAGATCGCGAAGATAGCCGACGTCCAGGGCCTCGGTGCTGCCAATGGACAGTGAGACACCGTGCATCACCATCGGGTAGTCGGCACGGATGCGGTCCAGGAAATACAGCGGTTTGCCACCCGCAACCATGTAGTTTTCGCTGAGTATCTCGAACCAGTCGACCGCCGGGCGCTGGTCCAGCACAGCCTGGTAGTGATCCCGACGCAGGCCCAGGCCGAAGCCAAGATAATGCTCGTTCACGTGTCGCTTTTGCTCCGACAGGGCCTGTCCGTGCCCGCTATAGTGCTGCGCAGGGGTAAAAAACGACCGGTCACCGCAGGCGATGCCGGTCGTTCGCCGTCGAAGCGGGAACTCAGCCCTCGAAGGTGCCGCCCTTAGCGTCACACTGTTCCTTGGTCAGCGCCACGAAACCCTGGCCTTTACATGCGTTCAAGCCTTTGCAGGAGCTGTTCGCCGTCGCGCAGTCGCTGTGGCCTTTACATGAATTAGCGCCCATACACTTGCCCTTGTCGCCGCCGGCTGACGCGCTCATTGGCGCGACAGACAGCAAGGCTGCTGCGGTCGCTGCCAGGGCAAATCCAGATACTTTTTTCGCTGCGTACATAGTGTCGAGTCCTCTATATATGTATCTCTACGTGATATGTAACGTTTCCCACGTAAATAGCTTGAACGGTCGCCACGATCCGTGACTAACTGCACGGCGCGTTGCGCTATTTCCCAAACCACCAAGCAATGGTGGGGCAATCCTACGACAAACGTGTCGACCGAAGGTTCACGAATTCTTCACGCCGGGGAGCGAAGAATCCGGGCCGCAGCGCGGTTTGCTCACCTGCCGGGGCGCGGGTACCGTCATTGTGCGATGCAATACTGGGGCGCTTTACCTGTTTCTCCCGGACAACGATGTGCTATGGTCCGCTAACCAGTAAGGAGGTGCTGCCTATGGCTGTGACTGACAGTGAAAACGAAGATTCCTTGCGCGGTAAACTGGCTGAGCTGAAACTGGAACACAGAGATCTGGACGAAATTATCTCGCAGATGGCCGCAGATCTTGGCGTAGACGACCTGCAGTTGAGGCGCCTGAAAAAGCGCAAACTGATGATCAAAGACCACATCGCCAGACTGGAAAGTCGACTGATTCCCGACCTGAACGCTTAAGTCTACGACCACGAAACGCTCGGCCGACGCACGCCGCGCCAGGGGAGTTCTGTAGCCATGGGAGGCTGCAGACAGCCCGGTCCTACCCGCACAAGGGCACAAGAGTGCCTCTCCAGCACACCCTAGAAACCCGTCCATGCTTGCCCCCGACTGCGCGCGAGGGCGGTATGTATCGCCAGGCTGTCGCCTGCCCGTCCGGGCAGCGAACGCACGACCGTCTGAGGAAAATGCATTGAACGATTTGATCTGGCGGCCCGGTCCCAGCCTGGCGAAGCTGCAGGCCGGTGCTGAGCAATACGTGAGACTATTTGCGCGCGGCTCTCTGCGCCTGGAGTTGTACGCACCGCGCGGACACGATCCACAGTCACCGCATGCGCAGGACGAACTCTACATCGTGCAACAAGGTTCCGGCAGATTCCGCCGCGGTGCACAGGTGTGCAATTTTAACGCCGGCGATGTACTGTTTGTCGCCGGTGTTGAGCACCGTTTTGAAGATTTTTCCGGCGACTTATGCGTGTGGGCGGTGTATTACGGCCCCGAGGGCGGCGAGTCGTGTGACCAGGGTGACGAAGCCTAGCCAGGTTCACACCGGCCACGGTGACTGCCCGTGATGCTATGCGAATGCTGTTCTCGCTGTTAACCAGCGCCGCGCTGATTTACCTCGTGCTGCTGGCGGCAGTGTATTTCAATCAGCACCGGCTGCTGTACCTGCCGAATGTGCCGGCGCGCACCCTTGTCACAACCCCCGCGCGCTACGGTCTGGCCTACGAAAACGTGCGCTTCGAAACCGAAGACGGCGTGTCGCTGCACGGCTGGTTCCTGCCGGTCCAGGGCGCTACCACGACTGTTCTGTTCTTTCACGGCAATGCCGGGAACATATCGCACCGCCTGGATTCACTGGCTATTTTTGCGCGGCTGGGATTGCAGGTCCTGATTTTCGACTATCGTGGCTACGGCGAAAGTTCGGGCAAGCCGTCCGAAACCGGCACTTACCGCGACGCCACGGGGGCGTGGCACTATCTGACCGTAACGAGGGGTATCGCGAGCCAAGACATCGTGCTGTTCGGGCGCTCGTTGGGCGGCGCCGTGGCGATCGAACTTGCCAGCCGCGTCGACGCGGGCGCCCTGATGGTCGAGTCTTCCTTCACCTCGGTGCCGGAGATGGCGGCGACACTCTATCCGTTTCTGCCGGTGCGCTGGCTGGCGCGACTGCATTACCCTTCTCTGCAGCGTATCGGCGATGTGCAATGCCCTGTCCTGGTGCTGCACAGCGAGAACGACGAGATCATTCCATTCAAGCACGGTCAGAGCCTCTACCGGGCTGCTCCGCAGCCAAAGGCATTCTATGTCATGGGCGGCGGGCACAACGACGGCTTTTTTGTCAGCGGGGACGCTTACGTGCAAGCGCTGGACGACTTCCTGAGAACGCATACAGGCAACCGCAACTGAACCGCTCAGTGCTCGTATCGCGCACCGTGACTGTCATCGCCCACGCACTGCGCGCGTCCGTATAATCGCCCGCGTATGACCACGACCGGCACCTACTATGTCGACGACGATCCCGCGCTGTTGCGGCTGGTTGCAGATCTGCGCAAGCAGTCGTGGTTCGCGCTGGACACGGAATTCGAGCGCGAGAAGACGTACTACGCGCGGTTGTGCCTGGTGCAGATTGCCACCCCGGACTGGGTAGCATGCATAGATCCACACGCACTTGACAACTTCGACGCGCTGCGCGAGGTGATGCTGGACACCTCCGTGCTCAAGGTACTGCACGCCTGCAGCCAGGATTGCGAGATCTTCTATCAGCGCTGGGGTGCAGTGCCGGCACCGATTTTCGACACGCAGGTAGCGGCACCGCTGCTCGGCTACACCGACCAGCTCGGCTACGCGGCGCTGGTGGAAAACATGCTCGGCGTGCACCTGCCGAAATCGCACACGCGCACCGATTGGTGCCAGCGGCCGTTGAGCGACGCGCAGTTACGCTACGCAGAAGACGACGTGCGATATCTGGCGGCGCTGTATCCGCAGTTGCGCGACGCGCTGTTGCGACGTGAGCGCCTGCACTGGCTCACGGACGACTTCGCCGAATTGTCCGAGCCTGCAAAATACGCCAACCCGCCGACCGATGCCTGGCGGCGCCTGCGGCGACTGGACCGACTGGCGAACACACAACTTGCCACCGTGCAGGCACTGGCAGAATGGCGGGAGACTACCGCGCAGGCAAGGAATCTGCCACGCGCATGGCTGCTGCGCGACGCTGCGTTACTCGACCTCGCGCGCGCAGCGCCGACCGACACCGCTGAGCTGCGGGCGGTGGAGAACCTTCACCCGCGACTGGTGAGCCGGCATGGCGATACGTTACTTGACCTCATCGCCGACGCGAGCGAACGTCCGCCCCGGGGATTACCGGAAAGTCCATCCGCACCGCTCACAGCCGGCGAATCGGCGGAGCTGGCGAAACTCAGGGAGCAGGTGCAGGAACAGGCTTCGCACCTCGAAATAGACCCTGACCTGCTTGCCAGCCGCAAAAAACTGGTGCGCCTCGTGCGTGGCGAACCTGTGAGTGATGTTTTCAAGGGTTGGCGACTTGCGGCGCTCGCGGGTGCGCTGCGGTAGAGCTTGAACTCGCTAGCCTCTATGTTGCACGCTGCTTGCGTCCCCTCGCGGGGAAGGATTACTCCGGGCGTCCTGCCCTTCGCCCGTTGGGCCCAGCCTGCGGCTGGACAAATCGTTCCCGACGCCCCCTCAACATTGGACTGGGTCGCTTCTCAGGGGAAATGCGGGTAAGTAGATTGGTCGATCGACCGCAGAGTAATAGCCGGACTATTGGTCAAGGCCGATCGTTCCCACACAGATGGGACAACGCCGGATTTTTCCTGACCCGTTCCATGTCTTGAAGGTGCCGGGGGCAAGACTATTTTCAATTGACTGCCTTCGCGCAACATGGGGGCTAGATAATTGCGTTACGGGCAGCGGATCTCCCAGCATCTGTGCGCCGGGCGGCGGGCGAAATCCGGCGGCGTGGTGGGTACCGTCAGGTCGCGTATTACAAAGTGATCCGCCAGCTTTGCATCGAGTTTGAAACGGCGTTTGTTGGTGGCAAATAGCAGTACGCCCTGCGGTGCGAGCAGGCCGCTTACCGCATGCAGAAGCGCCACGTGGTCACGCTGGATGTCCAATGTCGTGCGCATGCTCTTGGAATTCGAGAAACTCGGCGGGTCCAGAAAAATGTAGTCCCAGCGCTGCGTATCACGCGCGGCATCCGCTATCCATGCCAGGCAATCAGCGCGCAGCAGGCTATTCGACTCGCTGGTCAAATCGTTGAGCGCCAGGTTGTCGTCAGCCCAGTTCAGGTACGTCTGACTGAGGTCCACGGAGGTGGTGCTCGATGCACTGCCGGCCGCCGCGCAGACCGTAGCGGCTCCAGTGTAAGCGAACAGATTCAGAAAACTGCGCCCTGCCACGCTGGCGTGGATGCGCCGGCGGGTCAAGCGGTGGTGCAGAAACAGGCCGGTGTCCAGGTAATCATGAAAATTGACATAGAAGCGCAGCCCGTGCTCGTCGACAATATCGAAACGCCGCTCACCCGCGTGGCGCCGATACTGCTCGCTGCCACGCTGGCGGCGTCGCATTTTGTAGTGCAGTTGCGCGTCGGGTAAAGCCAACAGCGCGCCGGTAGTGGACATCACCAGCGCGCGCCGAGCCGCGGCCTGCGCAGCGACCACGGAATCGGGTGCGGCATACTCCTGCACCTGCACTTGAGGAAGTTCGCCACCGAAATAGTCGATTGCAAACGCGTACTCCGGTATGTCCGCATCGTAAAGACGATAACAGTCGATGTTCTCGCGGCGCGCCCAGCGGCGCAGGTGCTTCATGTTCTTGCGCAACCGGTTGCCGAAAGCGTCGTTGTCGTCAACCGCAGCCGCAGGCGTGACGGCTTCGCCGCCACGGCGAGGCATCTCGCCGAAATCGAACAGCACGCAGGGAATAGTGCCGTTGCGCAGTTTGTGCCGCGCCACAGCGGGGATTCTCAGTCGATGCACCAGGTCCGGATTGCCGGTGAACACGGCCGTGCGCCAACCCGGGTAGCGGCGCAGCAGCTGACCGAGTTGCCGATACAGCGCGGGTAATTGATCGGATTCGCCCATGCGCACCCCGTAAGGCGGATTGCTCACCAGTAAACCGGCCGCGAGTTCACCCGCGTCCAACGGCCGATCCAGAGCGCGCTTGTGCAACGTTATCGCGTCTTCCAGCCCCAGCGATTGCGCCGCCTCACGCACCCGGCGCAGGGCCGCGGAATTGATGTCGCAGCCGACAACCGGCGGGGGCACGCGCTGCACGGCGTGGGCTTCATGCAGCAGGCCTTGCCAGATTTCAGGATCGTGACCATGCCAGGTGTGGAACCCGAAGCGTTCGCGGTGCAGCCCGGGTGCCAGGTTGGCGGCCATCATGGCACCCTCCAGCAGCAGCGTACCGGAACCACACATCGGGTCGAGCAAGGCGCCGTCGCGGTCCGCGATCCCCGGCCACCCGAGCAGATCCAGAATGGCAGCCGCAAGGTTTTCCTTGAGCGGCGCGGCCGCGCGGGATTCACGGTACCCACGCCGGTGCAGACCTTCACCCGCCAGATCCAGACTCAAGGTCGCGCGGCTGCGTTGTACGTGCAGGTGCAAACGTACATCGGGGCGCGTTCTGTCTACGGATGGGCGCTTACCACACGCAGCGCGATAAGCATCGGCGACAGCATCCTTTACCCGTTGCGCCGCAAAGCCGGTGTGGGTAAGGCGCGCTTTGTCGAGTGTCGAGCGAACCGCAAACGTCGCTTCCAGCGGGAATACCGCCGGCCAATCGATTTCACGCACGGCGCGGTACAGATCTTGTTCGTCGCGCATATCGAAAACGGAGAGTCGCAGCAGTACTCGGCTCGCCAGACGCGACCACAGACAAATCCGATACGCCTCGGCGAGCGTGGCGCGGCATTGCACGCCCGCCCCCAGAACGCTCGCCCGCGAAACACCCAACGACGATAACTCGCTTTGCAACCGCTCGGCGATACCGGCTGGCGCGCTGACGAACAGTCTCAGCTTCTCTTCGGCGGACGGCATAGGTGGCAGCAAACACACATGTCGCAATAGTACCGCGGCCGCCGGCACAAAAGTCTTAAAATGCGAAGCTTACCGGGTACGGATGGCGCACATGATAGACAGGCAACAAGAACGAGCAGATTCCAGTTGGCAGTTCTGGATCGACCGTGGCGGCACGTTCACCGACGTGGTGGCGCGGCAGCCGGACGGTCGTATCGTCACGCTGAAGCTGCTGTCCGAAAATCCACGCCGCTACCCCGATGCGGCGGTCGAGGGGATCCGTCGGGTACTGCGCGCCGATGACACAGCGGCGTTGCGGGAACGGTCGATCGACGCGGTGAAAATGGGCACCACCGTCGCAACCAACGCGCTGCTGGAACGAACTGGCGAGCCGACGGTGCTGATAATCACGCAGGGATTTGCCGATGCGCTGCGTATCGGTTACCAGCAGCGGCCGGATTTGTTCGCGCTGCAGATAGAGTTACCGGAAATGCTCTACACGCGGGTGATCGAGGCGCACGAACGCATCGACGCGCAGGGTGCGATTCTGCGGGAACTTGACAAAGAACACTTGCTGGCGGAACTGCACGAGGCATATTCGCAGGGCTTGCGCAGCGTTGCGATAGTGTTCATGCATGCCTATCGGCATCCGCAGCACGAGCGTGAAGCCGCCCGTCTGGCCCGCGATATCGGTTTCCGCCAAGTGTCCGTAAGCCATGAAGTCAGTCCGCTGATGAAACTCGTGTCGCGTGGCGACACTACGGTGGTCGACGCCTATCTGTCACCCATCCTGCGTCGCTACGTCGACCAGGTTGCCGGACACCTGGGCGATACACGGCTCATGTTCATGCAATCGAACGGTGGACTCACCGACGCCCACTACTTCCAGGGCAAGGACGCGATTCTGTCGGGTCCCGCCGGCGGCGTCGTGGGTCTGGTGGAAACCGCGCAACACGCGGGCTTCGAAAAGTTGATCGGATTCGACATGGGCGGCACGTCCACGGACGTCAGCCACTTCGACGGCGAATACGAACGCGCGTTCGAAACGCTGGTCGCGGGCGTGCGGTTGCGCGCACCGATGATGCTGATTCACACGGTCGCCGCGGGCGGTGGATCGATACTGCACTTCGACGGCAGTCGGTTTCGAGTTGGGCCGGATTCGGCGGGCGCCAATCCCGGGCCCGCCTGTTACCGCAATGGTGGACCACTTACCGTGACCGACTGCAACGTCATGCTGGGTAAGCTGAACGCACGCTTTTTCCCACATGTATTTGGCGCCAACGCCGATCAACCGCTAGACGAGGAAACAGTCGCAATCCAGTTCGACGAATTGTCCCGGCGCATCTCGAAGGCAACCGGTCGTTCGCGCACCCGCGAGGAAATCGCGGCAGGATTTCTCAGCATCGCAATCGAAAACATGGCCAACGCGATCAAGAAGATCTCCGTGCAGCGCGGCTACGACGTCACCGAATACACACTATGCTCATTCGGCGGCGCCGGCGGTCAACACGCCTGCCTGGTGGCCGATGCGCTAAATATCAAACGCGTGTTCATACACAAACACGCGGGGGTGTTGTCTGCGTTCGGTATGGGCCTTGCGGACCTGCGGGTGCTGCGTGAGAAAGCCGTAGAGGACACGCTCAGCGAGCAACTGATGGCGTACCTGGAAGACGTGTATGCCGAAATGGAGCGCGACGGTATCGCGCAGATGCAGGCACAGATCGTTCCCGGTCAGAACATTCGCGTGCAACGCAAATTGCGATTGCGCTACGCGGGTTCGGACACTGCATTGCTGGTCGATTACGCGTTACGCGAACGCATCGTCGGCGCGTTCGAGAACGTGCATCGCCAGCACTACGGTTTTGTCGCCGACAAGCCGATTGTCGTCGAAGCCCTGCAGGTGGAAGTGATCGGCGTGCAGCCACGGGTGCACGAATCACTAGCGGTTTTGCAATACGAGAGTGCCGCACCGTTTGCCAGCTCACACGCGATCATGGCCGGCGAACAACGCGAGGTCGGCGTCTATCGCCGCGACGATCTGCCGCCCGGCGGCAACGTGCAGGGACCCGCCGTAATCATCGAAGACAACAGCACCATCGTTGTCGAACCGGGCTGGCGCGCCACCTATACACACAATCGAGATCTGGTACTGGAACGCACCATTGCCTTGCCGCAACGCGTGGCCATAGGCACCGACGTCGATCCCGTGATGCTGGAGATCTTCAACAACCTTTTCATGAATATCGCCGAACAGATGGGCACGGTGCTGGAAAAAACGGCGGTGTCGGTGAATATCAAAGAACGGCTGGATTTTTCCTGCGCAATCTTCGACGAGGACGGTGAATTGATCGCCAACGCACCGCATATGCCGGTGCATCTCGGCTCGATGAGCGAAAGCATCAAGACGGTGATCCTGGACAACGCGGGCGACATCAACCCAGGCGATGTGTTCATGTTGAACGCGCCCTACAACGGCGGCACGCATCTACCCGACGTGACGGTAGTCAAACCAGTGTTCGAGGGTCGGAAAATTCTATTCTATGTGGCCTCACGCGGCCACCACGCCGACATAGGCGGCATCACGCCAGGTTCGATGCCCCCGGACAGTACCAGCGTCGAACAGGAGGGCGTGCTGTTCGACAACATGAAGATCGTCGATCGCGGCGAGTTCCTCGAAGCGCAGATCATGCAGCGCTTGAGCGACGGCGCTTACCCCGCGCGCAATCCGCGCCAGAACATTGCCGATTTCCAGGCGCAGATCGCGGCCTGCGAAAAAGGCGTGCAGGAACTCCTGCATATGGTCGGGTACTTCGGTCTGGCTGTCGTGCACGCCTATATGCAATACGTGAAAGACAATGCGGAAGAATCGGTGCGACGCGTGCTGGATGCACTGCAGGACGGCAGCTTCGAATATGCGATGGACGACGGCAGCCGCATTTGCGTGAGCATCTCGGTGGACAAACCGGCGCGTACTGCAAAAATCGACTTCAGCGGCACCAGCCCGCAGCAGCCTGGCAACTACAACGCGCCGGTTGCGGTCAGTACAGCCGCAGTCCTGTACGTATTCCGCTGCATGGTTGCAGCCGACATACCGCTGAACGCGGGCTGCCTGAAACCCATAGAGATCGTGATCCCCGAAAGCTCGATGCTGAATCCGCGGTACCCGGCCGCCGTCGTCGCCGGCAACGTCGAAACCTCGCAGTACGTCGTAGACACGCTGCTCGGCGCGATGGGCGTGGCTGGCGCGTCGCAAGGTACGATGAACAACTTCACGTTCGGCAACGACGAATACCAATACTACGAGACGATCTGCGGCGGATCGGGCGCGACGGAACAACACGACGGCACCGACGCCGTGCATACGCACATGACGAATTCCCGTTTGACCGATCCCGAAATTCTCGAGTGGCGCTTCCCGGTACTGCTCGAGCGATTCGCGATACGCGACGGCTCCGGCGGTGTCGGTCGGCACCGGGGCGGTAACGGCACTATCCGACGCGTGCGCTTTCTGCAAACGATGACGGCGAGCATTCTCGCCGGCCACCGCAAGGTTCCACCCTACGGAATGCTGGGTGGTGAACCCGGGGCCGTCGGCCGCAACTGGGTAGAACGCGAGGATGGCACAGTCGTCGAACTCGCCGCACAGGGCAAAGCCGAATTGCACCCTGGCGACGTATTCGTCGTGCACACACCAGGCGGCGGCGGTTTCGGCTCTCCTGAATGAAGTTGCGTAAATCGCGTTCGTGAAGCAGCCTACGCGCCTACCGAAGCGCCCGACATATTGCCGGGCAACAGGTACTGGCAGGCTTCATCCAGATATGAATGCGCCTCCATGCGTACCTTGAGCAACGTGTCTTCGGAAACATGGGTGACGCCTAACGCATCGGGGGAGAACGGTAGCGTAAGCAGATCGACGTCCTGCAGCGAATCTATTTCGGTCGTCAACAGCGCGGCGATGTGCACGATAGACGCATCGAGCAGATGTTCGTCCGCGGCCGCCGGCTCCATATGCCAGCGCACCGAACCCTGCATGGCCGGCGGCATGTCCCAGATTCGCAGCAACTCTCCACCGACCTGCGTGTAATCGTAGCCGATCAGCTCCTGCTCGACATGGGTGATCAACCGCGCTTCCGCCTGCGCCACCTCCAGAGCCTGTCGCGCGAGATCGGGAATTTTCTGATACATGATCAGGTGCCCGAGATCACGCATCAAGCCGTGCACGAACAAACGTTCACTGTCCAGCACGTTACACAACTTCGCCACGATGCGACTGACCAGTGCGGTGTAGACACTTTCGCGCCAGAACCGCGAGACGTCCATCGTTTCGATGTCCACGCCCGAGAATGCACGCGCAACGCTGGTGGCCAGTACCACGTCGTGTATCTGCTGCCGGCCCAGCAAAGTCACCGCGCGCGTAATCGTCTCGACCTTGGCGCGAAATCCGTAGAAAGAACTGTTTGCCAGACGCAGGACCCGTGCCGTCAGACCGGGGTCCACCATCAACACCTCGCCCAGTTCTCCGGCCGACGAGTCCGGGTCGTTCAACACCACGCGTGTGCGCAAATAGATATCCGGCAGCGAAATAAGTTTTACCGAATCGGCTAACAAAGCTTCATAACCGGACATGTGGGTCCCCTTGAACGCGAGCGGGTGTTTCCGTGTGACGGCAAGCAACCCCGCTTCTTTAGCGCGGGAGGGCTGTGAAATAGCCGGAAATGTTTGAAATTCAACACGCACCGCGGTGCTTGACCAACTATATAGATCCTATTTATCAATAAGTTATACGGACCGCCATGAGTGGCACATATTCTGCTCAATAGCACGCAAACAATGATCGGGTGGGAGGACGGCGGGTTTTGCCTGGAGCCAGCAGTTGTTTGATGAGACGCTTAAAGCACCGGCGGCGGTGCACCACGGTTCGCAGACTGACGACAGTTACTGTCGACAGCGCACGGAGTTGCTCTATCGCAATGGCCACTTCGCCAATCTAAGCGGCCTGCTGGTCGCCGGCATCTCGGCAGTAGTGCTGTGGCCGATCGTCGACCCTGGCAAACTTATCGTCTGGCTGGGGCTTTACGGTCTGCTGTTCGTGGCGCGCGGCTTACTCGTTCACAGTTTCAAGCGCGCCCAGGCGCCCCTCGATAACGCACGAATCTGGTTGCACGCGCTGGTATTCAGCATCGCCTGCAGTGGCGCGTTGTGGGGTGCGCTGGGATTCTTTTTCCGTTTCGACTGGAACACCGCCCACCAGATTTTCCTGCTGGCGGTGCTTGCTGGACTGGCTGCGGGAGCCATAGCCACCTACGGTGCCACGATGCGCAGCTATTACGCGTTCGTGCTGCCGATGTTGGTGCCCAACGCCGCCTATCTGCTGTTCTCCCAGGAGCGTGCCCAGGTAATCATGGGAGCGATCGTGATGCTGTACTGCCTGTTGGTGGGTTACGTGGCGCGCATCGCTGGAGGCAGTTTGCGGCGGCTTACTCTGCTGCGCAACGAAAATGCGGACCTGCTGCAGGAACTCACCAGCACCAACGCCGCCCTGCGTGCGCAGGCCGGGGAGCGCACTCTGGCGCTGCAGGAAATCGGCGGCAACGAACGCAATTTCCGCGATCTTGTAGAAGGCTCCACACAGGGCATTCTGATACACCGTGACTGGCACCCATTGTTCGCCAACAAGGCTTTTGCGGACCTGCTGGGTTTCAATTCCCCACAGGAAGTGCTGTCGCTGGATTCCCTGCAACATCTCTTCGCCTCGTACGAGTTGAAACGTGTGCATACGCACGAAAGGCGCGCGATCAGCGACGATTTGCTGGTCAAGTACGAAGCCGAGGCAGTGCGCAACGACGGCACACGCGTGATCCTGCAATGTATTGTGCGTTCGGTGTTGTGGGGTGGAGATCCTGCGATCCAGATATCGCTGGCGGACATTTCCGATCTGGTGCGCACCACCAAGGCGCTGCAGGCCGTAGAAGAAACGTACCAGCAGATTTTCTCAACCATTACCGACGCTGCGCTGTTGTTCGATGCCGAAAGTGGAACCCTGGTAAACGCCAACCGTGCGGCGCTGTCGCTGTACGGCTATGGCTGGGACGAAGTACTGAACCTGAACGTTCTCGATCTGACAGCCAATGGAGACACGCTGAAGCGTGCCATTGAGCGCGCGAAGTTGATCAAGCCGGCGGGCACGTTTTCCGACGAGCATCAACACAAGCTGGGACACACGTTCCCGGTCGAAATCTCCATGTCGAACATCGAAGCGCACGAAGGCAATACGATATGCGCGATCGTGCGGGATGTCACCGACCGCCAGCAGGCCGAAGACGCAGTACGAGAAAGCGAGGAGCGCTTTCGTGTGTTCGCCGAAACTGCCGCCGACTTCTTCTGGGAAACCAACGCGGAGCAACGGTACACATATGTCTCGGAACGGTATTCGGAAATCAGCGGACTGACTCCCGAACAGTTGCTGGGCATCGTACGTGACCCGTTGACGACAGGAAGTGTCGCCGAAACCCGCCGCTGGCAGGCGCACCAACAGAAACTCGCGAACTACGAATCGTTTCGCGACCTGGAAGTGAGTTGCGTGCGTCCCGAAGACGGCGGCATTCTGATTCTGCGCAATAGCGCGACGCCAATGTTCGACAGCGATGGCGCATTCAAGGGTTACCGGGGGGTGGTGAGAAACGTAACCGAAGCTTACAACCTGTCGCGCCAGCTCAGCTACCAGGCCAGCCACGACGCGCTAACCGGGCTGGTCAACCGCGCCGAGTTCGAAAGGCGTTTACAGGAATCGCTCGAGCATCTGCGGGTGACGCCTTCCAGCCATGCGCTTTGTTACCTCGACCTGGATCAGTTCAAGCTGATTAACGATACCTGTGGACATGCCGCCGGCGACGAGCTGCTGCGGCAGATTTCGGCGGTGCTGCAGCAGAAAGTCAGGCGTTCGGACACGCTCGCGCGGCTTGGCGGCGACGAATTTGCGATCCTCATGGAGAACTGCACGATCGGTAAAGCCACCGAGGTGGCGGACAGCGTGCGCCACGCCATCGAGGAATTTCAGTTTCTATGGGACGGCAAGATATTCACGGTCGGTGTCAGTATAGGTGTGGTGCCGATTCGCAACGACGGCGAACGGTTTGAAGACTTATTGCGGGCTGCCGACAGCGCCTGTTACGCGGCCAAGGACAATGGGCGCAATCGCGTGCATATCTATCATGCAGCGGACGAGGAACTGGCACGACGCGAAGGCGAAATGCAGTGGGTGGCGCGCATTAATCAGGCCTTCGAGGAAGAACTTTTCGAACTTCGCTACCAGCGCATCGCCCCGGCCGGCAGACAAGAGCATGGCGCTCACTACGAACTGCTGTTGCGAATGCGCGACGAGGAGGGCCAACCGATACCGCCTGGAGCCTACCTGCCGGCAGCCGAACGATACAACCTCATAGGACGCCTGGACCGCTGGGTCATCGACACGGCCATCGGCTGGCTGGAACAACACCCCGAGCATCTCGCCGATCTGCATCTTTGCTCGATAAATCTTTCCGGCCTGACGCTGGGCAACGAAGAATTCCTCACCTACCTGATCGAGAGGTTGCGCAATACACCGGTACCGGGCTCCAGGTTGTGCTTCGAAATCACCGAGACCGCGGCCATTCAGAATCTCGCCAACGCTACACGTTTCATTGGCGAACTGCGCAAGCGCGGCTGCCGCTTTGCGCTGGACGACTTCGGCAGCGGATTGTCGTCCTTCGCCTACCTGAAAAACCTGCCAGTCGACTATCTGAAGATCGACGGCGTGTTCGTGCGCGACATCATCGAAGACCCCATCGACTATGCGATGGTCAAATCCATCAATGAAATCGGCAAGGTCATGGGTAAAAAAACCATCGCCGAATTCGTTGAAAGCGGCGAGATAGTGCGCAAGCTGGAACAGATCGGCGTCGACTATCTGCAGGGCCAATACATCGGCGAACCACGCCCGTTGAGCGAGTTCAGCTGAGTGCCGTAGCCGCGGTATTTGATCGACCTTTACAGCACCGTCCAGCCATCCGATCATCGACGAGACCCATTACAGCGGCTCGGGAGAACTTGCCGCTGCGATTGCGGACAAATTGCTGGCTGCAGGCAACGACCTTGGGAATCTCGCAGCGACCGATCTCGGCACCGTCGATGAATTTCATATTCGTGGTCGCAAGACAACGGATTGGACGGCTTCTCGCATGCCGAGGTGATCTATCATTTTCACAAAACAGATCCGGCGACCATCGTGACCGCGGCCCGGCATCCACGGAACAACCAGGATTGGCCGCTCACCGGCGTATTTGCACAGCGCGGTCATTTCCGCCCGAACCTGCTCGGCATCACCACCTGCCATGTCCTCGCTGTCGACGGGACTACCGTGCACGTGAGAGGGCTGGACGCTATTGACGGCACACCCGTCCTCGACATCAAGCCATACATGACCGGATTCGCCCCGCGGGGCAAAATCCGGGAGCCGGACTGGGCGCGCGAACTGATGGCCGGCTACTGGTACAAAACGGACGAAGGTTCTTGATTTCGCTCCTGTTACGTTGAGCCCGACGCTACACACTCAGCCACGAAACAGTGAAACTTCACGGTGCTTGGACGCAGTTACCGGGCTGACGGGTCCGTCGAGACCAACTACAGCCGGCGGAAGGCGACGATTTATCTCAAGCGACGCGCAAACTGACCGACGGACCAGCGGATGCGACCGGCTCCGGCACCATATCCCGGTACTCGTCGAAGTTGGTCTGAAACGCCTGGGCCAGTTCGCTGGCCTTGGCGTCGTAGGCGTCTTTGTCACTCCAGGTCGCACGGCTGTCCAGGATCTCAGCCGGCACGCCGGGGCACGTTTTCGGCACGGATACCCGAAACACTGGATGCTCCTGGTACTCGATGCCGTCCAGATCACCGCGCAGCGCCGCGTTCAACATGGCCCGCGTGTGATGGATGTCCATGCGCTTGCCAACGCCATAAGACCCACCCCACCAGCCGGTGTTGATCAGCCAGCAGCTGGTGTTGTGCTGAGCGATTTTCTCGCCCAGCAATTTGGCGTAGACGCTGGGGTGCAACGCCATGAACGGCGCACCGAAGCAGGTGCTGAAGGTAGTCTGCGGCTCGGTGACTCCGCGCTCCGTGCCCGCCACTTTTGCCGTGTACCCGGAGATAAAGTGATACATGGCCTGATCCGGGCTGAGCCTGGAGATCGGGGGCAACACGCCGAACGCGTCGCACGTGAGCATCACCACGTTCTTCGGGTGCCCGGCGACGCCTGGCACCACGGCGTTGGGAATATGCGTGATCGGGTAGGCCGCGCGGGTATTCTCGGTCAGCGTGCCGTTGTCGAGATCGATCTCGCGCGATTGCGGATCCATCACCACGTTTTCCAGGATCGTTCCGTAGCGGTGGGTGCACTCGTAGATCAGCGGCTCCTGCTCCTTGGAAAGATTGATCACCTTCGCGTAACAGCCGCCTTCGAAATTGAAAATACCGTTGCTGCCCCAGCCGTGCTCGTCATCGCCGATCAAACCGCGGGCAGGATCGGCGGACAACGTGGTCTTGCCCGTGCCGGACAGGCCGAAGAATACGGCACTGTCGCCATGCTCGCCGATATTGGCCGAAGCATGCATCGACAGCATACCGCGTTGCGGCAGCAGGTAGTTCATCAGGAAGAACACCGATTTCTTGATTTCGCCGGCATAGCGGCTGCCGCCGATGATCACGGTGCGCTGGCCGAAATTGGGCACAATGAAGGTGCCGGAATTGGTGCCGTCACGAGCCGGGTCGGCCTCGAATTCGGGCGAGTGGATAATCAGAAATTCGGGTTGCGTCGCCGATACTTTGCGCCCCACGTCGTCCGGCCGGATAAACATGGTGCGCGCAAACAAAGCGTGCCAGGCGCTGTTGGTCACCACCCGCACCACGATCTCGCTGTCCGCGTCGGCGCCGGCGATGCAGTCCTGTACGAAGACTTCCTTGCCGCGCAGGTGTTCACACAGGCGATGCTTCAACGCGTCGAACTGATCCTCGGGAAACGGTTTATTTACCTTTCCCCACCAAATATTGTCAGTGCTAGACGATTCTTCGACGGTGAATTTGTCGTTCGGTGAACGGCCGGTGTGCTGTCCGGTATTTGCTACCAGCGGGCCATTTTTCGCGAGTTCGACCTCGCCGCGCCGCAGAGAAGCCTCATAGAGTGCCTCCGTGCGTAGATTCCAGTTGATTTTGCCTAGCCCACCCAGCCCGGCTGCTTCCAATACCTGTTCCAGAGTTTGCGCCATGCGGCTCCCTACCCAGTTGCTTGTCGATCAAGTCCAGCGGCAGCGCCGCGGCGGCGATTAAAGCCTGTTCCAGCGAGGCTACAGCAATTTCCGGGCCTCTAGCAATACCACTCTCCGGTGCGCCCGGCCTGCGTTACAGCAAAGGCATTCCAGGCCAGGTTCCTCTGTTTGTGCACGGCTGCTAAAATCGCCGCAAATCAACCCGAGGACCAGCGCATGCTCGAAAGCACGCCCAGCGAAGACCAGACACCTGTATTCAACGCGGTAATGACCGACGAGATCACCATTACGCCGCAGGCGCATGAGCAGATCAAGTCACTGGTGGACGACGAGGAAGATATCGAAGGGGTGCGCATCTATGTCGCGGGCGGCGGCTGCGGTGGCATGACCTACAGCATGACATTTGCCACCGAGCAATACGCCCATGATTGCGTGCTGGAGCAGGATGGCCTGAAAGTGTTCGTCGACGCAGTCGCATTGCAGTACCTGGAAGGCGTCGAAATCGACTACCAGAGCAATGACACGGGTGCGAGTTTCGTGTTCAAGAACGTGTTCCAGGCTGTCGGTGGCGCCGGCATGTGCGCCGGTTGCGGTGCCGCGGGCAGCGGCGGTTACTAGTGCCCCGGAGATAGCAAAACACCAGCGCGCGGACTATCGCCGTGCGGCCGCCGTTATGACCGCACCACGCGTCCTGCTCATTACGCCACGCTACAGCTACCGTATCGCCGCATACCTGCAGGCGGCGAAAACGCTGGGAATGCAGGTGATTGTGGCGTCCGATGGCCCACATTCCCTCATTGGCGCGCTGCAGAAAGGTATTCACCTCGATCTGCAGAATCCGCAAGCGGCGTGCGAACAGCTTGTTTCGCATGCACCGGCGCCGCACGGCATAATCGCCACGGACGACAACGTCGTTGAACTGGCTGCCTGCGTGGCGCAAGGCCTCGGTTTGCCCGGCAACCCACCCTCGGCGGGGCGTTTCGCGCGCCGCAAGGATCACGCGCGAGCCCGACTGCAGGCCCGTGGCGTTCCGGTGCCGGCACACCAGACCATGGCTCTCACCGACATCGCAGCTGGTGCGTTTCCGGACATAACGTTTCCACTGGTGGTGAAGCCGCTGGCGATGTCCGCCAGCCGCGGCGTCATCCGTGTCGATGACCACGACGCGCTGCGTCTCGCCGGCCAGCGCATTGCCCGTATCGTCGCGACATCGGCACATGTGGACGAGCGCGAGCGCGTTCTGCTCGAAGAATACCTGCCCGGCACAGAAATCGCCGTCGAAGGCCTCCTGCACCGCGGTCGCTTACACATAGTCGCCGTGTTCGACAAACCCGAGCCGCTCACCGGACCTTTTTTTGAGGAAAGCTACTACGTAACCCCGTCGGCGCTGACGGCAACCACGCTGCGCGACGTCACGGAGGTGGTGCAGGCCACTTGCGATGCATACGGCTTGCGGCACGGGCCGATTCACGCGGAGTTACGGATAAACGCTGAAGGTGTCTGGGTTCTGGAAACCGCCGCGCGTACGATCGGCGGGCAATGCGCCATGTTGGTGGAATTCGCCACCGGACAAAGCCTGGAAGAACTGGTGCTGCGCAACGCTCTGGATGAACCGCCGCCGGTGTCCCGACTGCACAACGCGGCCGGGGTGTTGATGATTCCGATTCCCAGACCGGGGGTACTGCGCCGTATCGAGGGCGTACTCGACGCGCAGCGGGTGCCAGGCGTGGAGAAACTGGAGTTGTGGGTACGCGAGGGGCACGAACTGGTGCCGCTGCCGGAGGGCGCCAGTTACCTGGGTTTCATTTTTGCGACAGGCGATGACGCTCGGCAGGTGCAGCAGTCACTGCGGCACGCGCATGCCTGCCTGAACATCGTCACAGCGCCGAAGTGGGACATCGTGGCAGCCTGAATCGCTACTTTTTCGCCCCGCCGGCGTGGAACCCGGCCGGCAAATCTCCGTAGTCGCCCTCTTTGAAGAAAAACCCCAGCATGTGTTTTTCGATCAGCTCGATGCTGCGGGGATCGGCGGTGCTGAGGCCATTCTCGTTGATAATCGCCGTCAGGCGCTCCAGCCACTGAGTCCAGCCGGCTTTCGAGACGTTGGCGTAGATGCGTTCGCCCAGCGCGCCAGGATACGGCAGAGCGTCCAGACCTTCGGACTCTTCGTTCAACACCACACACTGAATGACGCGCGCCATTGTCGCCTCCCGATAGAAACGGAGATTATACCGCTATGAGCGTGCCTGGAACGCTTCAATAGGCGGCCAGTTGCTGCTCGGTCGGTTCGGCGCAGCAGTACCACTGCTCGGAAAGATGCGGGATGACCCGCCCGAAAACCCGTGCCGGCAGCTGTGGCGGGATCTGCCCGCAAGCGCGGTGCGCGGCGTGCCAGATTTCGGCGAACAGCTCCTGGCGCGAGCAGCCGCCGGCTTCACCCTCGGCTACCAGCGCCTGCACGCTTTCCTGCAGCTGATCGACAGCGCCATCGGGGTGCTGCCATGGATAACCCAGCACGTGCGGATCAAAAGCCTGCAAATGCGGACGCATTTCGGTCTCGCGCAACAGGTACGAGCCTTCCGGCACCAGCAGGCGGATTGCCAGCTGTATCGGGGGCACGGCATTCACCAATTGCAACTCGGCAAGTTTACACAGCAAACCAAGGTAGCCCTCCAGGGTCGTCCACGGCGTGAATGCAACGAAGGTGGGTGCGAGCGCGATACCGTGCTGCTCCATCAGCGTCACCGCACGTGCAAAATCCGTCACCGTGTGCTGCTTGCGGAATATCTGCAGAATCCTCTCGTCCGTGGACTCGACGGCCGAGGTTACGAACAGGCAACCGGTCTCACTCAACAGCGGTAACAGATCGGCATGTTTGAGCAGGTGTTCGACCTTGATCGTGCAGTCGTAGGTGACACCGGGGAATTGCTCGTGTAATGCCGACACGATGCGCCGCGCATGCGTCGGGCCATTGAGGAAATCGGGGTCGCCAAACGACACATGTTGCGCCCCTTGTACCACTTGCTGACTGATGTCCTGCAGTACTATGTCGCGAGGCAGCGCGCGAAATCGTCCCTGATATACCGGCACCACTGGGCAATGGCTGCACAGGTGTTTGCAGCCGCGCGTAGTCTCCGCGAACGCGACAATTTTTTCGCCGCCATCCGGTAGCAGCAGCCGGGCATAGTGCGTTAGGTCCGGCAGTCCGTCTCTCTGCGGCGGCAAGCACGTGAATTTACCGTGCGCGATCACCGGTTCACTCTGCTCAGGCTCGCCGGCCGCCACTCTGCGTACCATCGACAGCAGCGCCGGTTCGAACTCACCGCCCAACACCGTGGCGACACCAAGCTCGCGCAACAACGTCTCGTTCATGGGCGCATACAGTCCGTAGACACACAAGTGAGCACGCGGGGCGGCCGCGCGAATTCGCGGCATCGCCTCGACGGCAATGCGTGTCGCCGTGTGCATCGCCACATATATAGCCACCACATCGGCCTGTGCCAGTGGTGCATCGGCCAAACGCTGCACGGCAAGGTCCACGCAACTCACGTTGTGTCCTTCAGCCGAGAGCAGAGCGGCGGGTTCGGCCAGACCGAAGGGCTGGCGGCCGATTTCATACGGACTGATCAACACCACATTCATGGTGCTGGCATCAGTTTGTGAATTTCCCCGGAACTGTAATCCAGCACGTAGATTTCGCCGACCTGATCCTCGGCGAAAGACGCGATGTTCAAGTTCGTATCCATTAGCAGCACGGGCTCGGCATTGTCGGCGCCGGTTTCCAGCGCCCAGATGCGGCCGGAACCGTAGTCCCCGTAAAGGTAGTAACCTTGCAACGCGGCGATGGCGCTACCCCGATACACGTAACCGCCGGTAACCGAATAACCCTCGGAGCGACCGTATTCGGCGCGCGGATCGACGAACCCGGCGGTTTCACAATTGTTCGCGGGACGGTGACAGTGTGCGCCTTCGCGAACCCGCCAGCCGTAGTTTTCGCCGCGCCGTACCAGGTTCACTTCTTCCCAGTTACCCTGCCCGACATCGCCGAGCCACAGGTCGCCGGTGACGCGGTCGAAACTCCAGCGCCATGGGTTACGCAGCCCCCATGCGTAAATCTCCGGGCAGCCGGCGTCTGCACATCCGGAACTCGCCGCGAACGGATTGTCGCCGGGGATCCCGTAGTCAGCGCCCATGGGAACGTTGTTCACATCAATGCGCAACATCGCACCCAGCCGCGTGTTCGTATTCTGTCCATGCTCGTGCGGGTCACCACCTGAACCGCCGTCGCCCAGGCCGATATACAGATAACCATCCGGCCCGAACGCTATCTGCCCGCCGTTGTGATTTCCGTAGGGCTGGTTGACGATTATCACCGGCTGCTCGGAATTGCTGTCGATGCTGCCGCCGACGACTATATAGCGGGACACGTAAGAAACGGGGCCGGAGCGAGTGTAGGACAGGTACACTGTCGAGTTGCCGGCATAGTCGGGGTGGAACGCCATGCCGAGCAGACCCGCTTCGTTTGGACCGGCGTCGACCAAGTCGTTGTCGTCGGTAAAAAAGTCGCCCGTGGTGTCCGCCGCCGGATCATTGTCGAACGCGCGCACCCGGCCATCTTTCTCCACCACGTAGAAACGCGTCGGGTCACCGGGCGCTTGCAGCATCGCCACCGGCAGCGTGAAAGTGAGGTTTGCAAACGCCCGCTGCAACTCGACGGCGAAATCGCCGCCGGACGGCGTCGAACCAGAACTGCCGTTGCTGCTGCAGGCGCACAACAGGCAACCCGTAAGAATCAGTATGGCGCGCCACGTGTACCAGTTGAACATTGCGGGACTATAAACTAAACAATCCAGTTTGAGTTATCCATCCGGAGCTGGCGACTGAGCCTGCTCGTCGGCACCGGTCAGGGGCATGCCTTGAGACTCTCGATCCAGTCCTCGATCAACCCGACGCCGAGCGGATCGGCGATATTGCTGGCGAGCGGCGGCATGGCGACCGCATCGCGGCGACTCATGCGCGCCAGCATCTCCGAGCGCTGCGGCTCACCCGGCGCAAGACGTCGCGCATTCGCGATACCGACATCACCACGCGTCGGCGCAACATCACACAAGTTCGTCTCTGCGAACGCGGTGTCGTAACGGAAATCGATGTTGACCGGCACCGGACCGTTCGGCCGATGACATTGGGCACAGTTTACGTGCAGATAAGCCCGCGCGCGATCTGTCACATCGTTGTCCGTGTCGTCGGGATCCGGGAGGCGGGCGTGATCATCCGGCAGGCCGCCGAGCGGCCCATCGAACAGGCCGATGGCGTCCAGCGTGGTGAGTTGATAAGCGCGCCTGCCCGTGCCCGGGTAGACGACGTCGCGATTCATTTGCGCGGTTTCCGACCCCAGGCTGCGCCCGGCGGACTGCGTGTGGCAGCGCAGACAATCGCTGCCGCTGGGGAAGTACCACTGTTGATCGTCGATGGTTTTGGACTTGCCCCCGATAACCAGCGTGGCATCGGTACCGGCATCGTTCCATTCGTAGGTGTAACCAGCCCATTCGCCGCCTTCGTGATGCTTGAGCAAGCGCGTCTCGATCAGCGTGCCGCCCAGGCGGAAGTGCTTCATGAGCACACTGCCCTCGGGGAACGACCAGTCGCCGTCGTCCCCCACCGCGATGGTCTGACCATCCGGCAGCGCCATCCAGCGCTGCTTGAGTGCGTTGTCCGACCAGAACGCAACGTTGATGTCGAAAGGAATCATACCCACGGTCGGTTGTGAAGGATTACCGGGTTCGACGCAACCGGTGGCCGACAACAGCCGTGCCGGTGGGTTGCTGGTCCCGGTGCCACTGCTTTGGACGATTTGATGAATTCGGCCGTTGCCACCACGGTCAAGGACGTACAACTCCCCGTCGTTTCCTTCGCCGAAGCTGGAAATACTCAAGCTCGTGTTGTTCGCCAGCTCCAGCTGATCGATGGGCAATGCGTTGCCCTGGTTGTCATATTGGATAGCCCAGATGCGGCCCGAGTCATGATCCCCGAAAAGGAAGCGTCCTTGTAGTTCGGGAATCGCGGCGCCTCGGTAGACATAACCGCCGGTTACGGTAATACCCAGCGATCGCCCGTATTCGGTCACTGGGTCGATCAATCCAGCGAAACCGCAGACATGAGGAGATGGACAATAGTTTCGGGTACCCTCTCGCTCCGGCCAGCCATAATTGCCAGCCCGCTCTATTCGGTCCACTTCCTCCAGCTGACCTTGACCTACGTCGCCGAGCCATAGATCCCCGGTCTGACGATCAAAGCTCCAGCGCCACGGATTGCGCAAACCCCACGCGTAGATCTCCCGGCAGCCAGCATCGCCACAACCGGAGCTTGCCGCGAACGGGTTATCGGGCGGAATGCCGTAGCTGGCACCAATAGGAACGTTGTCTACATCCAGCCGCAACATCGAGCCGAGTAACGTGTCCGTGTTCTGCGCGTTCAGGTACTGATCGTCACCGCCCCCTCCGTCGCCGAATCCAATGTAGAGGTAGCCGTCCGGACCGAACGCGATTCCGCCGCCGTTGTGATTGCTCGCCGGCTGATCCAGCACCAGCAGATCCTCTCGGGAGGTGTTGGGCAGCGTACTGTCGTCCGGGTTCGCTGCAGTGAAACGCGAGATATAGGATTGCAGGCCCTGATCGGGGTTATCGGCCGGATCATCAAACGTATACGAAAGAAACACCTCGCCGTTGGTCCGAAAGTCAGGATGGAACGCCAGGCCCAGCAACCCGCCCTCTCCACCACCAATAGTGACGGAAACGCCGATGTATTCGGTATGGTTGGCAACGTTTTGCACATTATCGAAGACTCTGACGCTGCCGCCCTGCTCGAGTACAAACCACCGACTGTCATCGCCCGGTACCTGGTAGAGCCCGACAGCATTGTTGAAGGTGAGATTAGGAAAAGCGACTGGCAATGGCGATTCTATGACGGCGATACTGGTCGGAGCAGGCCCCGCCAGGCAAGTGGCGTTGGCCGGGCGGGCATCCAGCCCGACGAGTTCGATGTTCGCATCGCCGTCACCGCCGGATCCCCCGCAACCGCTCAGCAGTGCAGCAAACGACAGGGCGGCCAGACGCCAGGCTCGGTAATCGGGCACCGGGAGTACCCCTTTCCAGCAGTTAACTGAGTGCCCACGCTAACATCGTGGAACCACAGGCGACCACCTGAAGATTCACATTTTCACGATTGAATAACGCATACCCGCACCGCGCGCAGCGCACGGCATCGGGGTCAGGTGTTGGCCTTTTCGCGGCAGCGCCGCAACGCGGTGGCCATTTGCGACGCGTTCGAATAGCGGCGTTCGACGTTCTTCTGCAACGCCCGATTGATGATGGCGCGCGCGCAATTGGGCAGATCGCCGCGCAGTTTGCAGGGATCCGGATGTGACTCGTTGGCAATTCTGTACATCAGACTCGAGAGCGAATCGGCAACAAAGGGCAACTGCCCGGTGAGCAGCTGAAACAGCGTCACGCCCAGCGAAAATATGTCTGAGCGCCCGTCGATGCGCACGCCTTCCAGTTGCTCGGGCGACATATAAGACGGGCTGCCCAGTATCGTACCCGTCTTGGTGCGGCTGGCGTCGGTAAGACAGGCAACACCGAAGTCGGTTACGGTGGCCTTCCTTGAATCGCCCTCGTACATGATGTTGCCGGGCTTGACATCGCGGTGCACGACGTTGTTCTCGTGCGCGTAGTGCAACGCTTCGGCAACCTGGCCGCAGATATCCAGCACACTGGTCACCGGCAGCAGCTCATCCGGTTCGGCAAAACGCGACATTGGATCGCCCTCGATATAGTCCATGGCGATATAGGACAGGTCGTGCTCCTCACCGACGTCGTAAATGGTGACGATATGGGGGTGATTCAAACGCCCGGCGGTTTCCGCCTCGCGGAAAAAGCGGCGCTTGACCTCGTCGAGGTTTTCCGCGTCGAACTCCTGGTCCAGTGCCATGGTTTTGATCGCCACGGTGCGGCCGATCTTGGGATCGCGACCCAGATAGACCATACCCATCGCGCCGCGCCCCAGTTCCTTCTCCACCTCATAGCGTCCCAGCACCGGGTTCTGCACCCCGGCACCGGTAATGATTAACGTATCGCCGCCGCTGTTGCGGGGATTCATGCCCAGCATCAGGCGGCCGTCCAGATCGCGATTTTCCCGCTCGCGTGCCGTTGCGTCCCGGTAATTGCGGCGCAGGCCGACGATGTGCGCGAATACGTCTGCGGCTTTGTTGAACTGGCGCTTGCGTTCGAAATCCAGGCCCAGCGAATACAGCAGACCAATTGTCTCTTCGCTGTCCACACATTGTTTGAACTTGGCAAATGCCTCATCCAGTTGCCCCTGCGCCTGCAGTGTCTGCCCCAGCATGCGGTTGGAATCTGACAGCGCGCGCTGGTAACCGTGCAACTTGTCGCGTAACAGCCTGCTGGCGCCGTAGAGCAGGTGGCCGACCGTCAACAGCACGATCGCGTTGCCCAGCGGCAGCCATACGTTGCGCAGCAACAACATGAAAAATTCGGCATTGAGCATCAATACCACCAGCAGGCCGCTCAGAATCAGCCCGGTTCCGGTGCCCAGGCGCGGCAGCACGATCATCAGGTAGCCGCCGATCAGCACCAGCGCAACCACGCGCAGCAGCAGTGAAGAGCGGCTGAGCGCCACCAGATCGCCATTGAGCAGGGCGGAAAACGTCTGTGCGGTAATTGTCACAGCCGGCAGTTCGAGGCCCCGGGAAATACGGTGCAACGGTGCAAAACGCGGCGCTGTCAGCCCTACGAAAACGGTCTTGCCGCGCAGCATTCCCGGGCGCACGCGCTCGTTGAGAAGATCGCTGATGGACACGGTGCTGATCGCGTGCTCGCCATCTCCGTGCGCTGCATAGAACAATGGGTGCACGCGCCCACCGAAATCACGGGTCGATAACCCATTGTTGTCGCTGATACCGTGTGCCGCCAACTCCAGGCTGTCGGTCGCCAGCTCACGGTGTGCGATGTAGGCCCGCAGAGGCAATGTCGGCAGCAACAGGTCGCCATGCTGCAGCAGCAGCGGCACCGCACGCACCACCTCCCGCCCGATTGTGCTGCCGATGTCCGGCGCGATGCTCGAAGCGCCCGCGGCGATCTTCTGCGTGGGTGGAAACAACTGCGCGGCCACCTGTATACCATCTGGACGCAGGATCGACGGCAGCCTGTCATCACCTTGCCGGGCGTCGCGGATCGCAAGCAGCTCGCTGACGTTGCTCGCCGCAGTGTGTCGATCGCTTTCACCTGCCGATACGAAAGGAAATCCCAGCACGACGTTGCCAGCGTCGCGAAAAGACGCCGCCAACGCATGATCGGTGTCCAGTCGATTCACCGCGCTCTGCAGCTGCTTGCGCAGGCTCCGGCTAAGTGCCCGCCGGTGTTCGTCACGAAACGCCGCCATGATTTCCAGGCCCCGTTCGTTGTGCGCCGCTTCGAACGACACCGTGTATGCAACCACTTTGGGGCCGATGTCGTTCAGGCGGCGCTGCGCCCGGGCCAGCACGTCACGCGACCAGGGCCACGGTCCCAATTCGCGCAACGACTGCTCGTCGATGGCCACCACGACGGCTTCCTCGCTGGCCTTACGTGCCGGCAACAGTTGTACAACCAGGTCGTAGATCTGGTACTCCACCACGCGCAATCCATCGGTTTCGCTGGTGAACAAAATCGCGCACAGCGCGACCAGGCCGATCAGCCAGTCTGTTTTGTGTGCCTTAACCTGCACGCGCAGCAATATTGTGCAAGCGCATATATTCTCCTGACCTCATCGCGGCAACTGACCAACCCGTTGATGCACGCGCGACGGTATTCTACGTAAATTGCGCGGCAGCCCCTTTTGACCTGCGCCAACCGCCTTTTTGGGGGTGCCGCTGTTCATGGACCCTGGCCAGCAGGCTGTGTATCGTTGCCTGAACCAAGAGGTTTTTGCACCACAACTCGTGCCAACTTTCCATTTATGGCTGGAGGAATCGGCTACATGGCAACTTCGAGATTTCCGCGTTTCGATACATTGAGCCTGCACGCCGGGCAGAAACCCGACCCGGCTACCGGTGCACGTGCTACACCTATATACCAGACCGCATCGTATGTGTTTCGCGATACCGACCATGCGGCCGCGATATTCAATATCGAACGCACCGGGCACGTGTACTCGCGTATTTCCAATCCCACCACCGCCGTTCTGGAGGAGCGTATGTCGGCGCTGGAAGGCGGCGTGGGCGCCATTGCAACTGCCAGTGGACAGGCTGCCATGCACTTATCGCTGGCCACCTTAATGGGCGCCGGTTCACACATCGTGTCGTCTCAGTCGCTCTACGGCGGATCGCACAACCTACTTTCGTATACCTTGCCGCGTTTCGGTATCGAGACGACGTTCGTCAATCCACGCGACCTGGACGCGATTCGCGCGGCGATCCGTCCCAATACCCGGGTAATATTCGGCGAGACGCTGGGCAACCCGGGGCTGGACGTGATGGACATACCAGCGGTCGCCGAGATCGCGCATGCCGCCGGTCTGCCGCTGCTGATCGATTCGACGTTCACCACGCCCTACCTGTGCCAGCCGTTCAGCCTGGGCGCCGATCTCATATTCCATTCCGCCACCAAGTTTCTCAGCGGCCACGGCGTGGTGATCGGCGGAGTAATGATCGACGGCGGGCAATTCGACTGGGAAGCGTCGGGCAAATTTCCGGAACTCACCGAACCCTATGACGGTTTCCACAACCTGGACTTTGTCGAGGAATTCGGCCCCACGGCCTTCGTTACCCGTGCCCGCAAGGAAGGCATTCGCGACTTCGGCGCGACCATGGCCCCCACAACCGCATTCTATGTGCTGCAGGGTATCGAGACGCTGAGCCTGCGCATGCAGCGCCATGTCGACAATACCCGGAAAATCGTCGAATTCCTGAGCCGGCACGAAGGGGTAGACTGGGTGCAGTACCCGGAACTCGAAGACCACCCGGATTACCACACGGCGCAGCGCCTGTTACCCAAGGGTTGCGGGGCGGTATTCAGTTTCGGTGTCAAAGGCGGGCGTAAAGCAGGACAAGACTTCATCGAAGCGTTGAACATTTTCTCGCACCTGGCGAACGTCGGCGATGCCAAATCGCTGGTCATCCACCCGGCCAGCACCACCCATCATCGCATGGACAAAGAAGCGCTGGAGGCCGCCGGCATCAGCGAAGGATTGATTCGCCTGTCGGTAGGCCTGGAGGATCCCGACGATCTGATGGAGGATTTGAGCCGTGGTCTGCACGCGGCAAAAAAATCCGCTGCAGGTAAAAGGTGACCGGCATGCAATTCACCGTCAATCAGCAAAGCATCTACGCCGCTACCGCAGACCGGGCGATCGATCCCGAGCGACCAAGCGTGCTGTTCGTGCACGGTGCCGCGATGGATCACACCGTATGGGTGCTGCCAAAACGTTATTTCGTGCGCAAAGGCTACAACGTCCTGGCAGTCGACCTGCCTGGCCATGGCCGCTCGCAGGGCGATGCGTTCGACACCATAGAGGCGAACGCCGACTGGCTGGCGGACGTGCTCGACGCGGCGGGTATCGAGCGCACCGCCGTCGTGGGTCACAGCATGGGATCGTTGATTGCGCTGGATTTTGCCGCGCGTCACGGCGAGCGGGTACGTAGCGCGGTACTGATCGGTTCAGCAGTGCCGATGGCGGTGGCCGACAAACTGATGAACGCGGCCGCCGGACACAAACACGCCGCGTTCGAAATGGTCAACACCTGGGGACACAGTAAACGCGCGCAGGTCGGCGGCAATCCGAATCCCGGTATCTGGATGACCGGTTCGGGAATCCGGCTGTTGGAAGCGTCACGCCCGGGAACGCTGCATGCCGACCTGCAGGCCTGCCACCACTACACGGCCGGCGTGGAACGGGCTGCCAATATCGCCTGCCCGGTATTGCTAATCCTTGGCAGCGAAGATGTTATGACACCACCTTTTGTGGCGCACGATATCGCTGCCGCGGCGCCCAACTCGCGTACCCTGCTGCTGCGAGGCAGTGGCCATGCATTAATGACCGAACGGCCTGACGAAGTGCTGGATGCGTTGATCGAATCCGTGTGAAGCCGATTTCGAGTGATGGCAAGCTACTCGGCAACGCCACTGGTGAAAAAACTCGGTATCAAGCCGGGCGACGTGTTGTACGTAAGAAACTCACCCGAGGATTACCGCGAACTCTGCGGCGGGCTGCCACCGGGTGCCAAAATGGCGGCGCGCTTGGCCGGCAACCCGTCGTTTGTGCATTTGTTTACCGCGTCACGCGACGAACTGGCCGCAGAACTGGCGACGTACCGCGAAGGCATCGCGCAAGACGGCACCATCTGGGTGTCGTGGCCGAAAAAAGCCTCGCAGCTGCCCGGCACCGTGAGCGAGGATACCGTGCGTGAGATCGCGCTGCGGCTGGGATTTGTGGATATCAAAGTATGCGCTGTCGATGACGTGTGGTCCGGCCTGAAACTGGTGATCCGTAAGGAACTTCGCAAACCTGAATAAACTCGATGGGTCCCCCTCATCCCAACCCTGCTCCCCCGAGATGAGAAGGGCCGACAAAACAGGGCCCAGGTGAGGGCTCTTCAGTCAGATCTGGCGGTGGCAGTGAAAGCACGCGCCGCGCCATTGCTTTCGCGCGTGCAGATCGCCGCCACGCCGGTCAGGGTAACACCCTGTGCACGGCGGGATTCGCGAATGTCGAACGGTGCTTCGCTGGCCACGCTATCGTTCAACGCATGGTGAACGGATCGGCCATCGGCGCCTGCGACGTGCTTACCCACACGGCTTTGGTGCGCGTATAGTCGTTGATCGCGTCGAGTCCGGCCTCGCGCCCATAGCCGCTTTGTTTGAAGCCGCCGAATGGGGAAATAGGGGAAATGGCGCGGTAAGTGTTTACCCAGACAATGCCGGAACGGATGCGTTTGCTCACGCGCAGCGCGCGCGCTACGTCCCGCGTGAAAACGCCGGACCCCAAGCCAAAGCGTGTATCGTTCGCGTAGGCGATACCTTGCTCTTCGTCGTCGAAACGCAACGCGCTCAATACCGGCCCGAACATCTCCTCCTGGACGGTACGTACGTTCTGATCGTTGCATGCGATCACTGTTGGTTCGAAGTACCAGCCCTTGTCCAGCTGCCCCGGCCGTTTGCCGCCGTGCAGTATTTCGGCGCCCTGAGCCTGGCTGGCCGCGACCGCCTCGGTGATGTGTATGAGCTGCCGGCGTGTGGCCAGGGGCCCCATGTCGACCTTGAGGTCCAGCGGATCACCGATATTGATGGTGGCGGCGCGCTGGCAGACGCGCTCCAGAACCTGGTCGTAGACCCTACTGTGTATGAACACTCGTGAACCCGCCACGCAACTCTGCCCGGTGGCACCGAAGTTTCCGGCGATGATGCCGTTGACCGCGCCGTCGACATCCGCATCGTCGAACACCAGGATCGGCGATTTACCGCCCAGTTCCAGGGACACGACCGCAAAGTTGTGCGCGGTATTCTCGACGATCCGCCGGGCGGTCGATGGTCCGCCGGTAAAGGCCACGCGGGCCACGTCCGGATGACTGGTCAGTATCCGCCCGCACGGTTCACCGTAACCGGTAATCACGTTGACCACCCCCGGAGGAAAACCCGCTTCGTTAACCAGCCGGGCAAATTCCAGCATCGGTGCAGGCGCGTCTTCGGAGGCCTTCAGCACCACCGTGTTGCCGGCCGCCAGCGCCGGGCCCAGCTTGGTCGCGGTCAAAAACATCTGCGCGTTCCATGGCACCACCGCGGCGACCACACCGATCGGCTCGCGCATCGTATATACGTGCATATCGGGTTTATCAATGGGCAGCGTCGCGCCCTGAATCTTGTCGGCCAGACCTGCATAGTAGCGATAGTAGTCGCCCACGTAGGCCGTTTGCGCACGCGTCTCGCGGGCCAGCTTGCCGCTGTCGATGGTCTCGATATCGCCCAGTCGTTCGGCATTGGCGGCGACCAGATCGGCGAGCCTGAAGAGCAGTTTGCCCCGCTGAGTGGCGGTCATCGCGGCCCACGGCCCCTCGTACAACGCGTGCAACGCGGCGGCTACCGCACGATTGACATCCGCCTCGCCAGCTGCCGATACGCTCGCCCACACATTACCGGTCGCCGGATTCAAGGTGTCGAACATCGCCCCGTCTTCGGCGGCGCAGAATTCGCCATCGATGTACAACTGATACACGGGCTTTGCGTCCATCGACTACCCCCCCTGCGTGAGTTCAAACGTTTGCGGCGATGAAGTCCTGCACTGCTTCGCTCAACCAACGTGCGTTCTCCACCGGCAACATATGCTTGGCGCCTTCGAGCACCTGCAGCTGTGCATGCGGTATGCACTGCGCGAGACGAGCGGACATTGCCGGTGTCGATCCCGGATCTTCCGCGCCGGTAATCACCAGTGTCGGCACATCGATCGCGCGTAACTGCTCCACCGATTCGTCCTCGGCTTCCGCGAACAGCTTGTACGCGGGAAGGAAACCGCCCGGCTCATTACTGTGCAACCGCTCCCGCACCTGCGCCAGGACGAGGGGACTGGCCTGCGCGAATGCGTCGCTGAACCACCGTTCCAGGGCGGCGTCGATCAGCGTGGACGACCCCCGCTCCCGCGCCTGGTGATAGCGCCGTTGCACAACGTCGCGTTGTTGCTCACTGCGGGCGAACACGCTGTTTAGCAATACCAGATGCGAGAGCCGTGCGGGACAGCGAACCGCGTAGTCTCTGGCCACCAGCGCCCCCAGCGAAAATCCGACTACTGCGGCCGCTTTGATATTCAGATCGCGGAGCAGCGCGTCGAGCTGAGCCGTGAAATCCTGCAGCCCGACATCCCGCTGCAACGGCGGCGTGCGTCCGTGTCCGAGCAGATCATAGCGCACCGCACGATGTCCTGCGGCAACCAGGCACCCGGCAACTTCGTCCCACATGCAATGATCGAGACCGACGCCATGGATCAATACGACGACGTGTCCGGTATCGCCTTGTTGCCGATAGTACGTATGCACTTGGGAAAACGGCGCTCGCTCAGCCTCGGCGACGCAAAGTATTAGAGCTGCCGCATCGTGGTCACGGATAGGCTGCTTGTTGCATCCATTTTTTCAGGGCAGCTGCAGCGGACCCAGCTTGTGCGCATCGAGAATGCCCTCGCGCGAGACGTTGGCGTAGCGATCGCCGAATACATCGCCGAAATCGGCATCCTGCGAAGGCAGCAAGCCGATCAGCAATCCTTGGTCGCCGTCGGATTTGTTTAGGATTACGAAATAACGATAGTCGCGGCGGGTCACGACGGTCGCCGCTGTGCGCAGCCGGAATACGCCCTTGGTCAGTTTTGATCCCTTGTCAGGGCTCAAGTCCTCGAACTCCAGCACCGAAGCCTGGGCATTGCGCTTCGTCTCGGTGGCGCGCATATCTATCTGCGTGAACCC
>Ga0224508_10000509_pt1 | contig 38343 bp, 29 predicted proteins | sample SF_Jan12_sed_USG_4_FD_170157 | JGI IMG/M metagenome (GOLD analysis project Ga0224508, IMG submission 170157) | Sediment microbial communities from San Francisco Bay, California, United States - SF_Jan12_sed_USGS_21 | ecosystem: Environmental > Aquatic > Marine > Sediment | place: USA... | reverse complement strand
CCGGCCGGGCCGACTCGCAGTTCGTCAAACTCTCTGCGGGCAGCCTGTTGCGCGCCGACTTCTACCTCAAGCGCAAACCGGCGCCGGAAGGCCGCATCGACCTTGAGTTGAAAAATCTGGGCACCGATAGTGCCGAACAGGTTGCGTACGAACTTGCGCTCCACGGTATCGGCAACGTCGCACTGGACAACATCAATCTGATGTTCCTGTTGCCCGAGGGCGTAAATTACTCGCCGGGATCGATGCGTGTCGACGGCAATGACCTCGGTGATCCTCGTGTGCGCGACTCGGTGCTGACCATGGTGATCGACGAGCAGTTCGGCAACTGGACCAGCAACGTACGTTTCATCGCGGACATTGAAAGCCAGGTCGACGGTGAACTCACGACGAAGGCGCTGGCGCGGTTCGACTCGCCTATAGAGTCGAACCAGCAGACGCCAACAGCGGAAACGAAGATGATCCGTGAGCCCGCTGTGACCAAGAACGAAGGTTACGTTCTCGATCTCAAGTTCGCGGTGTTGTCGGATGAGCTGTCAGCCGCGGATAAACTCCAACTTGATCGACTAATAGCGGACTGGAAGGATGTCAGCGACGTTCGGGTCGGAGCGACAGGCCATAGCGACAGTCAGCGGATCGCCGAACGTAACCGCCACGTTTTCGCCGACAACTATGTGCTGTCGCAAGCCCGCGCCCGCGCGGCAGCCGCGTATCTCGCCCGGGCGCTGCAAATTCCGGACAACAGCATCCAGGTTGATGGTCGCGGACCGGACGAACCGGTTGAGAGCAACCTGACGGCTGCCGGACGGCAGGCGAATCGTCGTGTCGAAATAGTGCTGAGTGGTGTGCGCCCGAGCAAACCGTCGTTCCTCGAGGTGACGCAAAAGTCGAGTGGCACCAAGGTGACCCCGACCAAAGGTGCCGTACCGGGCATGGAGATGCAGCGCTCACCGCTGGACGACATTGACGAGAACGCCGGCCTGCCTGCATCGCAGATCGAGCCGCCGATCAACACTCTGAAAACCGGTATCGCGTTGTTGCTGCCGGAAAGCTCCTTCCAGCCTGCAATTCCATCGACCAAGATCTCTGTCCAGCATGGACCACAGCAATCCATCAAGGTATACCTGAACGGCAGCCCGGTTAGCGCGTTGAATTTTGACGGCATGGCGCTCAACGCCGATCGCAGCGTCGCTGTTTCGAGGTGGAAAGGCGTTGACCTCAAGGATGGCGAAAACGTTATTCGCGCGGTCGTGTCCAATGCCGATGGCAGCCGTGCCAGGTCAATTGTCCGTGAGATTTTTTATTCCGGCGCCGCCATTCGCGGCGAGTTGGTTGAGGAACTGTCAACGCTGGTTGCCGATGGAAAAACCCGACCCATCGTCGCTGTACGGCTGTTTGATCGTGCTGGCAAGCCTTCGCGCGCCGGTACCGTTGGCGGCTTTCGAATCAACGCGCCGTATCGCTCCTGGTGGGACGTCGAGAACAATCGTAAGAACGACCTCGTGGCGGTCGGTTCACGCGAGGCCGCCTATCGTGTTGGTACGGACGGGATTGCGTATATTGAGCTCGAACCGACGACGCAGTCGGGCGAGATGACCTTGCATCTCAAGTTTGAGAATCTGCGTGAACAGGAATTACGAGCGTGGCTCAAGCCGGCCGCGCGTGACTGGATCCTGGTCGGCTTCGCCGAAGGCACGGCCGCGTACAACACGTTGTCACAAAATGCGGCCGCAGCGACGGCCGCCGGTTTCGAAGACGGGTATGTCGACGAAGGCCGTGTGGCGTTCTTTGCCAAGGGCAGCATCAAGGGCGAGTACCTGCTGACGCTGGCTTACGATTCCGATCGCGAAAGGCAAGAGACGCGTAATCGCTTCGAAACCGTTGTCGATCCGAACGAGAACTATCCCTTATATGCGGACACCAGCGAGCAACGATTCGAAGCACCGAGTCAACGCAAGCTGTACGTCAAGCTTGAACGCAACCAGTTCAATGCTTTGTTTGGTGACTTCGATACTGGCTTGTCGGTCACCGACCTGTCCCGGTATGAGCGCCGCTTCAACGGTTTCAAGTCCGAATATCGTGGCGACACGCTGGGCTACACGGTGTTCGCGGCCGAGACTAACCAGGCGTTTCGTCGCGACGAACTACGTGGCGACGGTACATCAGGCCTGTACCAGCTAAGTGTCGCCCCGATCATTGCCAATAGCGAACTCGTACGAATCGAAATTCGTGACCGCTTCGACAGTGGCATCGTACTGAGCAACACGAAGCTGAGTCGCTACCTCGACTACAACATCGATACCCTGAATGGCACCATCTTCTTCAAGAAACCGGTGCCGAGCCGCGATATCAACTTCAATCCGATTTACATCGTGGTCGAGTACGAGTCGGCCTCGTCGGCTGATGAAGAGCTCCTCGCCGGCGGCCGTATTTCTGCGAAATCGGCGAATAACACGGTCGAAATCGGCGTTACCCATGTGAACGACCAGACGGCTGGCGCCGAGTCTGATCTTACGGGCGTCGATATGCGCTGGCAGGTGAACGCGCAGACGCTGATCAAGGCGGAATATGCGCAGACCAACGCAACAGTCGCCGGTGTTGACCAGGACGGTGCCGCGCACACCGTCGAGCTGGAACACAACAGTGAAAAGATGGATGTTCGCGCCTACATTCGCGAGGTTGATGAAAACTTCGGCCTGGGATACCAGTCCTCCGCCGACAAGGGTTTCCGCAGATTGGCTGTGGAAGCGCGCGCCCGCGTCTCCGAGCGGTTCAGCGTGGACGGCGAGGCAGGCTGGCAACAAAACCTGCAGACCGAAGACATTCGCAATCTCGCGCGGGTCCAGGCGCGCTATGAGCGGGATTCGTTTGCGGCTTCGTTCGGACTGACGCATGCGGAAGATAAATTTGAGGACGGTGAGAACCGTAACAGCGATCTTGCCGAGTTGGGGATCTCCCAGCAGCTCGGCAAGCTAAAGCTGCGTGCGAGCAGCATTACGGCACTTTCGGACGACACGGAGAATTCAGATTTCCCGTCGCGTTTTGTGGTCGGTGCAGACTACAAGATCCTGCAGGACGTGGATCTTGTTGCCGAGTACGAGGAAGCAAGCGGCAGCGGCATCGACGCGACGATGACCCGCCTGGGAATCGAGGCTACTCCGTGGAGCCGTAGCCAGATCAACACGTACCTGACCAACGAGATCACGGAGTTCGGCCCCCGCGTATTTGCAAATGTCGGGCTGATCCAGGGGTTTCAACTCAGCGATCGATGGATACTCGACGTCGGTGTTGATCAGTCGAATACGCTGGTCGAAACGGATGCGCGGGTTTTCGATACCGACCGTGATATTGCGTCGGGGTCGTTGAACGAGGATTTCCTGTCGGTCTTTGCCGGCGCAATGTACAGTGCTGAGGCGTGGAGCGCGAACTCGCGCATCGAGCATCGCAACTCGGACTCGGAGGAGCGTACTTCATTCTTGCTGGGTTGGTACCGCGAGCCATCGGCGGGGCACGGATTGTCGGCCGGGCTGACCTTGCTCACGAATGACAGCGTCACCGGCAACGAATCAACGACTGCAAATCTCAAAATCGGCTGGGCTTACCGGATGGCCGATAGCACATGGTCTTTCCTGAATCGTACGGACCTCGTGTACGACGATGCGACCACCACTATCGAGGACCTGAACAGCTGGCGGTTGATCAACAACTTCAACGCGAATCGCCGCTACAGCGCTGCGACGCAACTGTCACTGCAGTACGCCTTCAAATACGTGCGCAGCGATTTTGACGGCGACGGCTATACCGGATACACGGACCTGATCGGTATTGACGTTCGACGCGGCATGCGCGGTCGCTGGGACCTGGGCGTCAACACCAGCGTCTATCACTCCTACAAATCGAAAGTCATTGATTACGGCTTCGGCGTCGACGTCGGCTTCAATCTGCGCGACAACATGTGGCTGACGCTTGGGTACAACGTGGCTGGCTTCGACGATAGCGATTTCAGCCAGGCGCGCTACACCGCCCAGGGTCCGTACCTCCGTTTCTCGATCAAGGCCGACCAGCAATCCCTTAAGCGAATCGCCGGCAGATAGAAGAACAGGTCTGCGGGCGGGGTGTTCCTCGAGGGAAGTAAAGCGCAGCGCAGCGAGCCATGAGGGAGAGGAATGCGCCGGTCGCAGACCTTTCATCAGATTTGGCGCTTCCGCATTCCGGTCAAACGTGTAATCTTCGGTGCGTGACGGACCTTTCCGAATTCTTTGGCGCCGGCAGCCCACTGAAAACGTACCTGCCCGGCTTTCAGCCGCGGCGGGGGCAGGCGTGGATGGCCGAGGCCGTCGCCGAGACGATTGCCAATTTCGACAAGCTTGTCGTCGAGGCCGGCACCGGTACCGGCAAGACTTTCGCCTACCTGTTGCCCGCCATGCAGAGCGGCCGCAAGACGATAATCTCGACCGGCACCAAGGCGCTGCAGGATCAGCTCTACCATCGTGACCTGCCGTTGATCGCCAAGGCTGTCGGTCGACCAGTCTCGACAGCGCTCTTGAAAGGCCGCGCCAATTACCTGTGTTTGCAGCGCCTCGATCACGCGACTGACGTCGCCGCGTCAGTCGTCGCCGACCTGCACGCGGTTCGGGCATGGCGACATCGCACTGACAGTGGGGATCGTGCCGAGCTTACCGAGGTCGCCGAAGATTCGGCCGTCTGGCCGCTCGTTACGTCGACGGTCGATAACTGCCTGGGTCAGAAATGCCCCGAGTATGCAAACTGCCATGTGATCAAGGCGCGGCGGGCGGCGCAGGAGGCCGACCTCGTGGTTGTCAATCATCACCTGCTGCTCGCGGACCTGGCGATGAAAGAAGAGGGCTTTGTTGAGTTTCTCCCGGGAGCCGAGGCAATCATCCTCGACGAGGCCCACCAGGTGCCCGATCTTGCGGTACAGTTTTTCGGCGTTGCCCTCGGCAGCCGTGAGCTTGAACGCATCGTCGATGAAGTTCGCGCCGAGACCATCGGCTTCCAGCAGCCCGAATTGCAGCGCCGGATCGACAAGTTGCAGACCGCCGTGCGTGTCCTGCAAGCAGAAGCGCCGCGACAGGAAGGTCGGCATCAGCTGGCCGAAGTAATTGCCGATATCCAGACGCCACTTGACACACTGCGGTTGGCATTGGGCGACCTGCAACAGGCGCTCGGCGAAATCAGCGATGCATCCGTCGAACTCGAGCAGCTGCATCTGCAGCTCACCGGCGCCATCGAGAGGCTCGCGCTGCTCGCTAACGACGATGCCTGGGACGGGCTGCGCTGGCTCGAAGTCAATCCGCGCAGCCTGCGCCTGAACCTGACGCCGCTGGATGTATCCGGCACCCTTAGTGGCATGATCAACAACGCCCGCCAGGCCTGGGTTTTTACTTCGGCAACACTCGCGATCGGTGAAGACTTTACCCATTTCGCATCGCGCATGGGGTTGAGCGATGCCAGGGGCCTGACTTTTCCCAGCCCGTATGCCGTTGAGCAAAACGGTCTCGTTTACCTGCCGCCCGGTCTGCCGCAGCCATCAGATCCGGATCATACTGGCGCCGTCATGGAAGCGGTCACGCCGCTGCTCGATATGACCTCCGGTGGCATGTTTTGCCTGTTCACCAGTCATCGCGCATTGAATGCAGCGCGTAAATGGTTTCGCAGCCATAAGAAGCGCCTGGCCGGCCGCGAACTACTGGTACAGGGCGATTCACCCCGCGATGACCTGTTACGCCGGTTCCGCGACAGCGGCGATGCGGTCCTGCTCGGCACCGGCAGTTTCTGGGAAGGCGTAGACGTTCGTGGTCGCGCCCTGACCGTCGTTGCCATCGACAAGTTACCGTTTGGCTCGCCGGCCGATCCGCTGATGATGGCGCGCCTTGAATTCATCCGCCGCAATGGCGGCAACGGTTTTTCCGAGCACCAGTTGCCGCAGGCGGCGCTCGCGATGAAGCAGGGCGCCGGTCGATTGTTGCGTGACGAAAGCGATTATGGAGTGATCGTGCTTTGTGATCCCCGCATTACATCCAAAAGTTACGGCAAGACGTTCCTGCGCATTCTCGAGCCGATGCCGACGACCGCCGCGCTGGATGATGTCGAGCGGTTCCTGGCGCAACGTGAAGCACGAGGCGCGGTAGCGTGACCCTGCTCGCGCTCGACACATCGTCGGTGGCCTGCAGTGTCGCGCTGCTGTTCGACAACAAGATTGTTGAACGTCACGAGGAACAACCGCGCGAGCATACGCGCATCCTGCTGCCGATGATCCGGTCAGCGCTGAAAGAATCCGGTGTCGGTCTCAACGAGCTCGATGCGATTGTTCTTGGCAACGGTCCCGGCTCATTCATCGGCATGCGCATCGCTGCTTCGGTTGCCCAGGGACTCGCGTTCGGGGCCGGGCTCAGGATCGTGCCTGTTTCGTCGTTGGCGGCGGTCGCCGCCGAGGTTTTCGCAATTCACGAGGTGGCCGAAGTGGTCGTAACCCAGGATGCACACATGCGCGAGGTCTACCTCGGCATCTATGGTTGCGACGAACACGGATTGCCGGTCGCAAGCTATTCCGAACGGCTCTGTACGCTGGGCCCTGTCAAAGAACTCGATGTGGCGGCCAGCGGGCCACGCCTGGCAGCCGGATTCGGTTGGCAGCGCTATCCTGAGCTGCTTGAGAGGAACCGCGATCGATTCCAGCAGATTGTCGACGTCCTGCATCCGAGGGCCCGATACCTTCTTGGCCTCGGGGCGGCCGGGCTGCAATCTGGCGCGGCACTCGATCCGAAAGCGATCAATCCGGCCTATCTGCGGCAAAAAGTCGCCGAGAAACCGGCACCAACCGCGTAACACATCTGTAACATTGCCGTTCTCTAGCGGACTCATGACGAAGCCGTTCTTCATTGGAGCGTATGGTCATAAAAAAATTCTTTGCCGTTTACGGAGTACAAGATGAAATACAAGCTCATGCTGCCGTTTGTCTTATGTGTGTATGCCACGCCCAGCACGTACGCTGCGGTCACCGATGCAGACCTGGATGACTTGCGTAAGCAGCTTGCTGCGGTGTCGCAGCGACTTGAAGAGCTGGCCGCGGAAAACGCAGTGCTTCGGCGCAACCAGGCGCAGACCGAAACAGCTGTTGCCGATGTGCAATCCAGTGTTGCCGTGGGCCAGATAACGGATGTCGCTTCTGTATCCGATTCGTGGTCGGATCGAATCAGCATGGACGGTGATTTCCGGTATCGCTATGAAGGCATCGACGTCGAGGGCAGTTCGAGCCGCACCCGCAACCGAATTCGCGCACGCACGAATGTGAAAGCAGAGGTGGCAGATAACGTTGCAGTGGGCTTTGGTCTCGCTACAGGTGGTGACGATCCGGTATCAACCAACCAGACACTGGGTGGCGGTGGTTCGTCCAAGAACGTCGTGCTGAATCTCGCCTACGCAGATTGGGAAGTGACCGATGGCTTGCATCTGATCGGCGGCAAATTCAAGAATCCATTACTCAGTGTGGGCAAACAGTCGCTGCTGTGGGACGGAGACTGGACACCCGAGGGCCTCGCGCTGCAATACAACCGGGATTGGTTCTTCGCGAACGTGCTGGGTACTTACCTCGAGAGTGATTCCAGGATGGACAACGATAACTTCAGCTGGGGTTTGCAGTTTGGCGCAGCTGCCGAGGTTGGTGGCGTGAAGTTCAAGGGCGGTCTGGCGTACTACTCGATCAAGACCAGCGGGGAGGGTACGACGTTTGGCAACGTTGGCGATCCCGGAGACTATTTTGGCAATTCCGCAGTAGAGGCGGGCGGCCTTCCCTGCGGTAGCACGCCAGACACCGAGTGCGCCTTCCTGTACGACTACCTGCTGACAGAAGTATTTGCCGAAGCTGCCTTCGATCTCGATGACTGGCCGACGGTCGTCTTTCTTGATTTCGTTAACAACAGTGATCCGTCGGAGAATGACACGGGTTGGACTGTGGGTACGAGGATCGGCCAGGCAAATGACCGCGGCCAGTTGCAGTTCTCCTACCTTTACGCTGACAAAGAGGCTGATGCGTTGCTCGGCCTGACGACGGATTCGGATTTCGGCGGCGGTGGCACGGATAACAAGGGCCATTTCCTGCAGGTAAATTATGGCGTCAACGAGAGCTGGACTATCGGCGCTCAGTACTTCATCAACGAGACAGACCTGAGTTCCGGAAGCAAGAGCGACTACAACCGGTTCATGCTCGATACGCAGTGGAAATGGAAGTAACTCGGAGTTTGTCCGGCGGGCCGATGTCACAAATACGACACCCATGTTCGGTACAATAGGCACAGTACAGTTGGGATAGACTAATCGATGCAGGCTTCCGAATTTTTCGGGACAGCAGCTCTCGAACACGAGGATTGATGATGACGCTACCATCGAAACGAGTCCTGAATTCCCTGGGATTCCTCGCCTGTGCCGGCATGATGGCCTTTGCGCTGTACGTGCAGTACGGGCTGCGACTCGAGCCGTGTCCACTGTGCGTTCTCCAGCGCATCGCCGTGATCGGCATGGGCATCGCTTTCCTTCTGCTGGCCGTACACAACCCCGCCGGCTGGGCGCGGCGAATCTACCTGGGATTACTGGGTTTGGCGGCGATCGGCGGTGCGGTCGTCGCGGGCCGGCACGTCTGGCTGCAGAATCTGCCACCTGACAAGGTGCCGTCGTGTGGACCGGGTCTCAGTTATATGCTCGATAATTTCCCACTCGGGGACGCGCTGAAAATGGTCTTCACCGGGTCGGGGGAATGTGCTGAGATCGCCTGGCAGTTCCTCGGCCTGTCGATGCCGGCGTGGGTCCTTGTCGCGGTCGCCGGAATGGCTGTCGCGGGATTCTGGAATAACCTGCGCAAGGCAGCCTAAAGCAACGTCAGCTCAAGTATGCGTCGATACATCGACGTCAATGCGATGACGTCATCGATGCGGACATGTTCATTAACCTTGTGGATCGACGCATTTACGGGGCCCAGTTCCACAACGGCGGTGCCTGCCGGGGCGATAAAACGCCCGTCCGACGTGCCGCCTCCTGTCGACTGCCTTGGCGCTTTGCCGGTCTTCTCTTCCACGGCCTGACTCACCGCGTCAATCAGCCTGCCCGGACTCGTCAGGAACGGTTCCCCCGACAGGTGCCACTTCAATTCGTAGTCGATGTCATGCGCATCGAATAGCTCATGGACCCTGTTCTTGAGCCGTTCGTGATCCCATTCCGTGGAATACCGGAAATTGAAACGCGCCGTGAGTTCGCCCGGCGTCACGTTCGGGAAGCCGATTCCTGCTTGCAGGTCAACGACCTGGAAACTGGTTGGCGGAAAAGAATCATTGCCCCGGTCCCATTCGATCGCATGCAGTTCGGAGAGTACCGGCGCGAAGCGGCGGATCGGATTGTCGGCGAGCTGCGGATAGGCAACGTGGCCTTGAACGCCGCTAACCGTCAGCATGCCACTCAAAGAACCGCGGCGGCCGATGCGAATAATGTCCCCAAGCGCTACTTCGCTGGACGGCTCGCCCAATACGCACCAGTCAACCCGTTCGCCGCGGGCGGTGAGCGTCTCCATGACCTTAAGCGTTCCATCGCGCGCGCGCCCTTCTTCATCGCTGGTAATCAACAGGGCGATGCTGCCTGCTGTTTCCGGGTGCTCGTCGAGAAATTCTTCCAGGGCAACGATCATTGCGGCAAGGCCGCTTTTCATGTCAGCCGATCCGCGTCCGTAAATGATACCGTCGCGAACCACCGGCTCGAACGGATCCGTCTGCCACCCGGCTTCATCTCCAGGTGGAACGACGTCGGTGTGGCCGGCGAAACACAGGACCGGTGATGAGTCGCCGCGTCGTGCCCAGAGGTTGGTGACTTCACCGAACGGCATCGACTCGCAATGAAAGCCGAGCGCCGACAATCGCGCGGCAATCATATCCTGGCAGCCGGCATCGTCGGGCGTAACCGACGGCCGGCGAATGAGGGCATCCAGCAGACGAATCGACGGATGCCCGATTTCGTTCTTAGCTGTCGCTGTCATTGAGTCTCGAAATATTCTGTAACGATTTGAAAACTAATAGAAAAAATATCGATAACGTATTGCCTGCATAGGACCATTTTTGGCGATCGTTTGCAACAATCAGGATTTTTACGGACCCTCAGCATCGACTGACCGAAGACTACATCACCGGCAGAATCGGCTAGGCACTGTTCAGGAAGTCGCTGAAGCGCTTCTCGGAAAAGCCGACAGCCATGTAATGGTCGGCTTCAAGCACGGGGCGCTTGAGCAGTGTCGGGCGATCGATGATAGCGGCCATCGCCTTGTCGCGGTTCATGTCGGCGCGATCTACTTCAGGGATCTTGCGCCACGTCAGGCTCTTGCGGTTAAGGAGTTTTTCCCAGCCGATGCGGTCGGCCCAGCGCTCCAGCATCTGGATGTCCAGGCCGTCCTCGCGCACGTCGTGAAAACGGTGTTCGATGTTTTTTTGCGTGAGGTACTGCCGCGCTTTCCTGCACGTGTCGCAGCTCTTGATTCCATAGATTGTTAGCACCGCCGTCCTTTTTCAATCTGCGTTACGCAGCAGCTCGTTGAGGCTCGTTTTGGCGCGCGTCTTTTCATCAACGCGCTTCACAATCACCGCACAATATAGCGAGTACTGGCCATCACTCGATGGCAGGCTGCCGGCTACGACGACAGCACCCGCCGGCACACGACCATAGCTGCTTTGCCCGGACTCGCGGTCGTAGATTCGGGTGCTTTGCCCGATATAGACGCCCATCGATACAACTGCGCCCTGTTCGACGACCACCCCTTCGACGATCTCTGACCGCGCACCGATAAAGCAGTTGTCTTCAATGATTGTCGGCCCCGCCTGAACCGGTTCAAGAACTCCGCCGATGCCGACACCGCCGGACAGGTGGACGTTCTTGCCGATTTGCGCGCAGCTACCCACCGTAGCCCAGGTATCGACCATGGTCCCCGAATCCACGTATGCACCAATATTGACGTAACTCGGCATGAGCACAACATCGGCTGCCACGTAGGCGCCGCGGCGAACGATTGCATCCGGCACGACACGAACGCCGTCGCGCACAAAGTCAGCCTCGCTGTAGTCGGCATACTTCAGTGGCACCTTGTCGTAAAAGCGGCTGTACTCGCCGGGTATCACCCGATTGTCGTTCAGGCGAAAGCTCAGCAATACGGCCTTCTTGAGCCATTGGTTGACGATCCAGCCGCCGTCAGTTTTTTCGGCAACTCGCGCCTGGCCTGAATCGAGCATGCTCACAGACTGTTGCACGGCCTCGGCGAGTTGCCGGGTTTCGGCATCGCTCTCCATCTGTGCGCCGACCTCAAAACCCCTGTCGATAATCTCAATCAGGTCCTGCATAGCATTTTCCATCCTAGTCAAGCCGTGTCAGAAGTTCATCGCGCAAGCGATCTTTTGCCGCGTCGTCGAGCGGTGCGCCTGCCTCATCGCTGACGTAAAAAACGTCCTCCGCGCGCTCACCTATCGTCATGATCTTCGCGGTTTCGATGTCCACACCCTGTGCAATGAACGCCTGGCCAACCTTGCTCAGGAGTCCGGGACGATCAGCGGACACCAGTTCGAGCACGGTGCGGCCGTTCGGCGTGTCGTTTCCGTACTGTACGCTGGTTTTGGTTTTGAAGACGCGGGCCTGGCGCGATGCGGTTCGCGTGACGCTGGCGACACTGTCTTCGCCGGCCGTTAGCGTGCGGGTCAGGGAGCGCCGGATTTTATTCATTCGGGACTCGTCAATTTCCATGCGCTTGTCGAGTTCCATAAAGACAAACGTATCCAGGCTGTAATTATTTCGGGTCGGCACGATGCGCGCATCGACAATGGTCATTCCGAGTTCGTCGAGAGCTGCGGTCGCATGTGCAAACGTATGTCTCGTCCTCGGCGTGTAAAGGATCGCCTCAACGCCATCGCCACCTCGCTGGCGGCGAACGTCGACGAGCCCGATTGCCGATTCGGTGTCGGAATCGGCAAGCCACTCGGTATGCCAGGCGATCTCGTCACTCCTGTGCCGCAGGAAATAGGGATTGCTGAGCATGCCCCAAATTGCCTCAATGCGTTGATCGCTGACGCCGGCAGCCTGCAACGCTTCGCGCGCCTCGGACTGTTTTTCGACAATCAGCTGTTCCCCGTCGATCGGGTTTTCGAGGCCGCGTCGTAACGCCCGCTGCGTCAATTCGTAGAGGTCGCGGAACAGGTTGGCTTTCCACGAGTTCCATAATTTCGGGTTGGTGCCGCGCACATCCGCGACGGTCAGCACGTAAAGGTAATCAAGATGCAGCGGGTCACTGACCTGCGTCGCGAATTCATTGATGACGTCAGGATCACCGATGTCCTTTTTCTGCGCGGTGGTCGATAGGATCAGGTGGTTCCTGACAAGCCATGCCACGATGCGTGCATCGTATTGGCTAAGGCCGTGTTCCAGGCAAAACGACTCAGCATCAACGGCGCCGAGTTCGGAATGATCTCCGCCACGGCCTTTGGCGATGTCATGGAAGAGCCCGCTCAGGTAGGCAATCTCCGGTTTCTCGAACGACTGCATGATGCGGCTGCAGTGCGGATATTCGTGGTCAAAGCGGGACAGTGCGAAGCGGCGCAGATTACTGACCACGAACAAGGTGTGTTCGTCGACCGTGTAGGCGTGAAACAGGTCGTATTGCATACGGCCGACGATGCGCCCAAACGACGGGATATACAGGCCGAGTACGCCGTACAGGTTCATGCGGCGCAACTCATGGGTTAAGCCTTCCGGTGCCCTGAGTATGGAAAGGAACAGGCGATGATTGCGCGGGTTTTGCCGAAACTCTTCGTCGATAAGATGCAGGTTTTGCTTGATCAGACCCACTGTGTAAGCACTGACACCACGAATCTCCGGATGCTGTTGCAACAACAGGAACGTCTCCAGCAATGCGGACGGCTGGCGCTCAAAGACGCCAGTGTCAATAGTCTGCAGGAATCCATTTTTAACCTGGAAGCGTTCGTTCAGCGGTTCCGGCGGCGCGTTCGGGTCCATCAGGATCGCTTCTTCGAAAAGTTGCAGCAGCATTTCGTTGAGACGGCTCAGGTCCATAACGGTGCGGTAGTAGCGCTGCATGAGCTGCTCTACCGCGAGCGTGTAGGTTGCATCTTCGTAACCGAGCAGCTCGGCAAGCCTGACCTGGTGATCGAACAGGATGCGATCTTCGCGACGCCCTGTGATGATGTGCAGTGCAAAGCGGATGCGCCACAGAAACGCCTGCCCATCGTTGAGGCGCCGTAGCTGGACCCGTGTCAGGAAGTTGTGGGCGACCAGTTCATCAAGTGTCTCAACGCCGAAATGACGCTTGGCTACCCAGCCGATCATCTGAATATCGCGCAGTCCTCCGGGACTGCCTTTGACGTTTGGTTCAAGATTGTAGGCGGTGTCATCGTAGCGATGGTGGCGGGCGATCTGCTCTTTGCGTTTCTCCACGAAGAATTCGCGCGGGGGCCAGAGTTTGTCCGGCGCGATTGCGGCTTGCAGTGCCGCATACAGGTCCGTCGGACCGTCGAGCAGCCTCGACTCGATCAGTGTTGTGGTAACAGTCAGGTCGGCACGGGCCTGTTCCGCGCATTGCACAACGGTCCGAACGCTGTGGCCGATCTCGAGCCCGACATCCCAAAGCGCGGTTATAAACGACGACAGTTCGGCTTCGCCGTCTTCGGGCAGGTCGTCCGGCAACAGCAGCATGATGTCGATATCGGAACAGGGATGTAGCTCGGCACGGCCATAGCCACCCACTGCAACCAGCGCAGCGACATCAGCGCAATTGCCGGCATGCTGGCGCCACAAGTGAATCAGCAGTTCATCAATAATCGTTGCACGCAGATGCACGAGCGTGACGATCGACTCGCCGGCGAGGAAGCGCTCTTTAAGGCTGTCGCTGGCGGCGTCCAGCGCGCGCCGGCAGCAGCCCGGACTGGTATCGCCCAGCGCGGCACGTAATTGCCCGACGGCGGGGTCGTCCGCGAACGACTCCGTCGCCGCGGTAGACTTATAGATCATTGATTTGTCAGGCATTATTTCTAACGATCGGCGGCACTGAGCGTCAGGACCTCGTGACCGGTCTCGGTAATCAGGACAGTGTGCTCCCATTGTGCCGACAGGCTGTGGTCCTTGGTAACGACGGTCCAGCCGTCGGGCAACAGCTTCACATTGGGTTTGCCGGCATTGACCATCGGCTCGACCGTCAGCGTCATGCCGGCCCTGAGCTCCAGGCCAGTGCCGAAGCTGCCGTAGTGCAATACCTGCGGGTCTTCGTGAAAGGTGCGGCCGATGCCGTGCCCACAGTATTCGCGCACGACGGAAAATCGATGTTTTTCAACGTGTTGCTGGATCGCAGCGCCAACGTCACCGAGGCGCTTGCCGGATGCGAGTTCCTCGATACCGAGCCACATTCCCTCAAATGCTACCTGGGCGAGGCGTTGCGCCTGGATACTGGGTTTGCCGACAAAAAACATCCGGCTGGTATCGCCGTGGAAGCCGTCCTTTATCACCGTGATGTCGATGTTAACGGCATCGCCGGACTTGAGCTTGCGCTCGCCCGGTATGCCGTGGCACACGACATGATTCACCGAGGTGCAGATGGATTTGGGGAAGCCACGGTAATTCAGCGGTGCCGGAATCGCGTCCTGCACCTCGGTAATGTACTTGTGGCAGATGTCGTTAAGCTCGTCGGTGGTTACGCCCGGTTGGACATAATCGCCAATCATATCGAGCACGTCGGCGGCCAGGCGACCGGCAACCCGCATCTTGTCCCGCTCGTCGGCAGTCTTGATTGTTACAGTCATTGAGAATCAGGGGCTTTGGCCGTTGTTGGCCGCGACCGGCTATGGTATAAAGCGCGCGCCCTAGAGGCAATTAATCCACACGTATACCGACACATCACGCTGGGTGCCCCACCTGAAAAGGGGTTGCGAGATGGGGTGTACGGAGGCCTAACCCGGAGTAAAGAAATGGCAGACGTATCCATGCGCCAGATGCTAGAGGCTGGCGTGCATTTTGGTCACCAGACCCGCTACTGGAACCCGAAGATGGCTCCCTTCATCTTCGGCGAGCGAAACAAGATCCACATCATCAATCTCGAGAAGAGCCTGCCGCTCGCGCGCGAAGCGTGCGCGTTCGTCAAGGGCACGGTCGCCGACGGTGGCAAGGTCCTGTTTGTCGGCACCAAGCGTGCCGCTCGAGAGGCGGTCCGCAATAACGCCCATCGCTGTGAAATGCCGTTCGTCAGCTATCGCTGGCTCGGTGGCATGCTGACGAATTACAAGACCATTCGGCAGTCGGTCAAGCGCCTCATGTCGCTCGAACAAATGGCGGAAGAGGGCGGATTCGAGGGCCTTACCAAGAAAGAAGTGCTGGGCCTCAATCGGGAGCAGGAGAAGCTCGAGCGCAGTCTTGGCGGCATCAAGGAAATGACGGGACTCCCCGATGTCCTGTTCGTCATCGATGTGGACCATGAAGACATTGCGGTTCGCGAAGCGCGCAAACTTGGCATTCCGGTCGTCGCGGTCGTCGACACGAACTGTTCGCCCGAGGGTGTTGACTATGTAATACCCGGCAACGATGACGCGATGCGCGCGATAGAGTTGTATGCGGCCATGGTTGCCGATGCCGTGGTCGACGGCAGATCATCGCTGCCCGAAGTGGCGCTGGGCGAGGACGAGTTCGTCGAGCTGGATGCGGATGGCAACGTCAAGAAGTCGACCGGGCGCAAGAAGAAGACGGGCAAGAAGGCCACGGTAAAGAAGGCCACGGTAAAGAAGAAAGCTACGGTGAAAAAGGTGGCGGCAGCGAAGAAGGAAGCAGCGCCTAAAGCCGAAAAAGCGCCGGTTGCGGATGACGGGGAGGCTCCGAAGGAAGCGGCTGCCGAAGCAGCTCCAGAGGCCGGGGCACCCGCAGCTGCCGAGCCCGTAGCTGCCGACGCAGGCGCAGAGGCGAGCGAGGCCAAGGCGGCACCGGCAGCCAAGAAAGCGGCCAAGAAGACCGCGAAAAAGGCTGCCAAGAAGACGGCAAAGAAAGCGGCCAAAAAGACGACCGCAAAGAAGGCTGCCGACAAAGACGGGTAATGACGGTCGTAACGACCGGGTAGAGAAGACAAGAGGATTTCGAGATGTCGATTACTGCATCGATGGTAAAAGAACTGCGCGAGCGCACCGGCGCCGGCATGATGGAGTGCAAGCGGGCACTCGTCGAGACCAATGGTGATCCTGATCTTGCCGCGGAGAATCTTCGTAAGGCAGGCGCCGCGAAGGCCGACAAGAAGGCTGGCCGGGTTGCTGCGGACGGACGCGTGGTCGTTGCCCAGGATGGCAGCAAGGCTGTCATCGTAGAAGTTAATTCCGAAACCGACTTCGTTGCGAAGGATGAAAACTTCGTTGCCTTTGCCGAGGCTGTTGCTGCTGCGGCACTGGCGTCGGGCACGACAGATGTTGCAGCGTTTGCGAATGAGTCGCTCGCTGATGGGCAATCAGTTGAAGCGGCGCGAACGGCGTTGATTCAGAAGGTCGGTGAGAACATCGGCGTGCGCCGCATTGAATCGGTTGCCGGCGCCGATGTTGTTGCAAGCTACACGCATGGTGCCCGAATTGGTGTTGTGATCGCGTTGGATGGCGGTGACGAGGCGCTGGCGCGCGATGTAGCGATGCACGTTGCCGCAATGAATCCGCAGTACATTGCTGCAGCCGACGTGCCTGCCGATACCCTCGAGACAGAGCGCCGCATCCTGACCGAACAGGCAGCTGAATCCGGCAAGCCCGCCGAGATCATCGAGAAGATGGTAAGTGGCCGCGTCAACAAATTCCTAAAGGAAATCACGTTGCTCGGCCAGCCGTTCGTAAAGGACGACAATATCACTGTTGGCAAGCTGCTCGACGGGGCTGGTGCGGCAGTGCGCGCCTGCGTGCGCTTCGAGGTTGGCGAAGGCATCGAGAAAAAGCAGGACGATTTCGTTGCAGAGGTCATGGCGCAGGTCAAGGGCGCCAGTTGAGAAACCTCGCTTAAGTTTTTGATTTAATGGATAATAGGCGCAGCGCATAACGTCGAAACGACACAGAAAGGCATGCCCATGAATGATTCCCCGGTCCAGTACCGACGTGTGTTACTGAAGCTCAGCGGTGAGGCGTTGATGGGGGACCTGGACTACGGGATCGAGCCGGCGGTGATTCAACGGATAGCCGCCGAAATTGCGACAGCCCAAAAGGCCGGCGTCGAGGTCGCGATCGTTATCGGCGGTGGCAACATATTCCGCGGAGCGGGCCTTGCGCGCGCTGGCATGGACCGCGTCACCGGCGACTACATGGGTATGCTCGCGACCGTGATGAATGCGCTGGCTATCCAGGACGCCCTTGAGTCCCTTGGCGTGTTCGCGCGCGTTATGTCTGCGCTGCAGGTACATGAGGTGTGCGAGGATTACATTCGCCGCAGGGCGGTGCGACATCTCGAGAAAGGCCGCGTAGTGATTCTCGCCGCTGGAACCGGCAATCCATTTTTTACGACTGACACGGCGGCGAGCCTGCGCGCTATCGAGATTGGCGCCGACGTTCTGTTAAAGGCGACCAAGGTCGATGGCGTTTATGACTCCGACCCGGTGAAAAACGCGGATGCCAAACGCTACGAAACGATTTCATTCGACCAGGTGCTGACTGACAAGTTGCTGGTCATGGATGCAACGGCAGTCGTAATGTGCCGCGATAACGGCCTGCCGCTACGCGTTTTCGACCTGACGCGCGCCAACGCGCTGGTGCAGGCGATGGCGGGCGACGACGTCGGGACGCTGGTGACGGCCTGAGTCGAAAAGTCACGAAATAGAAAGAGGACGGGAAACGTGCTGGACGAGATAAAAAAAGACGCAGGCGAACGCATGGCCAAGAGCGTCGCGGCGCTCAAACAGGAACTGACCAAGTTGCGGACGGGCCGCGCACATACAAGTCTGCTCGATCACATAACGGTCGAATACTACGGCGCCCAGGTGCCGCTCAACCAGGTGTCCAATGTCGGCGTCGAGGATTCACGGACGCTGACCGTGACGCCGTGGGAAAAAGAGATGGTGGCCGTTATCGAGAAGGCGATCATGAATTCGGACCTTGGCCTGAACCCGGCCTCGGCTGGCACGGTGATTCGCGTGCCATTGCCGGCGCTGACCGAGGAGCGGCGTAAAGACATGATTCGCGTCGTACGTAGCGAAGCCGAGGGCGGTCGCATAGCGGTGCGCAATATTCGCCGCGATGCTATTAGCGATATCAAGGATCTGCTCAAGGAGAAGATGATCGGCGAAGACGACGAGCATCGTGGCGAGGACGACATTCAGGCAATCACGGACAAGTATGTCGCAGAGATTGACCAGGTGTTGGCCGACAAGGAAGCCGAGTTGATGGAGATTTAAGGCCCGGTCGTCCAGGCACATAGTAATGACTTCCGACCCGAACATACCCACACATGTTGCGGTCATCATGGATGGCAATGGCCGCTGGGCGCGCCGGCGTGCACTGCCCCGGCATGCCGGGCACCGGGCCGGTGTCGGTGCGGTGCGCAAGACCGTCGAGGTAGCCGCCCAGCGTGGTGTTAAGTACCTGACGCTGTTCGCTTTTAGCAGCGAAAACTGGCGGCGGCCCCGCGACGAGGTCAGCAAGCTGATGAATCTTTTTGTTGAGGCGCTGCAACGAGAAGTCGAGGACCTGCATCGTAATAATGTAAGGCTCGAGTTTATCGGTGCGCGCGAGCAGCTGGGCGCCGGGTTGCTGGACAAGATTGAATCGGCAGAGGCCCAGACCCGGAACAACACGGGGCTACGACTGCAGGTTGCCGTGGCCTACGGCGGACGCTGGGACATCGTGAACGCGACTCGCAAACTGGCGGGCCGTGTCGCAAGCGGTGAGCTTGAGGTTGAGAAAATTGACGATACGGCGATCGCCGGGGAATTGCAGCTCGCGAACCTGCCGGACCCGGATCTGTTGATTCGAACTGGCGGGGAGCAACGCATCAGCAACTTTCTTCTGTGGAATCTCGCCTACGCCGAGCTATGGTTTTGCGACACATTATGGCCGGATTTTGGCGACCGGCAGTTTGACGAGGCACTGGCATATTTTGCCAGTCGTCAACGCCGGTACGGCCATACTGGCGACCAGGTTGAGGCGGTCAGTTCATGAAACAACGTGTCGTTACGGCGATTGTCGCGCTGGCGGTACTGGCTGTCGTGCTGTTCTGGCTGCCGGCGCTTGGCGTGCAGCTTGTAATTGCGGCATTGCTGCTGGCCGGAGCGTGGGAGTGGTCCGGATTTTTCGACGGAGCGGGCAGCGGAACCCGGGCAACCTACGTAATCATCATCGCAGCGCTGATTATTGGTTTCGCAACGGTGCTGGCTGCCTACGGCGATCAGTTACTCCTTATTAGTGTGGGCTGGTGGTTGCTTGCATTGCTCTGGACCTTCGCGTTCCCGACCCCGATTCCTGCAGTCGTACGCTGGATCGCCGGTGCGCTGGTGCTGGTGCCAATGTACGTCGCGGTGCTGCAACTCTACGAGATCGACCCCTGGCTCCTGCTGTTTGCGCTGCTCATTGTCTGGGTCGCCGACAGCGGTGCCTATTTTGCCGGCCGTTTTTTCGGCCGCGTCAAGCTTGCGCCCAGCATCAGCCCTGGCAAGACCTGGGAAGGCGTGCTCGGCGGAATGCTTGCCGTAGCGCTGCTGGCTGTTGCGCGTGCGTACGCAACAGGGGCCGAGTGGACCACGCTGGTGCCGTTTTGCCTGGGTGTCGGTGTTCTTTCAGTCGTCGGCGACCTGACCGTCAGCATGTTCAAGCGCACGGCCGGGGTCAAAGACAGTGGCACACTGTTCCCGGGGCACGGTGGCGTACTCGATCGCATCGACAGCATCACGGCGGCGGCACCGCTATTTGCTGTCGGCACCAGCTGGGTAGGGCTGCGATGAGCGCGCATTCAGCCAAAGTTCATTGTCGGCGGTTTACGCTGGGGACGGGTCGCGTGGGAACTGCAGCGGCCTGGGCCAGTCAACACTACAGTGGCGCGGCGCCAACCTGGGCCCGGCAATGCCGGGGCGCGGCCTGCAACTTTCTGATTTTACTAGGGGAATCGGCCAATCATGGGTGATGCATTAACGAGCCTGGTGGCATTCGTTATCGCGATCAGCGTGCTGGTTGCGATTCACGAATTCGGTCACTATATCGTCGGCCGCTGGACCGGCATGAAGGTGTTGCGATTTTCCATCGGTTTCGGCAAACCAATCTGGACCTGGACCCGCGGCAAAGACCAGACCGAATATTGCGTTTCTGCGATCCCGCTAGGCGGTTATGTGCGCTTCCTCGACGGCCGTGAAGGCCCCGTCGCGCCCGAAGACGAGGGCCGTGCATTCAACCATCGGCCGATCTGGGCCCGGATTGCCGTGCTGTTGGCGGGGCCTGGCTTTAATTTCCTGTTTGCCATACTGGCCTACTGGGCGTTGTTCGTCAGTGGGATCCCAACGCTCGTGCCCGCTGTCGGTGAGGTCGTATCCGGCTCATATGCCGATCGGGCCGGTCTGGAATCCGGTGACAAGATCGTCGCTGTCGGTGATATCCAGACCGACAACTGGGAAGCGGCCCTGGTTAACATGCTCGATCAGATGGTGTCGACTGGTCGCGTACCCCTGACGCTCGAGTCTGATGAAGGTCGCCAGAGATATGCGACGATCGATGTGGGCGATGATGCCACGCGGCTCACGGAACCCGGATTGCTTTTCGATGGGCTCGGATTCAAGCCGTTCGGTTCGGGCGACGCTCCGGCCGTCATCAGTAGCGTGGCCGATGACAGCGCAGCCTCCACAGCCGGATTGCAGGTCGGCGACAGGATAACGAGTATCGATGGCGAGACCGTCGCCCGGTTCGGTGACTTGCAAACCATCGTCTCAGAACGCGCGAACAAACCAGTCGCAATCGAGTACGAACGCGACGGTCGGCCGTACCGTGCGCAGACAACGATCGGTGAAGTTGCTACCGAGACCGGTACGCGCGGGCAGCTCGGCGTGACCGCGGCCACAGGTCTGGCCGACTACGTTTACTTGCGCAAGTTCGGGCCGATTGACTCGATTGGTGAAGCAGCGGCGCGTACCTGGTCGTCCACGATCTTCACGCTGCGCATGCTGGGTCGCATGGTGACGGGTGATGTGTCGATCAAGAACATCAGTGGTCCGATTAATATTGCACAGTTCGCCGGAGACTCGGCGCAGCGGGGCCTTAACGAATTCCTCGCGTTTCTTGCCCTTGTCAGTATCAGCCTGGGCGTACTGAACCTGCTGCCGGTCCCGGTTCTCGACGGCGGGCAGATCGTTTTCCAGACCGTCGAAATGCTCAAGGGCAGCCCGATGTCGGATCGGTCTCAAATCATCGGCCAGCAGGTCGGCATCCTCGCACTTATATTGCTAATGAGTTTCGCCTTTTATAATGACATCGCGAGAATACTGGGATAGTCGTTGCATGAAGAAGAACGATATCAACATGGCATCGAGCAAAATCATCCGCGGCATTGCGATTCTTGCATTGTGCCTGGCGCTGCCGCTGGTTGCGGTTGCGGATGAATTCGTCGTGCGTGACATGCGTGTCGAGGGCTTGCAGCGTATCTCCGAGGGCACCGTATTCAATTATTTGCCGATCAATATCGGTGATCGCATCGATGATATTCGTGTGCAGGAGGCAATTCGTGCGCTCTATGTGCAGGGGTTGTTCGAAGACATCGAGCTGCGTCGCGACGGCGATACGCTGGTCGTCGTGGTCAAGGAGCGACCGTCGATCGAAAGTTTTCAGATCGACGGCAACAAGGATATCAAGACGGAGGAGCTTCTCGAATCATTGCGTGGCGTGGGTCTGGCAAAGGGTCGGACATTTGATCGTTCGATTCTCGAAAACGTACAGATGGCGCTGCGCGAACAGTATTACGCGCGTGGCAAATACGCGGTTGAGGTTGAGAGCTATGTCAACAACCGGCCCAACAACACCGTCCAGGTCGGATTTGAGATTAAGGAAGGCGAACGCGCCAAGATCCGGCAGGTCAACATTGTCGGCAACGCGGCGTTTCCGGATGAGGACATTCGCGAAGGTTTCGAGCTTGACACGGCCAATTGGTTGTCGTGGATAAGGCAGGACGATCGCTACTCTGCCGAGGCACTGGAAGGCGACCTCGAGACTTTGCGCTCCTTTTATATGGACCGTGGCTATGCTGATTTCCGCGTGGACTCCACGCAGGTCGCGATTTCGCCGAACAAGAAAGACATGTTCGTCACGATCGGCGTTCATGAAGGCGACCTGTACACCGTGTCGGATGTCAAAATCGTCGGCGATATGGTCGTTCCCGAACCGTTCTTACGCGCATTGATTCTTGCGCAGCCGGGATCGATTTATAACCAGCAATTGCTAACGCAAACGGCAGAATTTATGTCGCTGCGCCTGGGCGAACAGGGGTATGCGAACGCCGAGATCGAGCCTGTGCCGGAACTCGATCACGAAAACAAAGAGGCTGCAATTACCTTTTATGTGGACCCAAAGAGTCGTGTCTATGTGCGGCGCATCAACTTTCATGGCGTCGACCAGGTTGATGACGAGGTACTGCGCCGTGAAATGCGGCAGATGGAGGGCGCCTATCTTTCGAACCGGCTGGTTGACCGGTCCAAGGTCCGTTTGCAGCGGCTGCCCTATATAGAGAGTGTCCAGTCGAATACGACACCGGTGTCAGGTAGTCCGGATCTCGTCGATGTCGATTTCGATCTCGAGTACCGAATGCCGGGCCAGTTTAGCGGCGGCGTCGGCTATTCTGAATCGCAGAAACTCTTGTTGAACGGCAGCATCATCCACACGAATTTTCTCGGCACCGGTAATCGCGTCGGTGTCGAGCTAATTTCCGGGCGTTTCCAGAAGATCTATTCAATTTCGCATACGGACCCGTACCGCACGATGGACGGCATTCGCCGTACGGTCAGCGTCAACTACCGGGATTTGACGCAGTTTACGTCGGCAGCATCGGATTTCTCGACGACCAGTGCGGGTGCCACGGTGGACTACGGCTATCCGCTGACCGAGTATCAGCAGTTGTCGTTTGGCCTGACATTCCAGCATGCGGAGTTACTCGCGTCGCAGTCGAGCACGCAGCAGGCGCAGGACTGGGTGCTCAATAACGGCGATACCTTTATTGAAGATACAGGCAGAGGCTTCGATTTTTTTGGTACCGAGTACGACTCTGTTGAGATGCTGTTGGGCTGGTCTTATGACAGCCGCAACCGGGCGTTATTTGCAACACGCGGTACCCGCCAGCAACTGGTGCTCGCCTATGCAATCCCGGGCAGCGATGTCGAGTACTATACGGCGCGCTACAATTTTACAAAGTACTTTCCGCTCTGGAAGCGCTGGGTACTGCGGTTCAATGCCGAGGTGGCGATGGGCGAGGGTGTGGGCGCCACGACGGCGCTGCCGCCGTTCAAGCACTTTTTCGGCGGCGGTCCACAATCGGTGCGGGGCTTTCGCGAATCCTATATGGGCCCGAGGGACAGTTTCGGTCGTCCCTACGGCGGTAACGTGTTGGTCGCAAGCCAGACAGAGCTTATACTCCCGCTTCCGGAGAAATGGGCCAGCCAGGCGCGAGCCGCCATTTTCTACGATGTCGGTAATGTGTTTAACACGGGCGAGGTCGCGTTTACGGACAAATTAGGATCGCCCGTCTTGTATGAACCGGAATTCGATGAGCTGCGTGCGTCGGTTGGTATTGGCGTACAATGGCTGGCGCCGCTGGGATTGTTTAGATTCAGCTACGCTTTCCCGCTCAACGAATATGTGGGCAACGACAGGTTTTACGGTGACGAGCTGGAGCGATTCCAGTTCTCGATTGGTCAGGCGTTTTAAGGAATGGTTTTTTTATGAATTTTGTAAAGCAACGAATTATTGGTATCGGCTTCAGCATCGCGCTCCTCTGCGTGTTTGCAATGCCGGCGCAGGCACAGCAGTTAAAGGTCGGGGTTGTCAATATTCCCGTCCTGTTGGATCGCGCGCCGCAAACCAAGGCCGCAATGGATGCTTTGCAGGAAGAATTCGCGCCACGCCAGCGTGAGTTTCTGGCGAAGCAAAAAGAGTATGAAGATCTGGCGACCAAGGTGCAGAAAGACGTCGCCGTTATGGGTGAGACCGAGCGTCGTAATGCCGAAAAAAATCTTCGCGACCTGCAACGTGAAGTTACGCGGTTGCAAAACGAGTTTCGCGAAGATCTGAATCTACGGCAGAATGAGGAGCTCGGTATCCTGCAGCGTTCCCTCCTGAAGGAAGTCCAGGATTATGCGCAGCAGGAAGGCTATGACCTCGTCGTTGGCGATGGTGTGTTGTTCGCAAGCACTGCGGTCAACATCACCGAAGAGGTGCTGCGCACTGTGGAAGCCAACTTCCAGGCGACCGGCGCCCGCTAGCATTTCTCGGGCTGGCAAAGGCGCCGTTGATGGCGATCAGCCTCGGAGACCTCGCGAAGCAAGTTGGCTGTGAGCTGGTGGGCGACGCCGACGCTACTGTCAGTGGTGTCGCTTCACTCGGCCGGGCAACTCCTGAATCGCTGAGTTTCCTCTCCAGCCCCGTCTATAAACCACAACTCGCCTCTACCGCGGCAGCTGCAGTTATTCTGCGCGCGGAGGACGCAGAGGGTTGTCCGACTGCGGCGTTGATTCACAACAATCCTTACGCCTGCTACGCGAGGGCGGCAGACCTGGTCTGTCCCGCCCCGATCTACGAACCGGGCGTGCACGCCTCCGCTGTGGTGTCTGCATCGGCGACGGTGGCGGCGTCGGCCCATATTGCGGCCGGTGTTGTGATTGGCGATGGATCCTCGATTGGCGAGAACACATACGTTGGACCCGGTTGCATTATTGCCACCAACTGCAGCGTTGGCGACGACGGTCATCTGGTCGCAAACGTGACAGTTGTTCGTGATGTCATAATCGGCAAACGCTGCATATTGCATCCGGGTGTAGTCATTGGCTGTGACGGTTTCGGCAACGCGATGACGCCCGAAGGCTGGGTAAAAGTACCGCAGCTCGGTGGCGTCCGTGCGGGTGACGATGTCGAGATCGGTGCGAACACGACGATCGATCGCGGTGCGCTTGACGATACGATCATCGAAGACGGCGTTCGCATCGACAATCTTGTCCACATCGCACACAACGTCAAAGTCGGGGCGCATACGGCGATCGCAGCACAGTGTGGTTTTGCCGGCAGTGCAGTGATCGGCAAGCGCTGCATGTTTGCAGGTCATTCGGGAACTGTCGGTCACGTTACGGTGTGCGACGATGTGATCCTGAGCGCAAAAACCATGATTACCAAGGACGTTACCGAGCCCGGCGTTTACGCGGGAAGTTTTGCCGCGGAGCCCTCGCGCCACTGGAACAAGCAGGTAGCACGATTCAGGCGCCTCGAAAAACTGATCCAGCGTGTTGGTCAGCTGGAAAAAGACAAGCAGTGATTCATTCCTCGGCAATTGTTTCCGATAACGCGACGATCGCTGGTGATGTGGAGATCGGGCCTTACTCGATCATTCGTGACGGCGTTGAAATCGGCAGTGGCACGCGCATCGGCAGCCACGTTGTTATCAACGGGCCGACCGCCATCGGCATCGATAATCATATCTACCAGTTTGCCTCGATCGGCGACGATCCGCAGGACAAGAAGTATGCAGGCGAACCCACCAAACTGACGATCGGCGATCGCAATACCATTCGCGAGTTCTGCACAGTCAGTCGTGGCACGGTGCAGGACGCCGGTGAGACCGTTATGGGCGATGACAACTGGATCATGGCGTATGTTCACATTGCACATGATTGTCGTGTCGGCAGCAATACGATCATGGCCAACAATACGACGCTGGCCGGGCACGTCCATGTCGGGGACTGGGCCATCCTGGGCGGATTCTCGGGAGCACACCAGTTCTGCAGAATTGGTGCGCATGCTTTCCTCGGCATGTATACGGGAATCAATCGCGATGTTCCTGCATACACCATGGTGTCCGGTAACCCCGGTGTGCCACGTGGCATCAATAGTGAAGGCCTGAAACGCCGCGGCTTCGATGCGGCGCAGATTCGCAACATCAAGGATGCCTACCGTCTCGTGTATCGCAAAGGTATGAAACTGGCGGATGCGGTCGACGTAATCACGACGCGTGCCGCAGAGCATACTGAGCTCGAGCTTTTTCTCGAGTCTTTGCGCTCCTCCGAACGCGGCCTGGTTCGCTGACAGGGATGCGGATTGCACTGGTTGCTGGCGAAGCATCCGGCGACCTGCTGGGCGCAGGCCTGATCAGGGCAATCCGGGCGCGAATTCCGGAGGCACAATTCGAGGGAGTCGCCGGACCGGCGATGATCGATGCGGGCTGCAGGCGACTCGAAGATGCCGAGGCGCTGGCCGTCATGGGCTTGATTGAACCGTTGCGACACGTACCGCGACTGTTGCGATTGCGCCGTTCACTCGCGCGCCGCTGGGTAAAGTCGCCACCCGATGTTTTTGTCGGTATCGATGCGCCGGACTTTAATTTTGGCCTGGAGAAGAAGTTACGGCGGGCCGGTATTCGTACTGCTCACTACGTCAGTCCCACAGTCTGGGCATGGCGTGAGGGCCGCATCAAGACTGTGGGCGAAGCGGCGGATCGGGTTCTCTGTATCCTGCCATTTGAGAAAGACATCTACGACCGTCACGGCATAGACGCCGTATTCGTGGGGCATCCCAAGGCCGACTCCATACCAGACGATATTGACATCGCGTCGGCGAGGGAAGTTCTCGGTCTGGGAGACGCTCCCGTGGTCGCGATGTTGCCAGGTAGTCGCGGCAGCGAGGTGTCACGACTCGGACCGTTATTTGCGGCGGCTGCGGCGCAACTGGCGGCTGGCGATGCGAGCATGCAGTTCATTACGCCGGCGGCGACGCCGCGACTCCGGGGGCTAATCGAAACGCAACTCGACGACGCGGCAGTGCGCGAACACTTCACACTCACGGATGGTGGCTCAATCGAGGTAATGGCTGCTGCAGACGTCGTCATGCTTGCATCCGGAACAGCGGCGCTCGAGTCGGCATTGCTCGGCAAGCCGACAATTGCTGCATACAAGGTCTCTGCAATAACTGCCATCATTTTGCGCCTGTTTAAGTTGCTGAAAACCAAGTACTTCACGTTGCCAAATTTGTTGACCGAGGCTCCGTTGGTCCCGGAATTCATCCAGGAGGCCGCGACGCCGGAGGCACTTGCCACGGAGATCAGATCGCTGCTGAGCAACGCAGCGCGCCGCGAGGAGATTACGGCCCGATTTGCTACACTGCGGGCAGACTTGGCTCTCGGCGCAGATGATCGTGCCGCTGACGCCGTTATCAACCTCGCTGGTCAGAACGAGGGTCATTGAGTCCGCTGTACCCGATGTCGCAATCAAGTAGTTACGAGAGACAAGACGCCGTCGCTGGCGTAGACGAGGCGGGCCGTGGGCCGCTTGCTGGCCCCGTGGTAGCGGCTGCCGTTATTTTGCAGCCGGGCACGGCCATCACTGGCCTCGACGATTCCAAGAAACTCAGTGCCGGGTGTCGTAATGCGCTGGCCGAGGATATTCGCCGCCAGGCAGTGGCCTGGTCGGTAGCATGGTCAGATGCCGCCGAAATCGATGCATTGAATATCCTGCATGCCACGATGCTGGCAATGCGGCGCGCGATCATCGGCTTGCCGGTACAGCCGCACGCGGTACAGGTGGACGGTAACCGCCTTCCCAACCTGACATTCACCGAGGGAACGATGGCCGGCGAGGCGATTGTTGGCGGTGATGGCTGCGTACCGGCGATCAGTGCGGCCTCGATCATTGCCAAGACAACTCGCGATCAAATCATGGTTACGCTTGATGGACTGTTTCCGGCGTACGGGTTTGCGCGTCACAAAGGCTATGGCACCGACGCGCATCGTACGAATCTGCAAAAGCATGGACCCTGTGTTCATCATCGCCGCAGCTTTGCGCCCGTGAGGTTGGCGCTGTGACTGCGAGTAGTTTTGTTCATCTCCATGTGCACAGCGAGTATTCGCTGGTAGACAGCACGGTTCGAATTGCCGCGTTAATGGAGCGCTGTAAACGGGGCGGGATGCCGGCGGTGGCCTTGACCGACCAGAACAACCTGTTTGGCATGGTCAAGTTCTACTCAAAGGCGGTAGCCGCGGGCGTCAAACCGATTGTCGGCGCGGACCTGCGTATAGCGACGGATGATGAACAGGATCGGCCGTACTCACTGATCCTGCTTTGCCAGGACACTACCGGCTACCGCAACCTGTCGCGACTGCTAACCCGGGTGTTTCTCGAGGGTCGGGTTCGCGGCGAGCCGCTGGCGCGGCGGGAGTGGCTGACCCGTGAGACCTGCGCCGGGCTGATTGCGTTATCGGGTGGCCTGCATGGCGATGTGGGTCGGGCACTGCACAACGGTCACGAGGACAGGGCGCGAAACCTGGTGGCGGACTGGCGCGAGCTGTTCGGCGATCGCTATTACCTGGAACTCATCCGCACCGGGCGCGGCGGTGAAGAAGAGTGTGTGCAGGCCAGCCTGAACGTCGCCAGCGATGCTGGCGTGCCCGTCGTTGCCAGCAACGATGTCCGGTTTCTCGACAGTGATGACTATGGCGCCCACGAGGCGCGGGTATGCATTCAGGACGGTCGTACCCTGGCGGATACAGGCCGGCCACACGATTACAGCGAGCAGCAGTATCTGCGCTCGGCGGCTGAAATGATCGAGTTGTTCGCCGACATTCCCGAGGCTATTGAGAATGCCAACGAGATCGCACGGCGCTGCAACCTGGATCTGCGCCTGGGCACCAGTGTACTGCCGGCATTTCCGGTGCCCGCAGGTCAGACGGAGGCGGAGTTTCTCGAGAGCGAGGCACGTCGCGGCCTGGAGGAGCAGCTCGCGCAAATGTTCGAGAGCGAGAATACTGCTGCCAACGTACGCGACGCGGTCAGCGCGCCGTACCTGGAACGTCTTGCCACCGAGCTTGACGTAATCAGCGGCATGGGTTTTCCAGGCTACTTTCTGATTGTTGCAGACTTTATACGCTGGGCCCGTGAGCATGACATTCCGGTGGGGCCGGGACGCGGGTCCGGTGCCGGTTCGCTGGTTGCCTGGGTGCTTGGCATTACCGACCTTGACCCGTTGCACCATGACCTGCTGTTCGAACGCTTTCTAAACCCGGAACGCGTGTCCATGCCGGACTTCGATATCGATTTCTGCATGGAAGGACGTGACCGCGTGATCGACTACGTCGCTGAGCGTTATGGTCGCGACCGCGTTGCACAGATCATCACTTTCGGGACGATGGCGGCCAAAGCAGTAATCCGCGATTGCGGCCGTGTACTCGGCCAGCCCTATGGCTGTGTCGATCGCATTGCGAAGCTCGTGCCGTTTGAGATCGGCATGACCCTGGAAAAAGCGCTTGAGCAATCGGAAGAGCTGGCGACGATGTATCGCGATGACGAGGAAGTCGCGGCCATTATCGACCTTGCCAAATCACTCGAAGGCCTGGCAAGAAATGCCGGCAAGCATGCGGGTGGTGTTGTTATTGCACCCGACCAGATTACAGACTTCACACCAATCTACTGTGAAGATGGCAGCACGCACACGATCACCCAGCTCGATAAGGACGACGTCGAAGCGGTAGGGCTCGTCAAGTTTGACTTCCTTGGGCTTAAGACGCTTACGATCATCGACTGGGCCGTGCGCATAGTGAAAGAAACGGACCCGGCCGCGAACCTGGACATCAAGCGCATTCCTGACAGGGACAGCAAGACCTTCCAGTTGTTGCGCAGGACCCAGACGGCCGCAGTCTTTCAGCTGGAATCGAGCGGCATCCGCGACCTGATTAAACGCATGCGGCCCGATCGATTTGACGACCTCGTTGCCCTGGTCGCCCTGTTCCGGCCCGGACCGCTGCAGTCAGGCATGGTCGATGATTTCATTACGCGCCGACATGCGGTCAACAAAGCCGATATCGACTACATGCACCCCGATCTCAAGCCGCTCCTCGAAGAGACTTATGGCGTCATTCTGTACCAGGAGCAGGTGATGCAGATCGCACAGGTGCTGGCCGGTTATACGTTGGGCGGCGCCGATCTGTTGCGCCGCGCGATGGGCAAGAAAAAGCCCGAGGAGATGGCGCAGCAGCGCGAAATATTCGTGACCGGCGCGACCGAGCGCGGCGTCGCGGAAAAAACCGCGACGCGTATCTTCGATCTGATGGAGAAGTTCGCGGGTTACGGTTTCAACAAATCGCATTCGGCCGCCTACGCGGTGCTCGCCTACCAAACCGCGTACCTGAAGGCCCACTATCCGGCGGCTTTCATGGCGGCGGTCATGACTGCGGATCTCGACAACACGGACCGGCTGGTCACGCTGAAAGACGATTGCCGGAAACAGCAACTGAATCTCGTCGCGCCCGACGTCAACCGCTCGGGCTACGCGTTCAGCGTGTCTGATTACCATACGATCCTGTACGGTCTTGGTGCCATCAAGGGTGTCGGCCGGGCCGCAGTAGAGACGCTGATTGCCGAGCGCGAAGAACACGGCACCTACAAGAACCTGAACGAGTTCTGTCGCCGGGTCGACCACGAGAAGATCAACCGCCGGGCGCTCGAGGCTATGATCAAGTCGGGCGCGATGGATGCCCTGGGAGCATCGCGGCATGCATTGATGCAACAGGTCCCTGAAGCGCTGGCGAGCGCGAACCAGCAGGCGCGCGCGGCGGCTGCCGGGCAGAACGATATGTTCGGCATTGAGCCTGCCGCAACGGAACCGGAAGACCAGCCGTCAGGTGCGATCATCGACGTTGCCGAGTGGCCTGAACGACTGCTGCTCAACAACGAAAAGGAGTCGCTGGGTCTGTACCTGACAGGTCATCCGTTCGACGCAGTTCGTGGAGATGCGATGTACTTTGCTGACGGCAAGCTGGGTGACCTGGCAGCGGAACCGGCCCCGCAAAGCTCGAAAGGAAGTCGCGATTATGCGCGACCGCGGCGTGAGGTTACGGTCGCCGGGCTGGTTGTTGATATCAGGAAGCGTGGTAACCGCATCAGTGTCGTACTTGACGATGATACGGCACGCATGGATGTCAGCTTCTTCAGCGAGGCTTTCCAGGAGTTTCGGCACTTGCTCGTCAAGGATGAAATCGTCGTGATCAGCGGCCCGCTACGGTACGACGATTTTCTTGGCAGCTGGACCGTCAACGCCAAGAACGTGACGAGCATCGACAGCGTGATCGAAAGCCGCGCCAAGGGAATGTTGCTCTGCCTGGCGCCAAACGGGCAAGGCAAGCAGCTACTCGTGAAACTGCATGACCTGTTGCTGCCACACCGGGAAGGTCACTGCGACGTGGCGGTGCAGTACATCGGCGATACGGCCGCTGCTCGACTGAACCTCGGTCCGGAATGGACGGTCCGGCCGAGCCGCGAACTGCGTGACAAACTGTCCGAGTTGCTCGGCAGCAGCAATGTTCGCTTGCTTTACGCGCCGGGCCGGGAAATGATGTAGAGTCCGTCTTCCGATCGCCGATCGCATGACCCTATGGACCTGAAATTCCTAGATTTTGAACAACCTATCGCGGAACTCGAAGCCAAAATCGAGGAGCTGCGATTTGTGGGCGATGACTCGGAAATCAATATTAATGAAGAGGTTGCGCGGCTCCGCGACAAGAGCGAGGCGCTGACCCGGAGCATTTTCGCGAAGCTCAGCGCCTGGCAGATCGCGCAGGTTGCCAGGCACCCGATGCGGCCCTATACACTCGATTATCTGCAGCTCATTGCTCCGGACTTCCAGGAACTCCACGGGGACCGCATGTACGCGGACGATCCCGCCATTATCGGCGGCGTCGGTCGCATCGATGGCCGCGCGGTCATGTTTATTGGCCATCAGAAAGGGCGCGACACCAAGGAGCGCGTGCGCCGCAACTACGGCATGCCCAAGCCCGAAGGTTATCGCAAGGCACAGCGGTTAATGCGCATGGCCGAGAAATTCTCGCTGCCGGTGGTAACGCTCATCGATACGCCGGGCGCTTATCCCGGCGTCGGCGCCGAAGAGCGCGGCCAGAGCGAGGCCATTGCTTACAGCCTGTACCTGATGGCCGGCCTGAAAACGCCCATCATCAGCGTGGTGATCGGCGAAGGTGGATCGGGAGGGGCGCTCGCGATCGGCGTCGGCGATCGGTTGCTGATGCTTCAATACGGTATCTATTCGGTGATATCTCCGGAAGGCTGTGCCTCGATTTTGTGGAAGAGCGCGGAGAAAGCGCAAGAAGCCGCGGAGGCGATGCGCATTACTGCGGCGAGCCTGAACGAATTCGACCTGGTCGACGAGGTGCTTGCCGAACCGCTCGGTGGCGCGCATCGCAATCTGAAAGAGACGGCAGACGTAATCCGCAATGCGCTTCTCAAGAATCTCGAGGAACTCGAAGGCACCCCCACTGATCAGCTGTTGGAGGACCGGCAGCGCCGTCTGGCCAGCTTTGGCCGCTTCAAAGAGGCGTGAACCTCAGCCCGGCAAGCCTGCTTCAGGAGCTCGATGAGCTGGCTGGAATGGCAGGCAATCCTGCCCGCTATGTCGTCGCATTCAGCGGTGGACTTGATTCGACAGTGTTAACGCATGCGCTGGCCGTCGGCCACGCAAGACATGGCGTACCTGTCGTCGGCGTCCACGTCGATCATGGCCTGCAGCCAGAATCAGGCGCATGGGCGGAGCATTGCGAGTCCTTTGCCGCGAGTCACGATATCGAATTCATGAACCTCAACGTCGTTGTCGATACGCAATCGGGCCAGGGCCCCGAGGCATCGGCACGCGCGGCACGTTACGCGGCGTTGCGGAATATCCTGCAGCCCGGCGACTGGTTGCTCAGTGCGCATCACCGGGACGACCAGGCAGAAACGGTCCTTTTGAACCTGATGCGCGGTAGTGGCCCGGCGGGTCTGGCGGGGATTGGTCGTGTCCGAAAATTTGCCGCGGGCTGGCTGGTGCGACCCCTCCTCGACGTGCCACGCTCCGCGTTGCAGGACTACGCCACGGCAAACGCGCTGCCGTACATTACTGATCCGTCGAATACGGACCAGCTGTTTGATCGTAATTACCTGCGCCATGAAGTGTTGCCGCGACTCGAATCGCGGTGGCCTGATGCGGCCCGCCGTATCCGGCGCAGCGCGACCCTGGCCGGCGAGGCAGCCGGCCTGCTCGCAGAACTCGCTGCTGTGGACGCCCGCGCACTCGGTGACAGATCGGATCGATTATCGATCTCCGGGTTGCGAAATCTCGCTCGGCCGCGGCAACGCAACGTCATTCGTCACGTTATTGCCGACCTCGGATTGCCAGTGCCGGGAGCAGTTCATCTGCAACAAATTGTTCACGAGCTAGTCGATGCGCGCGACGACGCCGAACCGCTCATTGCCTGGCCCGGGGCCAGGGCGCGCCGCTATCGGGACCGGTTGTACCTGCTGCCCGGTGACGACCCTGAGCAATCGCAGGCTGCAACTCAGGCGTTCAGCGGCAATCGTGTTCTGCTACCCGGCGGCCTTGGAATCCTGGTACTTGAACCGCATGCCGATACAGGCCTGTCACCGGCCGTTGTCGAGCGCGGTCTCGAGCTGCGGTACCGCAACGGTGGCGAGAGATTTAAGCCTTTTGATCAACAGCATACGAGGAAACTCAAGAAATTACTGCAAGAGGAAGGTGTGGTCCCCTGGATGCGCGACCGGGTACCGCTGGTCTATGCGGGCGATGAACTGGTGGCCGTTGCCGATCTCTGGGTTGCGGCTGCTGCCGCCACCACCCCGGGAATCGCCATCCGCTGGCTAAATCGACCGCCGATTCACTAGACTTTCGTTGTGTCAGATAGGGCTATCTGTTAACGTTTAAAACCGTCTTTTGTCCAACGACGGCGCAATTCCTAAGGGTTGGAGAAGAGCTGCGAGCGACGACTCGTGTGCTTTTTGATCCAGCCCTTTTTTGTTGCCGCAGGTACGGCTGTTTTTATGACTTCGTATGTTTTCATCACCGGTGGCGTCGTGTCGTCGCTCGGTAAGGGGATCACATCGGCCTGTCTTGGCGCCATTCTCGAAGCGCGCGGGCTGTCGATCAGCATGATCAAGCTGGATCCGTACATCAACGTCGATCCAGGGACGATGAGCCCGTTTCAACATGGTGAGGTCTTCGTCACTCACGACGGGACCGAGACGGACCTCGACCTGGGTCATTACGAGCGCTTCGTGCGTACCGCGAAAGGCGGGCGTAACAGTAACTTCACGACCGGCCGCATTTACGAAAGTGTGATTCGCAAGGAACGCCGCGGCGATTACCTTGGCGCGACCGTGCAGGTCATTCCGCACATCACGGACGAAATCAAACAGAGCGTCGAGAAGGGCGCCGGTGACGCCGACATCTGCCTCGTTGAAATCGGCGGTACTGTCGGTGACATAGAGTCATTGCCGTTCCTTGAAGCCATTCGCCAGATGAGCGTCGAACTGGGGCACGACCGCGTCGTCTATGTGCACCTGACACTGGTCCCTTACATCGCGACATCGCACGAAATTAAAACCAAGCCAACGCAGCATTCGGTCAAGGAGCTGCGCTCAATCGGTATCCAGCCGGACGTGCTCGTGTGCCGGTCAGAGCAGCCACTGCCAGATGAACAACGCAAGAAGATCGCGTTGTTCACCAACGTGCCACAAGACGCGGTCATTTCGGCCTACGATGTCGACGATCTGTACAAGGTGCCGGATATGTTGCACTCGCAGGGGCTCGACGACATCGTGACACGGCAACTGCGACTCGAATTACCCGCAGCCGATCTCGGCGAGTGGCAGGCGATTGTCGAGGCCAAGCAGAACCCGACCAGCGAAGTAAACATCGCGATGGTCGGCAAATACATGGACCTCAAGGATTCCTATATTTCGCTGGCCGAGGCGCTGCTGCACGGCGGCATACACACGCGTACCCGGGTGAAAATCCACTATATCGAGTCTGCCGACATCGAAAAGGAGGGGATTGACCGCTTGCGAGGCATGGACGGCATCGTCGTGCCGGGAGGCTTCGGCGATCGTGGCATCGAGGGCAAGGTGGAGACAGTGCGCTATGCGCGCGAGAACGGCATCCCGTACCTGGGTATCTGCCTCGGCATGCAGGTCGCGGTGATCGAAGCATCGCGCAATCTCGCCGGGCTCGAAGGTGCGATGAGCACCGAGTTCAACAAGACGACGCCGCATCCGGTCGTTGCGCTGATAACCGAATGGCGGGACGTGACCGGCGATGTTGAACAACGTGATGAGGAATCCGACCTGGGCGGTACGATGCGCCTCGGGGCGCAGCAGGTCTCGCTGGCCGAGGGTTCGCTGGCCGCGACCAGCTATGGCGCAACCACGATTGAGGAGCGGCACCGGCATCGTTACGAGGTTAATAACAACTATCGCACCAGGCTCGAAGCAGCGGGTTTGCGTTTCTCGGGCCTATCCGTCGATGACCTCGTGGAAATGGTCGAAATACCCGACCATCCGTGGTTCCTTGCGAGCCAGTTTCATCCCGAATTCACGTCCAACCCACGGGACGGCCATCCGCTGTTCATCGGCTTCATCAGCGCCGCGCGCCAGCACCATGAGGGATCGCTGCCCAGGGTTGTAGAAGCATGAAGCTTGCCGACTTCGACGCGGGAAATGAGCAGCGGATCTTCCTGATCGCGGGTACCTGCGTGGTCGAGAGCGAGGCGATGTCCGTCGACACTGCCGGGACGCTCAAGGAAATCTGCGGCGCCCTCGGTATCCCGTTTATCTACAAGTCGTCGTTCGACAAGGCGAATCGCAGCTCTGCTGGCAGTTTTCGCGGGCCCGGCATGGAAGAAGGGCTGCGTATCCTCGACGCGGTAAAGCGCCAGGTGGGCGTGCCAGTATTGACCGATGTGCATGAAGATACGCCAATGGACGAGGCTGCTGCCGTCGTCGACGTCCTGCAGACGCCGGCATTCCTGTGCCGCCAGACGAATTTCATTCTGCGTGCCGCCAGTGCCGGCAAACCGGTCAATATCAAGAAAGGCCAATTCCTGTCGCCCTGGGAAATGCAGAACGTCGTCGACAAGGCGAAATCGACGGGCAACGACGCCATCATGGTCTGCGAGCGGGGATTCTCGTTTGGTTACAACAACCTGGTGTCCGACATGCGCAGCCTTGCGATCATGCGTGGCACGGACTGCCCGGTCGTCTTTGACGCGACGCACTCGGTGCAGCTGCCAGGTGGACAGGGCTCATCGTCAGGAGGACAGCGCGAGTTTATCCCGGTGCTGGCACGCGCGGCGACTGCCGTCGGCGTGGCAGGCCTGTTCATGGAAACGCACCCCGATCCCGCGAACGCATTGAGCGACGGCCCGAACGCCTGGCCGTTGGCGCAAATGAAGTCGCTGCTCGAGACGCTCGTCGAAATCGACAAGACTGTCAAACAACGACCTTACCTGGAAGATCAATGATCAACATCAAAGACATCACAGGCCGCGAGATCCTGGATTCACGCGGCAACCCGACCGTTGAAGCCGACGTAACGCTGGCTGACGGGACTACGGCGCGCGCTGCGGTACCCTCCGGCGCTTCGACCGGCACGCGCGAGGCCGTCGAACTGCGTGACGGTGACAAGTCGCGCTACCTTGGCAAAGGCGTACAGAAAGCGGTTGCCAACGTCAACGGCAAACTGCGCGATGCACTGGTCGGGAACGACTTTGCCGATCAACGTGCCGTTGACCAGTGCATGCTGGATCTCGACGGTACCGACAACAAGGGTGCGCTGGGCGCAAACGCGCTGCTGGCAATCTCGCTGGGCGTCGCCCGCGCGGAAGCGGCGTCGAAGGGCATCTCGCTGTTCCGACACATCGGTGACAACACGGTCATGCCGGTGCCGATGATGAACATCATCAATGGCGGCGCTCACGCCGACAACAGCGTGGATATACAGGAATTCATGATCCTGCCGGTTGGTGCGCCGAATTTCAGCGAAGCGTTGCGGCAGGGCGCCGAGGTGTTCCACGCGTTGAAGAGCGTCCTGCGCGAACAGGGCCTGAATACAGCGGTGGGCGACGAGGGCGGCTTTGCACCGGACCTGCCTTCCAACCAGGCGGCGCTCGATACGATTATGACGGCCATCGAGCGCGCCGGGTATGCAGCCGGTACCGACATACTGCTGGGTCTCGATGTGGCCAGTTCGGAGTTTTATGCGGACGACAGTTACGACCTCGAATCGGAGGGCCGCTCGTTTGACGCCACGGGTTTTAGCGCCTACCTGGCCGATCTCGCCGGCGCCTACCCGATCATCACGATCGAGGACGGCATGGACGAAAGCGACTGGGATGGCTGGAAACAACTGACCGAACGCATCGGCGATCGGGTGCAACTGGTCGGCGACGACCTGTTCGTCACCAACACTGCGATCCTGCAGCGCGGCATCGATGAAAGTATTGCAAATTCCATCTTGATAAAACCCAATCAAATCGGTACCTTATCGGAAACTCTTGATGCAATTACTATGGCGGTTGAGGCGAATTACACCGCGGTGATCTCGCACCGGTCCGGGGAGACTTCGGACAGCACGATCGCGGACATCGCCGTGGGTACCCGGGCGACGCAAATCAAGACGGGCTCGTTGTCGAGGTCGGATCGAGTCGCGAAGTACAACCAGCTGTTGCGCATTGAAGAGGAATTGGGGAACGCGGCAAGTTATGCCGGTCGCGACGCATTTTCGGTCACGGTGCCATAACGGGCATTGGAGTATCGCTTGACTACAGGTCGCTGGCTGCTGGTCGTGTTGGGGGCACTTGCGCTTACGTTGCAGGGCCGGCTGTGGATTTCCGACGGCGGATTCAGCAAGACGCGCGATCTGCGCCAGGCCGTCGCCGAGCAGCGCCTGCAAAACAGATACCTCCGCAATCGCAATGCCGCACTCGATGCCGAGGTCATCAACCTCAAGCAGAGTTCGGAGGCGGCCGAAGAGCGCGCACGGACTGATCTCGGCATGATCGGCAAGCAAGAGACGTTCTACCAGGTTGTCCCGGCTGACAAAGCCGCCTACTGAGCCCTGCAGTGCAACAACTACCTGACTGGGCTACCGCGCTGGGTCCTGCACTGTTCGATGCGCGGATTCGCAGCGAGCCGGCCGATTTTGTCGTCACCGAATCGCTCGCAATCGATTTCAGCGGTGATGGCGAGCACGACTGGCTCAGTGTTGAAAAGACCGGTGCAAATACGGTCTGGGTTGCGGAGCAACTGGCGCG
>Ga0224508_10000508_pt1 | contig 38419 bp, 40 predicted proteins | sample SF_Jan12_sed_USG_4_FD_170157 | JGI IMG/M metagenome (GOLD analysis project Ga0224508, IMG submission 170157) | Sediment microbial communities from San Francisco Bay, California, United States - SF_Jan12_sed_USGS_21 | ecosystem: Environmental > Aquatic > Marine > Sediment | place: USA... | reverse complement strand
GCCCGGAGGGAAAATGCTGTACAGCACCTGTTCTGTTTTCAGGGATGAGAATGAAGTTCAGATTGCAAAATTTCTGCAGCGTCATCCGGACTGTGCAGAGGTTACGATAAAAAATGCCGAGTGGGGTGAACCTCGACCCCATGGACGCCAGATACTGACGGGTAGCGATAACATGGATGGCTTCTACTATGGGCTACTGACCAGGTCGGGTGGCGAATGAAACTTTGCGCAGCAACTGGATTTCGTGCTTTGGTTATGCCGTGCCTGGTAGTGCTGACAGTATTGGCTTCCAGTGCAATGGCACAGGATAAAGATCCGTTCATCGTGGAAAACGCGGATTTTTCACTAGATAAGGAATTGCTGATGCTTGACATGGTGGTGGAAAGTGAAATCCCCGATTATATTTCGATCGCGCTCGAGCAGGGTTTTGCAGTACCGATCATGTTCGAGGTCGAAATTCGTTCCGCAAAGCGTTACTGGTTCGACGACAGGGTCGTTTCATTGAAACAACAATACCTGCTGCATCACCTGCCGATGCTGGATTCTTTCGTGGTACTCGATGTCAACAACTCCGAGCGGCACTATTTTGATAATCGTAAAGCAGCGGTGCGATACCTGGAAGTGGTTTACAATTACCCTATGCTCAATATCAACAACCTGGCGGCTGATAAGGAGTATTATGCCCGTGTGCGATTTGGCATTGATACCGATGAATTGCCGTTGCCTTTGAAGTCGAGCTCGTTGTGGGATAATGACTGGGACTTGCAAAGTGAATGGTATGAATGGGAGGTTAGGCGTCCCGAATCATGAATAGTACATTCCGTAATACAGCCTCGATTCTGGCCCTGGTTCTGTTGCTGATGGGGTCGCTTTATGCGATTAGCGATGCTACCTCGCAGGCGGCTACCTTTGGTAAGTATTACAACTGGCTCATATTTTTTAATGCGATCGGCCTGGTGGCCCTGTTGGGTCTGATTGTTTACAACGTTTACAAGCTGATCGTACAGTATCGTTTGAAAACGATTGGTTCGCATCTGACCGCGCGCATGATCGGGGTGTTCGTATTATTGACCATTATCCCGGTAAGTGTGGTTTACTATTTTTCACTTAGTTTTTTGCATCGTGGCATCGATAGCTGGTTTGATGTAGGCATCGAGGTCGCCCTTGAAGATTCTTTACAACTCGGTCGAAGTGCAGTCGACCTGCGTAAGCGTGATGCCCTTAACAAGACGCGCGACATCGCCGGCGAAATCGCGGAACTGGATAACGAAATACTGGTAGTTTATCTCGACGAAGTTCGTGAGCAGTACGGTGCCAACGAAGTAACGCTGTACGATCACGTGAACTCCATCATCGCTTCCAGCAGTATCGATTCCACCGAGTTACCCGAAGCCTTGCCGTTAGCCGACATAGGTGATCTCGATATCGACAGGCCCTACCTGAAACTGGTTGAAGACCCGGTCTATGGTCTGGCGATACAAATTGTCATCCTGGTGCAAAGTCTGGATGCGACCGAGCCGGCAAAAACGCTGCAAGCACAATACCCTTTTACCGATCGGCTCAATGAACTTACCGTGGGCGTACAGAAAGCCTACGACCGCTACAAGGAACTTGCGCTATTGCGTGACCCGTTGAAAACCAGTTTCACAATGGCGCTGTCAGTCATCTGGCTGTTAAGCGTGTTCTCGGCGATCTGGCTGGCTTTTGTCGCTGCGCGCAAACTGGTATCACCCATCAATGACCTGGTTGAAGGCACCAAGGCGGTTGCGGCGGGTGATTACGAAAAGCAGTTGAACCTGTCAGGCAGTGATGAACTCGGATTTCTGCTGCGCTCTTTCAACACCATGACTCGCAAGATCTCGCGCAGTCGCGCAGTTGCCGAGCAGAGTCAGCGCATGGAGGCCCTGCAGAGAAATTACCTGGAATCGGTAATGGAGCATATTACCTCCGGTGTACTGACGATCGATGAAACCGGGTTCATAAAAAGTGTTAATCCGGCTGCCTGCCTGATTTTTGATATTGAAAATCACTTTTTCACCGAGCTCTATATTGCCGATGTTGTGCGCCAGTATCCGATGATGGAACCATTTTTTGATGCCGTTCAGTCACAAATGAACAATCATCAGGAATGGCAGGAGGAAATTGTTATATTTATCCAGGGAGGCAGGAAAATGCTGCGAGTTCGTGGCACTACGCTGTTATCGCAAAATGATGATCGCAAGGAGCAGGTCATCGTAGTTGATGATTTGACCGAATTGATCCAGGCACAAAAGGAATCAGCATGGAGCGAAATGGCGCGCCGACTGGCACACGAGATTAAAAACCCGTTAACGCCGATACAGCTTTCGGCCGAGCGTCTGCATCGCAAGTTAAGCGGTGAGGTCAGCGCTGAAAAACAGTCGTTGCTGGATCGCTACACGCATACCATCGTACAGCAGGTCGAGGCGATGAAATCCATGGTTAACGCCTTTACCGAATATGCACGGGCGCCGACCCAGAAACCGCAGTGGGTAGATGTAAATGCGATGCTCGAAGAAATTGCAGTGCTTTATCACGCGGATAACACGGCTGTCGAGATCGAATTGAAACTCGATAAATCGCTACCGGTGGTTGAGGCAGATGACGTGCGCCTGCGCCAACTGATTCACAACCTGGTCAAAAACAGCCTTGAAACCCTGGAAGGCGAGGGCTGGATAGAATTGAAGACAGAATATGTCGAGAAACCGGATCACAGCTGGATCGAATTCGCTGTTGAAGACAGTGGCCAGGGTATTGCCACCGAGGTTGCTGATAATTTGTTCGATCCTTACGTGACGACCAAGTCCTCGGGCAGCGGGCTTGGTCTTGCCATCGTGCAAAAGATCGTCGATGAACACGGTGGTTCCGTGCGCGTCGACAAGTCAAGCCGGGGTGGTGCAAGATTTACCATCCGTCTGCCCGTATCCGTCGCAGCAAACGAGGCAGAGGCCAGTCCTGCGGTTGAGCCAATGAAAAAGAAGGTAATGCCATGAACGCCCGAATCCTGGTGGTTGATGATGAACCCGATATTCGTTTCCTGCTAAAGGATATTCTTGAGGATGAAGGTTACCTGGTTGACGTGGCGGAGCATGCGAAAGCTGCCAATGAAATCAGGCGTGTTTCGGATCCTGACCTTGTACTGCTGGATATCTGGATGCCCGAAGTCGACGGTGTAACGCTGTTAAAACAATGGAAGTCTTCTGGTCGGGACCACTGCCCGGTGGTGATGATGTCAGGCCACGGCACTGTTGAAACCGCGGTCGAGGCTACCCGCTACGGTGCGATTGATTTCGTGGAAAAACCTCTTTCCATGGCCAAGTTGATAAGCACGGTAAAGTCGGCCCTGGCGAACAGTTCGCATGGACTGCGACAGGAAAATAAACAACGGCGCGAAGAACCCGTCGGTAGCAGCCGGGTGGTGCAGAATCTGAAACAGAACATGCTGGATTTAGGCAGTTCAAACCAGGCGGTCTTCTTGTCCGGCCCTTACGGCAGTGGCAGGCGAATCTGGGCTAATTATCTCAGTGCCTCTGCGGGCGGCATGGATATGTTCGATACCGACCGGGAACTGCGCAATTATCTGCCCTTAAAAGCCAACCTCTACGTTGAGGATATCTGTGATCTCAGTCTCGAACAGCAGGCCGAACTTCATGATGCCATCGAGTTAACCAATCGAGAATCGAAATTCCGATTCATTATCTCAAGTCGATCTGATTACCAGGCACTAAAAAACAATGCCCAGGTTGATCCGCGTATGGCGACATTGTGGATGAATGAAATTGTAATACCGTCTCTTGATGAACATATCGAGGATATCCCCGAACTGTTGGAATACTATGTCAATTGGTATAGTGATCATGAACAATTGCCCTATCGGCATTTTGATGTTGCGGCACAAAACCTGTTGCGCAATCATCATTGGTCCGGGGATATCAATCAGCTTAAACAGTTTGTTAAGGCAATTCTGGAAAATGACGATACAGAGAATATTGATCTGCCGGAAATCGAAGATACGCTGCACCAGGTTACAACGAACGCTGACCAGGATCCGGATAACAAAATGCAGATAACAATCGATATGAATCTTGATCTAAGGGAAGCGAGAGAAGCGTTTGAACGCGAATACCTGTCCCGGCACCTGGCGCTCAGTGACAATAATATGTCAGAGCTGGCACGCCGGGTCGGGCAGGAGAGAACGCACCTGTATCGCAAGTTGAAATCATTGGGTCTACAAACCAAAAAACAATAACAAACCATGAATATAATCATCTTAGGTGCCGGACAGGTAGGTTCGACGGTAGCGACTGAACTTGCCAAGGAAGAGAGCAACGAAATCACGGTCGTCGATACCAATCAGCAAATTCTCTCTGAATTACAGGACCGACTCGATCTGCGCACCATTTGTGGCAACGGTTCTTATCCGGGGTTACTCGAAGATGCGGGTGCCGACGATGCTGACATGCTGATAGCACTGACCAATAGCGATGAAATCAACATGATTGCCTGCCAGGTGGCATCCTCGCTTTTCCATACGCCTACCAAGATTGCACGTATTCGTTCGCCGGAATACCTGGGCCGTCCCGGCCTGTTTGCCGAGGACTCGATCCCGGTCGACTTCATGATCAGTCCTGAATCGCTGGTCACGGAATATATCTACCACCTGATCGAACATCCCAGCGCCTTGCAGGTGCTGGATTTTGCCGGGGGCAGGGCGCAACTGGTCGCGGTCAAAGCCTTTCATGGCGGTCTGATGGTGGGGCGTGAATTGAAAACCATGAATGATGTGGTACCTGGTATCGATATGCGTGTCGCGGCAATATTTCGCGGTGGTGAGTCGATTCAGCCGTCCGCCGAATGCGTGATCGAGGCAGAAGACGAGGTGTTCTTCCTGGCCGCACGTGAACATATACCGACAGTTATCTCTGAAATGCGCAAGCTTGAAAAACCCAACAAGCGCATCATGCTGGCCGGTGGTGGCAATATTGGTGGTCAGCTGGCAGCAATGATGGAAAAGGATTACCAGGTCAAGGTGATCGAGACCAACCCGGCACGCACGCGCCAACTGTCAGCGACACTGAATTCAACTATCGTGTTGCTGGGAGATGCCGCCAACCCGGATCTGCTGATCGAGGAAAACATCGAAAGCATGGATGTATTCTGTGCACTCACCAATGACGACGAAGCCAATATCCTGTCGTCAATGCTTGCCAAGCGCATGGGTGCCAAAAAGGTTATGTCATTGATCAATCGGGCAGCTTATGTTGACCTGGTCGAAAGCGGATTGATCGATATCGCCATCTCACCACACCAGGTCACCATTGGAGCCCTGCTTGCGCACATACGTCGTGGCGACGTGGTAGCAGTGCACGCATTGCGCCGTGGTTCGGCCGAGGCCATCGAGGCTATCGCTCATGGTGACAAGACAACGTCGCGGGTTGTAGGTCGGCCGATTGAGGAAATCAACTTGCCCGAAGGTACCCGCATTAGTGCCATCGTACGCGGTGAGGATGTCATTATTGCCCACCACGACACGGTCATTGAATCCGAGGACCATGTAATCCTGTTCCTGACTGATAAAAAGAAGATCGCGGCCGTGGAAAAGCTGTTCCAGGTCGGTATCACCTATTTCTGAATACTGCCTGGTCATTTAAATGCAGCTTCTGGTAATACAACGCATTTTCGGCTTACTGGTGATGGTATTCAGTATCGCCTTGATGCCGCCGATTGCTACCGGTCTGATTTACGGTGATGGCGCGGTTGAGCCGTTTGTGGAAGCCTTTGTGTTAACCCTGGGCTTCGGCTTCCTACTTTACCTCCCGGTGCGGAAACACAGGAAAGAATTGCGTCTGCGCGATGGCTTCCTCGTGGTAGTGCTGTTCTGGACCGTGCTGGGTATTGCCGGGGGACTGCCGATTTACCTGTCCGGGGTATACGATATTTCGATAACCGATGCAGTGTTCGAATCGATTTCAGGGATTACCACGACAGGAGCAACTGTCATTGTCGGCATCGATAATCTGCCGCACTCGCTATTACTGTACCGCCAGGAACTGCAGTGGCTCGGTGGTATGGGAATTATCGTGCTGGCGGTCGCAGTGTTACCGATGCTCGGGGTCGGTGGTATGCAGTTGTTTCGTGCTGAAACCCCGGGCCCGGTAAAGGATACCAAGCTCACACCGCGTATCACCGAAACTGCAAAAGCGTTGTGGTATATCTATCTCGGCCTCACCGTGGCCTGTTGCCTGGCATACTGGCTTGCGGGCATGTCATTTTTTGACGCGATGTCGCATTCCTTCTCGACGGTCGCGATCGGTGGATTTTCCACCCATGATGCCAGCATCGGCTATTTCGACAGCACCGCCATTCAATTCATCGCTATTGTTTTCATGCTGCTTTCAGGCATTAATTTTGCCATACATTTTATTGCATTCCGGCATCGTTCATTGAAACCCTACCAACGGGACGCCGAATTTCGCACCTACATCCTGGTGCTGTTTATCGTCAGCATCATTACCGTTGGTTACCTGCAGTTCATGCACACTTTCGATTCGACCACCGAGTCGATTATCGAGGGCTTGTTCCAGGTCGTATCGATCGGCACAACGACCGGTTTTACCACGGCTGAATACTATAGTTGGCCTGGTTTCCTGCCCGTTTTGCTGCTCTATGTCAGCTTTATCGGCGGGTGCTCAGGATCGACCGGGGGCGGCATCAAGGTTATTCGTATCCTGCTGCTGGTTAAGCAGGGTGTGCGAGAGTTAAGGCGCCTGGTACACCCGAACGCGGAATTCCCGGTCAAGATTGGCAAAAAACCGATGCCAGAGAAGGTCATCGAAGCGGTATGGGGATTTTTTGCAGCCTATTTCGCGATATCTGCGCTAATGATCCTGTTGCTGATGGCGACCGGTTTGAACCAGGAAACCGCGTTTTCCGCGGTCGCTGCCTGTCTTAATAACCTGGGTCCCGGTCTCGGCGATGTTGGCAGGAATTTTTCGTCGATTAACGATCCCGCGAAATGGATTCTTTGTATGGCGATGCTACTCGGGCGGCTTGAAATATTCACACTGCTGGTTTTGTTTACACCCACGTTCTGGAAAAAGTAAGACGATGAAGCAGAATAGTCACAACGTCGATATAAGTGCCCTGGAGCAGCCCGGCCTGGAAAAAATTGAACGCAAGATCCGTGGCAACGTCGGTCGTGCGATAAGCGATTTCAACATGATCGAAGACGGTGACCGCATCATGGTATGCCTCTCGGGCGGTGCCGATAGTTACAGTTTGCTCGATATTTTACTGACCTTGCAAAAATCCGCGCCGATTCAGTTCGAACTGATAGCGGTAAACCTGGATCAGAAACAACCCGGTTTTCCCGAATCGGTGTTACCGGATTACCTGAACGCTTTGGGCGTCGAGTTCAGGATCGTAGAAGAGGATACCTATAGTGTCGTCAAGCGCCTGGTTCCCGAGGGCAAGACCACTTGCTCGCTGTGCTCGAGATTGCGCCGCGGTGTACTTTATAACGTGGCGGCTGAACTGGGTGCCAGCAAGATAGCACTCGGTCACCATGCAGACGACATAGTGGAAACCCTGTTTCTAAACATGTTTTTTAACAGCCGTTTAAAGGCGATGCCGGCAAAGCTTAAGAGCGACGATCAACGAAACATCGTGATACGCCCGCTGGTTTATGTGCGTGAGAAGATGATTAAACAGTATGCCGCGCTGCGTGAATTCCCCATAATTCCCTGCAACCTGTGCGGCTCTCAAACCGGTTTACAGCGCCAGACGATTAAATCCATGCTGCTGCAATGGGATGATGCTTATCCAGGGCGTGTTGATAATATCGTCACTTCGATGTGCAAGGTAACAGCTTCGCATTTACTCGATGGCGACCTTTTTGATTTTCAAAACTTGAAGCAGTCCGACGATTGATCCCGGCCGACGGAAGCCCTTATCGAATGCTACCTGGAGTGCAGAAAAAAAGAGACCCGGCTAATTTCTGACCAGGCCTAGGGTACCTCGAGGAGAGAAAAACCGGCTCAATTAATTCGGTGTTCCCTGTTAGAGCATTGTCGCGCCGTGGATGTCTTCCCTGTCTGTCGACCACTCCCATTGTCGTGATAGTATATTGTCACGACAGGCGCTGGACTGAAACCCTGGTCAGGCTGTGCAGTTGTCAGCATTGAGCTCTCATTCGTGTAGGACTAGTCCTACATCAATCAACCGGAGATTCGCAACGCGGATGTTATACCCTGCCATACAGCCCTATAAAACCTGCCGTTTTCCAGTTTCTGATCTGCACACCTTATATATAGAAGAATGTGGTAACCCTGACGGCGTGCCGATAGTTTTCCTGCACGGGGGGCCCGGTGGTTCATGCGAACCCGGGCATCGACGTTTTTTTAATCCCGAGGCTTACCGAATCGTACTTTTTGATCAACGCGGCAGTGGAAAATCGAGACCCCACGCCAGCCTCGAGGACAATACCACCTGGGACCTCGTCGCCGACCTGGAGAAAATTCGTGAATTCCTGGAAATCGACAGGTGGGTTGTGTTTGGAGGTTCGTGGGGTTCGACCCTGGCCCTGGCGTATGCTCAATCCCACCCGAAACAGGTGTTGGGATTAATTTTACGCGGTATATTTTTAGCTCGGGAAGAAGATGTGAGCTGGTTCTTTAATGGCGCGGCCGCGCGTATTTTCCCGGAGGCCTGGGAACATTTTATCGAGCCGATTCCGGCGCAGGAACGGGGAGATATTATCGCGGCCTACTACCAGCGACTTACCAGCAACAATGAAATTGTTCGCATGGGTGCTGCCAAGGCCTGGTCAATCTGGGAAGGGTCTTCGGTGACTTTACTACCGGATAAAAACGTTGTTGACCATTTTAGCGACCCGCATATTGCACTTAGTATTGCCCGGATTGAATGCCATTATTTTTGTAACAACTGTTTTCTGGGGCCTAACCAGTTGATTGCAGACATGGCGAGTATCAGTCATGTTCCCGGATACATCGTGCATGGGCGTTACGACATGGTATGCCCGATCGATCAGGCTTTTCTACTGAAGCAACACTGGGAAGAAGCCAGACTCAAGGTTATCGATGATGCCGGTCACGCGGTAACCGAGAAAGGGATAGCGAATGCACTGGTTGAAAGCTGTAATTCGATGCTGGAAATTCTGGATTGATTACCCTGCTGCAGCGTGTCAGCGAAGCGCGGGTTGATGTTGCCGAGGCAACAATAGCCCGGGTTGGTCGGGGTATCCTGGTGCTGGTCGGAATACAGGCTGATGACGACGAGTCGCGCGCCCGCTATTTCATCGATCGAATGCTAAATTACCGTGTCTTTGCAGACTCTGACGGCAAGATGAACCTGTCGTTGATCGATATCGAAGGCGGGTTGTTGCTGGTGCCCCAGTTTACCCTGGCAGCCAATACAAAGAAGGGGCGGCGCCCAAGTTTTACCTCCGCCGCAAGCCCGCAACATGGTAAACGAATCTTCGATATCATGATCGACTATGCGCGAGCGGATTATGGGCAGGTTGCCTGCGGACAGTTTGGTGCCGATATGAGGGTTCATCTGGTCAATGATGGCCCGGTAACTTTTATCCTCGATTGAGACAGTACGGCTATTACCCCGGCGACAATATATATCTCCGGGTTAATGGCTACTGATTAAGGCTCGAATTTACCTACGATGTCGATTATCATCAGCAGCCTCTCAACACCTGCCTGAATGGGTAAAAGATGTCAGATCGTAGTGCAAAAGTCAGCCGCAAAACACTGGAAACCCAGATCAGTGTAGTGCTCAATCTCGACGGACAGGGAAACTCGAGTTTCGATACCGGAATTCCGTTCCTCGAGCATATGCTTGAGCAAATAGCTCGTCATGGCTCGTTTGACCTGACAATTTCTGCCACTGGAGATCTGGATATCGATGACCACCATACCGTCGAGGATATCGGCATAACCCTGGGCCAGGCATTTAACAAGGCGCTCGCGGATAAAAAGGGAATCATGCGTTACGGCCATGCCTACGTGCCATTAGATGAAGCTTTGTCGAGGGTCGTAATCGATTTTTCAGGCCGTCCCGGGATTGAGTACCGGGTAAAATTCTCTCGACCCCGTATCGGCCAGTTCGATGTCGACCTTATTCACGAGTTCTTCCAGGGCTTTGTCAATCATGCGCCGGCGACACTGCACATCGATAACCTCGCCGGCCAAAATGCACACCACATCGCAGAGACCATGTTTAAGGCTTTTGGTCGCGCGTTGCGCTATGCTGTTTCCAGAGACGAACGCATGCAGGGTGTGATTCCTTCGACCAAGGGATCGCTTTAGTGCTCTTTCAACATGATAATTGCGAGTTCAGTTAGCTTGTCTGGGTTCACGGCAAGACGTGCCTCGCAGGCAAGGCCCAATGCATTCGCTGCGCTCATGGGGCCGGCCCTGGCCACACCCTTGTCAAGAGGCACAACGCAGTCCGTGGGCCCAGACAAGCTAACCCGTAGGGCGTCCCTGTGGTGTCCCGCAGCGGCGTTGCAATGCTCGACAAGGGAAGACCCAAAGCATTCGCTGCGCTCATGGGGCCAGCTTTGGCCCTTGCGCTTCGCATTGCGTCTTGCTGCGAAACACCACAGAGACGCTGAATCCTTAATTATCATGTTGAAAGAGCACTAAATCATGCAGACAATTGCCGTGGTCGATTACGGCATGGGCAATCTCCGGTCGGTCGTTAACGCGCTGCAAGTCGTTGCGGATGATCGTGACCAGGTAATTTTAACCTCTGACCCGGCGCAGGTACTGGAAGCAGACCGCATCGTGTTCCCGGGGCAGGGTGCGGCGGGGGACTGTATGCGTGCCATCGATGAATATGGTCTGCGTGAATCAATCACGGTTGCCGCGCAGCAACGCCCCTTTCTCGGAATCTGCATGGGTTTGCAGGTGCTGATAGAACATAGCGAAGAAAACCAGGGCACTGCATGCCTGGGGATTTTCAAAGGCCAGGTAAAGTATTTTGGTGATGGCCATAAGGACCAAAGCGGCGTTAAACTAAAGGTTCCACACATGGGCTGGAATCGCGTGACACAAATCCAATCGCATCCTCTATGGCATTCGATAGCTGATGGCAGCAGATTTTACTTCGTGCACAGTTATTATCTCGAGGTCGAAGCGCCGGACCTGGTGGCAGGTATTACCGATTATGGCTTCAGTTTTAGCAGTGCTATCGCACGGGATAACCTGTTCGCCCTGCAATGTCACCCGGAAAAAAGCGCGGATGCGGGTCTGCAGTTGTTGCGTAACTTTGTCAACTGGGATGGTCGGCCATGATTTTGATTCCGGCGATTGATTTAAAGCAGGGTCATTGCGTGCGGTTACGCCAGGGAAACATGGACGACAGCACCGTTTTTTCCGAGGATCCGGTAGCGATGGCGGGCAAGTGGGTGGATCAGGGTTGCAGTCGACTTCACCTGGTCGATCTTGATGGCGCCTTCGAAGGTGAGCCGGTTAACGCGGATGTCATTGAGGAAATCTGTGAATCCTTTCCCGACCTGCCGGTTCAAATTGGCGGGGGCATTCGCAATATTGCAACCGTTGAGTCATATCTCGAAGCCGGGGTCAAATTTGTCATTATCGGCACCATGGCGGTAAAACGCCCCGAATTCATTACCCAGCTATGCGCCGAGTTTCCAGGTAACGTGATCGTTGGCATCGATGCCAAGGATGGCATGGTGGCCGTCCATGGCTGGGCCGAAAACTCGGATCACAGTGCGCAGGAATTGGCGCTGCGCTTCGAGGACCAGGGCGTCGCCGCCATTGTTTACACCGATATCAACCGCGATGGCATGATGCAGGGTGTTAATGTCGAAGCCACGCGCCAACTGGCCGAATCGGTCGGCGTTCCGGTCATCGCCTCGGGAGGTGTCACTGATATGGAATGCATTGTCGAACTTAACGGTGTCAAGGATTCGGGCATACAGGGTGTCATCATTGGTCGTGCCCTGTATGAGCGCACCATCAGCCTTACCGAGGCGCAGGCCTATATTGATCAGAACTAGTGTTCCTTCAACCATATAATTACGGTTTCAGCGTCCCTGTGGTGTTTCACAGCAAGACGCAGTGTGCGGGCAAGGGCCACCCCCTTGCCAAGCGCTGCAACGCAGCTGCGAAACACCACAGGGATGCCCTGCGGGTTAGCTTGTCAACGCCCACGGACGGCGTTGCGCCTCTTGACAAGGGGTTGGCCCTTGTCTGCGAGGCGCGTCTTGCCGAGAACGTTGACAAGCTAACTGAACGCGCAATTATATGGTTGAAGGAGCACTACTGATCCTGCTCGAATGTCGCTAGCAAAACGTATTATCCCCTGTCTCGATGTTGACAACGGCCGTGTGGTCAAGGGCGTCAAGTTTGTCGAAATCCGTGATGCCGGCGATCCGGTTGAAAATGCACGCCGCTACAATCTTGAAGGGGCTGACGAACTGACTTTTCTCGATATCACCGCGAGCTCGGACGACCGCGATACCATGGTGCACGTGGTTGAGGATGTGGCGCGTGAAGTTTTCATCCCGCTGACGGTGGGTGGTGGCATCCGCGAGTTAGCGGATATCCGGCGCATGCTGAACGCCGGCGCCGACAAGGTCAGCATCAATACCGCGGCAGTGTTCAATCCTGAGTTTGTTGCCGCCGCGGCAGACAAGTTTGGCTCCCAATGTATCGTGGTCGCGGTCGATGCAAAACGTGTCAGCACCCAGGATGAACCAGGACGCTGGGAGATTTTTACCCACGGTGGTCGTAAACCGACCGGCATCGATACGCTTGAATGGGTGCAAAAAATGGATGCTTACGGTGCCGGTGAAATTCTTTTGACCAGTATGGATCGTGATGGTACTAAAATAGGTTTCGATAACGAGTTAACCCGGCAGGTGTCAGAAGTTGTGAGAGTTCCTGTGATTGCATCGGGGGGCGCCGGTAATTTGCAGCACCTGGCCGACGGTATTCTGCAAGGAAAAGCCGATGCGGTCCTCGCTGCAAGTATTTTTCATTTTGGCGAATATCGTATCAGCGAAGCCAAGGCGTTTATGCGAGCCCGGGGAATCGAGGTACGGGATGACTGACTGGATTGAGAAGCTCGACTGGAATAGCGATGGCCTGGTCCCTGCAATTGCCCAGGATTATCAAACTGGCGAAGTATTGATGCTGGCCTGGATGAATCGCGAAGCGTTGCAACTGAGCAGTGAGCAGGGTCGCGCGGTATACTGGTCGAGATCGCGCCAAAAGCTCTGGTTTAAGGGCGAAGAGTCCGGGCACGACCAGCGATTACACGAAATTCGTGTCGATTGCGATGCCGATGTGGTGTTGATGCAGGTAGAGCAGATTGGTGGAATTGCCTGCCATACGGGTCGGCGGCGCTGTTTCTTTCGTGTTTTAAAGGATGGAGAGTGGCAAATCGATGAAGAAATTATCAAAAATCCCGACGAGATTTATCGATGAGTGATGATATACTCCTGCGCCTGATGACAGTACTGGCATCGAGAAAAGACGCGGACCCCGAATCTTCGTACGTAGCGGGTTTGTATGATCAGGGACTCGATTCCATATTGAAAAAAATCGGTGAAGAGTCGGCTGAAACAATCATTGCCGCAAAATCAGGCGATAAACAGCAAATTGTTTATGAGACTGCGGACCTTTGGTTCCATTGCATGGTGATGCTGGCACAACAGAATTTAGATGCTAGGCTGGTACTTGAAGAACTAGAACGTCGATTCGGCGTTTCAGGTATCGAAGAAAAAGCCGCACGTGAACAGAGTAAATGAGGTGAAACATGGGTTTTGGTGGAATTAGTATCTGGTCGCTGTTATTGATCCTGGCGATCGTGATCCTGTTGTTTGGCACCAAGAAACTGCGCAATGTCGGCGGAGATCTGGGTGGCGCAATCAGGAGTTTCAAAAAATCGGTTAAAGACGAAGAAGTCGGGAAAGACGAGACGGAATCCGAGAGCCAGATTATCGAAGGCAAGGTGAAAGAAGAAGACAAGGTTTAAGTCACTTTTGAGCTGGTTTCTTCTTACTTCGAACTGACAAAAATAATATGTTTGACATGGGCTTCACCGAGATGATGCTGATTGGCATCGTCGCGCTAATTGTCATTGGCCCCGAACGTCTGCCCGGAGTAGCGCGCACTGCGGGTAAGTATTTTGGCCGCCTGAAACGATTCATGACCAGTGTAAAGGCGGATGTCGAACAGGAATTGCGCGCCGATGAATTACGCCAGATTCTTGCAGATCAGCAACGCGAGCTGGATACCATAAAAGACTCCATGAATGTTGCGGGTAAGGCATTCGAAAAAGAAGTCAATGACGTCAGCGCTGCCGGAGAGTCGCTTGCGGAAAGTCTCGACGAAACCCCTTCAACCTCCGAGCAAAGCAGCGCAGCAGACACAGTCGAACCTGAATCAACCCCCAGGAAAAAGCCGAAGTCAGTTGCGAAAGACCAGGCTGATGATGTCAAATCATGACTGAAGAAGATAATCCGGAGCAAAGTGCCAGCGGCAGCCTGATGTCACACCTGGTCGAGCTGCGCGATCGCGTGGTGCGGATGGTGGTAGCGATCCTGGTGATTTTCCTGGGTCTGTTTTACTGGGCCAACGACATTTACATTTACATGGCGGAACCGTTGACGCGGCATTTGCCCGAAGGCGCTAACATGATCGCGATCGATGTCGCTTCGCCTTTCCTGACCCCTTTCAAGCTGGTGTTGATGCTATCGGTTTTCCTGGCGATGCCGGTGATTCTCTATCAGTGCTGGTCGTTCGTGGCGCCGGGACTTTATGCCAACGAAAAACGCATTGCCGGACCACTGCTGGTATCCAGCATCCTGTTGTTTTATGCCGGGGTGTCTTTCGCCTACTTCATTGTGTTCCCGCTGGTATTCGCGTTTTTTACCAGTATCGGCCCCGAGATGGTCAATATTTCGACCGACATCGGGCGTTACCTCGATTTCGTGCTGGCGCTGTTTTTTGGCTTCGGGCTTGCCTTTGAGGTTCCGATTGCGACCATAATCCTGGTCGCGATTGGCTTTACAACGCCAAAAAAGCTCAGCGAAAAGCGTCCATTTGTAATAGTCGGCGCTTTTATCCTCGGCATGTTGTTAACGCCACCCGACGTGATATCGCAAGTGTTACTGGCCTTGCCAGTTTGGGTGTTGTTCGAGGCGGGTTTGATTGCATCGAGGATTATTTTCAAGGATCGTAATTTCGACGAGGAAGACGATGACGATGGGGACCTGGAAGATGAAAACTCTGCTGTGCCCGATCATCAGCCCCTGACTGACGAGGAAATGGAAGCTGAACTCGACCAGGCGGAGGCCGACGAATCCCGGATCGACAAGTCATAACTTAATAAATCGCCTGACTGTCCGATAACCCCGGTATGAGCAGATGTTCTAACATAGCGGCTTTGCTGTGCCTTATTGTGGGATCAATTCAGCCCGCATCGGCATTGGAGTTGTTCGGTGTCAGCCTCCAGTCCACCAACCGATCTGAACTGCGCAGCGCTGTCAAGGCAGCCGGCGTGGTGTTGATTCGTGAAGGCGGTAAGGAGAACTGGTTTGATGTCTATGACAGTTCGAGGGCGCTCGCCGGATCGTCTCGACTCTATCTCGGTTTTGTCAAACAGGATCTGCGTTTCGCCTTTGCCGAATACGAATTCGGGAATTTGATTTCAAGGCAATTATTGAGCAATTTGACCGCTAAGTATGGTGCCGCCGAAATTCTCGCGGGAAGCTTTATATCCGACCGCAAGTACCGTTGGCAACGTGATGGAATCGACATTGAGCTTAGCAGTGACTGGCGAAATCATAAGTCCCGACTGAGCTACATTAATCCCGTTAATATGGCCGATTTGCTTGCCGAACGATCCGCCTATAAGGTCCAGGCTGAAGCCATCGCTGGGGAAGTTTCCTTTTACTAGGTACCGTTTGTCGCGGTTTTTGAACCGTTAGTCTCTGCTGCTTTCGATATCCGGGCGAAAACAGTTAATTTGGCTAGACTTAACCTGTTTACCTGACGATGGTGAAGTTATGAATGTAACTGATTCAGCAAGGCCTCAATATACTAATTCCGATGCAGCCCGCAGCGCGGTCGAAGGAATTCGCGAGCAGCTTGAGCGCCTGGACCAAAACGTAGCCGAAGTAGCCCAGGATGAAAACACTGACGCCTTTGCATCGGGTTCACGTGACCGTGCGCTGGTTGAGCAGCAAGAAATCGTGCAGGCCGTGCGCGCCAACGCCAGGTCGCTGGAAGCCTCCAACCAGGCGCTCGGAACAATCATCGATATCAAGGTTTAAACAACTGAGGGTCAAAATACAAGTAACAGGATTGTTAACCCGAATCGGGTTTTACGGTATGATTCAACCCTGTCCAGACCGTAGTTTCGATTATCTCAATGACGACCAAACCCGGGACGCTGCGCCGTCCGACTCTGCTGTGCATCCTGGATGGATTCGGGATTAATGCCGACCCTACGCATAATGCGATCATTCAGGCCAGCACGCCCAATTTCGATCATTATTTTTCCGCCTACCCGATGACTACCCTGGAAGCATCCGGACGTGGCGTGGGCCTGCCTGTCGGTCAGATGGGTAATTCTGAAGTCGGCCACATGACCATCGGTAGCGGTACTATCGTCAAGCAGGACCTGGTGCGCATAGACGATGCCATCAAGGACGGCGGTTTCTTTGAGAATCCCGCCTTACTCGGCGCGGTGCAAACCGCGAAAGCTGCTAATCGACCGTTGCATCTCGTTGGCCTGGTTTCAGACGGTGGCGTACACAGCCATATCGATCACCTGTGCGCACTGATACGACTATGTCATCAAAATGCGGTCGTGCCACAGGTACACGTGATCACCGATGGACGTGATACCGCACCCCAGGCGGCGTTATCCTACCTGCCCGATCTCGAGACATTACTGAATCAATGCGGCGGCCATATCGGAACGGTATCGGGACGTTATTACGCGATGGATCGTGATCAACGCTGGGATCGCGTTGAGCTTGCCTGGAACAATATCGTACATGGCAAGGGTATTGGCGCCGAATCGGCACAGGCGGCTATCCAGCAAAGTTATGATGACGGCAAAAATGATGAATTTATCCTGCCGACTCATTTACCGGGCTTGCAGACCCTGCAACCCGGAGACGAAATGATTTTCTTTAATTTTCGCAATGACCGTGTGCGCCAGATCTGTGCCGCCCTTACCTTAGACGAGTTTGACGAATTTGAGCGTGGTCCGGGTTATCGCCCGATCACGGTTACCTGCATGACACATTACGATTCCCGGCTCAAGTCTCCGGTCGCGTTTGCGCCGACTCAACCAGAAACGACCCTGGGTAGTGTTATAAGTGACGCCGGCCTGACACAGCTGCATTGCGCCGAAACCGAGAAATACGCGCATGTCACGTTTTTCTTTAACGGCGGCCGCGAGGAGCCGTATCCGGGTGAAGAGCGCAGCTTGATCCAGTCACCGCGGGTTGCCACCTATGACCTGCAACCTGAAATGAGCGCGCCCGAAGTGGCGGATCGGGTTATCGAGGCCATGCAATCTGACAGCTATGACTTTATCGTAGTCAATTTTGCCAACGGCGATATGGTTGGGCATACCGCGGTTCGCGAGGCGATTATCAAGGCCGTGGAAGCGCTGGACCGTGAAGTCGGGCGGGTAATTGAAGCCGCTATTGCGAGTAACTACGCGGTCGTTTTGACCGCCGACCATGGTAATTGCGATGAGATGGTGGATCCGCAGACGGGTAAGCCGCATACCCAGCACTCCAATCATCCGGTGCCGTGCCTGGTTATCGATAGCGAAGTAAAAACCCTCGAAGCGGGTGAAAACCTGTCGGCAATAGCGCCGACCGTACTGCAGTTAATGGGTATTCCGCAACCCGTGGCGATGACCGGACGATCGGTCATTAGTGATAGCCTGACGAAATAACCTTGATTACCTGTGCAAATTTAGTGATGATTACAGATTAAGTAGTGCGCGATTAAATAACAAACATGGCAACCCTAAACGAAACACTCGAAGAAATTACGCTGTTTCGAGGTATGAGCGAGGACGACATCGAGAGTGTCGCGTCGCAGACCGTTATTCGCCAGTTTCCAAAAAATACCGTAATTGTCAGCCAGGGTGATGAAACCGATTCGTTCTATGTCATCCTGCAAGGCAAGGTTGATGTTTTCCTGCACAATGACAAGGGTAAGGAAATCATCATCAATACGCTCGCTGAACGTGAAGCCTTCGGCGAACTTGCGCCGCTGGGCGGAATCCCGCGCCAGGCCAGTATCATCACCACCGAGGATTCCACCTTTGGTGTCATTTCGCGCCAGGTATTCATGGATACCTTGTTGAAAAAACCTACGGTAAGCATGCAAATTATCGATTTGCTGATCCATCGGATTCAAGATTTGACCGAGGAAGTCAGCAGCCTCGCGCTCGAGGATGTTTACAACCGGGTGGTGCGGGTTCTCTACAAGCACGCCGATGCCGTTGGCGAGAAGCTGGTTACCGAGAAACTAACCCAGCAGGACATCGCCAGTCGGGTTGGTGCTACCCGCGAAATGGTACATCGTATTCTGAAAGAACTGAAAACGGGTGGTTATATCTCGATAGAAGGTAAACATATCACAATCGAGAAGAAACTCCCTCCCGGCTGGTAAAGCTTCGCCAAAAAAGTGATAACATAGCGCCAATTTCACCGAGGTTGGAACAGTGGCGGGTCACAGCAAATGGGCAAACATACAACACCGTAAGAAGGCGCAGGATGCCAAGCGCGGAAAGTTGTTCACCCGTCTGATAAAAGAAATTGTCGTTGCCGCCAAGGCAGGTGGGTCGGATCTCGATGCCAATGCCTCGTTGCGTACCGCAGTCGACAAGGCCAAGTCACAATCAGTACCCAAGGATGCGATCGAACGCGCGGTGAAGCGTGGTGCTGGCGAACTTGATGGTTCTGATTACGAGGAAATTCGCTACGAGGGATATGGACCCGCGGGAGTCGCGGTAATAGTCGAGTGCCTGTCGGATAATCGTAATCGTACTGTCGCCGAAGTTCGCCACGCTTTCACCAAGGCCGGCGGCAACCTCGGGCAAAGTGGTTCGGTGGCATACATGTTCAACAATATTGGCGTGCTGCTCTATTCGCCTGAGCATGATGAAGACAGTGTTATGGAAGCCGCAGTTGACGCAGGTGCCGAGGATATTATCGTCGCCGACGACGGCAGTATCGAGGTTCTGACGACAGCCGAAGATTATGTTGCGGTGAAACAGTCGATGACCGACGCAGGGCTCGAACCGGAAGACTCGGAGTTAACCATGCGTGCGTCTACCAATGCCGAGCTCGATCTCGATGACGCCCAGAAAGTCCTGCGCCTGGTCGACCTGCTGGAAAGCTCTGATGATGTGCAGGATGTGTATTACAACGCTGAAATTCCACAGGAAGCGTACGAGGCCCAGGCTTAATGATTATCCTGGGGATTGACCCTGGATCGCGCATCACCGGCTTTGGCCTCATCGATAATCACGCTAGCCGCATCGAGTATGTCACCAGTGGCAAGATCAGGGTCAGCGGGGATAGCCTGCCACAGCGCCTGGGTTGTATTTTTAATGAAATCGAAAGCGTGATTCAAAAGCACCGGCCTGAACAGATGAGCATCGAAAACGTGTTCATGGCGCGCAACCCTGATTCGGCATTGAAGCTGGGACAGGCTCGTGGCGCGGCTATCTGCGCAGCCTACCGGGCCGGGCTTGAAATAGCCGAGTATGCGCCGCGCGAAATCAAGCAGGCCATTGTCGGTACGGGTGCAGCCAACAAGGAACAGGTTCAGCATATGGTAAAACGCTTGCTTGGAATCAGGCAGGATCTGCAAGCCGACGAGGCGGATGGCCTCGCGATTGCTATCTGCCACGCACAATTTTATGCTACGCGGCAGAAAACGGGTATCGACCCCGGTTTGCTAAAGCGCAGGAGAAGCAGCCGCAGATGATCAGCCGACTGACAGGTATACTGGCCGCCAAGCGCGCCCCGCAAATACTGATCGATTGCAATGGAGTGGGTTACGAAGCAGATGTGTCGATGACGACGTTTTACCAGCTACCCGAAGTAGGCGAGCGCATCTCCATCTGGACCCATTTGCTGGTTAAAGACGATTCACACAGCCTGGTCGGGTTCAATGACGAGCAGGAACGCAAGCTGTTCCGCCAACTGATTCGAATTAATGGTGTTGGTCCAAAAATGGCATTGACAATTTTATCTGGCATCGACGATCAGCAATTTGCACTTTGCATTGTTAATAACGATGTGGCGATGCTGACCAGGTTGCCGGGTGTCGGCAAGAAAACTGCCGAACGCCTGGTTATCGAGATGCGTGACAAGATTGAAAGCCTGGTAAGCGACACGCCCACCCGCGAGGTTTTACCGACTGGACATTCGATGGTAAGTGAAGCCATTGAAGCCCTGCAGGCCCTGGGCTACAGGCCGATAGATGCCGAAAAAATGATCAATCGAGCGCAACAGCAGGGTGAGGCTCAAAGCAGCGCCTCGGAGTTAATTAAACAGGCGTTGCAGGCGTCAGTTAAGGTATGAGCGAAGATCGACTGATCGATCCGGATGCGATTGCAGAAGAGTTGTCGCTGGACCGTGCGCTGCGTCCCAAGCTACTCAGTGATTACGTCGGCCAGGATGAAGTTCGCGAACAAATGGAAATATTCGTCCAGGCCGCGATAAAACGTCAGGAAGCGCTTGATCACGTATTGATATTCGGTCCACCGGGCCTTGGCAAAACAACCCTGTCGCATATCATCGCCAACGAAATGCAGGTTAACCTGCGCCAGACATCGGGACCGGTACTGGAGAAAGCGGGCGATCTTGCGGCAATACTGACTAACCTTGAACCACATGATGTGCTGTTTATCGATGAAATTCATCGGCTGAGTCCCGTGGTAGAGGAAATTCTGTACCCGGCCCTGGAAGACTTTCAACTCGATATCATGATCGGTGAGGGACCTGCGGCACGTTCCATCAAGCTTGATCTGCCCCCATTTACACTGGTGGGTGCGACCACGCGCGCGGGACTGCTAACCTCGCCTTTACGCGATCGTTTCGGGATTGTGCATCGTCTCGAATTTTACAGCGCCGAGGAACTGGGTCGAATTATTATGCGCTCGGCGGGTTTACTCGGGATCGAGCTTGAAGCGGAAGGTGCACGTGAAATTGCCAGCCGATCGCGCGGTACCCCACGCATCGCCAACCGACTATTACGACGCGCGCGCGATTACGCCGAGGTCAAGGTCGACGGTATTATCAGTGCCGAGGTCGCCTGCGCGGCGCTGGACATGCTCAAGGTTGATAAGTCCGGACTCGACCATATGGATCGACGCCTGGTTTTGACACTGATTGATAAATTTGATGGCGGGCCGGTTGGTGTGGAAAGCCTGGCGGCCGCGATCGGCGAAGAGCGTGGCACCATCGAGGACGTCATTGAACCTTACCTGATACAGCAGGGTTACATGATGCGAACCCCGCGTGGGCGTGTGGTAACATCCCGCGCGTACTCGCATTTCGGATTTGAACATTCAAAACAGGGTGAAATCGAATTATAGCCAGGCCCTGCAACTTACTTGTATAAACCAGACGAATAAACACCATGAATAATGATTCACTGTTAACGCTTGTCATGAATGCCAGTATACCGGTACAGCTGGTAATGCTAATACTGCTCGTAGCCTCGGTTTTCTCCTGGGCACTCATGTATGTCAAGCGAGGTTATATCCGCCAATCGCAGGTCGAGGCCAAAACTTTTGAGGGCCGTTTCTGGTCCGGAATAAATTTGAGTGATTTGTTTGCGCAGCTGAGCGTGCGCCAGGAACGACGTTTTGGCCTGGAGGCCATATTCGAAAACGGTTTTCGCGAGTTTGCACGTGCCCGCAAGGCTGACCTGAACAATAGCGAAGTCGTGCGTTCGGCGCATCGTGCGATGAAAGTTTCGATGTCACGCGAAATCGAGTTACTCGAGAATAACCTGCCGTTTCTTGCGACCGTCGGTTCGGTTAGCCCATATGTCGGCCTGTTCGGCACGGTATGGGGCATTATGGAGTCGTTTCGTGCGCTTGCCGGGGTGCAGCAGGCGACGCTGGCGATGGTTGCACCCGGAATTTCGGAAGCTCTGATCGCAACGGCGATGGGCTTACTGGCGGCGATTCCGGCGGTCGTTGCCTACAACAAGTTCACCAGTGAAATCGATGCGATGATCGTGCGTTACGAAAATTTTCTCGAGGAATTCACCGGTATCCTGCAGCGCCAGGCCCAGTCACCGAACTAGAGATTGCAATAGTGAAGAAGCGACGCTCGGTTTCCGAAATCAATGTAGTACCTTACATCGATGTGATGTTGGTGCTGTTGATTATCTTTATGGTAACGGCTCCACTGTTAAAGCAGGGTGTTGAGGTTGATCTGCCTACCGCTCCGGCAAATCCGCTGGACGCAGAAAGCCCCGAACCCATCGTAATCACGGTTGATAAACGCGGAACGATGTATCTCAACATCGCACTCAATCCCGATGCCGAGATCAGCTCCGAGGCAGTGGTGAAGCAGGTCAAAGCGGCATTGTCCAGGGAACCGAAACGACCGGTGATGGTGCGGGGAGATGCGAACGGGCCCTATCAAAATGTCGTGGCAACGCTGGTGTTGCTGCAGCAGGCGAACGTGGGGTCGGTTGGACTGGTGACCGAGCCCGAGGAAAAACCCTAGTGCTTTCGGTGTTTCGCAAACATCCAGCGGCGTTGCTGATTTCGCTTGCTTTGCACGCGTTGATCATAGGTCTGATGGTAGTCAATCTCAGCTCTGTCGATAAACTGCAAGACATCAAGGTCGGACCTGTTGCCAAGACCGTCCAGGCGGAAGTGGTCGATCAGCAACAGCTCGATGCGAAGGAAAAGCAAAAGCAACTCGAGGAGAAACGTAAACGGGAAGCTGAGAAAAAGAAGAAGGATCTTGAGGCCAAAAAACTGGCAGATAAAAAGAAAAAGGAGGCCGAAAAGAAACGCAAGGATGAAGACAAGAAAAAAGCTGAACTAAAGCGTAAAAAAGAAGCCGAACAGAAACGTAAACAAGAAGCGGAACGCAAGGCGAAAGAAAAACGCAAGGCCGAAGAGCAACGCAAAGCGGACGTTGCTAAAGCCGCCGAGGAAAAACGTAAAGCCGAGGAAGCGCGCCTTGCCGAGGAAAAGCGCAAGGCCGAGGAAAAGCGCAAGGCCGAGGAAGCAAGAATCGCCGAGGAAAAGCGCAAGGCCGAAGAGGCAAGGAAACAGGAGGAAGAGCGTAAGCGTAAACAGGCCGAGGAACGTCGCCTTGCCGAAGAGGAGCAAAAACGCAAGGAGGCGGAGCTTAAGGCGAAACTGCTCGCCGAGGAAAACCAGCGTCGGCTCAATTCATTGCAGGAGGCTTATAAACTGGCCATTTTTCAAAAGGTTAAGCGGAATTGGATTAGACCGGCCGGAAGTGAGAAAATACCGGAGTGTTGGGTTCGAGTACTGCAAGGGCCGGGTGGGATTATTCTTGATGTCACCTTCGGCACCTGTAATGGCAGCACTACAACATATCGCGCTTCGATCGAAAATGCAGTTTACAAGGCAGAACCCCTGCCGAAACCAGGGGATCCGTCCTTGTTCGAGCGAGAGTTAAACTTTAATTTCAGGCCCGAGTAAGAATTCAAAATTAAATGAAACAACTAATAACATACCTGTTAGCTGGCCTCCTTTGGGTTATGCCAGTGCTAGCTAATGCTGCGCTGACCATAGAAATTACCGGAGGGGTTGAGGGCGCATTGCCAATTGCAGTGGTACCGTTCGATACCTCGCGCCTGAGCAGCAAGCTGCCGGTTGATATAGCCGGGATTGTCGCCAGTGACCTGAATCGCAGTGGCGTACTGAAATCCATGGAAAGGACCAGGCTGCCCGCCAATCCGCATTACAGCAACCAGGTGCAATATGCGCGCTGGCGCACTGCCGGACAGGATTACCTTGTAGTTGGCAGGGTGTTGGAGAAATCCCCGGGACTTTACAACATCGAATTCCAGTTGCTCGACGTGCTTAAGCAAAAGCAGCTGTTGGGTCGTAGCATGCCTGCTAAAAAACGTAACCTGCGTTCGCGGGCTCATCAAATCAGTGACTTCATTTACGAACAAATCACCGGCACACGTGGTGCATTCAATACCCGTATCGCTTTCGTACGTGCGCAGAAGGATGCCGCGCGCAAGTATGTACTGCAGGTCGCCGACACGGACGGATTCAACGCCCAGAATGTGCTCGAATCCGATGAGCCGATCATGTCTCCAAGCTGGTCGCCTGATGGTAAATCCCTGGCCTATGTTTCATTTGAAAACGAACGCCCGGAAATTTTCATTCAGCACCTCGCAACCGCAAGGCGTTCCAAGGTCGCGGGCTTCAGAGGGTTGAATAGCGCACCAAGCTGGTCGCCCGATGGTAAATTCCTGGCGCTGGTCCTGTCCAAGGATGGTAGCCCCGACATCTATACCTTAAACACCGCCACCAAGCGCCTCAAGCGGCTGACTACCCATCGCAGCATAGATACTGAACCGGTTTGGGCCAGCGATGGCAGGACAATAATTTTTACCTCCGATCGTGCCGGCTCACCGCAACTTTACCGAATCGACGTCGGCGGGGGGAAACCCAAACGCGTTACCTTTGAGGGCCGCTACAATACCGCGGCCAGTTTGTCCCCTGACGGCAAGTTCATTGCCATGGTGCACGGCGAGCGGGGACAATATAAAATAGCGCAGTATGAACGTGAGACAGGAAACTTGACCGTACTCACCGATAGCTCGCTCGATGAATCACCATCGTTTTCCCCGAATGGCAAGATGGTGCTCTATGCTTCGACACGCGGAAACAACGGTTTCCTTTACGCGGTCTCGATCGACGGGCGTGCCAAACATAAATTATCAGATCAGGCCGGTGACATACGCGAACCGGTCTGGGGTCCCTTTGAAAGTAAATAATCACAACGTACGAGTGGAGCAGGAATGAAATGAAACTATATAACGCAATGAAAACATGGATGATCGCCGGATTAGTAGCCGTCGTCGTTACCGCCTGCGCTACCACGCAGGAAGAAATAATTGACGGTGATGGCGCGCCAATCGACGATCAGGCACAGACCGGCATCGTCGATGATGGTAGCAGTGGTGGCGCGGATGCTACCGGGCTTGATGGTGCCGATGGAGGCGATGGAATGGCTATTAGTGATATGGACGCAATCAGCAGGCTCCAACAAACCGAGGGTGCACTGGCCAACCGCACCATTTACTTCGAGTTCGACAGCGCCAAACTCACCAGTGAGTCAATCCAGATCCTGGAAACCCACGGCAGTTTTGTCGCTGGAAACGGTGAAGTCAGTGTGCGCCTCGAAGGACATGCCGACGAACGCGGCAGTCGTGAATACAACATCGCACTCGGTGACCGACGTGCCCAGTCTGTAAGGCGGGTGTTGCTGTTCCAGGGTGCATCGGCTGACCAGGTTGAAACCGTAAGTTATGGAGAAGAAGAACCGGCAATGCAAGGTCATACCGAGGAAGCCTGGGCCAAGAACCGTCGCGTTGAATTGATTTATACGGTGAATTGATATGAAGGCGTCGATTAATTCGATTCGCAAAATTATCCTGGCAGGGACTGTCCTTGCAGCATCGGTCAGTACCAGCGTATTTGCACAAGGTACGCTAACCCCGGAACAGTTATCGCTGCGGGTGGAGCGCCTGACCGAATTATCTCAGCGTTCCGACGCGAAGTTATCCGCGGTACAGGGGCAGTTAAAGAAACTGTCTGAAGAAATGTCTCGCCAGGGCCGACTCATCGATAACCGGGCGGTGCTTGACATGATTCAGCAGGTTGATGAGGTATCGGAAGATATCGGTTTGCTACGCGGTGAGATCGAAGTGCAGGGTAACGATATCAATGATATCAAAAAGCGACAGCGCGAATTGTACCTCGATATCGATCGACGCTTGCGCGATCTTGAAAGCGGCGCCACGACGCAGGCTCCAGCGACCCAGATAAGTGTTCCCCAGGTTGGTACTACGGCATCGGCCGGGAGCGCAACTACCGGTGAGCAAACGCCCTCGGTAGAACCATCGACTCCTGAGCCCGCGACATCGACGACCGCATCTGTCTCGCAGACCCCATCGGTTACCCAGAGTGCTGAAAAAGAGGCCTACCAGGCAGCTTTCGATACACTCAAGGAAGGGCGATACAAGCAGGCCAAGACCGAACTCAAGACTTTCCTGGACAAGTATCCCAATAGCAGCTTTTCCGGTAACGCCCAGTACTGGCTCGGCGAGGCGCATTACGTGACGCGCAATTTCGACCAGGGCGTTGTCGAATTCGAGAAAGTGCTTAAAACTTACCCGACTAGCAACAAGGTGCCGGATGCGATGTTGAAGCTTGGCTATACCTTTTACGAACGCAAGCAATTTGATCAGGCCAAGGCGATACTGCAAGATCTGCGCGAACGATTTCCCAAGACCACTGCATCGCGCCTGGCTACCAAGCGCCTGGATCGAATTCGCAAGGAAGGACACTAAGCCTGTCGCTTGTTAGAATTCACTTGAATTCAGTCTGGGGATCGGTATTATTCCAGACCTTTCCGGGGGGCGTTAGCTCAGTTGGTAGAGCATCTGACTTTTAATCAGGTGGTCGGGCGTTCGAGCCGCCCACGCCCCACCACTTTTTTCTCTTGTATTCAAAAACTTACCAATTCACGCAAAGCCCACGCAGCAGACAACGCTGCAATTTCGCGATTAGCAGCAACGTTGCCCTTATCATATTTCCGCAATATCGGACGAATTAAGTAAACTGTCACCATAATTCTGGCAGTCAATTCTATTGAATTATTCGGTACGATCACCGATTCCCCCATAAATTCACACGCGCGACGATAAAACCCGTAATGTGAAATATTTGGCAGTAATTGATCATAATCGCAACTATATTCATTGTATAAGCTATTGATGCCTGCTGTGTTGTATATAAGAATTAGCAGCCGCGCAATGCTCGCCAATACTGGTTGAAATTGCATGTGGCCCGGCAACCTCTCGCGTAGCTTAATTTGGACATCCGGAGGCGCCCCATGTACCGTCAGTCAGATCACAATTCTTATCAGCGAGTAACAATCACCAGGTTATTGAAACTCGGGGCGCTGATATCTCTGTCCACAGTAATCTCGATGACCCAGGCGGCGGAAGTCATGCCGCTGCACAACCCGACTGCGGGACCGGTGAATCAGGCTGATACGCGATTTGCGCCCGGACACGTGCTGGTCGAGGTTGCCCAGGGTGTTAATCACCGGGTTTTCCTGAATGGCGCAAGCGCGGCGGGCTTCAAGTTACGAGGACGCGTCTACAACAGTAACTGGTATACCTTGTACATTCCGGCGGGAACCAAACCGCGCGCCGCGGCGCGGGTCGCGGGTGCGCTTCGCGGAGCGGCGCGTGCCAGCGTTGATTTGCTGGTTCACACGCTGGCCGATACCGTGCCGCCCCAGGACCCGTTTTATAAGGATGGCATCTCGTATTGCGATCCACTCTTTGAGCTCTGCCTTGACCAGTGGGGCTTGTTCAAGGTTGACGCCGAGGGCGCCTGGCAGAAGCAAACCGGCTCATCCGGGGTCGTGATCGCAGTAATCGACAGCGGTGTCGATCTGGACCACGACGACCTGTATGGCAATATCTGGATAAATTCGGGCGAAATCGCCGGCAATGGCATCGATGACGATGGCAATGGAATTATCGATGACGTCAACGGTGTTGATTTCAGCGGCGATAACGTGGGCGGATTCGGTGACGACCCTGCCGCCGAGGATGCGGTCCCGGATATTCCGATGGGCGGCAGCTGGTACTCCGACCCTACAAATGTGCTCGGTTTGAGCTTTGCCGGCGATGCGGCAGTCGGGGATAATATCGACAACAATGGCGACGGCTATCCCGATCTCGGGGTGTTTCATGGCACTGCTGTTGCTGGAGTCGCGGCGGCGATGGCTAATAACCTCGTGCCCGGTTCGAGTACCGCGTATGAAGGCATGGCTGGGGCTTGCTGGCATTGCCGGATCATGCCCGTCCGCATTATCCACGCCGAAGGCGATGCCTTCCTTTCCGATGCCGCGTCCGGCATTAACTATGCCGCTGTCATGGGCGCCGATATCATTAATGCCAGCTGGGGCTTTAGCATCAACGGTAGGACCCCCGACAGCCCCGAGGTGGCCGTAATTTCGGAGGCCATCGCCTTCGCTTACAGTCAGGGCACGATCATGGTCGCAGCCTCGGGCAATGCCGGGGTTCCCGGCGTATACTATCCGGCCGCAGACCGCCGCGTGATAGCGGTGGGTTCTTCGGGTCAAACAGATGTTAGATCGGCTTTTTCCAGCTACGGCTATATCAATGAAGTGCCGGACAATGGCCTGGACGACGATGGCAATGGCTGGGTCGACGATACGGTCGACGTCGTCGCGCCCGGGGAAGGTATCTGGAGCAGCTGGGTGTTTGCCGCCTACGATTCATTTCTTTACACCTATTTTTTCGGTTTCCCACCGGAAGACTGGCCGCCCGGGATCGATACCTACAGCGCGGCTGACGGAACTTCGTTTTCTGCGCCGCTCGTGGCCGGTTACATCGGTCTGCTGCGTTCGCAATGTCCCGACCTCAGCCTGTCACAGGCGCGCCAGATTTTGCACGGCAACGCGGCAGAGATCGGCCTAAGTGGTTACGATGCGGAAACAGGTCATGGACGCCTGGCCATGGTGATTCCCGATGATTGTCCAGCGCCTACCGGAAACACTACTCCCACAGCTGTCATAGAGGGTGCGTTGACCGTGGTTGATAAGGGCAAACCGGGAAGCGAACGGGTCACGCTGGACGGCAGTTCTTCTTCCGACGCCGAGGATGGAAATCTGCTGGCCGATTATCTGTGGCACTGGACCGGCCCGGATAGCGGGAGCGCAAACGGCGCCACGTTGTCGGTGCAATTGGCGGTTGGCGACTATAACGTCAGCTTGACCGTAACGGACTCCGGCGATGCTACCAATACCGCCAGTGTCGCGGTCTCGGTATTGCCCAAGGGCGGCGACGGTGGCGGAGACCCGGGAGACTCCTCGGGCGGTAACGAAAAAGGTGCCAAGAAATGTAACGACGGTATTGATAACGATGGTGACGGCGCAATTGATGGTGCTGACCTGGGTTGCAATTAAGGGACAACCGCTGGACTTCATTGCACGCCTCGTGGCCCTGACTCTCATACCGGGGGTAAATCTGACACGGTTTCATGGCGTGTTCGCATCGAACAGTCGGCACCGGGTGCTGGTGCCGCTGACGGGAACGGGGTAAGGCAACAAGCTTCAAGTAAGGGCGTAGGAATTAGATAAATATAAGGGAAAGGCGAAGATCAATCGGCTGACATCAATTTGGCAGCCTTCGATCTCGCTTGATATGGGGATTTTATTCTCAAATCCACTTTATGAATAAAACTCACCAAAACACTAGTAAAACAGGGGTGTTTTAAGGGTATTTTATGAAAATAAAGCTCGTAAGTTATTGATTTATAACGATTGTATAACAGACTTTTAATCAGGTGGTCGGGCGTTCGAGCCGCCCACGCCCCACCACTTTTCCCGAAACAAATCCTTACGCACGATAATTTTCTAACGCTGCTGCGTTTGTCGATATACTGACTTTATTGACGCGATTCAAGGTATCATTACCGAATTCGACCACCGCTGAATCAACTGGATGAATAACCGGATTACTCTAACCACGCTTAATGCGCGCTATATGCATTGTGCATTCGGCTTGCGTTATTTGTTGGCGAACCTGGGGGAATTGAAGTCGGATGCCCAGATCAGGGAGTTCACGATTCAACAACGACCCATTGATATTGCCGAGCAATTGCTGGCACCGGGGCCAAGGATAATAGCTTTCAGCATTTATATCTGGAACGTGACTGAAACTGCCGCGGTCATCGCGCTGTTAAAACAAGTTTCACCAAAGACAATTATTGTTGTGGGTGGTCCGGAAGTCAGTTTTGCAGACGATTTACCCGATCTCGCTACCCAGGTAGATTACATTATTACGGGTCCGGGGGAGGTCAGTTTTCGTCAACTTTGCGAAGATCTGCTCGCAAATAAACCCGTTACGTCAAACATCATTGCCGGCAAAGCGGCCAGTCTCGACGAGCTCGAACTGCCCTATGCCCACTACAACGCCGATGATATTCGTAACCGTTTGATTTATGTCGAGGCTTCACGCGGTTGTCCGTTCAAGTGTGAGTTCTGCCTGTCTTCGCTGGACAAAACCGCTAAACCGTTTGAGCTGGATCGCTTTCTCGATGCGATGGATGATTTGTATCAGCGCGGTGCGCGTAATTTCAAGTTTATTGACCGTACTTTCAACTTAAAGATCAGCACCAGCATTGCGATACTGGAGTTTTTCCTGCGGCGCATGGACGACGACCTGTACCTGCATTTTGAAGTCGTTCCTGATTACCTGCCAGAAAAACTCAAGCAGGTGCTGGCGCGTTTTCCAACCGGTGCACTGCAGTTCGAAATCGGTGTGCAAACCTTCGATCCCGAAATTCAGCAGACAATCAGTCGCAGGCAAAACAATGACAACACCCGCGATAACTTGCGCTGGTTGCGGCAAAATACCGGTGCACATATTCACGCTGATCTCATCTTCGGCTTACCCGGGGATTCACTGGATAACTTTGCCGGCAGTTTTAACCAGCTGGTGTCATTGAACCCGCAGGAAATCCAGCTTGGGATTCTAAAGCGCCTGCGCGGTGCCCCGATTAATCGACATAGAGATGCATACCAGCTGCGTTACAATCCTGCCGCGCCTTACAACATTCTGAGTACCCGGGATATCGATTTTACAACCATGCAGCGGGTCAACCGGTTTGCCAGATTCTGGGACATGATTGGAAATTCAGGGCGTTTCAGAAATACGCTGCCGCTGATATTGGCGCAGCGTCCGTTTGAAAACTTTCTCGAGTTAAGCGACTGCCTGTACGAGCTTGCCGGCAGCAGCTGGAAAATTTCGCTGCGTCGGTTGTTTTCTTTACTGTTTATCGCACTGACTGAACAGTTGATGCTTCGACCGGAGCTGGTTCGAAGATCGCTGCTGGCTGATTACAAACGGTCAGGCCAAAAAGGGGTCATCGACCTGGATAGTCCGAGGCTCGAAATTGTACCCCGTTCCGGTGTCGCTAATAAACGCCAGCGCCAGCATGGTCAAATCGAAGCTTAAAAAGGAGCTTTTATGGCAGCAATACATTCCCAGTTAAGCGCGGATTGCATCGTCCTGGGACGATTTTCGTTATGTCATTTGCTGCTGATGAACGACTCCAGCTATCCCTGGTTTATCCTGGTGCCCGATCGCGAGGATATTCGTGAGATATACCATCTCGATACGACCGATCGTAAACAATTGCTGGATGAATCCTGCCAACTATCCGAATTCATCATGAGCGCGTTCGAGGGTGAGAAACTTAATGTGGCGGCGCTGGGTAACCAGGTTCCGCAGTTACATCTGCACCATATTGTCCGCTATACCACGGACCCTGCATGGCCAACCCCGGTCTGGGGAAGATTTCCGGCACGACCTTATAACGATCAGGTGCTGGGTGAAATCAGATCAAAATTCAATAGTGCGGGACTGGATGGTTACCAGCCTGTTGTAGAGAGCTACCTCGCCTAACGCCCGTCGCGAACGGGATAGTAAGGCAATGCTGTGTGCTGCAGTGGAAATGATTCGATTAAATAATTAGCACTTGCGCATTATCCCGTTTTACACTTAGCGCTTGGAATGTTTATGCAACCAAAGGGTGTGTGAAGAATGGATCAAACGTCGATACGGATGGGTGTCGATATCGGTGGGACTTTTACCGACGTCGTGCTTGAAGTCGGCGCACAGCAATATACGACCAAGGTACTGACCACTTACCTTGCACCGGAGGATGCGATCATCACCGGGTTGCAGCAGGTCTGTGATCAGGCCGATATCAAACCCGCCAGCATTCAGCAGATCATCCACGGCACCACCCTGGCTACTAACGCCCTAATCGAGCGGCGCGGTGCCAGAACGGCGTTCATTACGACTCATGGATTTCGCGACGTGATCGAAATGCGTAGCGAATCGCGGTTTGAGCAGTACGACCTCAACCTGACGCTACCCGAGCCACTGTTACCGCGTCAGCAACGTTACACCGTCAAGGAACGCATCGGCGCGAGTGGCGATGTCCTGATCCCTTTGCAACGTTCTGAAGTCGAGGCGTTGGTCGAGCAGATCGAACCGGCAGGCTACGAAAGCGTCGCGGTAGGATTAATGCATTCCTACCTGAACGATAGCCATGAAACAATGGTGCGCGAGGTATTGGCCGAAAAAATGCCCGGCGTTTCGGTTTCACTGTCATCCGAGGTATCACCCCAGATGCGAGAGTATGAGCGTTTCAACACGGTCGTAGCCAACGCCTACATCAAGCCGATGATGAAAAGTTACCTCGACAGGCTGGGTGGGCAGCTGCAACGGGAAGGCGTTACCTGTAAAATTTTCCTGATGCATTCCGGGGGTGGAATTATTTCCATCGAAAGTGCCGCGGAATTCCCGGTCAGACTGGTCGAATCGGGCCCTGCGGGTGGCGCCGTGTTCGCGGCTCATATCGCCGCCCGATATGGCCTCGATAAGGTCCTCTCGTTCGACATGGGAGGTACCACTGCCAAGATATGCCTGATTAGCAACCAGGCGCCAAAGACCAGCCGCGTGTTCGAAGTTGCCCGGACTTATCGCTTTAAAAAAGGATCAGGCATGCCGATCTCTATCCCGGTTATCGATATGGTCGAGATCGGGGCTGGTGGTGGTTCGCTGGCCCGTGTTGATGCAATGCGTCAAATTCGAGTCGGTCCCGAGTCTGCGGGCTCAGAACCGGGTCCGGCCTGTTACGGTCTCGGCGGCACCAGTCCCGCGGTAACCGATGCCGATCTCGTGCTGGGCAAGCTGGATCCGGATAATTTTGCTGGGGGCTCGATAACGCTCGACAGTCAACGCGCCGCCGATGCATTACTCGATACTCTGGGTAAATCGCTCGACATGGATGCCCTGACCTCGGCCTACGGTCTGAGTGAGGTGGTCGATGAAAATATGGCAAATGCCGCAAGGGTGCATGCTGTCGAAAACGGCGAGGACCTGTCCGAGTACACCATGATTGCCTTTGGTGGCGCGGCACCGCTGCACGCCGGACGCCTGTGTGAAAAGCTGGGTGTGGATCGTCTGCTGGTGCCGCCAGGTGCGGGCGTCGGTTCTGCCATTGGGTTCCTGCGTGCCCCGTTTAGCTTTGAGGCAAACCGCAGCGTGTATATGCGCTTGACCGATTTCCGACCGGACACGATACGAAGCCTGCTGGCAGACCTTGAAACTGAAGCGACCGGATTTGTGCGTTCCTGTGATGCCAACGCCGATATCGAGGCTGAGTTTAAAGCCTATATGCGCTACACCGGGCAAGGTGAGGAAATTCCCGTCGTACTAACAGCCGAGCAGGCGACGAACCCGGATGCGACAACCTTCCAGCAAAGATTTGAACAGGATTACATCACACTGTTTGGTCGAGCCGTTGAAGGCATGGATATCGAGATCACGGTCTGGTCCGTTAATGCAACCACGCTTGCTGAAAAAATCGAACCAGTGCAGTCCCTGCCGGCAGGTGCAAAGGTGCCGGCAAACGGACAGCGAAGCATTTTCGACCCGGCACAAGGTCAATCGCTTGAGTCTTCGGTTGTAATACGCACCGGTTTGCAACCGGGTGACCTTGTACCAGGACCGGCGGCGATCACCGAAGATGAAACTACCATTATCCTGCCGAGAAGCCGCCAGGCGGTGCGCCAGTCAGATGGCTGTATCGACGTCGTGCAACAGGCACAGAAACTGTCATGACCCAGAAAACTTCGAGCGTGTCCAACCAGGTAATGTGGAACCGATTGATTTCCGTGGTCGAGGAGCAGGCCCAGGCGCTTATTCGGACCGCGTTTTCGGCCTCGGTGCGCGAAGCCGGGGACCTGTCGGCCGGGGTTTATGATACCCGGGGACAGATGCTGGCCCAGGCTGTCACCGGAACCCCCGGTCATGTCAACGCGATGGCCGATGCGGTCGCCCATTTCATTCGTAGAATCGGTTATGACAACATGTTTGAAGGTGATGTTTATATCACCAATGATCCCTGGGAAGGCACCGGCCATCTTCACGATATAACGGTTGTCACACCATCTTTTCATAAGGGCCGGCATGTTGGTTTCCTCGGCTGTACGGCGCATATTGTCGATATCGGTGGTCGTGGATTCGGTGCTGATGCCAACTCGATTTACGAAGAGGGACTTTATATCCCGATTATGAAATTTGCCGAAAGGGGCGAAGTCGACAAGACCCTGATCAGGATTGTGCGTGGCAACGTGCGTGAACCGGACCAGGCGGTCGGCGATTTTTATGCATTGGCAACCTGTAACGAGATCGGTCACCGGCGTCTGACCGACATGATGAATGAGTTCGAATTATCAGATCTCGACGAGATTGCGGCCTTTATCCTGGAAAACTCACGACGTGCAACGCTTGAATGTATCGCCGCGTTGCCGCGGGCGCAGGCGTCGGGGTCGATGACGATCGATGGTTACAGTCATCCGGTGGAGCTAAAGGTTTCGCTCGATATCCAGCAAGACCGAATTCTGTGCGATTTTACCGGCACCTCGGGACTGGACCGGAAGGGAATCAACGTGCCGTTGGTCTATACCAAGGCCTATGCCTGTTTTGCCCTTAAATGTGCTATCGCACCGGAAATCCCCAACAACGCGGCTTCACTGGCGCCTTTTGAAATAACAGCACCGGAAAATACGATAGTCAACGCCGTGCACCCAGCACCGGTTGCACTCAGGCACGTGATCGGCCACATGATTCCTGACGCGGTCTACGCCGCGCTGGACCAGATTTTGCCCGATACCGTCCCGGCGGAAGGTGCTGGCACTTTGTGTAACTTCCAGCTTTCATTGCGGCCGAGAACCGATATTACGGCGCCGGCAGATGCGACCAGGGCAGAAGTTCTGACTTTCAATTCGGGCGGCTCGGGTGCACGCCCGACTTCGGATGGTTTGAATGCGACCGCTTTTCCGTCCGGTGTCATGACCATGCCGGTCGAAGCCACCGAGCACACCGGCCCGGTAATTATCTGGCGCAAGGAGTTGCGACCCGACAGTGGTGGCGCCGGCAAGTTTCGAGGCGGTCTCGGGCAATACATGGAAGTCGGTGCGAGCGCAGACCACGAGTTTGATTTTTCCGCGATGTTCGATCGTGTCGATCATCCGGCAAGGGGTCGGCAGGGTGGCAAGAACGGCGCCCCGATGTCGATCTCGAGGGACGACGGTAGCGCGATGAAGGGCAAGGGCAAGCAGTTTGTTGCTGCTGGTCGACGCGTGATGCTGGCGATGCCGGGCGGCGCTGGCTACGGCGACCCGGCTGCTAGGGATGCCGCCTTGGTGCGCAGGGACCTGGCGCGCGGCTACATTTCGCAGGAAGTCGCCAAGACCGAGTACGGCATGAGCGATGCAGATATCGCGAGCGTTGTCGACGCGGCAAGCCGCGGGGAATCTATTTAGATAGACAAGCCGGGGTTTAAATCGGCTCTGCGCTGAAACATCGAGATAGAGACAAATATGAAAAAAGAATTGCCCGAACAAATGACGGCAGTTTACCTGACCGGCCACGGCGGTATCGAGACCCTGGAGTATCGCGGCGATATCCCGGTCCCGGTTGCGGGAGGGGGAGAGGTATTGATCAAGGTGTCGGCAGCGGGTGTCAACAATACCGACATCAATACCCGCATCGGCTGGTATTCGAAGAAGGTCGTTGATGCCACCAATACCGGTGGCGCAGACGGTTTCGAGGAAGTGGATGACGCTGATGCAACCTGGTCAGGCGTAGCGATGGAATTCCCGCGCATTCAGGGTGCGGATTGTTGCGGGATCATTGTCGCGGTCGGTGAAGGTGTCGATGAAAGCAGAATCGGACAACGCGTGCTGGTGCGCAACATGCTGCGCAGTTACGTCGATTACCGGCCATACGAGTGCTGGACCCTGGGTTCTGAATGCGACGGTGCCTTTGCACAATACACACGAGCACCGGCAGCTGAAACCTACCGTGTTGATTGCGACTGGTCAGACGAGGAACTCGCTTCGATCCCCTGTGCCTACTCGACCGCCGAAAATATGCTGCATCGAGCCGGTGTCGGTATCGAGCGGGTGCTTGTTACCGGGGCTTCGGGAGGTGTCGGTTCCGCCGCAGTTCAGCTGGCTAAACGCCGTGGTGCCCAGGTAATTGGGATCGCCAGTGCCGAGAAGATGGAAGATCTGCGCAAACTGGGCGCGGACGAGGTTATCGATCGCAACACTGACCTGGTTGAGGCGCTCGGTAGTGACAGCGTCGACGTGGTCGTCGACCTGGTTGCCGGCGATGGCTGGCCCTTATTGCTCGATGTGCTCAAACGCGGCGGGCGTTACGTAACTGCAGGCGCGATAGCCGGACCCCTGGTCGAGCTGGATGTGCGCACGCTCTATCTCAAGGACCTGACATTGATTGGATGTACCTTTCAGGAAGATATAGTGTTCGAAAACCTGGTCGGTTATATCGAGCGCGGCGAGATCCGGCCACTGGTAGCAAAAACCTTTCCGCTTGCCGAAATAGCGGAAGCACAGCAGGTTTTTCTCGATAAGAAGTTCACTGGCAAACTGGTGTTGATCCCGCCAGCCTGAGCGACCCGGGCTCGAATTCTGACTCGATTCACAAATACGAGCATAAAAAAACGGTGATGCCGAAGCACCACCGTTAAACTGGATCGAGTTATCCCCCGTCTAGCTATAACGATAGGGTACGCCGGTTTTCTCCATGACCGCCGAATACTTTTTGAAAGCGTCGACGACTTTCTTGGTGCGCGGGCTGATCGATGCCAGCTCTTCCCAGAATTCAGCCGAATCGGCCACCACGGTATCCCATTCATCGGCCGGGATCGTGGTCAGTTCCATCTTGTCGCCGTTGACGCGCAGATCAGCTTCTCCACCCCAGTACCAGACCTGGCGATAGTAGTGCGAATCGTTACAGGACATGCGGAACAGTGCCTGCAAATCCGGTGTCAGCTTGCCCCAGCTCTTCGAGTTGGCGAAGTAGGAGCCACACCAGGCGCCGGTAACGTTGTTCAGTAGCGCATAGTTACAGACATCGGCCCAGCCCACTTCGTAGGCTTCGGTGAAGCCGCACCAGGCCACCCCGTCGAGTTCGCCGGTCTGGATCGCAACTTCGATGTCGTCCCAGGGCAGGGTGACTGGCACCAGGCCGTAACGCGACAGGAACTTACCGGCAGTCGGTACGCCGAAAACACGCTTGCCTTTCATGTCAGCAATCGAGCGGATCGGATCCTTGGTGAATATATGCAGCGGATCCCAGGCGCCGGCGCTAATCCATTCGACGTTCTTGACTTCACCGTAGGCTTCCGCCCAGATTTCGTCGAGGCCGTAATACTTGAACAGTACCGGCAGGTCGAGGCTGTAACGGGTCGAAAACGGGAAGTAACCGCCAAACACGCTGATATCCACCGGTGAGGCCATGGTCGCATCGTCGCTTTGAACCGCATCGATGGTGCCGTTCTGCATGGCGCGAAACAGTTCGTCGGTCGGCACCAGTTGGTCTGCGTAATAGAGTTCGATTTCCATCCGCCCATGTGCCGCTTTGTTGAATTCCTCGATTTGCGGCTTGATAACGTGTGCGCCGAGCGGTGCGCCGGAGTAGGTTTGCAGGCGCCACTTGATCGGGTTCGTCGCGGAATAGGCATAGGGTGCGGTGCCCGCTGCCAGGATACCTGCTGTTCCGGCACCTACTTTCTTGACGAAACTTCGTCTGCTGTTGTCTTGTAGTTCGGTTGCTTCCGGTTTGGATGCTTTTTTATCTTGTTTCATTTTTTAAGGCTCCTAAGGTTTAGGCTTCGGTTATTTTTTCACGGAATCCCCTCTGTAAAACTCTTTTCATGTCACTTCGAATACACGTATTCGGGCAACCAGAGGGCGATCTGTGGAAAAGCCATGACTAGGACCAGTGCGAAGGTCATAACCATGACAAAAGGTATAATCGATCGATAAATATCCATTAATGTAATTTCCGGTGGTGCCATCGCGCGCATCAGGAACAGATTGTATCCAAATGGAGGCGTCATGTATGCAATCTGGCAGGTGATCGTGTAAAGGACACCGTACCAGATCGGGTCAAACCCCAGC
>Ga0224508_10000507_pt1 | contig 38500 bp, 41 predicted proteins | sample SF_Jan12_sed_USG_4_FD_170157 | JGI IMG/M metagenome (GOLD analysis project Ga0224508, IMG submission 170157) | Sediment microbial communities from San Francisco Bay, California, United States - SF_Jan12_sed_USGS_21 | ecosystem: Environmental > Aquatic > Marine > Sediment | place: USA... | reverse complement strand
GTTGATCCAGGACTTGGATTTCTTCTGCTGGCTGGAGGAACAGCTACCGGCACTGCTCGGCCAGGACCCTGAGGCGCTACGCTATGCGATTCGGCGCTGCTGCGAAATCAAAGCCGAGATCGTCGCACAGGATGAGCACGAGCACGGCCGTCGAGCACTGCTGAACTTCGGTCACACCTTCGGCCACGCGATCGAGGCGCTCGGGGGTTACGGCAAGTGGTTACACGGAGAGGCAGTCGCCATCGGCATGCAGATGGCGGCAGACACTTCCGCGGCACTCGGCTTGATTGATTCGGCCGATGCTGAGCGCATTGGCGTGCTACTTGAGCAAGCTGGGTTACCCACGTCTGCTTCCGAACTCGCTGGGGACAACATCCTGAATCGCATGCGACTGGACAAGAAGGCTGGCAGCCACGGCATGCGAGTAATACTGCTCGACCGTTTGGGCAGCGCCGCCGTGAGGCCGGCGCCGGATGATCAGGTCTTGCGATCGGCGATCGGCCGCCACGTCACCGCGGGGCAATGAACAGGTCTACGCTCGCTTCGTATGCTGCCAATGACGAGACGTCGATTGGACGGCGTTTCAGCGAACCGCGGCCGGCCTATCGCGGTGAGTTTCAGCGTGATCGGGATCGTATCGTGCACTCGACGGCGTTTCGCCGGCTTGTCTACAAGACGCAGGTATTCGTCAATCATGAGGGCGATCTCTACCGCACACGATTGACACACTCGCTGGAGGTCGCGCAGATTGCGCGAACCGTCGCTCGAGCACTGAGCCTCAATGAAGACCTGGTCGAGGCGATCAGCCTTGCCCATGATCTCGGGCATACACCCTTCGGACACGCGGGCCAGGACGCGCTGAATGCCTGCATGCGCGAGCACGACGGTTTCGAGCACAACCTGCAATCGCTTCGCGTAGTCGATGAACTCGAAGAACGATACGCCGCGTTCAGCGGACTGAATCTAACCTTCGAAACCCGTGAAGGCATTCTCAAGCATTGCTCGGCTCAAAACGCGCGTCGGCTCGGTGAAGTGGCCAGCCGATTCATTAATAGAACGCAACCCAGCCTTGAAGCGCAGATCGCAAATCTCGCGGACGAGATTGCCTATAACAACCATGATGTCGACGACGGCCTGCGTGCCGGGCTGATTGACCTCGCGCAGCTCGAGACGATCCCGTTTTTTGCCGATCGAGCGGCGGAAGTGCGGGCTGAGTATCCGGAATGCCGAGATCTGCCGCTAACTCGCGAGATCATCCGAGCGATGATCGATCGGCTGGTGACCGATCTGATTCAAACCAGCCAGGCTCGGATCGAGCAGGCTGATCCTGCGAGCATCGACGATGTGCGTGGACAGAAGCGGCAACTGATCGCGCTGAGTGACGAACTTGCCGACGGGCAAGCGGCACTCAAACGATTTCTACGCGAATCCCTGTACACACACCCGCATGTTCAAAAAATGACCCGGCAAGCGCATCAAACAATCACCGATCTGTTCGCAGCTTTCGGCGAGAATTTTGACGAGATGCCGCCGGAGCATGCCGCGCGTGCGCAACTGGCCATGGACGAAGCAGGGCGCTCTGCGGCCATGCGCACGATTGCCGACTACATCGCCGGAATGACGGACCGTTTCGCACTTCAACAACACGCTCGGATCGCCGGCGGCGATTCCGAAGACCCGCGTTTGTTAGACTAGCCCTGTGCCGCGAACTGCTACCGACATCCCAACCGAACAGCGTTTGATCGTTGCACTCGACGTGCCGGGATTCGACCAGGCCCGGGCGCTGGTCGATCAGCTCGACGATTCGGTCCATTTCTACAAGATCGGGCTCGAGCTTGCGACGACCGGGGACTATTTCCGATTGCTGGACTGGCTTTTAGCCCGCGGCAAGCGCGTGTTTGCCGATTTAAAGCTCTACGACATCCCGACCACCGTCGCCGCAGCGGTGCGGCAAATGAGCCAGTCGGGTGCGAGTTTTCTGACGGTGAACGGTGACCCGTCGATCACGCAGGCTGCCGCCGAAAATAAGGGCGACACACTAAAAGTACTTGCGGTTACCGTGCTGACCAGCACGAACAAAGGCGATCTGGAGGCGATGGGTATCACGATGGGAGTCGAAGCGCTGACGCTTCAGCGGGCGGGCCAGGCAACGCAGAACGGTTGCGACGGCATCATCGCTTCCGGACTCGAGGTCAAAGAATTGCGTCACCACCTGGGCGACGCGCCGCTGATCGTCACACCCGGCATTCGGCCCAAAGGTCATGCGAATAACGACGACCAGAAACGCATCGTCACTGCCGAGGACTCGTTTCGCGCCGGAGCCGACTATATCGTCGTCGGCCGGCCGATTCGCTCCGCGCCGGACCCGCGTGAGGCGGCCAGCGAATTTCAGCGCGAAATCGCCGCCGTCTTTCCGTGAACGAAGTCGAGGCCGGACTTGCGCACCGCCTCCAAAAAATGCGATGGATTGCCACCGGGCTGTTAGCCCTGATGGCGATTGTTTTCGTAGTTACCAGCTTCTGGCGGCAAGACTGGCCGCTGCTTAATCCCATCTGGGCTTTCTCGGAAGCCGCCCTGATCGGCGGGCTGGCGGACTGGTTCGCCGTCACCGCGCTGTTCAGGCACCCACTCGGGCTTCCGATTCCACACACTGCGATTGTGCCGAATCGCAAGAACCAGATCGGCCGGTCCCTGGCAAGTTTCGTTGCTGAACACTTTCTGGTTCGCTCGGCGCTCGAGGCAGAGCTCAGTCGCCTCAACCTCGCGCACAGCTTTGGCCAGTGGATTGCGAAGCCAGCCAATGCGCACAGCATCGCTCGCGATTCGTCGAGAGCGGTCGGCTGGATATTGTCCAGCGCCGAAAGTGGCCCGTTGCGCGCGGCTATCACAGCGAGCCTCCGCGACCTGGGCCGGTCTATGCCAACCCAACAATTGTTAGCTGCCCTGGTCGACGTGCTGACGTCTGGGTCGCACGCTGAGGAACTCGTCGACAGTCTGGTCGATTATGGTCGCGAACAACTCAACAGTCACAAGCACCTGATCAGGGACAGGATCCGCGAACGAAGTCCGTGGTGGCTGCCGAAATTCGTTGACGAAGAGATCTTCGATCAAATCGTGACTGAACTGGAACGGATTCTCGGCGAAGCCAGCGAAGACAAGGAACATCCGGCTCGCGCTGCGCTGCGCGCACGCCTCGTCAAGCTCAAGGATTCGATTGCCAACGATCCGGATTTCATGGCCCGGAGCGAAGCCTTGCGTGGCGACTTTCTGCGCCACCCCGCGGTCGCGAGCTTTGGTCGCGATGTTTGGGATCGAGTCCGAACGTATCTAATCGATTCGCTCAACGACGCCGACTCCGATTTGAGACGCGGGTTCGAACGGGAACTTTCTACCGCCGGGCAGACCTTGGCGCAAGACAGTGCGATTGCGGAGGAACTCAACGCCTGGCTCACAGAAATCATCGTCTATTTGGTCGAAACCTATTCGGAGCAAATCAGCTCGATCATTTCAACGACGATCTCGCGATGGGACGCGGATGCCACATCGCGGCGAATAGAACTTCACATTGGACGCGATCTTCAGTTCATTCGAATCAACGGCACGCTGGTCGGCGGCCTGGTCGGTGTCGTGTTGTACCTGAGCTGGACTTTCGCTGGCGCTTAGCCCGCTAGTCTTCGCTCAACGCCTTTAACTCGCGGCGCAGGACTTTGCCGACGTTCGACTTTGGCAAATCGTCGACGAATTGAATTCTCCGGGGCGTCTTGTAGCCCGTCATCCGTTCCTTGCAGTACGCAATCAGGGTCGCTTTGTCGAGCGCCGTGTCGCGACGAACAATGAAAGCCTTGACCGCCTCGCCAGAATTCGGGCTCGGCACACCAATTACTGCTGCTTCCAGCACGCCGGGATGAGAAGCCAGAACGTTTTCGACTTCGTTTGGATAGACGTTGAACCCGGAGACAATGATCATGTCTTTTTTCCGGTCTTCGATGTAGATACGCCCTTCGCCGTCGATGCGCGCGATATCTCCGGTGCGCAACCAACCATCCTTGGTAAATACCTTTTCCGTTTCGCCCGGCCGCTGCCAATAGCCCAGCATGACCTGTGGCCCTTTGACACAAAGCTCGCCGATCTCGTTGGTGCCAAGCCGCTGATCGGAATCATCCAGAACAATGACATCGGTCGATGGAAACGGAACGCCGACCGAGCCATTGAATTCTTCGATATCGAGCCGATTGGCCGAAACGACGGGCGAAGTTTCCGTTAGCCCGTAGCCCTGAGTAATCACGACTCCCGTCAACTCACGCCAACGTCGAGCCACATCTTCCTGCACGGCCATTCCGCCAGCCAGCGAAATTCTGAGCGAACTGAAATCGATCTGGTCGAACCCTCGAGTGCTCAGCAGCCCGTTGAACAATGTGTTGACGCCAGTCATAAAGGCCGGCCGAGCCGTATCGAGTTCGCGCAGCAGTCCCTTCATGTCACGTGGATTCGTAATCAGAAAATTTCGCGCGCCGAGTTTCAAAAAGACGAAGAAATTAATCGTCAATGCGAAGATATGGTAGAGCGGCAGAGCAGTAATCGAAGAATCCTTATCGGCATCGAAGAAAGGATGAACCCACGCGCTTGCCTGCAGGACGTTCGCGATCATGTTTCTTTGAGTCAGCATCGCACCCTTTGCAACGCCGGTCGTACCGCCCGTGTATTGTAAAAACGCGAGATCTTCGGAGCTGATCTTTGGGTCCTGGAAGTCCAGTTTACGGCCGCGACGAAGCGCATCGACCATCCTGACTGCGCCGTCGATATGAAATGCCGGTACGAGTTTTTTGACACGCCTGACGACGAAATTCGTCAGCCAGCGTCGGACCGGCGGCAGACAGTCGCCTATGCGCGCAACAATGACTCGCTCGATTACCGTTTCCGGCAGCGCCTTTGCCAGCGTCGAGGCAAAGTTCTCGAGGACGACAATCGCCTTGGCTCCACTGTCTTTGAGTTGATGCTCAAGCTCGGGAACCGTATACAGCGGATTGACGTTGACAACGACCAGGCCGGCACGCAACGCACCGAGCACGACAATCGGTGTCTGCAGCACGTTCGGCAGCATGATGGCCACGCGATCCCCAAATTCGAGCTTGGTCTCAGCCGTGAGATAGGCTGCAAAATCCCGGCTGCGCCGATCGAGATCGGCAAAGCTCAAACTGACGCCCAGGTTGCTGATCGCAATCCGGTCGCCGTACTCACGGCAACTGGTCAGACACAGGTCTGCGAGTGAAGCGTAACTGTCAGGGTCGATCTCGAGCGGCACGCCGTCGGGATAGTTCGAATGCCATGGCCTTTGTTCCATCGCGTTACAGAAGATCCGCCAGAATTACCCAGACGTTTTCAAACATCGGTCCCTGTCCTTGGCTGTTGGGATGCATCCGGTCGGATTGCATCCGCGATGGGTCGAGTGCGACACCTTCCATCAAAAACTCAACGAACGGAACTTCGTAACGGTCCGCCAGTTCCCGATAGACGCCGGCGAACTGCGCGGTATACGCCGGCCCGTAGTTCGGTGGAATTTGTATGCCGGTCAGAACCGGCTTGGCGCCGCGCTCGACGACAATCTCGATCATCCGCGACAGATTGTCGCGCAACAGATCGATCGGCTGACCGCGCAAACCATCGTTCCCGCCGAGCTCGATAATCACAATGCCCGGTTGGTGACGATCGAGAAGCCGCGGCAGGCGATTCAAGGCGCCGGTACTCGTATCGCCCGCGATACTGGCATTTACGACATCATATTCGTAAGCTTCCTGATCAAGGCGTTCCTCGAGGATCGCCACCCACGAAGCTGCGGTACCCAGCCCGTACCCGCTGCTGAGAGAATCGCCTAATACAACGATCGTCTGCGCTGTGCTGAAGGCGGGCGCGACGCCAAGCAGCACAATCCACACAGTCAGTGAGACGCGAAACTTCATGGTCGATGCCGTTCCTTTACTTCAAGCCCGCTCATTAACTAAAAAGGTTACCAGTCCGGAGGGTGAGCTGACCATCCTAGACGATGTCAGCTTCAGCGTTGGGGCTGGCGAATCAGCTGCCATCGTCGGCCCATCCGGCGCTGGAAAATCCACGCTGCTGGCGCTGCTGGCGGGTCTCGACGAACCGACGTCCGGAGAGGTCTGGCTCAATTCCGTCGAACTCGGCAGCCTCGACGAAGATGGACGAGCCGAATTGCGGAACAAAGAGGTTGGCTTCGTGTTTCAATCTTTCCACCTGATGCCCTCACTGACGGCAATAGAAAATGTCCTGCTGCCACTCGAACTCTGTGCAGCCGAGAATGCCAATGGCCTGGCTCGCGAAGCACTGGTCAGAGTCGGACTCGAGCATCGCTTAAGACATTACCCAAAACAACTCTCTGGCGGCGAAAAACAGCGTGTCGCGATCGCTCGCGCATTCGTTGGCAGCCCATCGCTGCTGTTCGCGGATGAACCCACCGGCAATCTAGACAACAAAACCGGTGGCCACATTCTCGATTTGTTGTTCGATCTCAATGCGGCATCGGGCACAACGCTGGTTCTGGTCACTCACGATATCGAGGCCGCCAAACGATGCGATCGACTGATCGAACTCGCGGCGGGCCGTTTGGTGACAAATTGAATCTGGGTTGGTGGTTCAGACAATGCGCCGAATATTTCCGCCCGCGTAAAAGGACTCGATGTTTTCGGCGACTTGATCGATGACTCGCTGGCGTGCCTCGCGCGCCGCCCAGGCGATGTGTGGGGTGATGATGAGATTTGGAATATCGGGCGCAAGCAGCGGATCGTCGGCCGGTGGCGGTTCGACCGGCAGGACATCGATACCGGCGCCACCTATTTCGCCGTTTCTGAGCGCATCGGCCAAAGCCTGCTGATCGATCAGCCCACCACGCGCCGTATTGATCACGACTGCATCGCGCTTCATCTGCTTGAATGCCCTCGCATCCAACAGGTCCTGTGTTTGGTCATTCAAAGGACAATGCAAACTCAACACGTCCGCTTCGGCGATCACGCGGTCGAACGGAACCCGCCCGGTCGGCAGCGGGCCGTCTGATCCAGGTCTTGCGGACACCAGCAGGTTCATCCCGAATCCTTCGCCAAGTTTGGCAACCGCCTGACCGAGAAACCCGAAACCGATGATGCCGAGATTCCGGCCGGCCAGTTCGCGAATCGGATAATCGAACAGGGCGAAGCTACGGCTTTTGGTCCATGCGCCTTCGCGAATCAGTTCACCATAGCGGATGATCTGCTGGGTCAGTCCGAGAATTAACGCGAAGACATGCTGCGCGAGCGCATCCGAGCAGTAGTCACGCACATTGGCAACTGCAACACCGGCTTCCTGGGCGGCCTCGAGATCGACGTTGTCCGACCCAGTGGCCGCCAGACCGATAAGGCGCAGGCTTGGAGCGGCCGTTATCAGATCCCTGCCGAGCCGGGTTTTATTTACCAGCGCCACTTCGCAGCCAGCAAGGCGCGCGGGGATCTCGTCCGGTTCCGAAAAATCGTAGTAGGTTGCATTGACCGCTTTGCTCAGACTCGTGGTGTCGACGCCCGGGCCCACAGTTGAGAAGTCGAGAAACGCTGCAGCCGGCTTTTGTGGCATGCCAAAAGCATTACACTAATAAGTCGCAATGACAACGAAGCAATTTTGGAAAACGAAATCGCTTAGCCAGCTCAGTCCGGCAGAGTGGGAATCGCTGTGCGACGGTTGCGGCCGCTGCTGTCTACGCAAACTCGAAGATCCGGACAACGGCGAGATCGCCTATACGAGCGTCGCTTGCCGATTACTCGATTGCCACAGCTGCCGCTGTCGCGACTATGAAAACAGGCTCGAACGGGTGCCGGACTGCATTGGCCTTAAGCCGGGCGATCGCGACCAGCTCAAGTGGATGCCTTCGACCTGCGCTTATCGCCTGATCGACGAAGGTAAACCGCTACCCGAATGGCATCCGCTCGTCTCAGGCTCGGATCAAAGTGTCCATTCCGCCGGAATTTCCGTCAGAGGCCGCGTCGTGTCGGAACAATTCGTTCACGAAGACGACGTCGATACGCTGATCGTCGATTGGGTATCGGTCGAGGATTGAGCGCGCGGCTCAACCGGTATTCTGCATTCCGTGCGCAATCCCGTTGATGCTTGCCCGCAGTGCTTTGAGCGTCGAGTCGTCCTTGCATCCGGCTTCGCGCCAGCGGCGCAGCAGATCGACCTGCAGAAAGCTCATCGGGTCCACATAGGGGTTTCGCAAACGAATGGCTCGCCGAATCGTTGGTGCTGACTCGAGTAGCTTGGTTTGGCCGGTAAGGCGAAGCACGAGATCAACACTGCGACGGTATTCGTCGCGAATCTTGGAGAAAAACTTCTCGTGTAACGGGCCGGCAAGTTCTGAATAGCGCTGCGCAATTTCCATATCGACTTTCGCAAGCGAAAGTTCGATGTCGGCAAAAAGTACGCGAGCAAACGGCCAGGATTCGAACATCTCGCGAATTTCCTGCTCGCCATGACGCTCGATTGCAGCCCCGACGCCGCGGGCGAATCCGTACCAGGCTGGCATCAGGCAACGATTCTGCACCCAGGCGAATTCCCAGCGTCGTGCTGTGACGTATGCCGAGGTCTCATCCAAATCGCGGCCGCGCTCGCTGACCATGTTCAAGTCATCGATGACATCGATTGGCGTTGCGGCCCGATAATAGTCGTCAAAATCGTCCGACGAGCCGACCAGTTTTCGATAAGCCTGATGTGAACTATCGGCGATAGACTGCATGAACTCGTTCCACTGCGACGTTCGCGGATCGAGCTCCGGCGGCGTTGCGGCGACCTCGAGCAGAGCGCCCACGGACTGCTCGAGCGTGCGGATAGCTATACCGCGCAACCCGTACTTTGCGCCGATTCGCTCGCCGGCTTCGGTCATTCTGAGCGGCACCGGATTGCCACCTTCGGCCGTTGCAAGCACTGCGTCATTGATACGCCGTCCCGCATGGCTGATCGTGCCGCCACGACCATGCAGAATCGTTAACGCAACACCAAACTCCCTGGCTGTCTTGCGCAGCTGAAGCTGCGCTTTGTACATGCTCCAACAGGCCGCCACAGTGCCGCCATCCTGATTGCTGTCGGCATAGCCGATCATGACGATCTGCCGGTTGTCCCGTGCTTGCAGATGACGACGGTATCGCTCGTCGGACAGCAAACTCGCCATAATCTCTGACGAATTGTCTAGATCGTTTACGGTTTCATACAGAGGCGCGATGTCCAGCGGTACGTCCTGATTCTTCGGGCCGAGGTGTCCCCAACGAGCCAGCAGCAGAACCGAAAGAACGTCCTCGGGACCTGTCGCCTGACTAACGATATACGGGCCGATTGACTGTTCGCCGTACTTTCGCCGGCAATGTGCAATCGCCTGAAAGACGGCCAGCGTTCGCCGGGCTTCCGACGACATCGTCCCGGGTGGCGACTCGCGACGATTCAGCGCCTCCTTGATCCGCACCGATGCCCTGGCACTGGTAAATTTTTCCCAGTCTTGCTCAACCAGGCCCTCCGCGACAACGCGGCTATGTACATCGGCTCGTTGCCGGATATCGAGCGTCGCCATATGAAAACCGAAAGTCTGAATACGTCGCTGCAAGCGGTTTACCGCAAACAACCCGGCATGCTGACCATGATTCGCGCGCAAACTGTCGGCGATCAGCCCGATATCGGCAAGAAACTCGTCGGGTGACTCGTAGGGAAACGCCTCATCGTCGTAAGTTGCGCTCAGCCTCGCTGTGACGAGCTGAAGAAAAACACGATACGGCATCTTGCGATGCCGCGACGACACTGAATGCGCCGCTTTCGGGAAATGCAGAGCGTAAAGTCGGATTTGTTCGCGTATCTCATCGGACACGTTGACGCGCGACTCGGTCTGGCTCAGTTGGCTCGCCAGTTCCTGGCACTCTTTGAAATAGAGATTGAGCACCAGCGACCGGTGCCGTGACAGAGTCGCACGAATACTCTTGCCTGTTACGTCGGGATGACCGTCCATGTCGCCGCCGATCCATGAGCCAAACCGAACCAACACGGGGACCCGGATTCGCATCGAATCACTGTCGTAGGTACTCGCGAGCGCCGTCTCGATGCTCTCGTAAAACGGCGGAATCACGCGATACAGGACGTCGGTAAGAAAGAACAAAACCTCTTCGGCCTCATCGCCCAAACCCGGCGAATCCGCATGATCCTCAGTTTGCCAGCCGGTCGTAATGTAGAGCCGAATCTGGCCCATCAAGCCAGCAATCTCATGCGGCGCCAGGTAAGGGTCCAGCATCTGTATCAGGCGCTTGGCAATGCTGTGTTCTTTTCGCAGCAAGGTGCGCCGCATGACGCGAGTGGAGTGCGATGTAAAGACAGGCAACAGCTCAACGCGCTCGAAAGCCTGCTGGACTTCGTCGCGGCTTACGCCGTTTTCCTTCAAGCGCTTCAGCGTGTCGAGAAAGCCAAAAGGTTGCGGCGTGTTCGAGTCTTTGAGATAGGTCCGGCGCCTGCGAATTCGGTGCACTTTCTCAGCGGTATTGACCATTTGAAAATAGGTCGAGAAGGCGCGAATAAAGTCGCCGGCCGTTTGCGGCGCGAGTTCAGCGATCAACGCCTGAAGTGTAGCGGTCGCTTCGGCGTCGCCTTCACGATGTGCGATCGCGGCCCGGCGTGCTGCCTCGACCAGATCGAACAATGCCTCGCCGCCCTGCTCCTCGACGATTTGCCCGACCAACTTTCCGAGCCGGCGCACGTCGTCCCGGAGCGCCCTGTCTTTTTCCTCAAAGACGATTTTTGAGCGGATGACTGTTTTTGACGCTGGATCGGACATGGGAAAGTTGCTTGTCTGCGCTAGCGGTAGGCGCTGGCCTGGAGTTCGAAGAGCCGAGCGTAGCGTCCTTGCTGTGCCATCAGGTCTTCGTGGTTTCCCTGCTCGAGTATTGTGCCATGCTCCATTACAGCAATCGTATCCGCCTGCCGGACCGTAGAGAAGCGATGCGAGATCAAGATCACGATTTTGTCGACGGTCTGGGCACGGAATCGCTCGAATACCTCGATTTCGGTCTCAGCATCCATTGATGAGGTCGGCTCGTCGAGCACCAGGATCTCAGCATCCTCGCGCATAAAAGCGCGAGCCAGCGCAACTCGTTGCCACTGGCCGCCGGACAATTCCTGGCCACGATTGAACCAGCGCCCCAGCTGAGTGGCGTACCCTTCGCTCAGGCTTTCGATGAATTCAGCCGCCTGGCCTCGGTCGGCGGCACTGGCCCATCGGTCCTCGTCTTCAAGCGCCGTGACGTCGCCGACCCCGATATTCTCCCCGACAGTGAGCTGATAGCGCATGAAGTCTTGAAAGATCACGCCAATCCGATCGCGCAGCGCGCGCGGCTCCCAGTCCGTCAGATCGGTCCCTTGATAGCTGATGCTGCCGCTGTCAGGCGCATAGAGACCCGCCATCAGTTTCACCAGCGTCGTTTTGCCGGAACCGTTGTGACCGACCAGGGCGAGCGTCTGGCCGGGCGAAATATTCAGGCTCAAGTGGCGAATCGCCGCTTCCGAGGCACCGGGATAAGTGAAACTGACGTCCTCGAAGACGATGCCCTGGCCAGGATCATCGCCCGTGGTCTTCTCGCCCAATCCGGATAGCGCGGGTTCCTCCATGAATCCATAAAGATTCGAAAGATAGAGGTTGTCTTCGTACATCCCGCCAATTGAGCTCAACATCGCCGATACGGCAGACTGGCCCTGCTTGAAGACCATCAGATACATCGTCATCTGACCGAGCGTGATATTGCCTGCGATCGTCGCAAGCGCAACCCAGACATAGGCGCCGTAAAAAGCCAGGCTCGCAAAAAGACCGAGCGCGAATCCCCAGCTGTCACGCCGAATCGTCAGCTGTTTCTCTTCTTGATACAGCTCATCGAAGATGCCCTTGTAGCGCTGCATCAAATTGGGCCCGATGTTGAACAGCTTGACTTCTTTGGCGTGATCTTCGCGCGCAAGCACGATCTCGAGATACAGCAACATACGCCGGAGCGGTGAGCGCCACTGAAACACGCGGAATCGCTCGCCGGAGAATTTCGCCTCAGCAAAGAACGAAGGCAGCCCGGCGAGCACCAGGATGACGACTGCAAAAATCGAAAACTGAAACAGCAGCCCGGCGTAACTGATCAGCACAATGCCGTTCTGAAGCAGCGAGAAGGTTCGGTTGACCAGGCTCAGCGGTTTGGACGATGCTTCTTGCCGGGCACGATTCAGTTTGTCGTAGAACTCCGAGTCTTCGAATTGAGCAAGACTTAAGCTAAGCGCCTTTTCGAGAATCATCTCGTGGACGCGCTGGCTGAGTAGTACGCGCAGCAGCGACTGGCAAAACCCGATCCCGCGTTGCGCGGCTGCCAGTAAAGCGACAAACAAGCCCTCGATGGCCACTAGCCAAAGCGCTCGAGAATAGTCAACGCCGTCGCCCGCTTGATTCTGCGCAATCAGCGCAACGACGGTATCGACGATCAGCTGTCCGACAAACGCGATCGCAGCCGGCAATAGGCCGGCAAACACTGTGAGCGCGCCAAGCGCAATGGTCAGCCGCTTGTGGGTCGTCCAGACCAGAACGATCGCCCGGCGGCTGTATTCAACCAGATTGAGGAGGTTTCCGAGCGAAAATGCCTTGCCGGTATCAGTACTTATGTCGTGTGGGTGCGCGATAGCGAGTGACTTTGTTTGGTGATTGCCAGGCGGGCATGGTATTAGACTCCGACGCATCTGCCGAGACCAACTGATCTTGCCGCAACTCCCAGACCTTCACACGATATTCGTTCTGCTGGTGACCGTGTTCGCGCTGTACCTCTTCACGCGCGACCGTTTGCCGCTGGAGGCGTCTGGTTTAACGATTCTGATCATTCTGGTGGTCTTTTTCGAGGTGTTCCAATACGCGCCGGCTGGCAATTCGCTCGGCGCCACGCGCCTGCTCTCGGGATTTGGCAATGAGGCACTGGTTACCGTATGTGCGCTCATGGTCATCGGAAAAGGCATGGAAACCACCGGTGCCCTGCAGCCACTCGCGATCTGGCTCGCACGCGCCTGGACAGAAAAACCGCGCATGGCGAGCCTCGCGACCATGGTCATCAGCGCGGTCTTGAGTGCCTTTGTCAACAACACGCCGGTCGTCGTCATGCTGTTACCGATGCTGGTAGGCGTCGCCGTTAGGAACAAACTGCCGCCCTCATCGATATTGATGCCTGTGGGATTCGCAACGCTACTTGGCGGGATGGCAACCACGATTGGCTCGTCGACCAACTTGCTCGTCGTCTCGATTGCCGAAGAACAGGGACTACCCGAATTTTCGATGTTCTCTTTCGCGCTACCGGTCGTGATCGTCGGCAGCATCGGAATTCTCTATCTCTGGCTGATCGCGCCAAAACTGCTCCCGCCCCGCCAGCCGATAATGTCGGACACGGCACCGCGCGTATATAACGCTGTCTTTCATATCAACGATGACAGTCTCTGCTGCGGCATGACATTCGCCGAGTGTCTTGCGCTAACTGACAATCGCTTGCGCGTCGACCGAATCCAACGCGGCGAGAGCCTGTTCGTCGCCAAGCTCCCTTCGGTTATTTTGCAGGCCGGCGACCAATTCTCAGTTCGCGATACGCCGGAGCGGCTGATTGAGTTTGAGAAGCAAATCGGCGCGACGCTGCACGACGAATTCGGCGCAACCGGCATTCATCGGGTAAGCGACATCCTGGCCGACCAGGAACATCTGGCCGAGATCGTCGTCACTCGCGGCGCGATGCTGCACCGAACCACGCTGACCGCGACGCGGTTCGCGCAGCGAACCGGATTGCTGCCGCTGGCCTTACACCGGGTCCGATCAAGCGACAACGAAGAGGTCACAAGTCATATCGGTCTCGTGCCGCTGCGTGCCGGCGACATAATTCTTGTCCAAGGCACGCCAAAAAAGCTCGAAGACTTGAAACGCAGCGGCAATGCACTGGTGCTCGATGGCACGACGGATCTGCCACGCACGCATCGAGCCGACCGAGCCTTCTTGATTATGGCCCTTGTGGTAGCTACAGCCGCATTGGGCTTCTTGCCGATATCGGTCAGCGCGCTGTTGGGTGTCGGCGCGATGCTCGCGACCCGCTGTCTGACCTGGAAGGACGCGGCGAGCGCCATGTCGATTCCGGTGATCATCATTATCGTCACTAGCCTCGCGCTCGGTGTCGCCTTAACCGAGACGGAAGGAGCGGTATTCATCGCCCAAAGCTTCGTCGGTCTCGTCCAGTCGCTTCCGCCGACGGTGATACTCAGCTTTCTGATGCTCACCATGGCGGTACTGACCAATGTGGTCTCGAACAATGCGGCGGGCGTGATCGGCACGCCGATCGCTATCCAGGTTGCTCGCGAGCTCGGCGCACCGCCGGAGGCCTTCGTACTGGCCGTTATCTTTGGCGCAAATATGAGCTATGCGACGCCTTTCGGCTATCAGACCAATCTTCTGGTATTGACCGCCGGAGGCTACAAGTTCTCCGATTTCATGCGCGCCGGCATACCGCTGACCATCATCATGTGGCTGGGTTTCTCGATCGTGCTGCATTTCCTCTACGATTTAGGCGGCTGAGCACGGCCTCGTGCCTTGACCTTGAGCAGCCTGGCCCACATACTCTCGCGCGATGAATATTCAGGCGCATCAATGGCTTTCGGGCAACCGATGGTGGCGAAGGCCATCAGCGGAATGGGTAGCGCGCGCCTAAAAGACCGACATATTCGTCTTTAGAATTCGAGCAAACCCATCTCCGCCTGGCCGGGGATGGGTTTTTTTGTGCCTTTTTGAAAAGAGATTGAGAACCGAATGGAGTCACCATTTGACATCGCAGCAGACCTCGACACGCCGGTATCGGCGTATCTGAAGCTGCGTCCGTTCGAGCCACGATTCCTGCTCGAGAGCGTTGAGAGCGGCGAACGGCTCGCGAGATACTCGTTTATCGGGCTCGGCACCTCGCTGACGCTTGAGCTCTACCCGGATCGAATCGTCGTCGATGGAAAGCCGGCCGAAAGACCGACAGGACCCGGTGCCTGGCAGAAGCTGATGCGTGAGACCCTGGATGCCTGCCCGGAACTCAAGCCAGCGATGGACGAGATTCCGTTCAATGGCGGACTGGTTGGCGCTACCGGTTACGACATCGTCAGATTCTTCGAGCGACTACCGACAATGCCGTCAACGCGCCCCGATCAACCGCAAGCGGTGTACGTCGCGCCGAAGTCGCTGGTCGTTTTCGATCATCTAACCCGGCGGGTCGCGCTGCTGCACGCAGGCACAGAATCGGAACGCCAGTCGCTACGCAACGACGTCATCGAAGCGCTGCGCGGCGGCGTAACGCCATCACCCGGCGCAACGCTCGGAGCGGCTTCGCCAAGCTTTGCACATGCCGACTATCTGTTAGCTGTCGACCAGGCCAAAGACTATATTCGCGCCGGGGATATTTATCAGATCGTGCTCTCGGTTTGCTTCAGCGGTCAGAGCGATCTCGATCCGTTTCAGGTTTATCGCGGATTGAGGCTGCTGAACCCGTCACCCTATATGTACTTTTTTGAGATCGGCCAGCTCAGCATCGCCGGTTCGTCGCCGGAAGCACTGGTCGAGCTGACCCATGGTCAGGCATCGCTTCGCCCGATCGCAGGAACACGGCCGCGCGGTGCAACGGGCGAGGAAGACGCGCAACTCGAAACTGAACTGCTGGCGGACCCGAAGGAAAATGCCGAACACGTGATGCTCGTCGATCTCGCACGAAACGACCTCGGCCGGGTCGCTGCTTCGGGCTCGGTGCACGTCGATCCCTACCGCCGCATTGAGAGATACAGCCACGTCATGCACATCGTCAGCGGCGTAAAGGGCGAGCTCGGCGCGGGACATGATGCCTTCGATCTTTTTGCAGCGACATTTCCCGCCGGAACGCTGGTTGGCGCTCCGAAGGTGCGAGCAATGGAGTTGATTGCGGAACTGGAACCCGTCGCACGCGATCTTTACGGCGGAACCGTCGGATATTTTTCGAAGAACGGCAATATGGATCAGGCAATTACGATTCGCACCATTGTGTTTGACGGCGACGAATACAGCTTCCAGGCGGGAGCCGGCATCGTGGCCGACAGTGTGCCCGAAAGAGAGCACGATGAAGTGCTTGCCAAGAGCGCGATACTGCGCCGCGCACTCGAAATCGCGGAGGACGGGCTATGAGCGCGCGGATTCTGCTGATCGATAACTACGATTCATTCACCTACAACCTGGTGCAGGCCTTTCTCGTGCTCGGCGCTGAAGTCGAAGTCCGCCGCAATGACGAGACCGATCTAGCAGCGGCTAACGCGCTTGGCCCGACCCACCTGGTGATATCTCCCGGACCCGGCCGTCCGGAAAACGCCGGCCTGTCGCTCGCCATGATCGATGCGTTCGCGGGTCTGATTCCGGTACTCGGCGTTTGCCTCGGCCACCAGTCGATCGTGCAGCATTTCGGTGGCGAGATCGTCGCCGCTCAGTCGCTGATGCACGGCAAGACTTCGCTGGTCAATCATGATGGCAAAGGACTGTTCGCCGGCCTGCCGAACCCGCTCGAAGCCGGCCGCTATCACTCGCTGGCCGCTAAGCCAACGAGCGTACCCAAGGAACTCACTGTGACGGCGTCGACCGACGAAGGCGAAATCATGGGCGTGCGTCACCATCGTCTGAATGTCGTCGGCGTGCAGTTTCATCCGGAAAGTGTGCTGACGCCGGATGGCCCAGCCTTGCTCGGCAATTTTCTCGGCCTGAGCGGAGGTGAGCGGTGAGTCGAGCACTTCTCGAACAACTGATCTCCGGAAAAGATCTGACGCAGGAGCAAGCGGCCGACCTGTTGCGATTGCTTGCGTCGGGCGAGGTGGAGCCGGCAGCTGCCGGCGCTTTGCTGACTGCGCTGCGGATCAAAGGCGAGGCCGCTGCCGAAATTCGCGGCTTCGCACTGGCGATGCGCGAACTCGCAACGCATCCAGCACTGCCACCGGGAGAAGCCTACGTCGACATCGTCGGTACCGGCGGGGACGGTTCGGGCAGCTTGAATCTCTCAACCGGCAGCGCGTTGTTGGCTGCAGCTGCCGGGCTTAAGGTCGTCAAGCACGGCAACCGATCGATCTCGAGCCGATCCGGCAGTGCCGACGCACTCGCGGCTATTGGTTTGCCCGTGCCGCTGGACGCTGAGGCCGCAGCCCGGTGCCTGGAACAAACCGGGTTTACGTTTTTGTTCGCGCCGCACTATCACCCGGCCATGAAGCACATCATGCCCGTGCGCCAGGCGCTTGGCGTACGCACGGTTTTCAATGTGCTCGGCCCGCTGGTCAATCCAGCCGAACCGCCGTTCCATGTCCTCGGTGCGGCAAGCGAGCCGCTCGCTGCGCTGATGGCCGACACGATTGCTGAAATGCCGATCGAACGCGCCTTCGTCGTTTACGGTGCAGCCGGTTGGGACGAAGCGACACCGATCGGACCGTTCGTTTGTTTCGACGTATCCGCGGGCAAAGTCGAGCGGCAGATTCGGGACCCGAAGGATTTCGGGATTGCACGCTGCAGCGAATCAGACCTTGCAGGCGGCGAACCAAACGAAAACGCCGACAGGCTCGTCGCCGCGCTTCGTGGTCACGACAGCGACGCGCATCGCGACGCACTCGTCATCGGTGCTGCGCTCGCGCTTGAAGTCACTGGCGACGAGCCCGATTTCGAATCGGGGATCAAGCGCGCCCGTGAAGCAATCCGCAGCGGGGCGGCAGCCGCACTGCTCGATCGTATCGCAAGCTTCAGTACAGCTGAAAAAACTGCCGGCCAATCCGAAGCCGGTTGACGGTCGCGGCCATCATGGACAGCTTCCTCGATCGAATGGCCAACAGCAGCAGAGCCCGTGCGCGAGCGGCACGTGCCCGCGAATCGATCGCTCAGCTTTCATCGCGCGCTGCCGTGTCGCCTGAACCGCTGCCGCTCGCACTTTCCGGTTTCGACCTGATCGCCGAACTCAAGCTGCGGTCACCGGCTCAGGGTGGTCTCGTCGATCAATCATTCGATCCGTCCCGCCAGTTAGAGGCCTATGCAGCTGCTGGTGCCGCCGCTGTCTCTGTCTTGACTGAGCCGGACGAATTCAAAGGTGAGCTCGCCCATCTCAAAGATGCCGCCTCGTTACTGCGGCCACTGGCTTGTCCCGTGATGCGCAAGGATTTTCTGGTCGATCCCTATCAAGTCATCGAGGCACGCGCGAACGGCGCCAGCGGAGTATTGCTGATTGTTGCGATGCTGACCGATGCCGAACTTGACGAACTCGTCGCTGCTGCCAGGCAAGAAGCGCTGTTCGTGCTGCTCGAGGCATTCGACACCGATGATCTGGAGCGCATCGCGCGCCTCAAACTCAGTGGATCAGGTTCTCAGATTTTGATTGGCGTCAATTCACGCAACTTGAAGACACTGGCTGTCGACTTCGATCGCTTCGCGCGGCTGGCTGATCAGATTCGTGACGACCTGCCGGCGGTCGCGGAAAGCGGGATCGAAAGACCGGGCGACATCGAAACCATTGTCGGGCTCGGTTATCGCCTGGCACTGGTCGGATCAGCACTGATGCGGGACGGCGACGCACAAGCCACTGCGGCTGCGTTCATCGCAGCCGGGCGGGTCGCGCTCCGGGAGCAAGCGACATGTTCGTAAAAATCTGCGGACTAACGGATAAACGCTCGATCGATGCGGCAGTCGAAGCCGGCGCCGATGCGATCGGCTTTGTGTTCGCCGATTCCGTCCGAGAAATTGAACCGGAACGCGCACACGAACTTTGTCGCTCCCTGCCGAAGGAAACGATTCGCGTCGCCGTCATGCATCATCCAAGTCCACAGCGCTTCAAAAGCGTTATCGACCAGTTCGATCCGGACTGGATTCAAACCGATGTCGAAGACTTCGACAAATTGGCCGCGCCGGCATCCGCACGAGCCATTCCGGTTTTTCGTGAAGGCGGCACGACCGGCAGGACGGATTTCCCGCCGCGTCTGGTTTTCGAAGGCCGGGTCAGCGGTAGCGGAGCGACTGCCGACTGGGACGAGGCAAAACGAATTGCTGCGGGATCGGAACTCATTCTCGCCGGCGGCCTGAACCCCGAGAACGTTGCCGCCGCAATTACGCATGTAAAGCCTTACGGCGTCGACGTATCGAGCGGCGTCGAATTGGGGCGCGGTAAGAAAGACCCGCAGAAGATCAAGCAATTTGTGGCCCGTGTCCGGGCGGAGGTGTTCGACTCATGACCGAGAGCAATGACGACAGCGAAGGATTGCTCCGAGCGCTGATCGCAGGCAGCTTCCCCGACCAGCGGGGGCGCTTTGGTCCTTACGGCGGCCAATACGTGCCGGAAACGCTGATGCCTGCCGTGACCCGGCTGGCGGAGCAGGTCGGCAAGCTGTTACCGAATAAAGCCTTTCAACACGACCTCGGTCAGGAACTCAGGTCGTGGGTCGGCCGACCGACGGCGCTAACGCACGCCCCGCATCTCGGTGAACGATGGAAAGCCGACGTCTGGCTCAAGCGTGAAGATCTCGCACATACCGGCGCTCACAAGATCAACAACGCGATCGGCCAGGCGCTGCTCGCCCGCGCAATCGGCGCCAAGCGAATTGTCGCTGAGACGGGTGCGGGTCAACACGGCGTTGCATCGGCCGCAGCCTGTGCCCGAGTCGGGCTGCCGTGCATCGTCTACATGGGAGAAGTCGACGTCGAACGCCAGGCGCCGAATGTCGATCGAATGCGTCGGCTGGGGGCCGAGGTCGTCTCAGTTAAGTCCGGTGATCGGACCTTACGTGCCGCGATCGACGAGGCAATTCGCGACTGGGTCAGCGATCCCAAAGAAACCTATTACTTGATCGGTTCGGCGATCGGGCCGCATCCCTATCCCTTCCTCGTACGCGAGCTTCAGGCCGTCATCGGCCGTGAGGCACGCCAGCAGATGCTCGATGCGGGCGGCTTGCCCGATGTCGCCATCGCTTGCGTCGGAGGAGGATCAAACGCGATTGGTCTCTTTCACGCCTTCATTGCCGACCGCGAAGTCGCGTTGATTGGCATTGAAGCCGGTGGCCGCGGTCCGACGCTTGGCGACAACTCGGCAACCCTCGGCGCGGGCAAGCCCGGTGTCCTGCATGGAAACTACTCGATGCTGCTGTATGACAAAGAGGGGCTGATTCAGGAAACGCATTCCGTCTCGGCCGGATTGGATTACCCGGGGGTCGGACCCGAGCATTCATTGCTGAAACAGATCGGGCGCGTCGATTATCAATCGGCGACCGATACCGAAGCGCTTGCCGCGCTCGATGAGTGCTGCGAAGCAGAAGGCATTCTGCCTGCGCTCGAAAGCTCTCATGCGCTTGCAGGTGCTAAGCGCTACGCGGTCAGCCACCCGGGGCAGCGAATTCTGATTGGATTATCGGGTCGTGGCGACAAGGACATGCCAATTCTGGCAAAACACCCGCGACAAAAGGATGCGACAAATGTTGCCGCGTGACCGAATCAGCGCTGCGCTCGCGCGCGACGGCAAGCCGGCCATCGTCGCCTTCATAACCGCTGGTTATCCGGATCCAGATTCGTTTCTGTCAACGCTGAAAAGAATTTCCGGTGCAGCCGACGCGGTCGAGCTTGGCGTGCCGTTCAGCGACCCGATGGCCGACGGCGTCACGATCCAGCGTTCCAGCGAGCAGGCGATTGCAAACGGCGTCAATCTACATTGGATTTTCGATCAGCTCGAGGCACGCGACTACGAACTCGAAGCGCCACTGATGATGATGAGCTACCTCAATCCTCTGCTTGCTTTCGGCTACGAAGCGCTGGCCGAGAGGGCAGTTGCGACCGGCGTCGATGGATTTCTGATTCCGGACCTGCCTTACGAAGAGAGCGCGCCGATCAAGGCGGCGTTCGACAAGCACGGTGTGGCCCTGGTGCAATTCGTCACGCCGGCAACTTCGGACGAAAGAATGGCGACGATCACCGCGAACAGCCAGGGACTCGTCTACGCAGTGACCCGAACCGGCATCACCGGCGACGGCGGGGAGCTGCCAGCCGAACTCACAACCTACCTCGCTCGCGTCAAAGCCAGTTCCAAGCTGCCGGTCTGTGCCGGATTCGGTGTTCGCGAGGCCAGGCAGGTCAGGCAGATTGCTGCTCACGCAGATGGCGTCATCGTCGGCTCGGCGCTGGTCGAAGCGCTGGAACGCGGTGATGACCCGGCGGCATTCTTGAACGGACTAAGGGAATAGGCGCGATGAAGCGCGTTGCAACGTCAGAATCGCTCGCCGAAATCGGCCATTATCGAAACATACTCGAGCAGAACGGCGTGCGCTGCCTAATTAAAAACGAACAACTCTCTGGCGCACTCGGCGAGGTTCCATTTCTGGAATGTCTGCCGGAACTATGGGTGTTGAACGACAGAGACCTCGATCGTGCCGAAGGCTTGCTCACGGAACTCAGGCGCGAAAGCACAGGCGGCCAGGATTGGCGGTGCCAAAAATGCAAAGAGCAAAATGAAGCCCAGTTTGCCGTTTGCTGGAACTGCGGCGAAGCCGGGAACGAGGATTGAACCTCGACGCGCTACTGAGTCGACTGCTGATCCTAGCCGTCATCGGCGGCTTGCTACCACTCGGTGCCGCCTACTGGTGGGGCTTCGAACTCTTTGCCCACTTTCGCGTGCAATACATCGGGCTGGCCGCTTTTCTTTTTATCGTCGCGATTGCTTTTAGAAAGCGTTTGCCTGCATTGCTCCTCGCCGCAACCGCCGCATTCAACGCCTGGCCGCTTTGGCCCTACCTTCCGGCAGCCACGGCACCACAGGACGGATTTCGGTTTGAAGTCTTAAACGTCAACGTCAATTCCGACAACGGGGATCACGCTGCGATAATCGATGCAATCCGAACTGCGGATACCGATCTCGTTTTTGTCCTGGAACTGACGCCGATACTTAACACGGCACTTGAGAGCCTCGCGGAAAGCTACCCTTATCGATTTGCCGCACCGGCGGATGACAATTTTGGAATCGGTATCCTGTCACGCTATCCATTGAACACACCGACGGAATTGTCTATCGGCCCGACAACGGCCATCGATAGCCTGGTCGAATTACCGGCAGGCTCGCTGAGATTTGTCGTTGCCCATCTCGTGCCGCCGACGGGGGCGGACCTGGCCCGTGCCCGCAATACCCAGCTCACTGAGCTGGCTGAACACGCCAGTCGGATTGATGCGCCTTTGCTGGTCTGCGGAGACTTCAACCTGACACCGTATTCACCTTTTTTCGGCCGCTTCGCCGAGGAGGCGAGCCTGAGCGACGTGCGGCTTGGGAGAGGATTGGGCTTGAGCTGGCCGAGCTTCATGCCGCTTTTCGGAATTCCGATAGATCACTGCCTGATTCGAGGGCCGATCGAAGTGATTTCAGTTGAGCGATTGAATCCAGTCGGCTCCGACCACTATCCTGTACGGGTGACGCTCGTTTGGCAGGGCAACGAATGAACGAACAAACCACTGCAGCCGTTGTGATCATCGGCAATGAAATCCTCTCGGGTAAGACCCAGGATGCAAACGTCAAATTTCTGGGCGAGTCTTTTGCTCGACTCGGTATCGTCCTCGAGGAAGCGAGGGTCATTCGCGATGAGCCGGCAACGATCGCGGATGTCATAAACGAGTGCCGAAAACAATACACCTATGTCTTTACGACCGGTGGTATCGGACCAACGCATGACGACATGACCGCCGAATCGGTTGCGCGCGCATTTGGCGTCGAATTGGTGCTGAATGAGGAAGCCGCGAAACGCATTGGCCGCGGCTCCCGCGATATCACTCCCGCCAGGCTGAAGATGGCGATGATCCCTGAAGGTGCAAGCCTGATCGATAATCCATTGAGTCACGCACCGGGCTTTCGCATCGAAAACGTTTTTGTCATGGCCGGTATTCCGAGTATCGCGCGCGCGATGTTCGGCGCGATAGAACACCAACTCGAAGGCGGCGCGACGATCCGATCTGAGAGCATTGATATCTATCAGCGTGAGGGCGACTTCGCTAAAGCGCTCGAGGAAATCGCTTCGAGGCATCAAGAGGTCGAGATCGGCAGCTATCCTTTTTCGCGTGAAGGCCGGTTTGGCGCGAGCATCGTGGTCCGCGGAACCGACGGCGCGCGCGTCGAAGCCGCGCTGGGTGAAATCAGCGCAGCGCTTTCTTCCGAGGATTAGTCAGCGTCGAAGTACGCTTATCAATAAGCCTGCTGCCCCAAGTGCCGTCGCAGCTATACCGACGGGCACCGGATAGAGATCGAAACCCAGCCATAAAATGCCGGCAAACAGCGAAGCCGCACTGGCAAACATCTGACGCATGCCCTTAGCCTGACGTTGGAAGCGACGCATGTCTTTCTGCTTTGGTTTCCTTTGCTCTCGTTCCCGTTCACGGACGAATGAATGTAAAAGTCCGGGTAGCGCGGTCAGATCATCGCTGATTTCCGGCCAGTCATCGACCAGGCGCTTAAGGTGCGCCGTCGGGCTCGTTCGTTCACGCATCCAGTCTTCGAGAATCGGCTTCGCCGTGGTCCACAGGTCCAGCTCCGGGTACAGCTCTCGGCCAAGTCCTTCGATTGCGAGCAGTGTTTTTTGCAACAGGACGAGTTGCGGCTGAACTTCCATATCGAAACGGCGCGCGGTTTCAAACAGGCGCAGCAGTACCAGACCGAAAGAAATTTCTTTGAGGGGCCGGTCGAAGATTGGCTCACAAACGGAGCGAACGGCAGATTCGAGTTCGTCGACACGAGTATGTGGCGGCACCCAGCCCGAATCGAGATGCAAGCGGGCAATACGCCGATAGTCGCGCTGGAAAAACGCGAGGAAGTTGCCTGCCAGGTAACGCTGGTCCTGCGGCGTCAACGTACCCATGATGCCGAAATCGATCGCGATGTACTTCGGCAGGTCCGGGTTGGTCACGTCAACAAAAACGTTACCGGGATGCATGTCAGCATGAAAAAAGTTATGCCGAAAGACCTGCGTGAAAAATATCTCGACGCCGTTCTTCGCCAGGCGCTCGATATTCGTGCCCGCTGCCTTGAGCGCTGCCGTATCGCTGATCGGAATCCCTTCGATCCGCTCAAGCGTGAGCACATTGCGACGACAGAGATCCCAGTGCACTTCCGGCACATACAGCAACTCGGAGCCTGAAAAGTTTCTCTTCAACTGCGATGCGTTCGCTGCTTCACGCATCAGATCTATTTCATGCGTCAGAGTTTTTTCAAATTCCTCGATGACCGCAACCGGGCGAAGCCGCTTCGACGGTGGCCAGTAGCGCTCGGCCAGGCGCGCGATCGCATAGAGCACCTCAATATCCGCCTGAATCTGCTTCTGAATTTCTGGCCTTAGGACTTTTACGACAACACGCGTGCCGCCGTTCAATGTGGCACTGTGAACCTGGGCGATCGAGGCGGCAGCCAGCGGCTCGCTGTCGAAAGACTCGAAACAATCGTCGAGCTTCTGACCCAGCGCGCGCTCAATCGACTGCATTGCAATATCGGAAGGAAACGGTGGCACGCGGTCCTGAAGCATTGCGAGCTCGTCTGCGACCTCCTCGGGCAACAGATCCCGCCGGACGGAAACAGCCTGGCCGAACTTGACGAACAATGGCCCAAGTTCCTCGAGTGCAAGCCGGATCCGTTTACCGAGCGGGCCTTTGCGCCGCCCGCCGAAAGACAACAGGCGATTGATCAGGCCCAACGGGCGAAACAAGTGCGTGGAAGTCACAATCTGGTCGAGCCCGTGACGCACCAGCGTCCGCTGGATCGTGATCAGACGAAGCGCCAGGCGAAGGCGGCGCATCAAGCGCGTTTCCTTGCCGTTAGCTTGCGTTCCAGGATTTCAATTCGACGCTCTGCTCGCTCGACGTCGTCGCGAATTCGATCGACGTCGGCGCTGAACCGCCGCGCGAGCGATGGTGGAATCAGCGTCGGGCTTTCTTCCTGCAGAAACTCCGAAAGATTCTGCTCGAATGCCCGCTCGGCTCGTTCTGCAAAACCGCCTAGGCCGCGTGCGGCCTGGCCGACTGCATGCGCCGGCATGTCCCCGATCCAGTCCGCGAGCATTGCCTCGGGCTCAGGCGTTGCCAAACGGAACAGATCGGCGAAGCCTTCGGCTACATTCAGATCGCCGTTCAGGCTCGCGCCAACGCTCTTGAGATCGGACAGACTCGCCGAACGAGCGAGCTTCACCAGATCGAGGGCGCCGGCAGAAAGCTCGACATCGCAGCGGGCATCACCAGAACTCGAAATCAACAGCTCGCCTCCGGCTGATTCGGCAACGATTCGCAGATCGCTACCCCTGACGACAACTGCGAAGCGTTTTCCGTCGAGCTCGAGAAGGCGCTGCCTGGCCGCCGTCGACGCCGCTATCTGCTCATTGAGCACTCGCTGTCCGAGAGAAAGCAGCATCGTCCTAGAGGCGAAAGCCCATGTGCAAAGCGACGATGCCACCGCTGAGATTGAAATACTCGCAACGTTCGAAGCCCGCATCCTCCATCATCGACTTGAGCGTCGCCTGGTCCGGATGGCGCCGAATCGATTCAGCCAGATAACGGTAGCTGTCGGAATCGTTCGCCAGTAATTCGCCGATCTTCGGCAGCACCTGAAACGAATAGGTGTCGTACAGCGTGTTAATCGGGCCAAGCGCGGGTTGTGAAAACTCGAGCACCAATAATCTTCCGCCCGGCTTCAACACGCGATACATCGACTTCAACGCAGCGTCCTTGTCGGTCACATTTCGAAGACCGAAGCCGATCGTCACGCAGTGGAAGCTTCTGTCTGTAAACGGCAGCGATTCCGCATCGGCCAGAAGGCAATCGACATTACCGGCAATGCCGGCATCGAGTAGCCGGTCACGGCCGACAGCCAGCATTTCGCGATTGATATCGGTGACGATCACCTGCCCGCTCGGGCCGACTTTTCGGGCCAGCGGGATGCTGATGTCGGCGCTCCCCGCCGCGACATCCAGGGCTGACTGCCCAGGTTTCAAGCCTGATTTTTCGACGGTGAACCGCTTCCAGAACCGGTGCAGGCCGAAAGACATAACGTCGTTCATCAGATCATATCGCGACGCAACGGAATCGAACACGCCGCGAACCCGCGCCTTTTTTTCGCCATAGGGCACGCGCTGGTAGCCGAAGTCTGCGAACTGGCCCGCTGCTTCGTTCTTCGTTGGTTCAGCCATATTAGAAGTATAGGCCAGAAGCCCGCCGCCCGATCAGGACGCGGGCAGGCTATCGCGGCACCGGCTAGCGACCGCTTAAGGCTTTCTCAAGACTCGCGTTTTTAAGGCCGACGCAATCAGCGCCGCGGACTTATTCTTCGCTGCCGGGCGCCGCGCCGATACCGGTAGATCCGACGAACAGGCTTGAGCCATCCGTAAAGGTAATACTCCGGCCGCTCGCACGATTGGAACCATCTCGGGCGAGGAATCCCTCGATAACGATTTCTGTTCCTGGCGGCAGCGAGTCTTTCGTCCAACCCCGTCGAATCAATGCGTTTGGAGCCCCGCCCTCGATGCGCCACGCAACAGTTTCGCCATCGTCGTTGACGACATCCACGTTGATCCATGCGTGGGGGTTGATCCACTCCCACTTCGTGACTGTGCCTTCAAGCATGATCGGCCTGTCGCTATCGAACTCGGCGGAAAATGCATGATGAGCATGGGCCGAAAGGGCTACCAAAACTGTGGCCGCCATTGCGGCAATCAAACTGAATAGCTTCGTTCGCATCGTCAGTCTCCTCGATTAACGTTATTCATCCTCAACTTTCCTGAGGTGTCCATACAGTAATTCTTCCGAAAACTCGACGCACTTGAACTCGAGTAGTTGTGCATTCCTCTCCACACGCCGATACAGCGGCAGCGAGATCGTCCACGGTTCCGAAAAGGTATTTGGATCTTCGATTGTCGCCTGATAATCGATGTGATTCGGGCCGGCGAGCGTGTAGCGCTCGGTCACCTTGAGTTCATCGCTGTGGTGATTGCCGGCACGATCAAACCACGTCAGACCATTGAAGTCCGTGACTTCGACAACCAGCGTGTCGCCATCCCAGCGACCGTTCGACCAGCCCATATAGCTATCGATCGGCGAGGCCACGAACTCGTCCATGTGTACTTCGCGATTCGCGCTGGCGTACTCATAGGCAAAAAGAATGTCGCCGACGCCCTGGACGATCCGAAACGGATAAGGCATATAGGTCGCCCGTGGGATGCCGGGCTGGTAGCACTTGGCTTCCGGGTCGTTGGCCGGCCAGCCGGCACGATTTTCTTCGCGTTTGGCAAGCGCCGCAGGCTGATAGGGAATGTTGCCGCTATCGATGATGCTTTGCCCGGCAGGTATAGCACCCATCGCGCCGAGCTGCCAGAACTCAGTCGCCTCCGCCGAGTGCCCTTCCACGTTCCAGTATGCCGTGCCGATTGCCTGCCAGACCCCGTTCAGATTCGGGTGGCCTTCGATGCGCTCCGGCTGATCCTGGCCCACCGCAACCGTCGCAAACGCAACAGCCACAAGGGCTGCAGCCGCTGGCAAAACTCTGGGAATGGATCGTTCCCGCATCTAAAATCCCCCTCTGGCGCTAATATTCTTTTCTGAGCGTGCTCAGATAATAACTGAAGGCGTATACTTTTGGGGTCTCTATGGGGGGAAGGAAAAAACATGAACCGGGCAACTGTACTTGGAGCCGCGGCCGCACTGGCTTTCGGCGTAATAACTGCATCCGCCCAGGAGCGTGCCAGCGACGCCGACTGGATGCTTGAACGCACGCCGTGGGGCGATCCCGACCTGACTGGCGTATTTTCGAGCGATGACATGCGCGGTGTGCCGCTGCAGCGCCCGGAAGATCTAGGTGAGCAGCTTTTTCTTTCAGACGAAGAGTTCGAAGAAAGACAGCAACGAAACGACAGCGAAGTCGCGCGGCTGGACGAGGGCGGCACGCCGTTCTTAGCCGAGCGCGGCATCCGTACTTTCCGGCAGACCTCCCTGATCGTCGACCCGCCGAACGGCCGAATGCCCCCGCTTACGGCGGAAGGCCAGGCAATCAGCGACGCACGACCGGCACGTGGCGAAGAACCGCCACCTGCTTCCTGGCTCGACCGGTCGCTCTACGATCGTTGCGTGACCCGCGGCGTCGTCGGTTCAAAGTTACCGGTCATCTACGGCAATGGGCTTGAAATTTTTCAGTCGCCTGATGCCGTCGTGATTCGCTACGAAATGATTCACGAGACACGTGTAATTCATCTCGACGGCAGGCCGCATGTCGACGCAGCGATCCAAACGTACATGGGCGATCCAGTTGGTTATTGGGACGGCGATACCCTGGTTGTCGAAACAACGAACTTTAGAGGCGAAACCGGAATCGGCTTGAACGGTAACGGTTTACCAACGACGCCTGCCATCAAACTGACCGAAAGGTTTACGCGAGTCGCAGAACATCAGGTCGACTACGAAGTGACGGTCGAGGATCCCGGTCTCTACACCGCGCCGTTTACGATTTCGATGCCGCTGACTAACCAGCCTGGTTACACCGTGCTGCCGTATGAGTGCCACGAGGGCAATCACGCGATGCCGAATATTCTAAGCGCCGCGCGCGTCGAGGAGGCCGCTGCAGCAGAGGCTGACTAAGCCTTGTGGCCAGGGGAGCTTACGTCTAATGCTTCCGCCACGCCGTTGCGAGCCAGGGCTGCTCGGCAACGGGTAGTCCTGGCGGACGATAGTAGTGCTCGAGCTCGGTGAATCCAGCGGCCTCAACATAGGTGCGCCATGACTCCAGATCGTGATAGACGCCGTAGCGCCCGCGATTCCAGCCTTCACTGTTGTCTCCCCGTGGATTCGAACTGAACAGCACGCCGCCCGGCCTGAGCGTCTGATTCAATTGACGCAATACGAGGGGAAGCCGTTCTGATGGCACGTGAAACAACGACGCATTAGCAAAAATGCCGTCGAAGTCAGCGGCTGGAAGTTTTAGCGCCAGAAAATCCTGTTCCCAGACTTCGCAGCCGCTGTGTTTGCGGGCCAGCGCGGCAAGCGCCGGCGACCCCTCGAGACCTATTGGCTCGTGGCCAAGCTCACGAAACCGCGCCAGGTCACGACCCGGACCGCAACCGATGTCGAGTATGCGATTCGGTGCCGGGGCGCGAACGTGCCTGAGAAGCGTCTCGATGTTCTGGCTTACATCGTGATCGCGCGTGCCTTCCCAAAACTCAGTGGCACGCTCGTCGTAACTTGCAAGCGTTTTCGTGGCAACGATTGCCATGTCATCGTTGGGCATCATGTTCAACGGCTTCTGACAAGGAACGGAAAATGCGGTGTCGCCTTTAAGATCGCGCCCAGCTGAATTGTTGAATCGAAAAAGCTAATCGAATTTGGAGTATTCATTCGTTTCTTACGCGAAAACCAATTCTTGTCGCGATGAATGCCATCGGAAAATACGCAAGTATCAGATCAAACGCTACAAACCAAACCGGTGCCGGAATCATTATTGCAGCAGCGATTCCCCCTGCAAACGACAGCGCACCCACGGCAAACGCAACCTGATTTCGGAAACTCTGAGCAATGATGTGCGCAATGAATGCGCCGACTAATGTGCCAGCAGCATGTGCCAGAAACGGGAAAACGAAGTGTTGCGACTGAAACAAATGCATGCCGGCCGCGATCGACTCGGCATCGGTCATGTCAACACCGGCCGGGGCCGGGATTATCGCTGAACCGAGAATTACAAGCCCCATGTTAACGGCCGCGCCACCTATGACACCGACGATCAGTGCAATTACGATTCTCAACACACTCCCACCTCGCATGTGATTCAAGTCACCTGGGGTCGCGGACAGCCCGTGGCCGTTTAGTCAGTCAGTCAATCCTGTTGGTTCCAATTCAGTGCTATGCCAACAACGCAGGATTCAGCTGCCAAATAGAGTAATTCAATGCAGATGCGAATGTGACCCACAATAGATACGGGACCAGCAATGCACCCGCTAACGGCTTGATACGCCAGAACGCGACCAGAGTCAGCACTATCAGCGTCCACAGCAACAGAATATCTAGGAACGCTAAACCGCCTCGAAACCAACCGAAAAACAGCCAGCTCCATAGCGTATTTAGGATCAACTGAATCAGAAAAATCAGCAGCGCGACCCGTGCCCATCGGTGCTCCCGGTCACGCCAGACAAGCCAAGCCGCGATAGCCATCATCGCGTACAGAATCGTCCAGACGGGCCCGAAGACTGCGGCTGGCGGCGACCAGTCAGGCCGGATCAGCTGAGCATAAAAGCTGCCTGCCTGCAGCGAGGCAGCTGCACCAATTGCCGCTGCGACGAAGCAAATCGCAAACCATGCGACAAGTCCTGAGATCAGCGTGAATCTCGAGGAATCAGGCATCCGTTCAATTGGAACCAAGGTCTAACAAACTGAACGGGTCGACACGTGCGTCGAGCACGCGCACACCCCAATGCAGGTGCGGCCCCGTCACCCGGCCCGTCGCGCCAGCGAGCCCGAGCGTCGCACCTTTTTCAATCATCTCGCCAGGCTCGGCGAGAATTTCCGACAGGTGCAGATAGACGGAATACACACCAAGACCGTGATCCAGAAACACCGCGTTGCCGCTGAAAAACAAGTCCTCGGCGAGAACTACGCGCCCGCGGTTTGCCGCGTGAATCGCCACGCCCGTCGCGGCGCGCAGGTCAGCGCCGGAGTGCGGATTACGGGGTTGCCCATTAAAGATTCGGCGATGGCCGAAATTGCGTCCACCGGTTGTGCCCGGTATCGGAACCTGGAATGGCTCTCTCCAATATTGCTCCGGCGTGAGTGTCGCGTAAATCGCGGCAATCTGTCGGCTCTCGCGCGCGGCGCGTTCCTGGTTTTCCGGACTTAAATCGACGAAACCGGGTTCGACTGTCAGCTCCGTCGTTGGAAACTGCTTGGCGGCCACGATCACTCGCTTGGTTTCGTTGCGAGTACCCGCGACCCCAAAGTCACGCTCGATGACCAGTGCGTGCTCGCCGGGTGCGGCGTCGAGATCCACACCGATGACAGTAAGCCACCGGTCTTGATCACGAACGAGTGGCACTCTGCGCTCTCCCCAGTTAGCGAACGCTGCCAGCAACGCCGGCTCATGCCGTATGGCTATCTCCAGAGCCTCGCCCTGCGCAGCTGCAACTCTAGAAAGAGGTTCAGAATTATCAACGGTAAGGCTCTGGTTACCTTGCGCGAAGGAACACAATGGGATTAAAGCAATCGCTAGCGAGAACCAGTGTTTCATGAACCCATCGTATCCTCTCGCCTGGTGCGGAGTCACCTGAGTTCGTCTGATCGAAAGTCGCGAATTGATTTTCGGCGAGCCGAGCGCTGCAAGGCGCCGCTTCAACAATGCGAATAGGCTGGCGTCTACTCGGCTAGCCGGAATTCCCGTTCGATAAAGCGCATGGCCGCCTCGGCCTGGCCCTCGCCGCGAAAGCCCTCGCCGACGAGAATCTTGTCCCCGTTTCGCCCGAAGGCATGGACCGAATAGTGGCAAAAGTGTCGGTCGCCGGCCCGTGTCTGGAAGGTGCGATTCTTATCGAGTCCGGCAAAGTCCTGTATCAACAGGCGCTTCCGTCTGACCGGAAATCCAAGCCAGCGCCGCACTGACCAGATGCTGCTGCTGTCCTTTCTCACGTCCAGGGAACTAAACATTATGTACAGACAAACAAGTGCGATCAGCCCGCCAAAGATGGAAAAGACGCTGCCCATCAATCGTTCGCTGACCGCTGTAAAGAGGTAGACTCCCGCAACGGCGAAAACGCTGCCAATAACAAAACCTCCCACGTTTCTCAAAAAATTGTTCCCGAATGGATACGAGAGTCTCTTATCCCCGGCGTCGACCTTCAATTCGAAGACTTCACGAATCGCTTGTTCGTCGTTGGCTTCTTTCCGAACGGTTGCTGCTCGTAAATCCCGATCCGAGAGTGCGGTCGAAGCCGTTGCGGTAGCGTAGACGGGAATCTCAAAACTACGATCAATGTCGGTACCAGCAAGTCGCGCATTCAAATTGAGCCGCCAAAGGAAATAGCTGTCTTTCGCCTTGGCATCCGAATTGCTGAGGCCAGCGGGAACTGCGAATCGAAATCGTAACCGCGTTCCTTTTCCTCCACGCTCAGCATGCGCGCGTTGTTCATCCTGCCACTTTACGTCCTCGCGCCGATTGGAATTCTCGCCGCTGCCCTTTTCGTAACTGTAGAGATTACTGAGCGTCAGCTGAAAATCCGTTGCCGGATCAAACGGCAGCTTAAGGTCGATCGTGCCGCCCACATCGCCGCCGATCGATCCGGGGAATGGATCCAGCACTACCGGTGTTGGACCAAAACGCGTCCACTGCATCGTGCGTCGCAGCGCCCATACCAGCAGACCCAAGCCGACAATCGGGAACAGCAGGGCTATGAGCGCAAGGTAGTTATCATCATCCACCACTTCGCTGTAGACGATGAATGGCAGGGCGGCAGAGATTGCATTCCACAACAGGGTAAACGCCCACGCGTTCCACATCGTTTTCTTGGAGCTCGAGCGAATGGTGGCTGACTGCCAGTGTTTATTGAGCAGCCAGGGAGATGCCTGGTATTCAGGATCGCTCTGATCGGTCTCCGGCGCGCGCGGCAGCCAGATCGCGATTAATAACAACATCCCGATGCCGCCAAATACAACGACAAAAATCATTTTGAATCCGACCATGCCCCATCGGATATTGCGGAAAATTATCGAGTTTGCGGGTTGCTCTGGGTCGACGTAGACGACGATCGTTTCGCCGCTTGCAGCAGCTCGGCTCAACCTGCGACCGGACTCCTGCTGAAAGCTACCGATATTGTCGCCGCTACTGGTGAGCGCCACCCGATCATTGACGAATGTCTCGCCGCCAAACGTGTATTGGTATCTGGCATAGGCGCGATAGGTGTCGCTATCGCCGCTGTTCGTCGTATAGCCGCCGTCCAGAACTCGGGCGTTAACCGGAACCCATTGCTCAGTCCGCCAACTGTCGGCCAGCGTGACGCCAATTGACCACAACATGAAGACGCCGACGCCCGCAAAGGGCAGGGCAAACAGCGTCGCGAAAATTTTCCGGGTCATGAACGGCACGGTAGCAATTACGGTGCCGAATCACTGTGATCGCCGTCTTAGCTCACCGCAGCCTGCGGCCTTTCGACAAGATTTGATAGGATCCGTGATGTCACAAGCGAACCTGCCGCTGCCTGGAATAACCCCAATATGGCAAGAATCACAAACTTTCTGGCTGTCCTGGGAGCGGCTTTTGCCGTTAGCGCTTGCGAACAGTCCGCCACGCTGTGGCGACGCTCCGTGACCTGACCGACCGCTGCGACCCTGAACTCTTCTGTGTACCGTTTGCTACTCATCTGCACCTCTCCTCAATGCCATTGTCGATGGCTGAAAGGTGTCTAGCAAATTAGGGGCGACTCACTTTTGACTGTCAGCTGCATCCCGTTGTTAGGCGGCCGGTAATTCGATCGCCTTTACCTGTCTGAGATTGACTGCCTTTTTTGCGTGCCATAGATCGTACTGATCCTGCATCGCAAGCCAGCTCTCCGGCGAACGGCCCAACGCCTTCGATAAACGAAGCGCCATCTCTGGTGAAATATTGCTTAGGCCATTCAAGACACGATTGAGCGTAGACGGCGCGACATCAAGACTGCCGGCCACCTTTCGGACACTGAGGTCATTCGGCTCCAAATAGATCTCGCGAATAAACTCGCCTGGATGCGGTGGATTGTGCATGCCCATTAGTGATAGTCCTCGTAGTTCACAATGTAGGCGTTTCCATCCTCGAAATCGAAGGTGACGCGCCAGTTACCACTCACCCAAATTGACCAGGCACCTTTCCGACCGCCTTTGAGCCGATGAAGCCTGAATCCTGGGATATCCATATCCTTGATGGTCGTTGCGGTATCGAGTGCCACTAGCTGCAACCGCAACCGTTTCTTGTGGGCAGATCGGATGCCTGCTGAACTGCCAGTCTCGAAGAGGCGTTTAAGACCCTTGTGCCGGAACGACTTAATCACCGCCAGAGCATATCATGTTGCGCATCACGCAACAACCGTGCCGCCTAACGTCGGGGATCAGCTGCAGGGAAAAGTGGCGCAGCCTCTGCGCATGCAAAGGGTGTGACACTTTTGACTGTCAGCTGCATCCCGTTGTTAGGCGGCAACGCGATGACCTTGATGCACAATAGTTAGACCCCCTGGCAGCTATCACTGGCGGAACTACTGCTGTGCCAGAGCCCGCCCAGTATCGCGGCCAACGTACAACTCGCGGAACAGTGCCACACCGAGAATGCCAACTAACGGCGAAGTCCACAAGCCGGGAAAGTAGCCTCCAACCGCGAAAGCAAATAGGGGGTGAACGATGCCATTCGCCATCGATGCGATGGCGAGAAACCATAGCGCAAACACGCTGATGCGCCAGAACGCACCGATGCTAAGCAGGGACAGTACCCATGCGATCAACCAAAAGAGATTGAATGTCAGGAAAAACTTCTGCGACCATGGCGAAAGACCGAGCAACTCGGGAAACCGAACATAGAACTGAAGCAGAGTTTCCTCAATGAAGTGGCCTAGCTGAAACAAGATTGCGACTGTGGAAACAAGCCTGATTCTAGGAACGGACGCAACGGAAACTCGTCCTCGAGCGATGGTTAATGCGAGAGCGACAAGAGCAGCAAGCGTCAGACCCAGAGTGCCGAGAAAGGCGCTCACCATGGCACGGCGCGTCCTTGCCGCCTAACGTCGGGGATGAGCTGCAGGGAAAAGTGGCGCGACCCTTGCTCTTCCTCTTGCAAGGGGAGTGACACTTTTAACTGGCAGCTCCATCCCATTGTTAGGCGGCACCGCGTCTGCCCTAATGTAATGACTTGCGCTCACCTTTTTCTACGCTCTCTACCGCTACTGGTTTTTCTCCGCCCGACATCATTGTCGCTCGTTTGACTAATACCTCGCTCGAAGATGAAACCGCGCCTGCGCGCCACTAAGCATGGTTACTAACGCGAGAACGCCGCGATTCTCTTCGTTGGCGCCAGAACAGAATCCAGAAAACAAGCTCCGAGAGTAACCCCACGACAAAAAACACAACGAAGGCGACCTGGCTATTCGTAATTGTTACGGCGATTACGTAGCACAAAGCTGCAAGCACGAAAAGAAAGAAAACATGCTTGAGAATTCCCATCACTTCGCTACTCCTCTTTCGAATAGCACATAGAGTAACCGCTTACACTAGACTCAGTTAGAGCCATTCGCGCTCAAAGACCAGCACGACTCCGTATTGCCGCCTAACGTCGGGGATGAGCTGCGGGCCGTGAAATGGCGGCGCCGTTACTCTTCCTCTTTGCAAGGGCGGTGACATTTAGGACTGTCAGCTCCATCCCATTGTTAGGCAGCACCATGGGCCTCGCCTTCAACGAACCGACGCGGCCGAACCCAGTACCAACTGGCTGCGACCAGCAAACCGAATAGCGTGTAGCTCACGATAAAGATCCACTCCGGTGCCCGATAGTACAAGATCGATTCGAGCCAATGAGCAATAAACGCTCCTGAATAGACCGCTTCACCGGCCTTCTCGCGGAGGGCCATCTCCCAGGTTGTGAGTGGACAAATGGCACCAAGCCAAGATTGGAGTACCACGACACCAATACTCGCGATGTGCGCATAACGAAACCACGGATTCCTTACCCATGCCCAAGAGCACAGTTTGCCAATAAGAATGAAGATTAGGCCGGAGACGACAAACGCAACGAAGGCGACATGAACGAACAGGAGGGCATCAGCTGCTAGGAGATAGAGCGCTCCATCTTCCATGGTGTCCGCCTAACGTCTGGGATGAGCTGCAGGGAAAAGTGGCGCAGCCTTTGCGTATGCAAAGGGTGTGACACTTTTGACTGTCAGCTGCATCCCATTGTTAGGTGGCATTTCCACCGAAGTATCCGGCAACTTCCGGGTCATCAGAAACCATATGATCTGTAATGTGGAATACCTCAGAGATCCATTCGTGCTGCAGTGCTTCATCTCGATCCAGCAGCCTACCGAGAAACTCTACATCACTCCAAGGGGAAGACGACGCATCCACCATTCCAACTTGGAATTGCTCGTCAGTTGCGCGAATCTCAAAAGGGAACGCCAACCTTGCTTCTGGGCCCACTTCGTCGTCCGCCCACTCACCTAAGCCAATCAGGCCACTAACCACCTTTTCAGTGTGTCCGGCCGTGAACGCCGCGTAATAGACTGCATAGGCGTCATTGTCCTTGTACACAAAGCGCGTCAGGCTGACTGTCGTGTTTCCACAGCAATCGCACTCTGATTTTCGCGGCGGTTCGAATTCAATTCGGAGCACGACAAATGCCACCTAACGTCGGGGATGTGCTGCAGGGCTAAATGGCGACGGCCCTGCTCTTCTCTTTGCAGGGGCGGTGCCATTTTGGACTGTCAGCTCCATCCCATTGTTAGGCAGCGCCACGACGAAAAACATTGTCAATATGCTCTGCTATTAGGTTCGCGTCTAGCTTTCCAGCATACATGCCTAATCGTATAACTGCGGCCTCTGCAAAAAGTACACCGACCAACGCAAGCGCAAAGAATACACCGGCCGAGATTCCCCAAAGAACCGACGCCCCCCACCAAATTGCCACGAATGGAATAGCGGTAAGGGCGAACGGTATGCCTGGCAGCAAGATGAAGTAGGACACGCCGCAGAACAAGAGCACAATTTTCCGGTGCTTAAACTCACCTACGAGCTGAGCACCGTTCGTGGCCATCCGAACACTGCCCTCAAAGATCGGCGCAAAGGGGTTAATGGTGACTGGCCGATGCCTCTTTAACACGACGTTGCTACCGTCGACTCGACCTACAACGCGCTCCCCCGACTGCGCGACCTGCTCCGACTCTTGCGCCAAGAGCTTGGCTGCCTCAGGTGGATTCAACTGACTCCAAAAGACGGCAGGAAGTGTGGAGATTAATTCATCAAAGACACGAAAAATCATCCAGCGCTGCCTAACGTCGGGGATCAGCTGCAGGGAAAAGTGGCGCGCCCTTTGCTCTTTTCTTTGCAAAGGGTGTGACACTTTTGACTGTCAGCTGCATCCCATTGTTAGGCGGCACGACTTCCAGAGCGCGAGACGCGAACATCCTTTGCTTCACTGGATTCGGCGATACTGCATCGATTGTAGCTAGTTCGACTTGTGTGCGATTACGCGATAGCCACTCACTTGTGGTGGCCCCAACAGAAAATCGCTGAACTCGGACCAGATTTTCGCTATTTGTTCCGAATTCATGTCAGATTGTTCTTTAGACTCAACGACTGAGACGACAATGCCATTGCCTTCCGCATCGATTGCGTTTGTAAATGTCACCATGCCATCCATGCCCAATATCTTCGGCAGCAACTTCTGAACCTTGGCTTCCGCTTCGGCAATGGATTCCGGCTTCATCTTGTACGTTGATATGCGTGCAAACATAGTGGTGCTCTCCGTAATTCAAATTATGGCTCCGAGCTTAACGTAATTCTCGAAGTAATTACCTGGCGATGCGACCCCGCTGAACATCACGGGGACTCCAATCGATAAGTCCGCTCTGCGCTAATCGCTACACAAGAGTTTCCAGTGCCGTCTAACGTCTGGGATGAGCTGCAGGGAAAAGTGGCGCAGCCTTTGCGTATGCAAAGGGTATGACACTTTTGACTGTCAGCTGCATCCCTTTGTTAGGCGGCACTGAGCGGGCGTATCCGACCCACATCTTTTCGTATCGCCTTACCGGCCTCCCACAAATCCACGGCCCGCTGCGCGTTTAACCAAAATTCAGCACTGTTGCCAAAAAGCCGAGACAGCCTCAGTGCCATTTCAGGGCTGACCGCCCGCCGCTCCCGCAAAAGCTCGTTGACTGACTGGCGAGACACGCCGATTGCCTGCGCCAATCCGCTAACCGTCAGATCATAGTCCGACAGAAAGTCTTCCCGTAGCATCTCTCCTGGATGCGTCGGTCGGCGCTTAATACCTGTGTTTGCAATACTCATCTTGCCCTCCGCTAACTAGTGATAATCACAGACCTCAACGTCATAGGCATCACCATCTTCGAAGCGAAAACATATCCTCCATTGATCATTGATTGAAATCGAATGCTGCCCCTTCCGATTTCCATCTAGCGCATGCAGTCGATTGCCTGGTGGAGTCCGTAGGTCTTCTAGCTTGGCAGCAAGATCTACGTACTCAAGTTTTCGAGCCGCTCGTTTTGCGACGTCTGCAGCAAAGCGCTTAGCCTTACCTGACTCGTAGAGTTCCTTCGTACGCCGGTCAGCAAAGCTCTTAATCACGCGAAGAGTGTAACGCGTCACGTGACATCTGTCAACTCTCGCGAACTCGTGTGACGTGCCGCCTAACGTCGGGGATGAGCTGCAGGGAAAAGTGGC